>Ga0070699_100005179_pt1 | contig 11468 bp, 9 predicted proteins | sample KBSK1503metaG_FD_65473 | JGI IMG/M metagenome (GOLD analysis project Ga0070699, IMG submission 65473) | Corn, switchgrass and miscanthus rhizosphere microbial communities from Kellogg Biological Station, Michigan, USA - KBS K1-50-3 metaG | ecosystem: Host-associated > Plants > Roots >...
CACGCGGTGAACATCCTGATGGTGGCTTCGGTGTTCCGCCTGCGCGGCCGGCTCGGAAGCCCGGGCGGCTACCGGACTCCCGGCTACCCGCTGGTGCCCGCGGTGTACATCCTCGTCCTGGCGCTTCTACTCGTGGGCGCGATCGCCTATAACCCCCTGGACACCTTGATTGGAATGACCATGACGGCTACGGGTCTTCCCGTTTACGCGTGGATCCGCGCCCAGGAGCGGCCGTGAGCGGCTTCGGTGTCCGCACCGCGTACGGGACGCTGGAGCGGGTGATCGTGCACCGGCCCGGCCCGGAGCTCGACAAGGTCACGCCGGAGACGCTACGGGAGTTCCACTTCGCTCGGCCGGTCGACCGGGAGAAGTTCGTCGCCGACTACGACGCGATGCTCGCGATCTTGCGGAGCCATGGGGTCGAGACGCTGCTTCTGGGCGACCTGCTCGCCGGCGACGAGGACGCCCTCGGCTACATCGCCCACCGTCCCAACATGACCTACACCCGGGACCTGGCCGCCGTCTTCTCGCGCGGCGCCGTCCTCATGGGACCCCATCTCAAGGGACGGCGCGGCGACGAGCGGATGCTGGCGCGCGCCTTCGCGCGCCTCGGTGTGCCCATCCTGGGCGCGATCGAGCCGCCGGGCTACCTGGAAGGCGGCGGCGTGACCCTCGTCGGCGACGACACCGTCGTCGCTTCCCTCTGCGATCGCGCCAACGAGGAGGGTACCCGGGCCCTGCGCGAGATCGTGCTGGGCAAGGACGTGCGCTATTTCTTCGAGGTACCTCTGCCCTTCGGGCACATCCACATCGACGGGATCTTCATGGTGCTCGACGAGAGGCTCTGCTTGATCCACGAGGAATCCCTGCGCGTCTTCCCCGGCCGTCTCTACGAGGCGGGGCGGGTCGAGCCGCGCCACGTCCTCTTTCCGGAGTTCCTGGAGAAGCGCGGGTTCACGTGCATCCCCATCACGCTCGAAGAGCGGAGGGAGGGGCATCTGAACGTGGTGGTGACCGAGAGATCGCGCCGGGCGGTCGGCTTTGCCAGTGCGACCCGCGTCGGGGCGGAAATGGCCCGGCACGGGTTCGAGCTGGCGACGTTCCCCTCCGACGAGCTTTTCATGGGCCGGGGCGGCGCCCACTGCATGACCTGTCCCCTTCTCGTGCGTTGAGGGCTCGACACCCTGGGCTTTTTCTGCGTTTTTCGTGGCTCCGCGAACAAATCCCGGGCCCGCGCGTAGGACTGCGTCGAGAGCAGTGCCCTGAGCGTCCCGCGACGCAGGAGACCATCATGGAACGCAGTGAGCGAGAGTTCCTGGCCGGCTTCGAGCGAGCGGCTCTGCTCGTCCGACAGGTCTTGACCTGCCCGCCGACCTACGCGAGCGGCGATCGATACCTGGAAGACGTGGCCCGACTGCACGGCGATGCGGATGACTTCACGCGGCGCGGCCTTGCCGTCGGCTGCCTGGCGGCCCTGGGCAGAGGTTAGTCCTCGCGCTCGCGCGGGCGATCACCGGGGGATCGTACACTGGCGCGGCGGGAGGTGACATGACCAGCTCGCGTCGGAATTTCCTGAAGCAGTGGGCGGCCGCGCCCGCGGTAGCGCTTGCCTCGAAGGCGCGGGTGGTGGCCCGCTCCTCCTTCGACCCCTGGGTGGAGGTCCGGCCGGACCATCTGCGCCACAACGTGGCGGAGATCCGCCGCCGCGTGGGCGGGCGCCCGATCCTGGCCGTCATCAAGAACAACGGTTATGGCCTGGGCGTGGCCGCGGCCGCGCGTGCGATCGAGCCGGAGCCGGCCATCGCCGGCTTCGCGGTCGTGAAGCTGCACGAGGCCGCGACCCTGCGCGACGCCGGCGTCCGCAAGCCGATCCTCTGCATGGGCCCCCTCGGCGAAGCCGACCTCGACGAGGCGCTCGCGCGCGACATCCAGCCGATGGTCTACACGCCGCTCGGTCCCGTCCTCGAGCGCATCGCGGCGAAGCGCGCCCGGCCGATCCCGATCCACGTGTGCGTCGACACGGGGATCGGCCGCGTGGGCGTTCCCCACCGCGAGGCCGCGCCGCTGCTGCGCGACCTCGCGCGGAGGCGCGGCGTGAAGATCGTAGGCACCATGATGACCTTCACCGAAGACCCCGAGTTCGACCGGGAGCAGCTGCGCCGCTTCCAGGCGCTGTGCGAGGGGCTCGCCGCCGAGGGCCTCGCTCTCGGCCGCCGCCACGCCGCCTCGAGCTTCGCCCTGTTCCAGAACCCGGACGCGTTCCTCGACATGGTGCGGCCGGGGATGGCGATCTACGGCGTCTACTCCGAGCCGCCCTTCCGCGGGCTGGGCGTGATGGACCTGCGGCCGGCCGTCGCGTTGAGGGCGCGGGTCGCGTACGTCAAGCAGCTGCGGGCGGGCGACAGTGCCGGCTACAACCGGGCCTATGTGGCGCGGGAGGAGGTGTGGGTGGCGACGCTCCCCGTCGGCCACGCCGATGGTCTGCCTCGCGCCGCCGCCCAGGGCGGCCGGGTGAAGATCGGCGGCCGGCTCTTTCCGCTGGTGGCCACGGTCTCCGCGAGCCACTGCATCGCCGAGCTGGGCCCGGATCCGCTCGCACGCACCGGCGACGTCGCCACCCTCTTCGACTGGGAAGACGGTTCACGCCCCGAAGACCTGGCCGCCGGCTTCGGCGGCTCGGTCTACGACCTGCTCATGCATCTCAACCCGCTGCTGCCCCGCCGGATTCTGTAGGCCTCCGCTGAAGACGTCCCCCCCGCCCTCCCCGTCGCGCCCATCGCGTCTCGGCCTCTGAAGCCGCGCGTCGCGGCGCGGCCCGCAGCTCGGCGTCGAAGTCCCGCGGCGCGTCGGACCGCATGTGCGGCCGCGGCGACCACGCCGCGTCCTGGAATAGAATCCCGTTACTCGACAACGGCGAAGGTGGCGATGGAAGGCAGGATCGCGTTTCCCGTCCGCCGGTTCCTCGCGCTCGGGTGCGTCTGGATAGCGGCGGCTCCCGCGTTGGCGCAGCCGGTGCCGGCCGATCTGCTGCTCGTGAACGCGCGCGTTTACAGCCTCACGTGGGATGAGCCCTCGCTCGACGGCGCGCCCGCGGCCGATGCACCGCGCTCCGGCGGCGGCTTCCGGCCCGACGCCGAAGCGGTCGCGATCCGCGGCGGCCGCATCGTGTTCGTGGGCGGCGGCCGCGAGGCCCGGGCCTATCGGGGGCCGAAGACGCGGCTGATGGACCTCGGCGGCGCCACCGTCCTGCCCGGGCTCGTCGACTCGCACACCCACATCGTCGGCCTCGGCCAAGCGCAGAGCCAGGTCGACCTCGTCGGCGTCGCCTCGGAGGCCGAAGCCGTCGAGCGCGTGGCCGCCTTCGCGAAGGGCGTGCCCAAGGGCCAGTGGATCCTCGGGCGCGGCTGGGACGAGGGGGCCTGGGCCAACCACTATCCAACGCAACGGCTGCTGAACGACAGGGTGCCGGACCATCCCGTGCTCCTCTCCGGCCTGCACAGCTTCGCGGTTTGGGCGAACGGCCTCGCCCTCGAGCGCGCCGGCGTCACGCGGGCGACGGTGGCCCCCGAGGGCGGAGAGATCGCCCGGGACGCCCGCGGGGAGCCCACGGGCATTCTGCTCAACCGCGCCACGTCGCTCCTGAGCCGCGCCGTGCCCGAGCCCACGGAGGAGCAGTACGAGCGCTACGTCCTGGCCGGTCTGGAGAAGATGGCCCGCGACGGCTACGTCGCCGTTCACGAGGCCGGCGCCGACCGTCGCCTCATGAAGGCCTTCCAATCGCTCGACACCGAAGGCCGGTTGCCCGTCCGGGTCTACGCGATGCTCTCCGCCCGCGACGGGGACCTCTGCCGCGAGTGGCTCCGGCGCGGCCCCGACCGGCAGAACGGCCGAATGCTCACCACGAGGTCGGTCAAGGCCTTCGACGACGGCGCGCTGGGCTCGCGGGGGGCGCGGCTCCTCGAAGACTACTCGGACCGGCCCGGCCAGCGCGGAGTGAGCGGCCAGGGATACGGCTTCGACCAGTCCCTGGTGGCCGACATGATGAAGGCCGGCTTCCAGGTCGCCATCCATGCCATCGGGGACGCGGGCAACCGTGAGACGCTCGATTTCATCGAGTCGGTCCTGAAGGCACGGCCGGAGTCGCGGGCGCTGCGCCATCGCGTCGAGCACGCCCAGGTCCTCCATCCCGACGACGTCCCGCGCTTCGCCCGCCTCGGCGTCATCGCCTCGATGGAGCCGCCGCACTGCGTCGAGGACAAGGCCTGGGCCGAGGCGCGGCTCGGTCCCGTACGCGTGAAGGGGGCCTACGCCTGGCGCACGCTGCGCCGGGCGGGAGCGCGCCTCGCCTTCAACTCCGACCTCACCGGCTCCGATCACGACATCTTCTATGGCCTGCACTCCGCGATCACCCGGCGAGACAAGAGCCTCCAGCCCGCCGGCGGGTGGTATCCCGAGCAGCGCATGTCGCCGGAAGAGGCCGTGCGCGGCTACACGACCTGGAACGCCTACGCGGCGGGCTGGGAGAACGAATCGGGCGTGATCGCCCCCGGCCGGTGGGCGGACCTGACGGTCGTGGACGTCGACCCGCTGGTGGTGGGCGCGAGCGATCCCGGCAAGCTGCTCGGCGGCTCCATCGTCGCGACGATCGTCGGCGGCAAGGTGGCCTACGCGTCGCCCTGCAGCTCGCGGTAGAGGAACGCGCGCGCCTTCTGCCAGTCGCGGCGTACGGTCCGCGCGGTGACACCCAGGACATCGGCCGTCTCCTCTTCCGTCATGCCGCCGAAGAAGCGGCATTCCACCACGCGGGCCAGCCGCTCGTCGAGCGACGCCAGCCGGGTCAGGGCCCGATCGATCGCCAGCATCTCCTCCGCCACCGACTCGATGGGAATCGAGCCGTCCTCCAGAGTCAGCGGCCGCTGGTCGCCCCCGCGCTTGATCGAGTGGCGCTGTCGCGCGTAATCGACCAGGATCTGTCGCATGGCGCGCGCGGCCAGCGCGAAGAAATGAGACCGGTCCACGGTGTCGACGGGGTTCCGCACGAGCTTGACGAAGGCCTCGTGGACCAGCGACGTCGTGGTCAGGGTGTCCCCGGGCCGCAGACGGCGGAGCTGCCGGCGCGCGACCCGCCTCAGCTCGTCGTAGGCGGCCTCGAAGGCGCGGGACAGCGCGGAAGCGTCGCCCTGTCGAGACGCCGTGAGGACAGCGGCAAAGTCGCTCACGCGGGTCAGCGCCCCTCCATGGCGCCGAGGGACCGGCGAACCTCGGCCGTGCGGGCGTCCGCCGCGCCGTAGTGCGACTGCCGCCATTCGAGCGCGGCCGCCAGCAATGGCCGGGCCTCGGTGGCCCGCCCGGTCTTAGCGAGGGCATCACCAAGCAGGAACCGGGCGGTGGCAAGGTCGGGATGTCCGGCCGGGAACGCGCTCGCCAGCGCCTCGAGCCCCGATCGGAGGAGACGCTCGCCCTCGCCGGCCTGTCCGGCGGCCCACAACGCGGCGCCGGCGTGGACCCGCGCGAGCGCGCTCGCGAAATGGTCCGCGCCGCCACTACGCTCGAGAATCGCGAGGGCCTGCGGTCCCAGCTCGGCGGCCCGCGCCGACTGCCCTCGGCGCCGGGCGACGTCGCCGAGAGCATCGAGCGCACGACCGAACCAGATCCCTTCCCGGCGTTGCGCCCGGAAGACGGTCAGCGCCCGTGAGAGCTGGGCGTCCGCATCCTCCAGCTCGCCGATCTCGGCCAGCGCGCCGCCCGCCGCCGACCTGGCGTTCGCCACGATTGCCCCCCGGCCTGACTGTGCGTCGACGATGCCGACCGCCTCGCGGGCCTCGCGCCCGGCCGGGAGGACGTGGCCGGACCGCGCGTCGATCGTGGCCTGGCTAGCGAGATCCAGCGCGACTTGCAGATGGCCCGGGCCGAAGCTCTCGCGGTGGATGGCCAGCGCCTCCGCGATGGGACCCCGTGCGTCCTCGCTGCGTCCGGCGGCGTCGAGAGCCCGGGCGAGGAGCCGCAGCGAGCCGGCCAGGTCGACGTGCCGCGCACCCAGCACGCGCCGCTGCCGCGCCGCGACGTCTTCCGCGATCTGCGCGACCTGGCCCGCGTGCCCGAGCGCGAGCAGGTACGTGGCGTGGTTGTATCGGGCGACGAGCGTTTGGGGATGGTCGGGACCGGAATGACGCTCACGCCAGGCCACGACGGGCTCCTGCATGGCCGCCGCCTCGGCGTACCGGTCGCCGTCGGCGTACGTGATGGCCAGGCTCTCTCGCACCGCGGCCGCTTCCCACGAGTCTTCGCCCCTGGTCTCGACGTCGATGGCGAGGGCCTGCTTCTGCAGTCGCTCCGCCTCCGCGAGATCGCCACGGTTCCGCTTCACGCCGGCGATGTCCCAGAGCAGCTCCGCGACCTCGGGGCTGCGCTCGCCGCGCCTCTGGCGCTGGATGGCCAGGGCCTCTTCGTAGAGAGGCGCCGCGGGGTCGACCCGACCCTGGTCGTAGAGCACGTCCGCGAGCTGGGTCAGCGACTCCGCCGCGGCCGTGCTGCGCGGACCGTCGAGGCGCCGCCGCCGATCGAGGTCGGCGCGCAGGAGCGAGGCGGCGCGATCGTACTCGCCGAGGCCGTGGTACGTGGCGGCGATGAGTCGCGCCACTTCCGACTGGACCTCCGGCTGATCCGGCAGCTCCGTCTCGATGCGCCGGGCGCCGTCCTCGAGGAGGTCTCGCGCCGTGCGCTGGCGGCCCTGCGCCTGGGCAGGGTCCGAGGCCGAGAACAGGCTCTGGAGGAAGTCCTTCACCGCCTCCGCCTTGCGCGCCTCGCGCTGCGCGCGGCGCGCCTGCACGGTGGTGGCGACGAGGCCTCCCACCAGCGAGAGGACCACGACCGCCGCCGCCGACATCACCACGCGGTGCCGCCGCAGGAACTTCGAGAGGCGATAGGTCACCCCGTCGCCCCGGGCCGAGACGGGCAGGCCCTCGAGGTGTCGGTGGATGTCGTTGGCCAGGGCCTCGGCCGACGGGTATCGCCGCTCCGGATCCTTCTGCAAGGCCCTCAGGACGATGCGATCGAGGTCGCCGCGAAGCCTCCTTCGCCGGTCCCTCCCGGGAGCGCCGGGCGACGCCGTCCTCGCGCGGTCGCTGGGCCGCGCCGGCTCCTGCTCGAGGATCGCCCGTTCCAGCTCGCTCGCCGATCCGCGCGCGACACCGTACGGCCGCTCGCCCGCGAGCAGCTCGTAGAGCAGCACCCCGAGCGCGTAGACGTCGGTGGCGGTCGTCACGGCCTCGCCCCGAACCTGCTCGGGGGCGGCGTACTCGGGCGTCATGACACGCAGCGCGGTGCGCCCCGACTCCGCCGATGCGCCCTCGCTTCCCTGGGCGAGGAGCTTGGCGATGCCGAAGTCGAGGAGCTTCACGCGTCCCGCCGCGTCCAGGAGGATGTTCGATGGCTTGAGGTCGCGGTGGACGACGAGGTTGCGGTGGGCGTACTGGACCGCCTCGCAGACCGCGAGAAACACACGGAGCCTCTGCTCGACGCCGAGTCGCCGGGTGTCGCAGTACTCGGTGATCGGAATGCCCTCCACGCGCTCCATGACGAAGAACGGACTGCCGTCCGCCGTGACCCCGCCGTCGAGGAGGCGAGCGATTCCGGGATGCTGCAGGCGGGCCAGGATCTGGCGCTCCTGAAGAAACCGGCGTTCCGCGTCCATGCCCGGCACGCCTCGCTTCAGGAGCTTGATGGCCACCTGCTGGTCGAACTGGCCGTCCATGCGCTCGGCCAGGTACACGACGCCCATGCCGCCCTCGCCCAGCTCACGCCCCAGACGATAGACGCCGACGACGCGTTCTCCGGCGGTGGCCGGGGGCGGGACCTCGAGCGGGCCGGCGACGTCCGCCACGAGCGCCGCCGCCCGTTCGACGGCGCTGCCGACCAGGAACGAGCGCGCGTCGGCGTCCGCGGCCAGCAGCTCTTCGACGTGGCGCCGGAGGTCCGCGTCGTCGGCGCACGCCTCCGCGAGGTACGCCGCTCGCGCCGGAGCCGGCAGCTCCAGGGTGGCGTCCAGGACGGCGCTCACGCGCTGCCAGCGCTCGCGGTCGAGAGGTCGACCCGTACCCGCGGCTCCGGTCACCGCGGGCCCTCGAGCTCGCGGTACATATCGCCGGCCATCGCGGCCTAAGATAGACCACGCGCCTGCTCTCGTCACCTCGGGGGCCGATGCCGAGGCGCTCGGGCGGATGAGCGAACCGGAGCGCCTGCGGGTGGCGGCCGAGGTGCAGAAGGCGGAAGCGGAGGCGGGGGAACGACCTCAGGCCTCCTTGTAGAGCGCACAGCCGGCGGGCGCTCCCGCGACGGCCGCCACCAGCCCCCCCACGGTCGACGCGGCGACCACGCCGAATGAGTAGAGGCCCGTGAACCACCACGCGGCGAACGCCAGGTGCGTGATGAGCCAGACGGCAAGTCCGGCGATGACTGCGGTCCTCGGCCCGGGCCCGTAACGCGGCCGGATCGAGGCGTAGAGCCAGACGAGCACGATCCCGCACAGGAAATCGAACGTCACCCAGCCGGCCAGGCTCCAGGACTGCGCCTCCATGTCGATGCCGAGCCGCCTGGTCTCTTCGGCCCACCTCGCCTTGAGGATGGCGCCGTTGGTGACGCCGTCGACCACGTTCATGACGACACCCGCGAGGAGCCCGCCGCCGATCACACGTCCGACGTTGATGCCAGCCATTCGCTCCCCCTTCTGCAGAGAGGCGGAACTTACCGCGTTGCCGACGCGAGGGCAATGACCCCCGGCGCGCTCTTCCCGCCCGGCATACAATCTCCACCCCCGATGATCGCGAGACAGGTGCCGCGGCGGGCCATGCTCAAGGCGACCGGCCTCGCCGCCGTGGGCGCCGGCCTTTCCGCGTGCGCCGGCCGCCGAGCCGGCCCCCTCCTCTGGCCCGAGCCCCCGCGCCGCTTCGCGCGCGTGCACGTGTCCGAGGACCGGATCATCCGGACTGTCGTCGGCCTCCGCCCGTTCCGGCCGTCGGGGTTCGTGGTGCGCGTGGAGAAGGTCGGCGACAAGACCGTGGTCCACAACTACGGCCACGGCGGCGGCGGGATCACGCTCTCCTGGGGCACGTCGGCGCTCGCCGTGGACGAGGCCTGGCCGACCGGGGAGAAGCGCTTCGCGGTCCTCGGCTGCGGCGCGGTGGGGCTGGCCACGGCGCGCCTCCTGCAGCAGCGCGGGGCCGAGGTCACGATCTACGCGAAGGACCTCCCGCCCCATACCACGTCGAACATCGCGGGCGGCCAGTGGGCGCCCACGTCGGTCATGGACCGCGACCGGCGCACGGCCGAGTCCGACGCGGTCCTCGCGCGGGCGGCGAGGCTCGCCCACCGCTCCTTCCAACAGCTTCCCGCGAGTGAGTTCGGCATCCGCTGGCTCGAGAACTACGTCCTCTCCGACGAGCCGCTCGAGGAGTGGTGGGAGCAGAGCCTCGTCCGCGACCTCTATCCCGAGTGGCGCGAGCTGCGGCCGCACGAGCACCCGTTTCCCGCCCGCCATGCCCGTCGTTTCACCACCATGCTCATCGAGCCTCCGATCTATCTCAGCGCGATGCTGCGCGAGGTGCGTCTTGCCGGCGGGCGGATCGTGGTACGGGAGCTCGAGAGCCGCGAGCAGGTGCGGGAGCTTCCCGAGCCCGCGGTCGTCAACTGCACGGGCCTCGGGGCGAAGGCCCTCTTCGGGGACGAGGAGCTGCAACCCGTCAAGGGGCAGCTCACGTTCCTGCTGCCGCAGGCCGAGGTGGACTACATCGTCATCACGGACGGCCTCTACATGTTCCCTCGTCGCGACGGGATCCTGCTCGGCGGCACTTTCGAGCACAACGTGTGGAGCCTGGACGTGGACGAAGCGGCGCGCCAGCGGATCGTCGCGGGCCACCGCGCGCTGTTCGAAGGCATGCGCTAGACGGGAGGCGCTCATGGGATCCGGACCGCGACTCGCTCTCCTGGGTCTGATCGGGCTGGCGTCGATCGTGCTCTCACCCGTCGCGCGCCCCGACGATCACGGCCTTCGGGTCTCCCTCATCAAGATGCCCTATCGGGGCGAGCGCAACCTGCCGGACATCTCCGACTCGCCGGACTATCTCGAGTCGGGCGGCCTCTCGAAGCTCGTCGAGCAGCAGGGATGCCGGCTGCGGCCGACGTCGACCGTCGCCCTGGCGCCCGAGGAGCGGAAGGCGTACGGCGAATGGAACCGGCTGGGCCTCGCCAACGGGCAGCTGGCGCGGATCGTCGCCGCCGAGGTGAAGGAGGGCTCCCTCCCGGTCGGGCTCCTTGCCAATTGCAGCTCGATCATGGGCATGCTCGGCGGGCTGCAGCGATCCGGGCCGACGTCACGGCCGCTGCGGGTAGGCCTCGTGTTCATCGACGCCCACGGCGACTTCAACACGCCCGAGACCACCCTCAGCGGCATGCTGGGCGGGATGCCGGTCGCGATCTCGGCCGGACTGTGCCTGACTCGCCTCCGTCTCGAGTCGGGCCTCGACCCCGCCCTCCCCGAGCGGCACATCGTCCTCGCCGGCGCCCGCGACCTCGACCCGCTCGAGCAGGACCTGCTCGACCGCTCGGCGGTCGAGCGTCTGTCGGTCGAGGACATCAAGACGCGGTCGGCGAGCGTGGAGCGCCAGATGAAGAGGCTCGAAAGCCTCACCGACATCATCTACGTCCACGTGGACATGGACGTGCTCGACCCTCCGGAGGTCTCCGGTCATCCCCTGACCGTTCCCGGCGGCCCCACGAGCCTGGAGCTGGCGGCGGCCCTCACCGAGATGTTCAGGCACGACAAGGCGGGGGCGTTGGGCGTCGCCTCGACGCCGTCGGGCGACCAGGATCGCGACGGACGATCGCGCCAGGCCGCCTACAACCTGATCCTGGGTGCCTTGAAGGGCGCGCAGCAGCGAGCAGGGACGCGATGACGGGCCCCTGGTATGATCCGTTACCCACCGTTGGCCAAGTGCGAGGGGAACGATGAGAGCCATCTCTCGGTCCACGCTGCCGTCCGCCGCCGTCGCCGCGATGCTCCTCGGCGGGACCGTCGCCGTGAGGGGCCAGGCGCCGCCGCCCAACCCCGTCTCGGAAGGCACGCGCCACGGCCAGTGGCCGTCCTATACCGGCGATGTCCGGGGCAGCCGGTACTCCCCGCTGGGCCAGATCGACGCCCGCAACTTCAACGACCTCGAGATCGCCTGGCGATTCAAGACCGACAGCCTGGGCACGCGGCCGGAATACAAGCTGGAGGGGACGCCCCTGATGGTGAACGGCGTCCTCTACACGACGGCGGGAACGCGCCGCGCGGTCGTGGCCCTGGACCCGGCCACGGGCGAGCTGCTCTGGGTGCACGGCGAGCACGAGGGAGCCCGCGCCGCCAACGCGCCGCGCCAGCTCTCCGGCCGCGGCCTCGCCTACTGGACCGACGGCACGGAGGAGCGGATCCT
>Ga0070699_100005181_pt1 | contig 11468 bp, 10 predicted proteins | sample KBSK1503metaG_FD_65473 | JGI IMG/M metagenome (GOLD analysis project Ga0070699, IMG submission 65473) | Corn, switchgrass and miscanthus rhizosphere microbial communities from Kellogg Biological Station, Michigan, USA - KBS K1-50-3 metaG | ecosystem: Host-associated > Plants > Roots >...
ACGCGCGACGTCGACGCTCGCTTCCGTCTGTCCCGGACGGACCAGGACGCCGCCACTCTTGGCGCGCAACGGGAAGATGTGACCCGGACGCGCGAGATCCTGGTGACGTGACTGCGAATCGACAGCGACCAGAATCGTCGTGGCCCGATCGGCAGCCGAGATTCCGGTACTGATACCGCGACGTGCATCGATTGAAACGGTGAAAGCGGTGCCGAGATATGAGGTGTTGTCGGCGACTTGCGTGGTCAGGTGGAGCTCGTCACATCGCTCCTCGGTGAGTGGCAGGCAGATCAGGCCGCGTGCATGCCGGGCCATAAAGTTAATAATCTCCGGCGTGACCTTCTCGGCAGCGCAGACCAGATCGCCTTCGTTCTCGCGATCTTCGTCGTCAACAATGATGATCATGCGACCGTCGCGAATGTCGGCAACGGCCTCTTCAATGGTCGCTAGAGCCACGGCGTCATGTTAACCGAAAAGGACGATTTTCAGCCATCTGTGGCAAGTAATTTCTCGACATACTTCCCGATGACGTCGACCTCGATGTTGACCGCGTCTCCGGGTCTCAGGCGGGAGAGGTTGGTGACCTCCCAGGTCTTCGGGATGATGGCGATCTCGAAGTAGTCATCGGTGAGTGCGGCAATGGTCAAACTGATCCCTTCGACGGCGACTGAGCCTTTGAAAACGAGGTAACGAGCGATCTCTTTCGGGTAAGCGATCCTCACGGTCCACGACTCACCGTGATTCTCGACCTTCACAAACTGTCCACGGGCATCGACGTGACCCTGAACGATGTGACCGCCGAGGCGGGTGGCTGGAGTGACGGCCCGTTCGAGATTTACCGGCGATCCAGACTTCAACGCGCCGAGCGTCGAACGTAATAACGTCTCGCGCGAAACGTCTGCGGCAAATGAGTCGGTCTCGATGTCGAGCGCCGTCAGACAAACACCATTTACCGAGATCGAATCTCCATGACTCGTACCTTCGGTCACCAAACGCGCACTGATAACTATGCGAGCATTCTCCCCGCGTGCTTCAATGCTCCGCACGCTACCCAACTCTTCAATTATTCCGGTGAACATAAGTCATCATCTCTGCACATACTGCTTCAATATCCTTGCCGGTCGAGTCGATCACAACCGCGTCATCAGCCACCTTGAGCGGTGAATCAGCGCGCGTCGAGTCGCGGCGGTCGCGCTCGATCATGTCGGCCAGAGTTTCCTCGTACGAGGCGGCTGAGCTCGCCGTGATCTGATCTTCTTTGTAACGTCGCTCAGCACGTTCTTCCGGCGCGGCAGTGAGAAAGAATTTGATGTCGGCATCAGGAAAAACGACTGTGCCGATGTCGCGGCCGTTCAGCACGGCTCCGCGTTTGCCCATCGCACGTTGTCGCTCGACCATCGCGCGCCTCACGCCGGGAATAGTGGAAACGATCGACGACATCGCAGTCACGGGTTCGGTGCGAATCTGCTCGGTGACGTCGCGGCCGTCGAGTAAGACGCACAACGAGTCCGGATCGCCTTCAAGATCGATCTCGATCTCGTTTGCCAGCGCAGTTACCGACTCTTTGTCATTAGGATCCACCTGCGCTTCGATAACCGCGAGCGCGACGGCGCGATACATCGAGCCAGTGTCGATGTAAAGGAGTTTGAGCGCACGCGCCAGCATGCGACCCAGGGTTGATTTGCCAGAGCCCGATGGACCGTCGATAGCGATGATCATCTACACAAACGCCGCAAACACTTCATTGGATAAGAGAGCGCCGGTACGAGTGAGTCTAATCCAATCCCCGTCAAACTCAAGCAATCCGGCCTGGCGAAATCGATCCAGATCCGCGCTATGCTCAACACGCAGATCGACTCCAAACGATTCGCGATAGCGATGCACGTCAACGCCACGCATCAATCGCATGCCGAGAAACAATGCCTCCGCGCGCACGTCAGCCTCGCTCAGCTCCTGTTCCTCTACGATCGGAGATGCGTCGTTCTCGATCAGCTCCACGTATTTCAACACGTCGCGATGATTGGACCAGCGTCGCGTTCGTCCATCGTACGAATGCGCCGAACAGCCAAAACCGTAATACGGCGCGGCGGTCCAGTACTTGACGTTGTGGCGTGAGTGAAAACCGGGCCGGCAGAGATTTGAAATCTCGTAGTGCTCGTAACCGGCTTCACAGGCGTTCTCGAGCATCCAGCGATACATCACGCCGGCGAGATCGTCGTCGGGAACGGGTTGCAAACCGCGCCGGATATGTTCCGCGAGCGGTGTGCCTGAATGGACCTCGAGTAGATAGAACGATAGATGTTCGGGACGCAGGTCGAGCGCTTGTTTGATGTTCTCTTGCCAACCGGCGAGTGTCTGGCCGGGTAGACCTGCGATCAGATCGAAGCTGACGTTGGTGAAGCCGGCGTCGCGCAGGTCGGCAAACGTCTTGAGTGCGTCCGCAGCGGTATGCGAGCGGCCGAGTTTTGCGAGCTCGGCGTCGTGAAAAGTCTGCGCGCCAAAGCTGGCGCGGTTAATTCCGAGACTGCGAAAGGCCGCGAGCTTCTCGCGCGTCACGCTGCCCGGATTTATTTCGAGCGTGATCTCCGAATCCGGATCGATCTCGAATTGCGTAAACAATGTCGTAAGGATGCGCTCCAACTGTGCCGGCGCAAGCAGCGACGGCGTACCGCCGCCAAAATAGATCGTATCCACACGCGCGCCGTTGTACTGCGAAGTCTTTAGCTCTTCGACTAATGCGGCGACGTAACGTTCCGCCAACTCACGCTGATAAAGACCCGTAGCGAAGTCGCAGTAAGAACAACGCGAGCTACAAAAAGGAATATGAACGTAGAGGCCGGCGGCTGTCATTGATTAACCGAAATAATACCATGCGCGTGTATTCATCCTAATTCGATAGACTAATAGGCCGTTTCGATAGATTAATACGCCGAAGGCGTTGGCTAATCCCAGCCCAGGGTTGGAGCGCAGCGACAACCCTGGGACCAACACACCAGATTACATTCAACCCTGAAAGGGTTCGCCTCGCGATGAACCCTTTCAGGGTTGTTTCGGATCTTGATTATGCTTACCCATGGTTCTCGCTGCGCTCGAACCATGGGCTGAAATTAGCCAACGCCTGCGGCGTATTTCATTTCCCACCGCGCATTAAATGATGCGTGTGTACTATTTCATTTCCGGGCGTATCGTGCGGGCGTATCGTTTGACAACTCCCAGCGGCACTTCATTGATCGATAAATCCCATTTACAGCGCACACCACGAGTTGGCACGAGTGTTGATTGGTCTATAAGCGGCTATCAAACTCGCCGGAGATCGTTGGTACTCCGGTCGGGCCAATAACCATCGAACAACGGGAGGATAGACGAACATGGCAGATGACAGAATGAAGAACGACGATCTTCAGAGAAACATGGGTGCTGGCGATAAGGACAAGAATCCTGGTCAGCAGTCACCCGGTAGAAGTGGCCAGGGCGATCAGCAAGCGGGCCAACATGCCGGTGGTCAGCAAAGTGGTGGTCAGTTCGGTGGCCAAAAAGGAACGCGAAACGAGGACGACGAAGAGGATGATTTCGGCGCGGGACGTGTCGGAACTCAGAATCGCGGCGGCCAGAATCGCTAATTAATACAAACTCTCTTCTTTTCTGCTTTGAGCACGGACGTGCGCGTCCGTGCTCCTTTTTTTTGCGGAGATTAACAGGATTTTCAGGATGAGCAGGATATCCTGTTAATCCTGCGATATCTTGTTAATCCTGTGAAGATTACCGTCGCCGCTAATTGACTTACTCATCGTACGTGCGACGCGCTCCGCTTCCGCCATCACACGCAGCAGGTTCTCACCGAGTATCTTGCGAATGTCTTGTTCGCTGTAACCGCGCTTGAGCAGCTCATAAGTGATATTCGGCAGCATCGAAACATCCTGCGCGCCTTCAGGCATGTCGTTAGCGCCGTCGAAGTCAGCGCCGATGCCGACGTGATCGATACCCGCAACTTTCACGATGTGATCGATATGGTCGATCAACTTCGAGATCGGCAACGGCGGCAACGGGTTCGCCGCTTCGAGTTTGTCGCTTTCTTCCGCGCGCCGCTCGGGATCGTCTTTGTACTTTTCATCGATCGCCGCCTGTTGTGCTTTCAGTCGCGCATCGCGTGCCTCGCTCTGCGGAGTGACAGTCTTCTCATCAACGAACACGCTGTAGAAGTTTACCTGGACCACGCCGCCGTTCTTCGCGATCCGTCGCAGCAGATCGTCGGGAACGTTGCGCGGCACGTTGCTGAGCGCGCGTGCTGATGAATGCGACGCGATGATCGGCGCTTTCGAAACGTCGAGCGCGTCGCTCATCGTCTCGTCTGAGACGTGCGACACGTCAACCAGCATCCCCAAACGATTCATCTCGCGCACCACTTCCTTGCCGAAGTCGTTCAGGCCGCCATATTTCTTCTGACCGCGACCCGCGTCAGCCCAGTTGTTGGTGTTGTTCCAGGTGAGCGTCATGTAACGAACGCCGAGCCGGTAAAACTCACGCAACGCCGGCAGCGAGTCTTCAATCGCGTGCCCGCCTTCGATGCCCATTAGCGCGGCAATCTTTCCCTGTCGCTTCGCGCGACGAATATCGGCGACCGAAGTTGCGAACATCAGATCGCGCGGGTGGCGTTCAACGGCGCGATAAACGGAGTCGATCATGTCGAGCGTGCGGCGGGCGGCGCCGCCGTGTTCGACGTACCAGGGTTTGACGTAGAGTGAAAAGAACTCCGCGGTCAGTCCGCCCTTTTTCATCCGCTCGATGCTCGTGCGGTAGGGAGTTGGCGGAGTGCCGCTCAGATCGTAATCGTCGTTCGTCATCGGCGTCGTGACGTCATTGTGTGTGTCAATGACAATCGCGCGCCGTTGGATCTGGAGCGCGCGCTGCCAGAGTCGCTCGTCGCGCGTCTGCGCAGCAGTTGAAAATGCAAACAGGCAGACAAATACCAGTGCAGATGCTTTCATCAATTCACCTCTCGAAGGAGATATAACGCGGATAACACAGATTGCTGACAGATCTATTTCGCATTATCATCAAGCGTCATGTCAATCCTGATTGCCGAAGATAACATGGCCCAGCGCCATTACCTCCGCGAGATTCTCGAAAAAGAGTTTCCATCACACCTGCCGGTGTTCGAGGCCGGCGACGGTGAAGAGACGGTGAAGCTTGCCCTCGCGGAGAAGCCGGACGTTTGCATTCTCGACATCCAGATGCCGAAACTCTCGGGCGTGAAGGCCGCGCGCGCCATCTGGCGCGACTTCCCTACCGCTCGCATCATCTTTTGGACGCAGTTTCCCCACGAAATTTATATCAACGAGATCCGCAAGATTGTGAAGTCGGTCGATCCGCCGCCCGCTTATGGCTTCATCCATAAGAACAACCCCGAGTCGCGGTTTCTGCGTTTTGTTGCCGCCGTGCTCGAAGACGGCGCCGACATGATCGATCCGGCGTTCAAAGACTCATTCAAGCGACCGCTGCTGACGGAGTTTGAAGCTGAAGCGCTCTACTATCTTGCGCTCGGACTTTCTAATTGGGCCATCGCGCGCAAGTGTTCGTTGAGCCTGCGCGGAGTGGAAAGCAGGCTGGCGACGCTTTATGAAAAACTTTTTGTGTCGGTGGCTGAGGGGACCGATCTGGAAGCGTACGAGAAGCTCGCCTACAACATTCGCACGCGCGCGTTTTTCGAAGCGTTGCGTCGCGGGTTGCTAAATAGCGACGAGCTCGAGAAGGCCGCAAACGATCTCGAAGCGTGGCTGCAAAAGGATCAAAAACGTTTCAACGAAGAACAGAAACGCGAGCTCGCCTCTCCGAAGAAGAAATGAGGCCACAAAAAGGCACAAAAGGTTTTAAGAAATTCGGGTTTGCTTTTTGTGTTTTGCTTTCGATCTTCGTTGGTTTGTTATCACTGCCAGGCGGCTCATCAACACAGACTGAGGTCCAGCCGCAACCATCTCCGTCACCATCACCTTCACCGTCTCCGTCACCTTCGCCGACACCGATCACGGGCTTGCATCAATGGGGCGCAGTCACGCTCTTTCACGGTTTGCCGTCAGACCGCGTGCGCGCGATCGCGCAAACGCCCGATGGCACGATGTGGTTCGGCACTGAAACCGGACTCGCAAAATTCGACGGACGCAGAACGCAGACGATCAACGATCCCGCCCTGCCCACCGGCCGCATTCTCGCCCTGCAAACGGACAAGAACGGCGCGATGTGGATCGGCACGGAAGCCGGCGCGACGCGTTTATATGGCTCCGAGTTCATTAAGGTAAAAGAAACTTCCGGACAAACCATCACCGCCATTATCAACGATCCTTCGGGCGCGGTGCTGATGACGAGTGAACAGGGCCGCGTTTACGAGTGTCGCGCGCGCGTCGTGGCGACCGTTGTCTCTTCCGGCATCACCGGCAGTGAGACGACCACCGTAAACCGCACCGTGATTGATGCTCGCGAACTGCTGAATCAACCACTCGAAAGCAGCGATCGAGATCATCCTGGACCACTCGCCATCACCAGTATCGCCGCCGCAAACGGTCATACATTTATCGGAACGTTGAGTCGCGGCGTGCTGGAGATCGCGAACGGCGCCGCGAAGGAAAGTCAGATGAAGCCGGTCGCGTTCTTTGTCAATGCGCTCGAGTTTGACGACGAAGGCAAACTCTGGGTCGGTGCCCGCGCCCGGAAAGAAGAGCCGGGCACCCTGTCAGGCGACGAACTCTCCGCGCTGAAACGCAACGAAGCCGCGACTGGTCCAGTGATGGCGTTGAAGACGATTGGCGACGAAATGTGGATCGGCACCGACGGCCGCGGCGTGTTTCACATTTCGAAAGCGAAGGTGCAGCGCCTTACCTTCGATGGAACCGCGGGCGGTCTTCGTTCCGATCACGTCTACGCGATCTTCTCCGATCGCGAGGGGGTGATCTGGTTTGGAACCGATCGTGGCGTCTGTCGTTTCGATCCACACTCGCCGCGCGTGGAATCGATCGGCGATAACGCCGACACCAATTTCGTTCGATCCCTTTTTCAAACCAGCGGCGGTAGAAGCGTTGTGGGCACGAATCGCGGACTGTTTGTCTACGACGACGAGACGGCAACGTGGAATCCTGTCGCCGCGCTCGGCCGCAACATCATTTACGCGATTGCGGAAGACAAATCACAACGTTTGCTCGTCGCTTCAGCCAGTGGTTTTTACGTCGCCCCGAAACAAACTGTACGTCTTGAAGAACAGGCTTTCACGCGAGTCGAAACCGGATCGGGAAGTGCAGACTCCGCTGGCAGTGTGCGCGCAATCACGCAATTTCGTGGCGCTATTTATTTCGCGGTCTTTGGTCGCGGCATCGATCGCCTGGATGGAGGCCGTAGCAGTCTGAGTTGGCCCAACGCGCCCGCCAGCGCGCGCGAAGTGTTGAGCCTGCTTGCCGACGGTGAAGATCGTCTGCTGATCGGAACTACGCGAGACGGCGTGTTTGTGTCCGATGGAAAAACAATCCGCGATGAACCCGCGTTTGCGACTCTGAAAGGGCCGGCCGTGAGATCGATGGCGCGGACTCCGGACGGCTCGCTCTGGTTTGGCACCGCTTCCGGAATCTTTCTCTGTAAAGACAACACGTGCAATCTCACCGTCCCGAATATCGACGCGCGTGTGCTACTCACGGTTCAGTCAGAGAACACAAACGAAGTCTGGTGCGGCACCCGCGGCAATGGCCTGTTGCGCATCCTGCTCGATCCGGTCGTTGGACCAATCGTTTCCGAGCTCGACTCCGAACAGGGCTTGCCTTCGCAGAACGTGTTTGCCGTCGCGCTACAGCGGAACACCGACGGCAGCGAAGTTTTGTTAATCGGCACGAATCGCGGCGTCGCGCGTTATGAGCCGGGGAAACTCCAGCCGACGTTATCCGTGACGCGCATCCTGAGCAAACGCGTACACGCTCCCGCCGAACTGCAAGCCGGACTCAATCTCGAATATCCGCAGAACAGTTTGCTGCTCGACGTCACCGCAATCAGCAGCCGCACGTTCCCGGAACAGTTTCAATATGCGTTCACGTTGATCGACAGCAAGGGCCAGTCGATCAAACAGAAACTGTCGCGCGAATCACAGTTCACGATGGAAGGTTTGAAACCCGGCACGTACACGGTCACGGCGCGTGCGTTTACGAAAGATCTGACTTCTTCAGAACCGTTGAGTTTTTCATTCACGGTTGCAAAAGCGCCTTTCCCCTGGACTTCGACCGCGCTCGCCATCCTGCTCGCGCTCGCGTTACTCGCGCTGCTGTGGGCCATCCTCGAGCGACGCCGAATCGTGGCGACGAGCGCCGCGCTCGTCGATGCCAACCGCGAGCTCGCCGACGCCCGGCTCAACCTCGCCAACGAAGCCGAACGCGAGCGGCGCCGTATCGCGCGCGACCTGCACGATCAAACGCTCGCCGACCTTCGTCACCTCGCCTTGCTGACCGATCAGATCAAGACGAACGGCGAATCAAATCCGAGTGTGGCGTTGCGTAGTGAGATCGAAGTTATCTCGCAGGAGGTCCGGCGTATCTGCGAGGATCTCAGCCCGTCAGTGTTGCAGAATGTGGGCTTTGCGGCAGCATTGGAGTTTGCACTCTCGCATGCGGTTCAGGACGCGCCGCCCGAAAAGCGATTCGTTTACGAGTTTCACTGTGATGACGCGATCGAGGAACGCAGCGACCTCGCTCCGAGCGTGCAGATGCAGATTTACCGCATCGTGCAGGAAGCAGTGAACAATATCTGGCGACACGCCGAGGCAACGGAAGTGAAGATGTCTGTCACGCTTACGGAGAAAGGTGATTTTTCGTTGAAGATCGAAGATAACGGCAAGCCGTTTCAATCGCAGCACACGAATTCCGAAGGACGAGGGCTCGCCAACATGCGCGCACGCGCCGGGTTGATCGATGCGCGCATCTTGTGGGAGCCGCGTGAGGGCGGCGGCACGGTGTTTACTTTAACGAGGGCGGCGTCTGCCAATGCGCGAGTTTCTTAACATCGCTCCGGAAGTCGCTCGCGCACTTGATGAAGGGCGCCCGGTGGTCGCGCTCGAATCAACCGTAATCGCGCACGGTTTGCCGCGTCCGCAAAATCTAGAAACCGCACACCGGCTCGAGGAAGTGGTTCGTGAAGCCGGAGCGGTGCCTGCCACGATCGCAATCATCGGCGGCAAGTTGACTGTTGGACTCAGCGACGACGAGCTCACATTACTCGCCGAGAAAAGCAACATTCGCAAGATCAGCACGCGCGACATTCCGGTCGCAGTGGCACAAGGCTGGGACGGCGCCACGACAGTTGCTTCAACTACCTGGATAGCACACCGCGCTGGTCTTAAAGTTTTTGCGACTGGTGGCATTGGCGGCATCCATCGCGGCTCGCTTCCTGACGTCTCCGCCGACCTGCCTGAGCTTGCGCGCACGCCCATCGTCGTTGTTTGTTCCGGCGCGAAGATCGTTCTCGATCTGCCCGCGACTCGCGAGTGGCTCGAAACACATGCGGTAACTATCGTTGGTTATCAATGCGACGAGCTGCCGGCGTTTTACTCGCGCGCGAGCGGATTGCGAGTGGACGTACGTGCAGATGATGCGGATGCGGTTGCCAACATCTTTCGCGCACAGCGCAGTCTTGAGATTGAGTCGGCGTTGTTGTTGGGCGTGCCGGTGCCCGCGAAGTTCGAAGTTCCCACCGAAGCGCTGCAACAGGTGTTAACCACGGCGCTGGAGGACGCCGAATGGAAAGGCATCACTGGTCCGGAGTTGACACCGTTTCTGCTGCGACAGATGGCTGAGCGCAGTGGCGGCGCGACGTTGCGAGCCAACATTGCGCTGCTGGAGAACAACGCGCGCATTGCGGCGGCGATTGCGAGCGCCGTCGGTTAGGTTGTACTCTTTACTCAACCCCAAATAAGCAAGTTAATTCCAGGGAGGATCCCATGGCGGACGATAAAAACAAGTGCAAGAATCCGAGTTGTACCTGCCCACCGCAACCCGGTGGCAAGTATTGCAGTGCTTCGTGTGAAGGTACGGGCGACACAATCGAGCTCGATTGTGATTGCGGGCATGACGAATGCGGAGGCAATTTTTAGTTGAGATTAACAGGATGTGCAGGATTTACAGGATAATCCTGTGAATCCTGTTCATTTTGTCGACTATTTGCTTAACGCAATGAAGCGAGTCGCGAGTTTTGGTCCAGTCGCCTCATCCTCGTGCTTGAAGAAGACGTAAGTATCTTTCCACTGCTGTGCTTTGATCCGTTTGATCCACGCTTTGAGATCCGCGTCCGAATATTTTACCCGTCGTAAACGCACGTAGCCCCAATCGGAAGTCTTATCGATATGACTCAGCGGCATCTCGTCGCGATCAGAGACGCACAGGACACGTTTGTGACTGCGCAGCAACGCCGGCACCTCATCATCAAACCAGCTCTCGTGTCGAAACTCAAAAACAGCCGGCGTCTCCGCCGGCAGCCCTTTCAAAAACGTCTCCAGCCGCCCGAGATCCTTCTTGAAGTCTTCCGGCAGTCGAAACAGCACCGCACCTAAACGATCCTCGAACGCCGCAGCTTTTTCGAGCATCAGGCGAGTTGCGCCCGTCGCGTCTTTGAGTCGTCTGAAGTGCGTGATGCCCTGCGACGCCTTCATCGTGAAACGAAAGTCGTCAGGCACTTGCGCTTTCCACGTCTCAACCATGTTCGGCTGCGGCAAGCGATAAAAGGTATTGTTCAGCTCCACTGCCTTGAACCGTTCCGCGTAGAACGAAAGCATGTCTTTGGGCGGGAGCGTTTCCGGATAGAAACTCCCCTTCCATTCTTTGTAACTGTAACCGCTGGTTCCAACGTAGAACATTGCCGATTTCCGCTTGCCGATGGTCAATTTGTCAAACGATACATCACGCCGTGGAGATTAAGAAAATCGGCAATTGGCAATTGGCAATCGGCAATATCTATGGTACACAGGCACGCATGTCCACTGTCACGTCGAATATCGAGTCAGTACTCCAGGAGGAGCGTGTATTTCAGCCGCCCGAAGGCTTCTCGCAACAGGCACACATCAAGTCGATGGCCGAGCTCGAGCAACTGCGAGCAGACGCGGATGCCGACCCGGAAGCATTCTGGGCCCGAATGGCTGAGGAGCTTCACTGGTTCAAGACGTGGGACACGGTGTTGAAATGGGATCCGCCGCATGCGGAGTGGTTTGGCGGCGGCAAGATCAATGTTACTTACAACTGTCTCGATCGACACTTGCGCACGTGGCGTCGCAACAAGGCTGCGCTGATCTGGGAGGGTGAACCCGGCGAGATCCGCACTTTCACCTATCAACAACTACACATCGAAGTTTGCAAGTTCGCAAACGTACTCAAGCACGCGAACATTCAACGCGGTGATCGTGTCGCGCTTTACATGCCGCTGATTCCCGAGCTCGCGATCGCGATGCTCGCGTGCGC
>Ga0070699_100005182_pt1 | contig 11467 bp, 9 predicted proteins | sample KBSK1503metaG_FD_65473 | JGI IMG/M metagenome (GOLD analysis project Ga0070699, IMG submission 65473) | Corn, switchgrass and miscanthus rhizosphere microbial communities from Kellogg Biological Station, Michigan, USA - KBS K1-50-3 metaG | ecosystem: Host-associated > Plants > Roots >...
GCCGACCATGCGACCAACATCGCCGAGATGGTGATCTACATGGTCGAGAGCAAGATGGTCCGCCACTCCCTCGCCTAGTGAGGTAAACTTCACCCGCGCGTAATCGTCCCGTAACGGGGCGCTGTCATTCTCCCGTGCGGTCTTGAGCCGAAAACCGCGCCACGCTCGAGGGCGCGGAACGGAGGCACCGATGAAACTGAGCGGGTTGAGGCGGTGGATGGCAGCGATGGTAACGATCGTGTGCGTCGCGCTCGTCCACCAGAGCGCGGCCGCCGAGGAGCCGAGCTCCGTCCTGCAGGACATCCTCAAGATCATGCGCGAGAACGGCCAGATCACGGAGGAGCAGAAGACCGAGCTCCTGCGCCGGGCCCAGCAGGAGGTCGAGCAGGGCAAGCAGCAGCGCCAGCAGGAGGAGAAGGAGCGGATCAGCGCTCTCCAGGCGGGGATCGATAACGGCCGACCCTTCTTGCAGGGCGGCAACGGGGACTTCCGGGTCGAGCTGGGAGGCCGGCTGCACCTCGACTACGCCGCGGTCGAGAGTAACGGCCGCACGCTGGCGGGGAAGGACCTCGCCGACGAGTTCTACGTGCGGCGGGCGCGGATAGAGCTGTCCGGCACGTTCTTCCGGTGGATCGACTTCCGGCTCGAGTGCGAGACGAGCCCCATCGCCCACGCCGAGGCGAGCTGCCTGAACGACGGCTATCTGGACCTCAGGTTCATGCCGGAGCTGGCGTTGCGGGTCGGGCAGTTCGTCGAGCCCTTCGGCTTCGAGGAGGTGTACTCCGACCGGTTCCAGGATTTCGTGGAGCGGTCGATCGTGGACGAGCTGGAGCCCGAGCGAGTGCCCGGCGCGTCCCTTCATGGGAGCTTTCTGAGCGGCATCCTCCTGTACGAGCTCGGCGTCTTCAACGCGGAGAACGGGGGAAACGGGTCGGGGAGGAACGTCGCGGCGGTAAACGACGGAAAAGAGGGGCTGGCGAGGATCACTCTCGCGCCCTTCAAGACGACCGGCGATTACTGGCTCAAAGGGCTTCAGATCCAGGCCTACGGCACCTGGGCTGACGAGGGCGTGGGCACGAGCAGCCAGGGCCGGACCAGCGCAAGAGGGAACGCGCGCTTCACGTACTTCGGGGCCCAGGCCACGAACGGCGACCGGACCCGTTACGGCGGCGACCTGCAGTGGGCGGTGGGACCGGTCGCGCTCCGATTCGAGTACCTCGAGCAGCTCAACCAGCGGCGGCGCATGGGACCCCGGGGGACGAACCTGGACGAGGTCGACGCGGCGGGCTGGTTCGTCTCCGGTGCCTGGCTGGTGACCGGGGAGGACAAGCCGTTGAACGGGCCGGTGACGCCGCGACATCCGTTTTCGCCGGTCGGCGGGAGCACGGGATGGGGGGCGTGGGAGCTCGTGGCCCGGTATGCGGAGCTCAGCTTCGACTCCAAGGACCCTTTGAACTTCCTCGGCGGGACTAAGGCCGTCAGTGTTGGGCCCGCCACGACCGGCGGGGCCGAGGCCCTCACGGCGGGGGTGAACTGGTATCTCAACCGCTGGCTCAGATACATGGTCAACTGGACCAACTACTGGTACGACAACCCGTACGCGACTCCGCTGAGCTGCCGGCGCGATGCGGCGTGCACCGCCTCACAGTTCCGCAAGGTGAAGGACCCGACCTCCTGGGAGCTTCTCACGCGGGTCTCGTTCTGGTTCTGACGCTCGGAGCTCGATCGGTCAAGTAAGATACCGCCACGTCAGGAGGGGCGATGGCGGAGCGGTCGTCAGCGTGGTCGGCGCGGTCGTGGCTCGTCGTATTGACGCTGGCGGTCGCGATGGCGCCGGCCGGTGTCAGAGGGGGGTCGCCCGACCGCACCGAAGCCGTCCGGGAGGCGGTGCGTGGCGGACGCGCCCGGAGCGTGATCCTGTTCCTCGGCGACGGCATGGGCGACTCCGAGATCACGCTCGCCCGTAACTACCACGTGGGCGCCGCCGGCCGGCTCGCGTTCGATACGTTCCCCCTTACCGGTACCTACACGACCTACGCCGTCCATGAAGCCGATCCTTCGCGGCCCGACTACGTCACGGATTCAGCCGCCAGCGCCACCGGCTGGGCGACTGGCGTCAAGACGAGCAACGGCCGGATTTCGACCGCGGCCGGAACCGACCGGATCCTCAAGACGATCGTCGAGCTGGCGCGCGAGCACGGCATCCCGACCGGCAGCGTGACGACCGCCGAGGTCACCGACGCGACGCCGGCAGCGCTCGCCGCCCACGTCAACGACCGCAACTGCCAGGGGCCGGCCGACATGGGGCCGTGTCCTGGATACCGGAAGTCGGCTGGCGGACTGGGCTCGATCGCCGAGCAGGAGGTCGACCACCAGGTCGAAGTCCTCCTGGGCGGCGGCCGGCAGCGCTTCGAGCAGGCGATCGAGGGAGGGGCATTCGGGGGGCGCACCGTCATCGAGTCCGCGGCAGCACAGGGGTACATAATCGTCACCGACGCGGCGGCGCTGGCCGCTACGCGGCCCGGGCGGAGGGTGCTCGGGCTGTTCAACGCCGGCGACATGTCGCTCGAGTGGGGTGGCGAGCCCGCGGCACCGTACCCGGGCAGCGGTCCTCAGCGCTGCCGTGAGGGGCAGCGCCCGGCAGTCGAGCCGAGCCTGGCCGAGATGACACGGAAGGCGCTCCAGCTCCTCGATGGCCCCCGCGGCTTCTTCCTGCAGGTAGAGGGCGCTTCGATCGACAAGCGCGATCACGTGGCAGACCCGTGCGGCCAGATCGGCGAGACCGTCGCCTTCGATGCCGCGGTCGCCGCCGGGCTCGCCTACGCCGCGAGGCACCCGGACGCTCTGGTGATCGTCACCGCCGACCACGCCCACACGAGCCAGATCGTCTCCCCGCCGACCGAGATCGACCACGGTCCGGGCCTCCTCAGCACGCTGATCACGAAGGACGGCGTCCCCATGACCGTGTCGTACGCGACCAACGTTCCTGGGCGCTGGCAGCAGCACACAGGAACGCAAGTGCGCATCGCCGCCCAGGGGCCACAGGCGGCCAACATCGTCGGCGTGACGGACCAGACGGAGCTGTTCCACACGATGGCGCGCGCCCTCGGTCTCGAGTAGAGCCGGGCGCCGAGGATATGCTGCCGCGGCTGGTCGCGCGACGGCGACAGAGGGGAACGACACGATGAGGCTCGGCGCTCGACCCGGGACGATAGCTCTATCGGCGTGGTGGGTCGCGGCCGTGATCGGCTTCGGCCCCGCGGGTGCCGCGGCGGGTGAGACGCGCGCCGTCGTGGACTCGGCCGGGCGCCGGGTCGCGGTGCCCACCCGGATCGAGCGCGTGTTCGCCGCCGGCCCTCCGGCGACGGTCTTCGTCTACACGCTGGCACCCGACACGCTCCTCGGCTGGTACCGGCCGCTCACGCTCGACGAGCGCGGGTACATCCCCGCCCGATACGCCGGGCTGCCGACGCTCGGCAAGCTCACCGGCCGCAGCAACACGCCGAACTTGGACATCGTGCGTGAGGCGCGCCCCGACGTGATCCTCGATTACGGCGCCGTCGGACCCCGCGAGGCCGCCCTCGCCGACCGCATCCAGCGAGAGACCGGTGTTCCCTACGTGCTGATCGACGGGAGCCTCGCGGCCGTCCCGCGCGCCTACGAGACGGCGGGCGAGCTGCTGGGGGTCGGCGGGCGGGCGGCCGAGCTCGCACGCTATGCCACCGGCGTTCTGCGCGAAGTCGGCGAGCGCGTCGCGCGCGTGCCGGGCGACCGGCGCCCGCGCGTCTACTACGCGCGACCGCCGGGCGGGCTCGCCACGGAGTTGATCGAGAGCCTGCAGGCGCTCGGCGCCGCCAACGTCGCGGCCGGGCGCGCGGAGCCCGGGGCCCTCGTCCGCGTGTCGGTCGAGCAGGTCGTCGCCTGGAATCCGGACGTGATCGTCACGATCGACGCGTCGTGGAGCGCGGCCGTGCGGTCGGATGCCGCCTGGGAAGGGGTCAAGGCGGTCCGCGACGGGCGCGTCTATCTCGCGCCGCTGATCCCGTTCCCCTGGCTCGACCTGCCGCCGTCGGTCAACCGGCTGCTGGGCCTCCGGTGGCTCGGTTGGGCGCTCTATCCCGATCTCTTCCCCGAGGACCTCCGGCAGGAGGCGCTCGCGTTCTACCGGCTCTTCTACCACCAGGCGCCCACCGCGTCGCAGCTCCGCGCGCTCGTAGGCCCACGGTAGATCGGCGACGAGCTCAGGCGGGGCGGGCGCCGGCCTTGTGGCGTCGCGCCAGCGCCTGGTAGCCGGCGGGATTGTTGCGCACCCATGCCTCGGCCGGCGTGCCCGCGAGCGGGCCCTTGACGCGGGCGGGCGCGCCGAGCGCGAGCACGTCGGGAGGAATCTGGGTGCCCGGCACCACGAGCGAGCCCGCGGCCACCAGCGCGCGCGGGCCGACGCGGACGCGCTCGAGCACGGTCGATCCGTTGCCGATCAGGCATTCCTCCTCGAGCGTGCAGCCGTGGATCACGCACGCGTGGCCGACGGTGACGCCGGGGCCGATCTCCACCGGGTCGGCGGCATTCACGTGGACGACCGCGCAATCCTGGACGTTGGCGCCGGCGCGGATGACGATCGGGGCGATGTCACCGCGGACGACCGCGTTGTACCATACCGAGGCGTTGGCCTCGATGGTCACGTGACCGATGACGACCGCGGTCTCGGCGATGAAGGCGCTCGGGTGGATCCTCGGCGCGGTGCCCTCGAAGCTCAGGATTGGCATGGGTGGCACCCCCAGAGTAGGATGAGTCGGGTCCGAATCTTACGCGAGGAGGCGTCATGCCGACTCCGAAAATCACCGCCGTGGCCACCGCCACACCGCCGCACCGGTTCAGCCAGGCGCGCGTGCTCGAGCTGGCGGGATACAGGGACAAGATCCGGCAAGGCTTCTTCTCCAACAGCGAGATCGAAGGTCGGTATCTGTATCTCGATCCCGACGCGGTGCGCACCGACGAGACCGTCGACGAGCTGAACGAGCGCTTCGGCCGGGGCGCGCTCGAGATCGGCGAGGCGGCGGCGCGCCGGGCGCTCGCCCGCGCGGGCTGGGCGCCGGAGGAACTGGACTTCCTCGCCACCACCACGTGCACGGGCCGGATGACGCCGAGCCTCGACGCCCATCTGATCGTACGCCTCGGCTGTCGGCGCGGGATCCAGCGGGTCCACGTCGGCGACACCGGGTGCGCGAGCGCGATGGTGGCGCTCCAGCAGGCGTGGAATCACCTGGCGGCGTTCCCCGCGCACCGCGCGCTCGTGCTCGCGGTCGAGATCTGCTCGGCCGCCTACTACCTGGACGACCGCCTCGAGAGCGCGGTGGCCCACGCGATCTTCGCCGACGGCGCGGGCGCGGTCGCGCTCTCGGCCCGCGGGGAGGGACCGAGCCTGGTCTGCCACCAGACCCTGTTCCGCTCGGAGCATCTAGCGGCGATGGGCTTCGAATACCCGGGCGGCCGCCCGCGCGTCGTGCTCTCGAAGGAAGTGCGCCGCATCGGCGCCGTGATGATGAAGGAGATGGCGGAGACGCTGATGGAGGCGCAGGGGCTGAAGGCGGACGACATCCGCCACTGGATCCTGCACTCGGCGGGCCGGCGCGTCATCGACCACGCCCGGAAACTGCTGGGACTGACCGAGGCGCAGGTCGCGTACTCGCGCGAGGTGCTGCGCCGGTTCGGCAACATGTCGTCGGCGACGATCCTGTTCGTCCTCGAGGACGTGCTCCGAGCGGAGCGGCCCGTGCCCGGCGAGTGGGGCCTCATGATCGCGATCGGACCGGGCTTCGCCGCCGAGGGCGCGCTGCTCCGCTTCTGAGGCAGCGCTCCGGTGCGCCGCCTGGAGAACGGTCTCGAAATCCTCGACCGCCCGACACCGGCGGTCGAGCGCGCCGCCAGCCTCGCCGACGTGGAGCGGCTGAACGCGTGGTTCGGCGGCCATGCGCTGACGCTGCGCTGGGTCGCCCGCGCCCTCGCGGGCCACCCGGCGGGCCGTCCCGTCCGCGTGCTCGACGTCGGCGCGGGCGGGGGCGCCTTCGCCGTCAGACTGGTCGAATGGGCCCGGCGATCCGGGCGGTCGATTCGGGTGGTCGCCCTCGATCGCGATCCGGACTCCGCCCGCCTCGCCCGCGAGGCGGCGCGCGCCCACCCGGAGATCGCCGTCGTGTGCGGCGACGCTTCGGCGCTGCCCCTCCGGCCGCACGGCGTCGACTTGGCGGTCTCCGTGCTCACCCTCCACCATCTCAGCCCCGAGATCGCGTCGGGAGCGCTCGGTGAGATGGCACGGGCGAGCGGGCTCGGGTTCGTCGTGAACGACCTCTGGCGGGCGCGGCTCGGCCTCCTCCTCGTCTGGCTGACCACGCGGCTCCTCCGCTGCCATCGGATCTCCCGCCACGACGGGCCGCTCTCGGTACGGCGGAGCTACTCGCCGGCCGAGATCCGGGCGCTGGCGGGCCGGGCCCGGGTGCCGTGGCTCCGGGTGCGGCGCTACCCGTGGCTCGCTCGCGTCATCGCGCTCGGAGGCGGTCACTCGTGAGCTACGACGTCATCGTCGTCGGCGCGGGGCCGGCCGGCGCCACCGCGGGGATCCTGCTCGCCGAACGCGGCCTCAAGGTCCTCGTGCTCGATCGCGCCCGGTTCCCCCGACCGAAGATCTGCGGCGAGTACCTGAGCCCAGAGGCGACTCGCGTGCTGGACCGGTTGGACGTGCTGAAGCGGCTCGAGGCGAACGGCGCGGTGCGGCTGTCGGGGATGACGATCACGGCGCCCGACGGCACGCGGCTCGCCGGCAGCTACCCGACCGCGGGGCGGTGGCGAGGCTACCGCGATCACGCGCTGGCCATTCGACGGATCGTCCTCGACCGGGTGCTCGCCGACCGGCTCGGGGAGACGCCCGCGGATTTCCTCCAAGGCCGGCGCGTGAGCGACGTGCGGATCGAGGGCGACCGGGTGGTCGGCGTCGAGGTGGCGGATGACACCGGTCACCCGCGGTCGATCCCGGCCCGGCTCGTCATCGCTGCCGACGGCCGGAACTCGGTCGTCGCCCGCAGGCTCGGGCTTGTCTCGCCCCATCCCCTCCGCCGGATGGCGCTGATCACTTACGCGAGCGGCGCGGACGAGCTTGCCGACCGTGGCGAGATCTTCGTCGACCCGCCCGCCTACGCGATCGTCAACCCGGTGACGTCCGGGCTCGTGAACCTCGGACTGGTGGTGCCGCTCGCGGGTCTCTCGGCCCACCGCGGACGCCTCGAGGAGTGGTTCGACGCGCGCCTTCGTCAGGTCGCCAGGCTCCAGGCGCGGTTCCCCGGGCTCGCGCGCCGGGCGCCCGTCCAGGCGCTCGGTCCGCTCGCGTACCGGGTCGCGCCGCCCCGCCACGGGGGGGTCATGCTGGTCGGTGACGCCGCGGGCTTCTACGATCCGTTCACCGGCGAGGGGATCTTCGCCGCGCTCCGGGGCGCGGAGCTGGCGGTCGATACGGCGTGCGCCGCCCTCGCCCGCGTCGACTGCTCGGCACGCGCTCTCGCCCCCTACGGGCGGGCGCGGCGCGCGGCCTTCCGCGATAAGCAGCGCGTGACGCGTGGGCTCCAGTTCGTCATCGCCCGCCGGTGGGCGGCCAACGCGACCGCGCGCCTGTTCGCGCGTCGCCCGGCCCTGCTCTCCCTGGTGATGGGCGTGTTCGGCGACTTCGTGCCGCCGCGCGCGCTCGTCGGCGCTCCCGCCGCGGCCGCCTTGCTGCGGCGTCGCTGACCGGCCTCGTCCCGTCGGGGGAAACCGTTTGCGCGGGCGCGGGGCGTTTCGATACAGTGGGACGCCCTCGCTCCCAGGCCGGGGCCTCGGAGGTGACGCGATGGATTTCCTGGAGCAGGTGAAGGACGGCGTGGCGATTCTCACGATGAACCGCCCCGAGCGGCTGAACGCGATGTCGCGGCCGATGCTCGAGACGATGGAGGCCGCGCTCGCGCGCGTGGCGGGCGCCCCCGAGATCGGCGTGGTCGTGCTCACCGGCGCCGGGCGCGCCTTCTGTGCGGGGGGCGACGTCAAGGCGATGGCCGAGAGCGCCGAGGTCGCGGGGGGCTCCCTCGAGGAGCGGGCGCAGCGACTGCGGGCGCGGATGGAGGTCGCGCGCTGGCTCCACGAGATGCCGAAGCCCACGATCGCGATGGTGCGGGGTGCGGCGGCCGGCGCCGGGCTCTCGCTGGCGATGGCCTGCGACCTGCGCATCGCGTCGGACACGGCCAAGTTCACCACCGCCTTCGCCCGGGTCGGCTACTCGGGCGACTTCGGCGGCTCCTTCTTCCTGACGCGCCTCGTGGGGACGGCGCGGGCGCGCGAGCTCTACTTCACGGCCGAGCTGCTCGACGCGGAGCGGGCACTCGCCATCGGGCTCGTCAACCGCGTCGTCGCCGACGCGGAGCTGGAGGCGGAGACCTTCGGGCTGGCCGGACGCCTCGCCCGCGGGCCACGGATTGCCTACCGCTACATGAAGCGGAACATGAACGCCGCGGAGAGCGGCACGCTCGCCGAGCTGCTCGACCTCGAGGCCTGGCACCATACACGGACGGGCATGACCGAGGACCATCGGGAGGCGGCCCGGGCGTTCGTGGAGAAGCGGGAGCCCTCGTTTCATGGCCACTAGCGGATCGGACGGCCTGCCGCGGCGCTTCGCCCGGATCTATACCGCCGCTATCACCGACGTGATGGACGAGCTGGGATTCCTCCGCCAGACGCTGCCCTCCACGATCCAGCCGATCACACAAGACATGCGCTGCGCGGGCTACGCGTTCCCCGCGCGCGGCCGGCCGCGGAAGCAGGGGCCCCGCGACGAGGTGATCCGGAAGTTCCTCGGCATGCTCGGCGACGTGCCGCGTGACTCGGTGCTCGTGATCCAGGCCAACGATCACGTGGCCGCCCACTTCGGCGAGCTGTCGGCCGAATCGCTGCGGTCGCGGCGGGTGCGTGGGGTGGTGGTCGACGGCAGCACGCGCGACGCGGCCTACATCGCGCGCCTGCGCTTCCCGACCTTCGTCCGCTACCGCACCCCGCAGGACTCGCTCCCGCGCTGGCAGGTCCAGGACTGGGGCCAGCCCGTGACGATCGGCGGCGTGCGGGTGGCGCTGGGCGACGTCATCGTGGCCGACCTCGACGGGGTCGTGGTCGTCCCGCGGCGGGTCGCCCACGACGTGCTCATCCGGTGCGAGAAGCTCGTCGGCACCGAGAACAAGGTTCGCGCCGCCGTGCGGCGCGGGATGAAGCCGCTGGAGGCGTATCAGAAGTACGGCGCCTTCTAACCCCGCCTCCTGCCGGAGCCAATCCTGCCCCGCCCCACCCATGGCCTGGAAGGCGGCTGGCCTGACGCACCCGGCGTGACGCTCTCCCCCGCGGGGCCGCTACTCATACCGGAGCGCTTCGATCGGGTCGAGGCGGGCCGCTTGGCGCGCCGGATAGTAGCCGAAGAAGATCCCGACCGCGGCCGAGAACCAGAACCCGCCGACGATCGCCGCCGGTGACAGCAGGGTCGGCCACCCGGCGACCGCGGAGATGATCTCTGAGACAACGACGCCGATGAGAATGCCCGCCGCCCCGCCCGTCGTGCTCAAGAGCACGGCCTCGGCCAGGAACTGCAGCAGCACGTGCCCGCGCCGGGCCCCGATCGCCCGGCGGATGCCGATCTCGCGCGTGCGCTCGGTGACGGACACGAGCAGGATGTTCATGATGCCAATCCCGCCGACGAGGAGGGAGATCGAGGCCACGGCGGCGAGCAGCAGCGCCATCGTCCGGCTGCTCCTCTCGCGGGCCTGAGCGACCTGGTTCAGGTTGCGGACATCAAAGCCGTTGAGACTCCCCGGCTGAATGTGGTGGCGCGCCTGCAGGGTCTCCGTGACCTGCTGGACGGCCGCCGGCGCGAGCTCGGCGGCGCGCGCCCGCACGAAGATCGCGTTGACCTTGCCGGTGAGCCGTGGCTGCATCCCGAAGGGATTCACCGGGGGTGGGAAGAGCGTGCTGTTGGTCAGCTGCGTTCGGCTGGGCGCGGCGACTCCCAGGACCCTGCGCTCGGCGGTCGTGAACGGGATCATCACGACGTCGTCCTGGTTCTGGCCCCAGCCGCTCTGACCCCTGGCCGCGAGCACGCCGACCACGCGGAGCGGGAACCCTTTGACGAGGATGGTGGCGCCGACGGGGTCTTCGTCGGCGGCGAAGAGCTGCTGAACCACGGTGTGGCCAAGCACCACCACCAGGGCTGCGCTCCGCTCGTCCGCATCGGTCAGGCCCCGGCCGTCCGCGATCCGCCAGTTGGCGACCATTAGGTGCGCGGGCGTGACGCCCTCGATGGTCGTGGTCCAGTTCTGACTCCGGTACTCTACCTGTCCACTCTGCCGCGCCATGTAGCTCACCCGCTCCACGGCCGGCGCCTCGTTCGGAATTGCCTCGGCATCGTCCACGGTGAGCGTGGAGGCGCTGCCGGATCCCCCACGGACGCCGTTCGCGGTCGCCGCCCCCGGCAAAACGATGAGCAAGTTGGTGCCGAGGCTTTCGATTTCCTTTGTGACCGCGGCATTTGCGCCCTGGCCGACGGCCGCCATGGCGATGAGCGCGGCCACGCCGATGAAGACGCCGAGCATGGTGAGCACGGAGCGCGTCCGGTTGCGCGCGATCGCCTGTGCCGCCGCCGAGAGCGTCATCAACGCAAACGCCCAGGAGGCGCCGAGCCGCCCCGGAGCGGGCCCGTACCGGCCGTTGGGCTCGTGACCCCTCTGGGCGCCCGCCGCCGACCACGGCCGCGGGGTGGAAGCGACGTTACCCTCAACCGGCACGTCCGAGACGATCCGGCCGTCCCGCATGGTCACGATGCGATCCGTGGCGGCCGCCACCGCCGGATTATGCGTGACGACGATGATCGTGACCTGCTGCTCCCGATTGAGGGCGCGGAGGACGTCCATGATCTCCTCCGACGTGCGCGAATCGAGATTGCCGGTCGGTTCGTCGGCGAGGAGGACGCCGGGGCCGTTGATGAGGGCGCGGGCAATCGCCACCCGCTGCTGCTGCCCACCCGAGAGTTGACTGGGCGTGCTGCGCTCGCGCTGGCCGAGCCCGAGCCACCGGAGCGTGCTCGCCGCCCGCGCCCGGCGCTCGGCGCGGCGGGCGGGGCCGCCATCGGCGTAGAAGAGCGGCAGGGCGACGTTCTCCAGGGCGCTCGCGCGCGCGAGCAGGTTGAAGTTCTGGAAGACGAACCCGATCCGCGTGCTGCGGATCCGTGCGAGGTCGGGCTCCGAGAGGTCCGCGACGTCGACCCCTTCGAAGAAATACTGGCCCCCCGACGGACGATCCAGGCAGCCCAGGATGTTCATCAGGGTCGTCTTGCCGGACCCGGAGGCGCCCATCAAGGCAACCATTTCTCCGGCCTGGATGGACATGGACAGTCCACGCAGGACCGGAACTT
>Ga0070699_100005183_pt1 | contig 11466 bp, 11 predicted proteins | sample KBSK1503metaG_FD_65473 | JGI IMG/M metagenome (GOLD analysis project Ga0070699, IMG submission 65473) | Corn, switchgrass and miscanthus rhizosphere microbial communities from Kellogg Biological Station, Michigan, USA - KBS K1-50-3 metaG | ecosystem: Host-associated > Plants > Roots >...
GTCGACGTTGATCGAGTGCTATCAGCAGCCGGATGAGGAGACGTTACGCGATGTTGTGGAGTATGTGAAGCCGGCCCGCCGGGGACGGCCGGTGGAAAAGCGGGCTTGAAGGAACACACCCAGTCACTCACTCAGTAACACACTCACCGCTGCAGATAGGAGAAGCGCGACACCGGATAACCCGATGCCGCGCTTGCAATTGCCCCTCCTGGGCTCGAACCAGGACTCTTCTGATCCAGAGTCAGACGTGTTGCCAGTTACACCAAGGGGCATCGCACGGTTTTGAGATCGAGGTAAGGCTGACAGCTTATGGCGTATGGCTTATGGCAAATCGCGACAGACGCTCGCGTCACAGGCGGAACTGCCATACGCTATATGCCATACGCTTCTAACCCTACCTGGACCCCGGACACCGAGTGGAGCTGAGGGGGCTCGAACCCCTGACCTCTGCTATGCGAAAGCAGCGCTCTCCCAGCTGAGCTACAGCCCCCCGAACGAGCGCAAAAACTAGCGGCAGGGCGGCAGGGCGGCAAGGCGGCAGGCGGCTAGTCGAAAGGGCGGCACGACGGCATAAACCATTGCTGGCTGCCGACCTGCCGCCCTCTCGAAATTGCCAAACGGCCGACTGCCGGCCCTGCTGCCTGGCTATATCTCGCCGGCGCCCGCTGCCCGCTTCACTTGCTGCCCGTAATAGCCTTCCAGGCCCTCCGCCGCCTCCCGCACCGCTTTCCTCACCTGGTTCGTGGCAGACCGGTGCTGCAGGACCTTCCGGAGCGCCTCGCTGGCATAGTAGTCGGAGTCCATCCGCCCGACCTGCGCTACGATATTGAGCAGGTCGCCCTCGGTCAGCGCCGGCGCCTGGAGCAGGTCGTCCAGGATCTCGCCCTTGTAATAATCCGACTCCACGCCGGGCAGCACCTCCATCACGATCTTGATCTCGTCGGCGCTCAAGGCATGATGCACCATGAGCGTCCCCAGCACTTCGGCGATCCCGTTGTCGCTCTCCATATGGCTCACGACCCGGAGAAATGATGTCCGTTCCGCCGGTCCCAGCAGGCCGCGCTCGGTGAGCAGCTTGAGGACTTCGCCGATGTAATAGTCGCTCTGGATCGAGGAGGCCGCCTCCAGCACCGTCGAGCGCTGCGCGGAGGTGAGATCGCCTTCGTTGAGCAGGTCCTTCAGCATTTCCGACTTGTAGTAGTCGGATTCCATGCCGGCGGTTACCTCGAGCAGCGCGCTCATCTGCTCAGTGTTGATCCGGCCGGTGAGCAGGGTTTTCATCGTCTCGGAACGGTAATAGTCGGACTCCATCCTCTTGATCATCCCCACGACGGCCTGCCGCTCGGCCGGGTCTTCCAACCTTCCCTGCGCGATGACCGCCTTGATCAGCTCGGAGCCGTAGTAGTCGGACTCCATGAGGCTGGCCCCCTGCTCCAGCACCTTTCTCCGGTCCTCCACCGAGAGCCGGGTCGTCTCCATCATCTTGGTGTAGTACTGGTTCCTGGCATAATCGCTCGGCATCAGCGCCGTCTCGCTCAGCACCGCGGGCACTCCGCCCTGCCGGAGCAGCCGCGGGAGCCGGATGTCCACCGCGATCGCGGTGCGGCGGTCCAGCTCGATGAGGAAACCGGCAAACCAGGCCCGCGCCTCGGCATCATAGGCGTGCTCGGTCCCGTCCACCTTGTAGACCCGGTCGAGCCCGCTGCCGCCGGGTTCGATCTCCAGCTGCCGCCGCACGCCATCGGTCGTAACGTCGAGCCGGAAGAAACCGCCCCGAGAAATGCTGGCGATATCTGTGAAATCTGGGTTGAACTCGATCTTGCCTTCGGACCGGAGGTCCACGGAACAGTTCCGGCCCCGGAGCTTGACGGTCCATTTGCGGCCGCTGCCGTCATCGCTGATCGAGGTCGTGCTGTTGTCCATCTCGCCCCGGCAGAACCCCGACGTGTCCTGCTTGACCACCGGCTCGACCCCCCATGCCACCATGGTGCTGGCGCCGGTGCGCCGGTCCTCTTCCCGGGTGACGTTGCTGCTGGTGGCCGTCCCCCCGGCGGGCACCTTGACCCTGCTTTCCATCGTTTGAGCAGCCCGGGCGGCCGGCTCGACCGCGGCCACCGCCGTCATTGCGCTGCCGGCGAGAAGCATTACCGCCACGGTCGCGCGGCCGCTTACCCGCTCCCGCCGCGCGGCAGGATTGAGCACGTTCATGACCCGCTCCCTGATCCGGTTGGGGCGCGCCATCGCGAGGGCGGCCGGTTGCAGCTCGGCCCCCGCCGCGTGGTGCGCCAGGTTGAGAAGGTTGGCGGCGTAGTCGCTGGCCCGGGTGCCGGACCGCAAGACCACGTCATCGCAGGCGCGCTCCCTGAGCGCGGCGGCGTGGCGGGCAGTGAGCCACACGACCGGGTTGAACCACTGGAGGGCGCACGCCAGCTGGCCGATCAGCTGGCTCACTCCGTCCCAGCGGACCACGTGCGCCAGCTCGTGACGCACCACGTCGCGACGCACCGGCCCGGCCCACTCGTCCGCGTCGGGCGGCAGCAGCAGCACTGGCCGGAACATGCCGGCCACCGCGGGCACGCTCACCGCCGGCGTCGTCCTTACGGCCACGGCTCGGCCGACGCCCAGCTCGCCGCGCACCTGGTCCACGAGATCCAGCCAGGCCGGGCCGGCGACTCCCGGCGCGGCAGCGATGCGCGCCAGTGTACGGTGGCTCAGGGCGAGCCGCAGCAGCAGCGCGGAACAGCCCACGCTCCATGCGATGAGAGCTACAGCGAGCCAGGGAAACGGCATAGCGTTCGCAATGGGCGCGTCAGGACTGATCGTGATTCGCTCGATGCCGGCGAGTTGGCTGGCAATGACGGGAGAGTTCCGGAGCACGCCGGGCGCGGGTGCGGGCGCAGTCTCCTGCGGCACCTGCGACGGCGCTGCCGGCGCCGGGAGAATCGACACCCGCCATGCGGGGAGCAATTGGGTCAGGGCAGGAACGACCAGCAAACCGGCCAGCGCGGTGGTCAGAATCAGGGCGCGGAGCGATGCCGAGCTCCGGCGGAGAAACAGGAGCGTCCCCGCCGCGATCAGCAACAGGGCGAGGCTCTTGGCCAGGGCATCAAGCACTGGTGACGGCATGGTTACCTCCCCTCTCGCATCGCCTGACGGATCATCCGGGACAACTGTTCCAGCTCCTGGCGGGACAGTTTCTGGTCCGGCAACTCGAAGAGCGCGGTCGCGGCCTCGGCCGGCGAGCCTCCAAAGAAAGTCCGCACCACGTGGGCGAGCGCCGAGCGACTGGCTTCCTCGGCCTCGACCACCGGGAGGTAGACGTAGCGCAGGCCCTGCTGCTCGTGGCGGAGATGCCCCTTCTCCTCCAACAGGTTGAGCATCCCGCGTACTGCCGAGTAAGAGGGCGGGTCGGGCAGCTCGGTCCGCACCTGGGCGACGGTGGCGCGGCCCAGCCGGTACACGGTTTCGAGGATCTGTCGCTCCCGGCGACCTAGACCCTGCGGGACTTGAGGCATGGCGACTCCGGTGTCTGGTGCGAGCCCCTACGTGCTAATGGATTGGCAAGTGTCAATACACTAGCACATCGCGCGCGGCCGGTCAAGAGAAAGGCGGTAATGGGCGGTAATAGGCGGTAATGGGCGGTAATGGCGGTGGGTGGACGGTAAGAAAAGGCGGTAACCAGCGAAAGCCGATTACCGCCTCCACCACCCCATTACCGCCCATTACCGCCCATTACCGCCCATTACCGCCCACTACCGCCCATTACCGCCTACGTTCCCGCGTCCAGCAACACGATCACCCCCAGCGGCAGCCCGCCACCAGTGGCATCGAGCGCCACGATCGATCGCACGTCCCCGTTGCTCAGTACCAGTGAACCGCTGTCGATCACGACCGTCTTAGTGCCTGCGGTGGTGAGTCGCACCTGGTAGTTACCGCTGGAGAGAACCTGGTAGGATGTCTCGGTCCCGAACGTGATGCTGGTTGCGGTGGGCGTCGCCAGGTTCAGGTCTGCGAGAGGAGCGGTGATATACACATCGAGGGACCCGCCCGTGGGCGCCTCATGCAGCACCCGCACCTTGACGAGCCCGGTATCCGGCGAGGCGCGCCCATCAACCACGAACCTGAGGGCAATGGCGGAATCGGGGCCCTCGGCTACGACAGTCACCAGGGAGCTTTCGGGCAGCGTCACGATGGTATCAATGACCGGGGTTACCGACAAGCTCGAGTTCAGCGTCAGGCGGACACTCGACCCATTGGTCTGGATGTAAGGCGTGACGCTGGCAAACCCGATCTCGCTCAGGTCAGCCAGGCCGTCATCGAGCAGCTGAAGATTGCCGCCATCCGCGACGGCATGGAAGAACCGGAACCGGGTGACCCCGTTGCCGCCGCCTCCAATAATGAAGGGCCCGCCCGAAGAGTCGAACCCACACCCGAGCGCCAGGGCTACTGTCAGTACCGCTGCAAAACGCCGCATATGAGTCAGCCGTGCTGTGAGGAGGTCTGGATATCTACAAGGGTATTGAAGGAAGCGTGTTGATTCAGGTCACAATGCCGAGTAGGGGACATCAACGGCCCAGCCGTCCCGGGCGATCGTGGTTTCGGGAAAGACTGCCTGGGCCTCCCCCAGAAGCTCCGAGACATCGAGACTGTACCGGGGGCTGATATGGGTCAGCACCAGACGGCGAACGCCGGCATCGCGAGCCACTTCGGCCGCTTCCCGCGCGGTGGAGTGGCCGGTTTCCCTGGCCCGATCGATCTCGGAATCGGAAAAGGTCGCTTCGTGCACCAGGAGGTCGGCGCCCCGCGAGGCCGCGACTACGGCGGGGAACGGCCGGGTATCGCCGGTGTATACCAGGGTGCGGCCGGGTCGCGGCTCGCCGACCAGGTCGGCCGGGCTCACCTTGCGGCCATCCGGCAGGTCGATCGACTCGCCGCGATGGAGCTTGCCCCAGAGCGGCCCTTCCGGGATACCCAGGTCGCGCGCCTTGTCCGGATTGAACCGCCCCAGCCGCAGGTGCTCGACCAGGGCGAAGCCCACGGTGTCGATCCGGTGGTCGGTCTCGAAGATCCGGATCTCGTATTCCTCGCGGCCCAGCACGTCGCCCGGTTTTACCTCGATGATCTCGACCGGAAACCGGTTGCGCTCGATTCCCACGTTGAGCGCGGCCCCCAGCACCCGCTGGGCGCCCCTGGGGCCGTACAGCGTCAGCGGCTCGGTTCGGTCCATGAGGCCCATGGTGCGAACCAGTCCAATCAGCCCGAGAAAGTGGTCGGAGTGGAAGTGAGTGAAGAAGATCTCGCGGAAGGAAAAGCCGACCGCCCAGCGCATCATCTGGCGCTGGGTACCCTCACCGCAATCGAAAATGATGGTCTCACCCTCGCGCTGCAGCGCGAGGCCGGCGGTATTGCGTTCAACCGTGGGGCACGCCGCGGAGGTGCCGAGAAAGGTGAGGTGCATACGCGGGAAAGATAACGCGGTCACCCGAAGGCCCGCACAGCGTGCAGGCTGGTGGAACACCCGTGCCGCGAAGGCGCGCACAGCGTGCGCGCAGCATGAAGGCGCGCGTATTCTCGGTCCCAGCCGCGTTCTTGGGACGACAGAATACCCGTTCGGGCATCCTAAGATGCTCCATGCCCACGTATCGAAGGCAACACCCGCACACCACCCGCAGGCTGGACTTCTGGAACTACGAGGGGCCAGGGCCCTACGCGATCACCATCTGTACCGATCACCGGCGACCGGTCTTGGGCAGAATTGAGGATGGGGCGGTGGTTCTGAGCCTGGCTGGCGAGATTGTCAAAGAAGAATGGACGCCCTGGTGGCGGGATTCAAGGCGTCATGCACGCGGCGCATATTGGAAACGACTGCGCTTCACGGTCCGATCTGGCAACCGAACTACAACGAAAGGATCATCAGGAGTTCGAAGCACCTGGAGGCCGTTCGCCGATACATCCAGGAGAACCCGATGCGGTGGTGGGTAAAGCACACGGCGGGGGACGGGCGGTAAGGTACATGCGCGCACGCTGTGCGCGCCTTCACGTGCACCCGACCTATCCGTACCTCCGCCTAGAACACCTTCAACTGCACCGTGATTCGGCCCGGGTTGCGCTGGATATCGTCGATCAATGCCTTCATCGACTGCAGGGTGGCCCTGAGATCGGTGTACAGGCCCGAGTCGGCGACGAATTTTCCCAGCGTCCCCCGCCCGCTGTTGATGTTGCCGAGCAGGGTGTCCAGGGTGGCGCTGGTGTGGGTCAGCTGGGAGGTCATCCGGGAGAGATTACCGGTCACCGAATCCAGGTTGCGAAGCCCCGCGCTCAGGCCCGGGTTGGCCAGCGTCGAATCCAGCCGCTCGCTCAGCCGCCGCATCACCGCCATGGTGCGGGTCGCTTCCTCGGTGGGAGCCGGCAGCCGCTCGGAGATGGTGTTCAACATCCGCTGCATGGCGACCATGGTGGAGTGGAGGTCGTCCGCCGTCCGCCTGCCCACCAATTCCTGCGCACCCAGCAGGACCGAATCGGCCCGGTCTCCCAGGGATGCCAGCCGGTCGGAGATGGCTGGGTCGGTGGTACCCTGGATGATTCCGCTTGATGCCAGCGGGGTGGCCGAGCTGCCTGGATTGAAATCCACAGCCGCCTCCCCCAGCGCGCTGATCGAGATGATCTTGGCGCTCGCGTCGCTCCGCGGCATGACGTCCTTGGCCAGGCTCACCATGACGTGGACCTGCCCCGGCTTGAGCAGGCGGATCTGGGCCACCTTCCCCTTGTTCACGCCCGAGATGAATACCGGGCTCCCCTCCTTCAGGTTGCCCACCTGGGGGAATTCGATCGTGGTCAGATCGCCGGCGCCGCCCAGGTTCTTCCCGCTGAGCCAGAGGGTGCCCGCGACGAAGACGACGACGGCGCCGATGACCAGCGCCCCCACGGTAACCTGCTGCTTGTAGTTGAGGTCCATGATCCTCAGGCGGCGAAGGTAGCGTTTTCGAAGTCCCGCTCGAGGAATTCCTTCACCTTTGGCTCCTTCGAAGCGAGGAATTCCTGCGGGGTGCCCTGCTGTACGATCTTGCCGCCGGTGAGCAGCGCGAGCCGGTCGGCGACCCGGAAGGCGCCCCGAACGTCGTGGGTCACCATGATGCTGGTGACGCCGAGCTCGGCGGCCAGCCGCTTGACCAGTTCGTCGATCACGTCTGAGTTCACCGGGTCCAGTCCCGAGGTGGGCTCGTCATACAACAGGTACTTGGGCTTGCCCGCGATGGCCCGCGCGATGCCGACCCGCTTGCGCATGCCGCCGGAGAGCTGGGCCGGAAACTTCTTCTGGGTCTCGGCCGGCAGGTTGACCAGCCGGAGGCACTCGAGCACCCGTGCCTGGGCGAACTCGGGGTCGCTATACTGCTTCTCGTCGCTCAGGCCCAGCCGGATGTTCTCGAACACGTCCATGGAGTCGAACAGCGCGCCGTTCTGAAAGACGTACCCGATGCCGGACCGGAGCTCGGCCAGTTCCCTGCGTTTGAGCTTCCCCACGAGCTTGCCGTCCACCTCGACGGTGCCGCGATCGGGGCGGATGAGCCCGATAATATGCTTGAGCAGGACGCTCTTGCCGGTGCCCGACGGGCCCAGCAGCGCGACGGTCTCTCCGTCCTGCACTGTGAAGTTCACCCCGTCCAGGATGACCTGGAGACCGAATCGCTTGGAGACGTTCGTTAGCTTGATCACGGGCGGTAATAGACGGTAATGGGCGGTAATGGGCGGTAGTCCCAGCCCGTCGAGTACTTCGTTTTCAACGTGAGCATCGCACCCCGCATTCCGGTCCTCCCTTGAGTTACCGCCTTCTACCGCCTATTACCGCCTATTACCGCCTATTACCGCCTTAGTTCAACAGAATCTTGGCGAGCAACACATCCAGCAACAGGATCAGCACCGAGCTCGACACCACCGCGCCGGTCGTGGCCTTCCCCACCCCTTCCGCGCCCTGCTGGGTATTGAACCCCATGTAGCAGGAGATGATGGTGATGGAACCGGCGAAGAAGAACGCCTTGATCAGCGAGTAGTAGGCGTCGAAGGGACGCCAGAAGACCCGGGCACCGTAGTAGAAATCCTGGTTGGTGAGCGGCAGGACCAGCTGGGCGGCTTTCCACCCGGCGATGATGCCGACCACGTTGGCGAAGATGACCAGCGCCGGGATCATGACGAACCCGGCGACGACCCGGGGAATCAGCAGGTGGGAAGCAGGGTTCCGCCCCAGGCTCTCCAGCGCGTCGATCTGCTCGGTCACCCGCATGGTGCCCAGCTCGGCCGCGTAGCGCGCCCCGATGCGGCCGGCCAGGATCATCGCGGTCAGTACCGGGCCCAGCTCGAGCACGATGGACTCGACGATCACGCTGCCCAGGAAGTACACCGGAATGGTTCCGGTGAACTGGTAGCCCGCCTGGAGCGCCGTCACTCCACCGGCGAAGGCCGACACCAGCAGCACGATGAACAGGCTGCCGACCCCGATGTTCCACGCTTCGGTGAGCGCCCGGGGAAACCAGATCTTCACTTCGGTCAGTCCGCGCAACAGCTCGCCCAGCATCAGGGTGAGCCGGCCGACATGGCTGGCCGCCGAAATGCTGGCCTTGCCGACAAAACGAGGGAACGCGTTGACTGCCGAAGCCATGATGCCGAACCTCCAGTCGGGGTGTATCTTGGTCGCCCATGCCCTCAAAGTCCATCCCTCTTCGGTCGGCGCCCGGGGCGGAGACGATCCGGAGCTTCCGGCAGCGACTGCTGCGCTGGTTTCGCCGCAACGGCCGGGACTTGCCGTGGCGGAAAACTCGGGACCCATATCAGGTCCTGGTGTCCGAAGTCATGCTGCAGCAGACCCCGGTATCACGGGTCGAGCAGTACTACCCCGGTTTCCTCGCCCGCTATCCAACGCTCGAACATCTCGCGGCCGCCACGCCCGCCCAGGTACGGGAGTCGTGGGACGGACTCGGCTACTATCGCCGGGCCGCGAACCTGCACCGGTTCGCGGTCACTGTGGTGGAAGACATGGAGGGCAAGGTCCCGCGTACCAGCGAGGCGCTGCGCAGGCTCCCCGGCATCGGCCGCTATACCGCCGGCGCCGTCGCATCGTTCGCCTTTGAGCAGCCGGAACCGGCGGTGGATACCAATGTGTCGCGAGTGATCCGCCGGGCGTTCTTCCCGGCCCGCGGGAAGCCGCGGGAGCGCCAGGTATGGAAGCTGGCCGCCATGCTGGTACCCCGCCGCGGCAAGACCGCGTGGGCGTTCAATCAGGCGATCATGGAGTTGGGAGCACTGGTGTGTACGGCGCGGGTGGCGCGGTGCGAGGTGTGTCCGGTGAGCGGGGTATGTCGGGCGACAAGAGACGGAAAGACGGAAGGACGGAAGGACGGAAGGACGGAAGGACGGAAGGACGGAAAGTGACGGAAGGACGGCAGGGCGGTAGGACGGTGGTAGACTCAAGGCTGGGCTCAAGGCTGTCATCCCGAGCGGAGCGAGAGGACCTTCTGGAATCCTAGAAAGATCTTCGTTTCACTCGGGATGACAGTCGAAGCACCCTACTGTCTGATCGTCCTACCGTCTTTCCGTCCTTCCGTCCTTCCGTCTTTCCGTCCTTCCGTCTTTCCGTCCTTCCGCCTTTCCGTCCTTCCGCCTTTCCGTCCTTCCGTCTTAGTTACCTCAGCATGGCGCCCGCAACCAACGCCAGCAACGCCAGCAGTGAGCTCGCCATCCCCACTATCCTGGCCCGCTGCCGCAGCTGATCGAAATATGCCGCGTGCTCCCCCATCGGATCGATCCGGCTGAGCCGGGCCACGGTGGGCAGTGCCACGATGAAGGTCAGCAGCCCGGCGAGAATGCCGGCGCCTTGCATCACCATGAGCCACATGTTGGGAGACGGGGCGTCGGGAACGTAGGAGCGGAGGGTGAGAATCAGCCCGGTGACCACGGCCACTCCGGCCCCGGGGCCCACCACCGCCCGCGCGATCGTGGCCTGGATCCGGGCGATGGTCCTGAGCACTCCGCGATCCTCCGTCCGCGCGACGATGCTCACCATCATCATCGCAAAGGAGCCGCCCAGCCAGAAGCTGAAGCCGAGGAAATGGAAGAACAGCAGCAGCCTGGTCATGGAGTGGTTCCCGCGAAGAGAGCCGGGTCGAGCGGCTGGCGGCCGGCGAACCCCGAGTCGACGTCGTGCCAGTAACGAATCTTGTCTTCTCCTAAACGCCAGCAGAGAAACACCAGCCGGTCGTCCCGTACCGCGTAGAAGTCCACCAGTCCGGCGTCGAATCCCTTGAAGACGCAGCCCACGTCGGTGAGCTCGTTCAGGAAATCGTTGATGCGCTCGGCGAGCCGGGTGACCTCGGTGCGGGCGGCCAGGAGCTCGGGAGTCTCGCCCCAGTCGGCGCGGGCCCCGCCGCTCAGCAGCTCGTAGTGGGTGACGGCCGCGCGCCAGCGGGGATAATCGTCCAGCAGGTCTCCCACGATGCGCCGCACCAGCGGCAGCGTGTGCTCGGCTTCTTCGATGGTAAACAGCTTGACGTCCGGCATGCTCAACCCTTGATGATCCGGATCCCCGGCACCTGCTCCGGGTGGCTGATGAACCCGATGACGCAGCGGTCGCTGTCCACCACGGTGATCGTGGCCCGGAGGTGCGACTCGTTGGGCTCGGTGTCCATTCTCAACTCGAACCCATCCAGCTCCTGCTCGGGGCCGACGACGGCCGACTGGGGCCGCATCAGCTGGTCGGCCCGGGTCTGCATGGGATCCCCGCCGGCCGCGAGGCAGCGGGTGACGATGTCGCGGTCGCTCAGGGTGCCGAGGAAGCGACGAGTGCGATGGTCATCCACCACCGGGACCACGGACACGTTGCGGTCCCGCAGCAGAATCGCCACCTCGCTGGCCCGCGCCCCGGCGACGGCTACAATCGGATTGGCGACCATCACTTCGGAAGCCCGCATCGGATCTCTGGATAAGATGGGAACAGCGTTCAAAGTATAAGGTATAACGTTCAAGGACTCAGTGTCGGCTTCGAGCACCTTATACTTTTCACCTTAGACTTTATACGCTTTTTTCTGTATTCTCCGCAAGCTTTTCCTTCGTGGCCCGGTAACCTTCTTCGGCATACTTCCCCGCCAGGTCCACCCGGAATGTCACGTTCCGGTCCACTTTCGGTCTCACATAGATCAGCGGAGGCCGGCCCGGCGTCGCGCGCCACAGGGCCAGGTCCTGCTGGCAGTTGTTGGCCATGAGAATGCCGGTCGAGTCGTTGTGCGCGGAGAGCAAGGCCGGCATCGCATTCGCCGGCGCCCGCACTTCGTCGAACCCGGGACCGGTGTCCACCGCGATCACCAGGTCGGCGTTGACCTCGGCCGCGGGCCCCAGCGGCAGCACGGCCCGAAGCCCGCCATCCACCAGCCGGTGGCCGTCGATCTCGACCGGGGGATAGAACACCGGCAGCGAGCAGGA
>Ga0070699_100005184_pt1 | contig 11466 bp, 9 predicted proteins | sample KBSK1503metaG_FD_65473 | JGI IMG/M metagenome (GOLD analysis project Ga0070699, IMG submission 65473) | Corn, switchgrass and miscanthus rhizosphere microbial communities from Kellogg Biological Station, Michigan, USA - KBS K1-50-3 metaG | ecosystem: Host-associated > Plants > Roots >...
GCGACGCGCGCCGAGGTCATCGTGACGTTTCTCGCCCTGCTCGAGCTGATCCGGCTGCGCGTGCTGCGCGCACGGCAGGCCGAGCGGTTCGGGGTGATCACGCTCACGCTCGCGGTGCCGACGGTTGCGGAGGCCGCCGAGCGCGTGCACGATCTGGGTGCGTTGGAGGCGGGGTGGAGAGGGGAGGGGGCACATCATGGAGACGGAGACCGCGATCGATAGAGAGCAGGGCAACGGAAACGGACACGATCAGGCCGCACAGACCGATCTCGGGCGCCTTCCGGCGCTGATCGAGAGCCTGTTGTTCGCGGCGGGCGGGCCGGTCCCGCTCGCCCGGCTGGTCGAGGCGCTCGCCGGCCCGGAGCGGCGCGAGGTGACGGCTGCCCTCAAGGTCCTTGCCGAGGGGTACGAGCGCGAGGGCCGCGGGATCCGCCTCGTGCAGGTCGGGGGCGGGTACCAGCTGCGGACCCCGCCGGCGCACGCGCACTGGGTGCGGCGCCTCCTGCGGGAGCGGCCGCCACGCCTCTCGCGCCCGATGCTGGAGACGGTGGCGATCGTGGCCTATCGCCAGCCGTGCACGCGCGTGGAGATCGAGGCGATCCGCGGTGTGGAGGCGGAGGCGGTGCTCTCGACCCTGCTCGAGCGGCGCATGGTGCGCGTCGTGGGCCGCAAGGACGCGCCGGGCCGGCCGCTGCTCTACGGGACGACGCGGGAGTTCCTGGAGGTGTTCGGCCTGCCCGACCTCTCGGCGCTGCCCACGTTGCGCGAGCTCGGGGTCGAGGCGAACGTCCTCGCCAGCCCGGACCTGATCGTCGATGCGAAAGGCGTGCGGCCGGCCCCCGAGGACGCGGCGCCCGCCACCGACGAAGGACCCCCGGTTGACGAGGAAGCCGCGGGCGAGGCTGGCTGAGCGCTGCGCGAACGGCTGCAGAAGATACTGAGCGCCGCCGGGGTCGCGTCGCGACGCGCGGCCGAGGAGCTGATCCGGCAGGGCCGGGTCACCGTGAACGGCGCCGCCGTCCACCAGCTCGGCGCGCGGGCCGATGCGGCGCACGACGTCATCACCGTCGACGGGACGCGCCTGCCGGCGCCGGCGCCGCGGCGCACGATCGTGGTGCACAAGCCACGGGGCATCGTGTCCACGCTCGAGGACCCCGAGGGTCGGCCCACCGTCCGGAGGCTGCTCGGCGGCGTGAAGAGCCGGCTCTACCCGGTCGGCCGGCTCGACGTGAACACCACCGGGCTGCTGCTCATGACCAACGACGGGGCCCTCGCGGCGGCGCTCCTCCACCCCCGCCGGGCCGTTCCGCGCGTCTACCGTGCGAAGGTCCGGGGGGCGCCGGGCGAGCGGGCGCTCACGCGCATGCGGCGCGGGGTTCACCTCGAGGACGGCAAGACCATGCCCGCCGAGATTCGCGTCCTCGAGCAGCGGCCGACGAAGACGTGGCTCGAGATCACCGTGCGCGAGGGCCGGACGCGGCTCGTGCGCCGCCTCTGCGAGGCCGTCGGACATCCGGTCGAGAAGCTCGCGCGTGTGCGCTTCGGTCCGCTGACGCTCGGCAAGCTCCCGCCGGGCACCTGGCGTGACCTGACGCCCGGCGAGTACGAGACGCTCGACCGGGCCGCCGGGCTCAGCGCCGGCGCCAGCGCGGCAGCGGCACGGCCACGCCGAGGGCGCGCCCCGTCGCCCAGAAGCAGCCGGCCGCAACCGGCATCGCGAAAGCGAGCCGGACCGCATACGCGAGCGCGCCAGCCGGGGGAAGGTGGGCCGCCACGAAGACGTCGAGACCGCCGGCGGCCGCAGCCATGACGGCGGTCGCGGCGGCGATGCGGGTGAGGGCCGCCAGGAGGCGGCCGCCGAGCGCTCCGATCCGGCGGCGAAGGACGACGTAGAGCAGCCCGAAGTTGCCGAGCGCCACGGCGGAGGTGGAGAGCGCGAGGCCCACGTGGCCGAAGCCGAGGCGGCGGACGAACGTCCAGTTGAGCGCGTAGTTCACCGCGATCGACACCAGGCTCACGAGCATCGGCGTGCGCGCGTCGTCGAGGGCGTAGAAGGCCGGGGCAAGCACCTTGATGCCGGCGTAGCCGGCGAGGCCCGCGGTGTAGGCGGCGAGGGCCTGCGCGGCCGACGTCGTGTCGGCGACGGTGAAGCGGCCGTGCTCGTAGATGAGGCCGATGACCGGCCGCGCGAAGAGCGCGAGCCCGGCGGCCGCCGGCAGGCAGAGGAGCCCCACCAGCTCGAGCGACTCGGCGAGTGTCCGGCGAAGCGCCGCCCGGTCGCCACGCGCGATGTGGCGCGAGACGAGCGGGAGCGTCACGGTGCCGAGCGCCACCCCGAAGAGACCGATCGGGAGCTGCATGAAGCGGAAGGCGACGTTCAGCCACGACACGGGTCCGTTCCCGAGGTAGGAGGCGAAGTTGTTGTTGACGAACACGTTCACCTGCACGGCTGCCGCGCCGATCGTCGCGGGCGCCATGAGGCGCATCACCTGCCGGAGTCCCGGGTCGGCCGGCTGGAGGATCGGGCGGTAGCGAAATCCCACCCGTCCGAGCGACGGTACCTGGACGAGGAGCTGGAGGAAGCCGCCGACGAGGGTGCCGATCGCCATGCCGGTGATGGCACGCGCCGCGAGCGCGGGGTCGCTCGGCGCCCGCTCGTGGGCGGCGACGGCGCCGAGGATGCCGTGGACGTACGCCGGGGCCATCCAGTACGCCGCAGCCACGCCGCCGACGATCGAGCCCACGTTGAAGAACGCCGCCGCCGAGGCCGGCACGCCGAAGACGTTCCGGGTGTTCAGGATCCCCATCGCGACGGCCGCGAGCGCGACCAGGAGCAGGAAGGGGAACATGAGGCGCGTCAGCTCGACGGTGAGCTCCACCTTCCCGGGGATGTCGGCGAACCCCGGCGCGATCGCCTGGACGATGGCCGGCGCGAACCACATGCCGAGCAGCGTGAGGGTGCCGACGACGACCGCAAGGGCGTTGATCACGAGGCTCGCGAGCCGCCAGGCGGCCGCCTCGCCGCCCCGCTCGAGGTACTGCGTGAACGTGCTGACGAAGGCGGCGGAGAGGGCCCCTTCGGCGAAGAGGTCCCTCAGCAGGTTCGGAATGCGAAACGCGGTGATGAACGCGTCGAGCTCGCGCCCCGCGCCGAAGAAGACCGCGAAGACCTGCTCGCGCACGACGCCGAGGACGCGGCTGGCCAGCACCGCGGCGCTCACCACGCTCGCCCGGCGGGCCAGGAGCGCGCGGCCGCCCGTCTCGGCCGCCGACGGGAGTGCGGCGGCGGGTGCGGTGGGCTCGCCGTTCATGGCGCCCCGGGGTACGCGAAGAGCAGGCGTCGCGCAAACGGCGACGCCTCGCCCGACCCGAGACTTCGTCTCGGTCAGGCGCCGGCGGCGAGCGTATCGCCGGTGGAGAAGGCCGACGGCACGCCGTCTCGAGCCGCCGCGCCGGCTCCGCCGGCCATCTCAGACGTTCCCGTCTTGCCGCGGGCGAAGCCGGATCCCGAGCTGTCGCATCTTCGCCCACAGCGACTCGCGCGAGAGCCCGAGGCTGCGGGCAGTCGCGGTGCGCTGGTACCCGTGCTCCTGCAACCGGGCGTGGATGACCGCGACCTCGACGTCGTGCACGATCTCCTTCAGGGGACGATCGCCGTCGGCGTCGGCGAACGGTCCATCGGCGACGATCCACGGCGACACGAGGTCGAGCGTGATCCGCTGGCGGCCGTCGGCGCGGGCGGCGAGGCGGTGCACCTCGCTCTTCAGCTCGCGGATGTTGCCGGGCCACGCGTAGCCTTCGAGCGCACGCAGGGCCTGCGGGTCGAAGCCGCGCAGCGACGTGCCGGTGCGCGGCACGAGCTCGCTCAGGAAGTGCTGGGCGAGGAGCGCGATGTCCTCACGCCGCTCGCGCAGCGGCGGCAGCCGGATGCGCAATCGCTCCAGACGATAGTAGAGATCGGGCCGGAACGTGCCCTCCCGCGCGGCCCGGCGGAGGTCGCGATTGCTGGCCGCGATGACGCGCACGTCGACGGTGCGCTGCCGTTCCCCGCCGAGCGGCCGGACGGCACCGTCCTCGAGGACGCGGAGGAGCTTCGCCTGCACGGGGAGACACGCGGCACTGATCTCGTCGAGGAAGAGCGTGCCGCCGTCCGCCTGCGCGAACAGCCCCGGGTGCTGGCGGTCGGCCCCCGTGAAAGCCCCGCGGACGAAGCCGAACAGCTCGCTCTCGAGCAGGCTCTCGGGCAGGGCAGCGCAGTTCTGGGCCACGAACGGACCCGGGCGGCGCGCCCCCTGGTTGTGGATCGCGCGGGCGAGGACGTCCTTACCCGTCCCGGTCTCGCCCTCGAGCAGAACGATCTCGTCGGAGGCGGCCGCCCGCTCGGCCTCGGCAAGAACGCCGGCGAGGGCGGCGCTCTGCCCGACGATCCCCTCCAGACGATAGCGCTCGCGCAGCTCCCAGCTCGGGCGGGGTGCCGCCAGCGCCGGGCCGGGTCGGCCGCGCGCCGCCTGCTCCAGCTCGCGGGCGCCGAGCGCCTCGCGCAGGCGCTCGAGCAGTCGGGGCAGGTACTGGCCGTGCTTCGTCACGTAGCTCCGCGCGCCGAGCTGCATCGCCTCGACGGCGACCTCCTCGGAGCCCGCACCGGTCACGAAGACCACCGGGACGTCCGGATGCTGGCGCCGGATCGTGCGCAGACAGGTGAGGCCGTCGGTGTCGGGCAGGCGGTAGTCGAGAAGCACGCAGTCGACCGGGTGCGCCGCCAGGTGCTCGAGACCGGCGTGCGCCGACCACACCGGCGTGACGGCGACCCCCGCCGGCGGCCGCTCGAGTGCGCGCACGATCAGCCGGGCCGTCTCGACGTCATCCTCGATCAGCAGAATCGACGTCGCCATGCGCATGCTCCTTCCAGAAGTCGACGACCAGGTCGTGCAGGGCACGGACGCCAGACGGCTTGGCGCGAAAGCGAGTCGCCCCGGCGGCGGCGGCCTCGGCCGCCTCGCTCTCCCAGCCCGCCTGGCTCAAGACCAGGACGGGTAGGGTAGCGAGGTCCGCCTGCGCCGCCAGACGGCCAAGGATGGCCGGCGCGTTCATGTCGGGGAGACGGAAGTCGAGCACCACGAACGCCGGCCGTGGCGCATCCGTGAACGGCGGGAGGCGCGCGAGGAACGCCAGCGCTTCGGCTCCCGTCTCGACCGTGTACACCGTGAACGGGGAGGCCGGCTCGGCGAAGAGGGACCGCACGACGCGCAGGAAACCGGCGTTGTCGTCGACGATGAGGACCGGGACGGTCATGGGTGCCTCGACGCGAGCCGGTTTTCAGCCGCCGGTAGCCGGACGTAGAACCGGCTGCCGGCACCCGGCTGCGACTCGACCCATACCGTCCCGGCGTGGGCCTCGACGATGCGCTTGACCACGGCGAGCCCCACGCCCGTGCCGGCAACCTCCACGCCGTCGACCCGTTGCTCCTCGGCGGGCACGCGGCGGAAGAGCTCGAAGATGCGCTGATGATACGCCTGGCGGATGCCGATCCCGTTGTCCTGAACACGCAGGAGCACGGCTCCCTCGGTCGGCTGGGCGGTGACCTCCACCCGCCCCCGACCCCGCGGCACGTACTTCACCGCGTTGCCGAGCAGGTTCGTGACGACGTGCCCGAGCTTGCGCGGCTGTCCCCACACCGCCGGGAGTGCCCCCACGTGTACCTGCACCTGCTTGGCCGCGACCTGCGTCTTGAGGTTGTCGAGTGCCTGGGAGACGAGGACCCCCAGGTCGACGCGCCCCGGCGCCTCGAAGGCGGAGGTGATCTCGAAGAGCCGCAGGAGATCCCGGATCATGTCCTCGGTGCCGGCGGCCAGTCGAACGATCCGCTCCAGGTCTTCGCGGCCCTCGGCGCTGAGCGCGGCGTGCTCCCGCTCGCGCAGCAGGTCCGCGGTCAACAGGATGGCGTTGGTCGGGTTCTTCAGCTCGTGCGTCACCGCGTCGACGACCGTCCGCAGCTCCGCCTGCTTCTCCTCGAGCGCCTTCGCCTTGTCCCCCAGCTCGGCGTTGGCCGCGGTGAGCGCCGCCGTGCGCTCGCTCACCCGATCCTGTAGCTCCGCCGCGAAGTGGCGAAGCTGGTACCCGCAACGGCTCGCATACCAGGCCACGAGGTTCAGGACCGCCCAGGTGGCAAAACCCATGGTGGCCGCCTGCCCGGGCCCGGGCTGCCACGCGAGGGCGAAGGTGGCCTGCGACGGGAGCGAGCCACTCACCTCGAGAAAGGCGAGGGCCGCGAAGGCCAGGGCGGCCACGTTGGCGGTCACGAATACCGCCGCGGCGCTCCCGAGTACCGCGGTTCGGAAGATGGTCACCGCGTAGATGAGGACGAGGAAGCCGGCCCGCAGGCCGCCGAGGAAGTAGAGGAGAACCGTGAGCATCAGCACCTGCGGGCAGCCGTAGATCACGCCCATCAGCCGGGAGCTGCTCCAGAGCGGTGCGCTCGCCGCGAGCGCGAGGTCGACCGCGACGACACCGGCGAAGACGGGCACGACCTGGCGCATGCGAATCCCGAACTCGTCGGCCGCCAGCCACGCGCACGCGAGGTACGGCACCAGCGCCGCCGCGGCCATGAGCATGCTGCGGCGCGCCTCGGTGACGACCTCCGCGGGCTCCAGCCCGGGCCACGTCGCGGACGCGGCGCCGTCCGGTTGGACGCGCGCCTCTCGGCGGGGCGTCGGGGTCCCGTGGCCGCCGAGGTCCGGGATCTCCGCTGCGCGACGGTTCCACCGCCACGCCGGCGAAGTCGTCACGCCGAGCGGCTCGTCGCGAGCCATTCTCCCAACCCGCGCGGATCCCTTTTGTAGAAAGTGGGCTCCCGCAGTCAAGGTGGTGTGAGGAAAACCTCACACGGCCTCCGGTGGGTCTTCTGCGGAGGACGAGGGTGGATGTGACAGCCAGGCGAAATGCTTGCGTTGACGCGCCGGCCCGTGACCGCGCGCGCCGGGGCACGCGGGTTGCTCTGCAACTGAATCCGAAAGGAGCGAAGTCCTTCCAGTGGTCGCGGCCCGCGATTGCGACGTACGCGATCCGGCCCTCCCGGCGGGCGGTCCGCGAGACGAGCCCGTCGGCTCCGGGCGGCGCTGGGGCCTGACGCACGGGAAGCGAGCGACCCAGGCGGACGGGGTCGCGGGAGGTCCGGAGCGGCGGCTGATGCTGGCGGTGCTGCTGGACGCGGTGCATCGCCGGCGGTGCCGCCGCTCCGGGCCCCGTGAAGGGCAGGCTGGCCTCGGCTGGCAGGTCGAAGACGCGTGGCTGCGGTCCGAAGACCGCTCCTGGCCGTTTGCGTTCGCCAGTATCTGTGACGCCCTCGGGCTCGAGTCGACCTACCTTCGGCGATGCCTCTTGCGTGACGTGGGCGGCCGGCGGGCAGGGCCCGCGCGGCGGGTCGGACGAGGATGAGACCCGAGCGGAGCGGCCCACCGAACGGGAGCGCGCGCGGGACGGTCACGATCGAAGCCGAGGAGCTGCGCCGCGTGACAGTACACTTCCTTCGCGAGGCGGCCGAGCGCGTCGCGGCGCTCGGGCGCGAGGCGGTGCCGGCGAAGCGGGCCTGCCTGCTCGCGCTCGCCCGGCAACTCGAAGAGCAGGCTCGGCAGCTCGAACGAGGCGGCGCCTGAGAGGCGTGCGGGCCGCCGCCCGGGCAGGCGATGCGACTATCCCCTTCGCCGCGCGCCGGGCCCGAGTCGCTCAGCGGCCGGCATGAGCGTCGCCGCGAGGCCCTCGATCTCCGCGGCGATCGTCTCCGTCCCGCGGAGGCCGATCAGGTAGATGACCTGATCGACGCCGGCCTCCGCGTAAGCGCGCAGCGCGGCGGCATCGCGGGCAGGCTTGAAATAGGGCGATACGCTCACCTCGACCGACGCCGGCGGGCGCCCGCGCTGGGCGAGCATTCCGTCGAGCACCGCGATGCGTGCGGCCGCCTCTCCGGGAAGCAGGCTGAAGCCGTACCAGCCCTGACCGAGGTCTGCGACGCGGCGGAGGGCGGCGTCGCTCTCGCCGCCGAAGACGATCGGCGGGTGCGGCTTCTGGAGCGGCTTGGGGAACATGCGGAGCGGCGGGATGCGGAGCAGGCGGCCCTCGTACCGCGACACCGCGTCGGTCCACAGCGAGCGCATGGCCGCCAGGTACTCGCGGCAACGGGCGGCGCGGTCTGCGAAGGGGACGCCGAGCGCCTCGAACTCCTCACGCAGCCAGCCGATGCCCACCCCGAAGTCGAGCCGACCGCCGGAGAGGACGTCCGCGTCGGCAACTTGCTTGGCGGTGTAGAGCGGCGGACGCTGCGGGACGAGGCAGATCCCGGTCCCGAGCCGGATGCGCGTCGTCAGCGCCGCGGCGAAGGCGATGGCGACGAACGGGTCGACGATCCCGACCTCGCCGGACAGGGGGAAGCTGCCGTCGGCCGAGTAGGGGTAGCGTGAGGCGGGGGCGTCGAAGAGCGCGACGTGCTCGGCAAACCAGAGCGAGTGGAACCCCGCCCGCTCGGCGGCCGTCGCGGCGACGGTGACCAGGTCGCGGAGCCGCGCCGGATCGCCGGAGAGGGGCAGAAAGAGCCCGATCTTCATGGTTCGGCGATCCTGCCGCGGACGTCGGCTCGCTGGCAAGAGCAGAAGAGCTGACGTCGTCCGGGTCCGGGGCGGCCTTATGCAGCGCGACGCTTGGTGACCGCGACCGCCTCCTGGGGCGGCGGGGGCACGGCCACCGGCGCTTGCGGGCTCCGCGCGGCGGCCAGCGTGGCGGCGACGAGCGCTGCCGCATGGAGCAGGCAGAGCAACGCAAAAGCGTCTCCCAGGCGGACGTAGGGCGTCACCTCGCTGCGCGCCGCCACGACGGCGGTGGCGGTCCCGACCGAGCCGGGGGCGATCGTGTCGAGCACCCGACCGAAGGGATCGACGATGCCCGAGACCCCGGTAGTGGCGGCGCGAACCAGGTAGCGGCGAGTCTCGACGGCGCGGAAGACCGCCATCGCGAAATGCTGCCGGCTGGCCACCCCGAAGCCGCTGTCGAGCCAGCCGTCGTTGGCGATGTTCACCAGCAGCCCCGCTCCGGCGCCCACCGTACGGCCGATCAGATCGGGGTAGAGGATCTCGTGGCAGATCGAGACGCCGAGCGGGACGAAGCTCTGGAGGACGCCGGGAACGGCGCCCGCCGTGAAGGCGCGTGGGCTCTCGTCGGCGGCCTCGGGTGACCGCGTGGCGAGGGGACCGGACTCCGCGAAGGGGACCAGACGCTGCTTGTCGTAGTGGCCGCCGCTCTGGCCGCTGGCGCGCAGGAGCCGTGCGCTGTTGAACGTGTGGCCGTCCTCGTAGCGAGGCCCGCCGAGGAGCAGATCTGCCCGGTGGCGTGTGGTCAGCCGGGCGAGCTGGCGCGCGACCAGCGGCTCGTTCTCGAGGTAGAGGGTGAGCGCGTTCTCGGGCCAGACGATCAGCGCCGGCCCGCCTTCGGTCGGCAGGGCGTCGGTGGCCCGGACGTGGGCCATGAGCTGCTGCTCGGCGTAGGAGCGCGTCCAGTGGAACGCCGGCGGGACGCCCGTCTGCACGACCGCGACCGGTTGCGCCGCAAAGCCTCCGTCGGGACCGCGCAGAGCATGGGCGGTGCCGATCAGCCACACGCTGGCGATCACCGCTGCGGGCACGGCGAGCGCCCGGCAGGCGGCGCGCGGTCCCCGACCGTCTCGGAGGGCCACCAGCGCTTCGGCGAGCGCGGCGTTGCCGAGCGCGACGAGGAAGGAGACGCCGTAGACCCCGGTCACGGCGGCGACCTGGATGAGACCGATGTGCGCGTGTTGGGTGTAGCCGAGGAGCGCCCACGGCTGTGCGAGCAGACGGGCGCGCAGGACCTCGACCGCGGTCCAGAGCGCCGGAATGGCCACCAGGCGGCTCGACAGCGTGCCGCGATCGGCCACGAGGAGAGCGGCGCCCGCCCCGAAGAGGCCGAAGGTACCCGCGACGGCGACGGCGTACGCCACCGACATCGCGAGCGTCGCGGGCAGGATCCCGGTCGCGAAGTAGCGGGCCACGGCCTGGGTGAGCCACCAGGTCACCATCCAGCCCGCCGCGAAGCCGTAGACGGCCCCCCAGGCGAAGGCGCGCCGCGGCGAGCCCGTCCGCACGACGAGCAGCAGGGGAATCAGCGTGAGCCAGGCGAGCCCGGCGTGGTCGAAGGGCGGGAGGGCGAGCGCGTACGCCCCGGCCGCCGCCACCGCCACGAGCGCCTGCGTATGCCCGAACGACCTCATCCGTGCCTCCCTCATGCCGCGCTGCGCGCCGCGGCTCCCGGCGCCCGCAGGGGAAGGCGCATCGTGAACGTCGTCCCGTGAGGCCCCGAAGCCGTGCAGGCGAGCGTGCCCCCGAACTCGGCGGTGACGATGTCGCGTGCGATGGAAAGCCCGAGCCCGGTCCCCTTGCCGGGTGGCTTGGTGGTGAAGAACTCGTCGAAGATGCGGTCACGGGCCTCGGGGGCGATGCCGGTGCCGAGGTCGCGGACGCTGAGCAGGACCTCGCCGCCCTCGGGTGCACATGCCTCGACGACGATTCGCTGGCGCGCGCTCGGCAGGCCCTCGCAGGCGTCGATCGCGTTGGTGATGAGGTTGGCGAGCACCTGGCCGAGCCGGCTCGCGTCGCCGTAGAGCTCGGGCAGGTCGGCTGCGAGCCGCAGCTCCAGCTGCCCACCGGCGAGGCGCAGGCGGTGCATGAGGAGGGGCTGGAGGTCGCGCTCGAGCAGGCGGGGGATGTCGATGGATGCGGCGGCGCCGCCCACGGTGCGGCTGTGGGCCTTGATGCTCCGGATGTAGGAGATCGCCTTGCGCGTCCACTCCTCGACGTTGGCGACCACGTCCCCGAGCTCGGCGAACGCGGTGCGGCGCTCGGGCGCCGAGGCGGTGTCGTCGAGCGCGACCGCCTCGCACTCGAGCACCATCTCGCGTGCGACCTTGAGCCCGTTCACGGCCGCGCCGAGCGGCGTGTTGACCTCGTGGGCGATGCCGGCCGCCAGGCGGCCGAAGGCGGCCATCTTCTCGGCCGACACGAGGCGCTCCTGGCTGGCCTGGAGCGTCCGGTAGGCCGACTCGAGCTGCGCGAGCGACGCGGCGAGCCGATCTTTCGACGCCGCCAGCTGGTGGGTGCGCTCGTTCACGCGCTGCTCGAGGTCGCGGTTCAGAAGCCGAAGGTCGTGGAAGGTGCGGGCGTTCTGGAGCGAGAGGGCGGCCTGGTTGGCGAAGGTGCGCAGGAAGGAGGCATCGCCCGCGGCGAACGACGTGCCGGCCCGCTTCGGCCCGCAGACGATGAAGCCCGTCAGGACGCCCTGGCAGGCGAGCGGCACGACGAGCTCGGCGCCGAGCGCGTCGAGCAAGGCGAGCGTCGCGGCGCGATCGGCGACGGTCTGTCTCGGCAGTGCGTGTCGGACCAGAATCTGGGGCAGCCCCGCGAGGAGCTC
>Ga0070699_100005185_pt1 | contig 11462 bp, 11 predicted proteins | sample KBSK1503metaG_FD_65473 | JGI IMG/M metagenome (GOLD analysis project Ga0070699, IMG submission 65473) | Corn, switchgrass and miscanthus rhizosphere microbial communities from Kellogg Biological Station, Michigan, USA - KBS K1-50-3 metaG | ecosystem: Host-associated > Plants > Roots >...
CGTGTGATCCCGTCGGCGTACGAGTCGGCGAGGCCGGCGACGTAGATCGCGGCGCCCGCGTTGAGCAATACGGCGGCGAGACCGGCGACGTCGTCCCGGCCGTCGTCGAGCAGCCTTTCGATCCGCGCCGCGTTGGCCGCGGGCGCCGCTCCGGCGAGCGGCGTCACGTCGGCGACGGCGAGGTCGTACCGGTCGGGATCGAGCTGCCACATCGTCACGCCCCCCGCCCGCACCTCCCACACGTCGCTGATGCCGTGCGGCGCGATCTCGTCCATCCCGATGCGGCCGTGCACGACCAGCGCGTGGTCGGTGCCGAGACGCGCCAGCGCGCCGGCGACGAGGGGTGCGCGGTCCCGCTCGGCGACGCCCACGACCTGGCGTCGCACCCCGGCGGGGTTGGCGAGCGGGCCCAGCAGGTTCATGACCGACCCGACGGCCAGCTCGCGCCGGATCGGACCCGCGTACTTCATGGCGGGGTGAAAGTTGGGCGCGAACAGGAAGGTCACGCACGCCTCGCGCAATACACGCGCGGCGTCCGCAGCTTCGAGCGCGATCCGCACGCCCAGCGCTTCCAGCACGTCGGCCGACCCGCACTGCGACGTGAACGAGCGGTTGCCGTGCTTGGCGACCGACGCGCCGGCGCCCGCCGCGACGAACGCCGCCGCCGTCGAGATGTTGAAAGTGGACACGGTTCCCCCCCCCGTGCCGCACGTGTCCACCAGGTGCGCGCCGTGCGCCTCCACCCGCACCATGGCCTGCCGCAACGCCCGCGCGGCACCCGCGATCTCCTCGGCGGTCTCGCCCTTCACGCGCAGGCCGATGAGCAGGGCGGCGATCTGCACGGGAGTGGCTTCGCCGCGCATCACCGCGCCGAACACGTCGGTGGCGTGCTGCTCGCTCAGCGACTGGCGGTTGGCGAGGGCGGTGATCGCGCGGTGCAGCGGCGAGGGTGCCGGTTGAGACGCCGGGGGCACGGGGGGCTCGGGGTTTCGGGCCTGCAAAGCTACCCCGAAAAATCGCCTTTTGTCAAATGCCACAACGGGTTGCGTGGCTTGATTGGCCCTCCGCTTCGCCCTATCTTTCGGTCGTGACGAGCCGGCCCTACCTCGCCGTAGCGCAGTACGACGGGGCGGAGTTCGCGGGCTGGCAGCGGCAGCCGGATGGCCGGACGGTGCAGGCCGAGTTCGAGGCGGTGCTGGAGAAGTTGATGGGCCGCCGGACGGCCGCGACCGGCGCCGGCCGAACCGACACGGGCGTGCACGCGCTGGGTCAGGGAGTCGGATTCCTCGCGAGCGAGCGCTGGGCGGCCGACACGGCCGGGTTGCATCGGGCACTCAATGCCCTGCTGCCGCGCGACATCTGGGTGGCGCGGATGTACGCCATGCGGGCCGGGTTTCACGCGCGCAACAGCGCGCTGGCCCGGCGGTACCGCTACGTGATCGGCACCGACCCGGCGGCGCACTCGCCGTTTCGGCGGCCGTACGAATGGGCGCTCGGTCGCCCGCTCGAGGGCACGCTGCTGGCGCGGGCGGCGGAGCTGCTGGTGGGCGAGCACGACTTCCGCGGCCTGGCGGCGACCGGCGCGCGCTCGACCCGGCCCCACTACCGCAGCCGCGTGGCGCTCGCCGAATGGGCGCCGCGGACTGACGGAGCGGGGGTGACGTTCACGATCGAGGCCGACCGGTTCCTGCATCGCATGGTGCGCTTTCTCGTAGGCGCCATGGTCGACATCGCGCTGTGCCGGCGCCCGCTCGACGACCTTCCCCGTCTGCTCTCCGCGGCCGACAACCAGGCGGCGAGCCCGCCGGCGCCGCCCCAGGGACTCTATCTCGAGGCGGTGCGTTATCCCGCTGACCTCTACGCCGGGGGGGAGCCTGAGCCATGAAGTTCTTTCTCGATACCGCGAGCCTCAAGGACATCAGCTGGGCCGCCCAGGCGGGGTTGATTGACGGGATCACGACCAACCCGTCGCTCCTCGCCAAACAGGCCGGTGACCTGGACCCACGGGACGTCCTGAAGGAGATCTGCTCGCTCGTCGAGGGCCCGGTCTCGGCCGAGGTGGTCGCGGTGGACAGCGACGGGATGGTGCGCGAGGGCAAGCAGCTCGCCAAGATCGCGGACAACATCGTCGTCAAGATTCCGATGCTCGAGGCGGGCATGGTCGCGGTGCGGCGGCTCGCCGGCGAGGGCATCAAGACGAACGTCACGCTGTGCTTCTCGAGCGTGCAGTGTCTGGTCGCCGCCAAGGCGGGCGCGTCGTACGTGAGTCCCTTCATCGGCCGGCTCGACGACGTGGGTCAGGAGGGGATGGACGTGATCCGCGAGGCGCGCGTCATCTTCGACAACTACCAGATCGCCACCGAGATCCTGGCGGCCTCGATCCGTCACCCGCGCCACGTGGTGGAAGCCGCGATGATCGGCGCCGACGTGGCCACCCTGCCCCCCGAAGTGCTGAAAAAGCTGTTGCTCCACCCGCTCACCGACCGCGGGCTGGAGCAGTTCCTCGCGGACTGGAACAAGCTCGCGGCGCGCGCGAAGGCGCCGGTTTGACCTACAGCTCGCCCCTCTCCCAGCGTTACGCCTCGCCGGCGATGCAGGCCCTGTGGGGCGAGCGCCGCCGCATCGGACTGTGGCGGCGGCTGTGGCTCGCCTTGATGGAGGTGGAGCGCGAGCTGGGGCTCGACATTCCCGAGCGGGCGCTCGCCGAGCTGCGCGCCCACCTGGACGACGCCGACCTGGAGCGCGCCGCCGAGCACGAGAAGCGCCTGCGGCACGACGTGATGGCCCACATCCATCACCTGGGCGAGCAGGCGCCCGCCGCCCGGGCCTTCCTCCACCTGGGCGCGACCAGCGCCTACGTCACCGACAACACCGACCTGATCCTGATGCGGGAGGGCCTCCAGCTCTTGGTGGGCCGCATCGCGGCGGTCCTGGTGGCGCTCGCCAAGCTGGCGCGCCGGCAGCGCGCCGTGCCCTGCCTGGCCTACACCCACTTCCAGCCGGCGCAGCTCACGACTGTCGGAAAGCGGGTCACGCTGTGGATGCAGGAATTCCTGCTCGATGCCGAGGAGCTGTTACACCGGCTGGACGCGCTGCAGTTCCGCGGGGTCAAAGGGACCACGGGAACCCAGGCGAGCTTCCTCGAGCTGTTCGACGGCGACGACGAGAAGGTGCGCGAGCTCGATACCCGGGTGGCCTTGAAGATGGGCTTCACTCGGGTCTTCCCCGTCACGGGTCAGACGTACACCCGCAAGCTCGACGCGCAGGTGCTCGCCGCGCTCGCCGGCGTAGCGCAGTCGGCCGCCAAGCTGGCGACCGATGTGCGGCTGCTGCAGCACGAGGGGGAGATCCTGGAGCCGTTCGAGAGCGATCAGGTGGGCTCGTCGGCCATGGCCTACAAGCGCAATCCGATGCGCGCCGAGCGGATCACCGGCCTGGCGCGCTTCGTGATCGAGCTCGAGGGGAACGCCTGGCACACGGCGGCCGAGCAGTGGCTCGAGCGCACGCTCGACGACAGCGCCAACCGCCGCCTGGTGCTGCCCGAAGCGTTTCTGGCGAGCGACGGCATCCTTGTACTCGCCACGAACGTGGCCGCGGGACTGGAGGTGCGCGAGGCCGTGATCGCGCGACACGTGGCCGCCCAGCTCCCGTTCCTCGCCACGGAGCGGCTGCTGATGCGCGGCGTGAAGGCGGGAGGCGACCGCCAGCGGCTGCACGAAGTGATCCGCATGCACAGCCTCGCCGTAGGGCAGGCGATGGCGGAAGAGGGCGTCGGGAACGACCTGCTCGAGCGCCTGGCGCGCGACCCAGCCTTCCGGGCGCTGCACGTGGCACTCGCCCCCGGGGAGCTCGATCCGGCGGGGTACGTGGGTCGGGCGCCGCGCCAGGTGGACGATTTCCTCGAGCGCGTGCTGCCCGCCGTGCTGCATCGGATCGAGGCGGTGGCGCCCGCCGTGGCAACGGCCGAGGTGAACGTATGACCGCTCCGCTGGTCGCGAGCGCCCTGCCCCTGCCGCTCGTGCGGCGGGGAAAAGTGCGCGAGGTGTACGAGATCGACGCGGACACGCTGCTGCTGGTGGCGAGCGACCGCGTGAGTGCGTTCGACGTGGTGTTGCGCGAGCCGGTGCCGCACAAGGGCGCGGTGCTCACGCAGCTCAGCGCCTTCTGGTTCGAGCGCCTGGCGTCGGTGATCTCGAGTCACTTCCTGTCCGCCGATGCGGAAGAGATCGTGGCGCGCGTGCCGGCGCTGGATTCCTTTCGCCCGGCCCTGACGGGCCGGGCGATGTTGGTGCGGCGAACGACGCCGGTGCCGTTCGAGTGCGTGGTCCGCGGCTACCTCTCGGGGTCCGCCTGGGCCGAGTACCGCCGGTCGGGCACACTCGCCGGCGAGCCGCTCCCGCGGGGCCTCGTCGAGAGCGCGCGGCTCGATCCTCCGATCTTCTCGCCCGCCACGAAGGCCGAGGTGGGGCACGACGAGAACGTGACGGTGGCGCACGTCGCGCAGGCGCTGGGGCGCTCGCAGGCCGAGCGGCTGCAGCAGGCCAGCCTCGCGTTGTACGAAGCGGGCCGGCAGCACGCCGCCCGGCGCGGCATCATCATCGCCGACACCAAGTTCGAGTTCGGCGCGGCGCCGGACGGCCGGCTCCTCGTGATCGACGAGATCCTCACGCCCGACTCGTCGCGCTTCTGGCCCGCGGACCGCTATGAGCCCGGCCGCGGCCAGCCGAGCTTCGACAAGCAGCCGTTGCGCGACTACCTCGCGGGCCTGAAGCAGCAGGGGGAGTGGGACGGAAACGCGCCGCCGCCGTCGCTGCCACCGGAGGTGGTCCGGGCGACCAGCGAGCGGTACCTGGAGGCGTACCGACTGATTACTGGGAGGACGCTGGAGATCGGATGAGGAACCAAGTGCGGAATGCGGAATGCGGAATGCGGAATGTCAGTGCCGGCGTCGCTCGGCGACCGACCTTCCATTGCCATTCCGCATTCAACATTCGGCGTTCCGCATTGGGCGGGGGGTGGCAGTGAGGCTCGCCCCCGAAGGCTGGCCTTTCATCCTGCCCGGGTGGGCGCTGGTGATGCTCGGCGCGTGGGTGGCGCGCGGGTCGCCGTGGGTGTGGGTACCGGAGGGAGCCCTGTTCCTGATCGCGGTTTGGCTGCTGGTGTTCTTCCGCGACCCGGTGCGCGCGGGGCCGCGCGGCGAGCGATACGTGATCGCGCCCGCCGACGGCAAGATCGTCGACGTTCGCGTGGTGGACGAACCCCTGTACCTCAAGACCCAGGCGACCCGCATCTCCATCTTCATGAGCGTGTTCGACGTGCACGTGAACCGCTATCCGGCGACGGGCACGGTTGAGCTGGTGCGCTACACTCCGGGACGCTTCCTGCACGCCGCCTCCGACAAGGCGAGCCTCGACAACGAGCAGGCCTCGGTGGGCGTGCGTGCCGCGCGGGGCCCGTTGCTGGTACGGCAGATCGCCGGGCTCGTCGCGCGGCGCATCGTCACCGACCCCACGGTGGGCGCGCGGGCGACCCAGGGGGAGCGCATGGGCATGATTCGCTTCGGCTCGCGCGTGGACGTGTTCCTCGCCGCGGCCGCGCGGCCGGCAGTGCGCGTGGCCGTGGGTGACCGGGTGTGGGCGGGGGCGAGCGTGCTGGCGGAGTACGGGTCGTGAGGGCCTTCCCCACTCCGATGCGGCGCGTCGTGATCGTCGTGCCGAGCCTGTTCACGCTCTTCAACCTGTTCTTCGGCATCTGGGCCATCGTGCTCGCGTCGCGCGGCGAGTTCTACCGGGCCGGCTGGTACATCTTCTTCGCCGGCATCCTCGACACGCTGGACGGCCGGGTCGCCCGGCTCTCCAAGACCGGCACCCGCTTCGGCGCCGAGCTCGACAGCCTGGTGGACGTGGTGAGCTTCGGCGTCGCGCCCGCCTTCCTCATCTATCAGCTGGAGTTTGCGAGCGGCGGCCAGGCCGAGTGGATCTTCTGTTACTTCTACGTGATGGCGGCGGCGATCCGGCTGGCCCGCTTCAACGTCACGCAGGCGGGCCGGGCGAAAGGCTCCTTCATCGGCCTCCCGTCGCCGGCGGCGGGCATGACCCTGGCGACGTTCTATCCGTTCACCACCACCGCGCTGTATCAGGAGGTGTTCCGCGTCTTGCCGCGCCATCACCTGATGCAGTTCTTGATGATCCTGCTCACCATCTTGATGGTGAGCAACGTGCGGTACGCCACCCTGCCGCGGGCCGGCGTGCGGACGCTGCGCGGGCTCTTGGGGCTCGCGACGATTCTGTTTATCCTGGTCTTCGGCATTGTCGAGCACGACGCGTTCTTCTTCCCCCTGGGTGTCGCGTATATGGCGTACGGTGTGCTGCGGGCGACGGTGCTCGGCTTCTTCTTCGACGTCGGCGAGGACGAGGAAGCCGAGATCGCCGGGCCGATCGTGATCTCGAACGGCGAGGGAGAGGGGGAAGAGCGCGAACCCGCTCGCCACGGTGATCGCGACGCCCCGCATCGACGGAGCGGAGGGCCGGCATGAGCGCGTTCCGGGTCGAGGTGCGGGTCATGCCCCGGGCCGCCCTGCTCGACCCGCAGGGTGTGGCGGTGGAGCACGCCCTGCACGCCCTGGGGTTCGGAGAGGTAGCCCAGGTTCGTATGGGCAAGCATCTGGTCCTCGAGGTCAAGGCGGCGACGCGCGACGAGGCGTTGGCGCGCGCCCGCGCCATGTGCGACCGGCTGCTCGCCAACCCGGTGACCGAAGACTACGACGTCGTGGTCGGCGGGGGAGCCGCGCGATGAAGCGGGTCGCCGTGATCGTCTTCCCCGGCTCCAACTGCGACGTGGACGCGCTCGTCGCCGCCCGCGACGCCGGATCGGACGCCTATTTCGTGTGGCACCGCGACACCACGTTGCGGCAGGCCGACGTCGTCGTCCTGCCCGGCGGCTTCTCCTACGGCGACTATCTCCGCTCGGGCGCGATCGCGCGGTTTTCCCCGGTCATGACGGCCGTAGCCGAGCACGCGCGCGTCGGAGGCTCGGTGCTCGGCATCTGCAACGGGTTCCAGATCCTGTGCGAGGCCGGGCTGCTCCCGGGCGGCCTGATGCGGAACGCCCGCCTGCGGTTCCTGTCGCGCCCCACCTGGGTGCGGGTCGAGCAGACCGACACGCCGTTCACCTGCCTGTACGAGCGCGGCGAGGTCCTGGAGATCCCGATCGCGCACGGAGACGGGCGCTACGTGGTGGACGCGCGTACGGCCGCCGAGCTCGAGGCGACGGGACGGGTGGTGTGGCGCTACGTGCGCGACAACCCGAACGGCTCGACCAACGACATCGCCGGCGTGACCAACGCCGGCCAGAACGTGGTGGGGATCATGCCGCACCCGGAGCGCCGCAACGCCCCGGCACTGGGCGGCCAGGACGGCGCTCGTGTCTTTCTTTCGATGGAGGCTCGACATGCGACGCAGCACGCTGTGGATGTGCGCGCTCGTGATGGTCGCCACCTCAGGGTGTAAGCAGGTCAGCGACCAGTACGCGAAGATCAAGCAGGCCATCGAGGCGAAGATCGCCCAGCGCCGCGGTCGGGCTCCAACGCCGCCGCAGCCCGCGCCTGCGGTGGCCCGAGCGAGCGCCGACACGCCCCTCGCGTCCCCTGCTGCTCCGTCCGCCGCGACCCCTCCGGCGGCTGGACGCCGACACGTGGCGCAGGCGCCCGAGGTGGCTCGCCCCGCGCGGGACGTCCCCTACGAGTCGCCCGACACGGGAACGATCGCTCCCGGGATGGGCGAGAAGGACATCTTTTCGCTGTGGGGTCCGCCGATCGCCGTGCGACATCAGGGGGACATGACGTTCCTGTACTTCCGCAATGGATGCGAGTACACGTGCGGGACCGAGGACGTGGTGTTCCTCCAGAAGGGGCAGGTGGTGGACGCGGTGCTGCGCTGGCCCGGGCACGGTTACAGCGGGCAGTCGTCGTCGCCGGCGGCCACGCCGCCGCACGGTCCCGCCCGTCCCGGTGGCGACACCCTGACGGTCAAGTCACCCTCGACGCCGGGAGACCGATGACCGACAAGCCCAGCCGCAACGAAGAGGAATACTTCGCCCGGCGTGATGCCGAGCTGCTGCGCCAGCAGCGCGCCAGCGCGCAACAGGCGGCAGCGCAGGCCGAGCGCCGGTCGCATTTCATGAAGTGTCCCAAGTGCGGCTACGACCTCATCACCGGCGAATGGCACGGGATCCAGATCGATCAGTGCACGCACTGCCACGGGTTGTGGTTCGACGCGGGCGAGGCCGAGAACCTGGTCGCCCACCCCCAACCCAACGTGATTGCCCGCGTGATCCGGGCCGTGCTCCGGGGCGTGTCCGGGGCCAAGGCCTCGGACGCGTGAGGGGGCCGAGCCCGTTCCCGGGCGATCCGCCGATTACACCGCAGCTGGTTCGCGAACACAACCTCAGCGACGCCGAATACGACCGGATCACCGCCCTCCTGGGGCGGACGCCCACCTTCGCCGAGCTGGGCGTGTTCTCCGCCCTGTGGAGCGAGCATTGCTCCTACAAACACTCGCGCCCGATACTGAAGACCTTCCCCACGTCGGGGCCGCAGGTCGTGCAGGGCCCGGGCGAGAACGCCGGCGTGCTGCGGCTGCCCGAAGGGTGGGCCGTGGCGTTCAAGATCGAGTCGCACAACCACCCCTCGGCCGTCGAGCCCTACCAGGGAGCGGCCACGGGTGTCGGCGGGATCCTGCGCGACGTCTTCACCATGGGCGCGCGTCCCGTGGCGCTGCTCAACAGCCTGCGCTTCGGCTCGCTCGACGACGCGCGCCACCGCTACCTCTGCGCCGGCGTCGTCAAAGGCGTGGGCGACTACGGCAACTGCGTGGGCGTGCCGACGCTGGGCGGTGAGGTCGACTTCGGGCCGAGCTACGGCGGCAATCCGCTCGTCAACGCCATGTGCGTCGGGCTGCTGCGCGAGCAGGATCTCATCACGGCGGCGGCGCACGGCGTCGGCAACGTGCTCCTCGTGGTCGGATCGCGCACCGGGCGCGACGGCATCCACGGTGCGTCGTTCGCCTCGGAGGAGCTGACCCGCGAGAGCGAACAGCGGCGTCCCCAGGTGCAGGTGGGCGACCCGTTCACGGAAAAGCTGCTGCTCGAAGCGAGCCTCGAGCTGATCGCCTCCGGGCACATCGTGGCGATCCAGGACATGGGAGCGGCGGGCCTCACGTCCTCGTCGGCGGAGATGGCGGCGAAGGGAGGCGTCGGTGTGGAGATCGACCTGGCCCGCGTGCCCACGCGCGAGCCGGGGATGACTCCCTACGAGATCCTGCTCTCCGAATCGCAGGAGCGGATGCTGGTGGTGGCGAAGGCGGACCGGGTGGCGCAGGTCGAGGCGATCGCGGCGAAGTGGGAGCTCAGTGCCACACCGATCGGGCGCGTCACGGACGACGGCATGTACCGCGCCACTTGGGGCGAGCACGTGGTGGTCGAGATCCCCGGTCGGCGACTGATCGACGACTGCCCCGTGTATCACCCGGAGGCTCGGGAGGATCCCGCCATCGCTGCTCTCCGTCAGCGGGATCCGGGGCCCGGGGCCCGGACCCCGGACCCCGCCCAAGCGCTCCTTACGCTCCTCGACCATCCCCCCATCGCGTCCCAGCGCTGGGTCTACGAGCAATACGACTCGACCGTCCAGGCGAGCACCGTGCTCGGGCCGGGCGGCGACGCGGGCGTGGTTCGCGTGCGGGACGCGGCGTTCGGTCTCGCGGTGACCGTGGACGGCAACAGCCGCTACGTCCGCCTCGACCCGTACGAGGGAGGCAAGGCCGCGGTGGCGGAAGCGGCGCGCAACGTGGCGTGCAGCGGCGCCCGGCCCCTCGGGATCACCGACTGCCTCAACTTCGGCAGCCCCGAGCGCCCGGCGGTGTTCCATCAGTTCAAGGAGAGCTGCCGCGGGATCGCCGACGCCTGCCGCGCGCTCGATACGCCGGTCACGGGCGGGAACGTCTCGTTCTACAACGAGAGTCCGACGGGCGCGATCGATCCGACGCCGGTCGTGGGGATGGTCGGCCTGCTGTCACGCGTGGAGCGGGCGGTGCCGAGCCACGCGCGAGCGCGGGGTGACGCGATCTTCGTGCTGGGCGAGACGCGCGCCGAGCTGGGCGCGTCGCAGCTATGGGAGGCCGTGTACGGATTCGCGGGCGGCACGCCCCCGCGCGTGGACCTGGCGCGGGAGCGACGGCTCGTCGACTACCTCGTGACGGGGGCGGAGCGCGGCCTGTTTCACTCGGCGCACGACTGCTCCCAGGGCGGCCTCGGCGTCGCGCTGGCGGAGGTCGCGATGGGCGGGCCGTACGAGGAGACGGGCTTCGGCCTCGACGTCGATCTTACGGCGTACGGCGTGGGACTTACGGCCGAGGCGCTGTTGTTCAGCGAGTCGCACGGACGCGCGGTCGTCACCTGCGCCCCCGAGCGGGCGACCGCCGTCGCGGCGCTGGCGCAAGAGCTGGGCGTGCCGGCGCAGGCCATCGGGACGGTGGACGAGCGCGGAGGCGCGCTCCGGATGCGACTGCGCGATACGGCAGTCGAGCACCCCGTAGACCGGTTGCGGCAGGTATATTTCACGGCACTTCCCCGACGCATGGGAGACTGACAAACGGATGTGCGGCATCGTTGGCGTCACCGGCGTCCCCGACGCGGCACGCGTCGCCTACCTCGGGCTGTACAGCCTGCAGCACCGGGGGCAGGAGTCCGCGGGCATGGTGGTCGTGAACGGCGAGGGCGTCGCCCGGTCGCACCGCGGGATGGGGCTCGTCTCCGACCTGTTCAGCGAGCGGGTCCTGAGCGAGCTGCCCGGCGACGTCGCCATCGGACACACGCGCTATTCGACCGCCGGCACGTCGGTGCTCGCCAACGCGCAGCCGATGCTCGCCGGCTACCGCGAGGGCCCGCTGGCGCTGGCCCATAACGGCAACCTCACCAACGCCGTCCAGCTCCGCTCCGATCTCGTCGCCAAAGGCTCCATTTTCCAAAGCTCATCCGACAGCGAAGTGCTGGTGCATCTGATCGCCCGCTCCGAGGCGCGCGAGCCGGAAGACCAGCTGCTCGACGCCCTGGAGCGCGTCGAGGGGGCCTACTCGCTCTTGATCACCGTGGGACGTACGCTGTACGCGATCGTGGATCCGCGCGGCTTCCGCCCGCTCGTGCTCGGCCGGCTGGGGCGTGGCTGGGTGGTGGCCTCCGAGACCTGCGCGCTCGACATCACGGGCGCCACCCTGGTGCGGGAGCTCGAGCCCGGCGACTTCGTGCGCATTCACGGGGCGGACGTGGATTCCCTGCCGCGCTTGGCCAGCCGCCCGCACCGCCGCTGCGTATTCGAGCTGGTCTACTTCTCCCGGCCCGACAGCACCGTGTTCCACCGCTCCGTGGACGGGGTCCGGCGGGCGCTCGGCCGGGAGCTCGCGCGCGAGCAC
>Ga0070699_100005188_pt1 | contig 11459 bp, 9 predicted proteins | sample KBSK1503metaG_FD_65473 | JGI IMG/M metagenome (GOLD analysis project Ga0070699, IMG submission 65473) | Corn, switchgrass and miscanthus rhizosphere microbial communities from Kellogg Biological Station, Michigan, USA - KBS K1-50-3 metaG | ecosystem: Host-associated > Plants > Roots >...
GGCAGATGGTCGGGAACCTGCTGGACAATGCCATCCGGCACGCAACCCCTGGTGGCAAGGTGGCGGCAACCCTGACGCGCACGCCGGCGGCTGTCACAATCCGCGTCACCGACGACGGCGAGGGGATTCCGTCGCACGAACAGGAGCGGATTTTTGAGCGCTTCGTAAGGCTTGACACCCGATCCCGAGGGGCCGGGCTGGGCTTGCCCATCGCGAAGTGGATCGCCGAGGCGCACGGGGGGCGGCTGATGCTCGAATCGAGCAATGCGGGCGGCAGTTGTTTCAGCGTCACCCTTCCCCTCGACCTGACACTGTCATCGTCCGTTCATCTGGACACTGAGACCATAACGGCGAATGCTGCGCGCGCCGTTTTCCGGGCTGGAGGGGCGGGCGGACCTCCAATCAAGACCAGTAGATAATGATCGTGGTCTTATGTTCGAATGACGAAGGTTTGCGCATTCGGACTCTTGGCGCTCCTTCTGGTCAGCGGGGCTTCGGCGGCTACCGACGTTGTCTCGCACGCTGCCGCACTCAATCCCATCGCGCGTTCGATCGAACCGACGATATTTCTGTAAGCACGCCACAGCAGCCGCCACGTTCCACTCCTGGCTTTTCGCGAACTCATCGACCGATCCGTGTGTTCATCTTCGCTATGTTCAGATCGACATCCATGAACGCATTTGTCTTCCGGACTCTGGTCTTCGCGGTGGCACTTGACTTCGGCGGAAGCTGGGCTTTCGCGGAGCAGCTGAACCAGGGTTCCGATGGCACTGTAACGTCGACGCCGGGTGACAGTGGGGTGGCGACGTTCGTCATGAATGCCGACCTCTTTCGACTACAAGTGCCCGTGGTCTTCAGCGATTTCTCGGAGCTCCTCATCCCGGTTCCCAATCGTTCCACGGCGGGCGGGTCCGCAGATTTCGCGGCGGCCGGCCAGGCAGCCACGCCTGAACCGTCCCACTCGGGATGGGGTTCCCTCGTCAAGGAGACCGCCAAGGATTTTGCCGCCTTTCCACGACGGCGTTCGACATGGGTCATCCTCGGAGCCGGTGCTGGCGCCGCACTTCTGGCGCATCCTGCCGACGACTACGTCACCGCGCACATCGTCGGATCGACGTCGGCGGACCGGGTCTTCCGTGCCGGGAAGTGGCTTGGTTCGGCGTATGTGCAGGCAGGGACGGCGGTCGGTCTCTATGTTGTGGGGCGCTATTTGGTCCCCCGCGCGGCCGATGGATCGAGGACGAACAAGGTCTCACATCTCGGCTTCGATTTGATTCGCGTGCAGATTCTGTCGCAGGCGCTCGTGCAGGGAATCAAATACAGCGTACGACGAGATCGGCCGACGGGGGAGTGCTGCGCATTTCCATCCGGCCATGCCGCAAGCGCATTCGCCGTCGCATCCGTGCTGGAACGCCATTTTGGATACAGGGGCGCATGGCCGACCGTGGTTGCGGCGAGTTATGTAGCCACTTCGCGACTGGTTGATAACAGGCACTTCCTGAGTGACGTGGTGTTCGGTTCCGCCGTTGGAATTGTGAGTGGATGGACCGTCGTCGGTAGCCATGGCCGTTCCACGTTTTCGCTTGTGCCGACGCCCGTGCCTGGCGGAGTGTTCCTGGCGCTGGCCAGGACTCCAGCACGAGCTGTTCGATAGAACCCACAATCACCGGAGTTGGTGAGCGGTGCCTCCGCGAAGCGTCACGCCGAACCGTTGATGCGTGCACCTTCAAGTCGTCACGTTTCCGCGGCCAAAAACCGTTGTCGCCCCGATGAAGAAGTGAGGCTCGCCGTCACCGACGACAGCTCCCGCCGCGCCTCCGAAATCTCATTTCGACGCTTGCGATCCATCCCAGCGGCACGCAGAAGTTCCACAGCGGACGCCAGGCGATTAGGGCATGATGAGGATGCACATGCCACACACACTCACAAGCACCAGGATCGCCGCGATGTTCGCTGTTCTCGTGGGCGTTGCCCCCAACGCGTCAGCTCAGATGTTTGTTCCTACAGGACGCGACACGCTCCGCGGTCTGCCAGGTGTGGAAGTGGCGGTGGAGCCGCTGGAACGAGATCTCGAGCGTGACGGACTGACGCTTGCGGCGATCCAGTCAGATGTGGAACGACGGCTCCGGGCGGCTGGCATCATCGTATACACCTCACAGACAGAGAATCCGAGCGAGGCAAAGGCGTATCTCTATGTGCACGTCAACAGTCTGATGGTTCCGGGTCAGGATTTCTATGTGATCGGCGTCCAGGTGCAACTGCGGCAGACGCTCCGATCGCTCGTCACCGCCTCGAACATCGTGGACGCGATGTCGTGGGACGCGCACGACGTGCTGGCGGTGCGCATCGGACAGGTAACGAGCGTACGCGAGACCATTCAGAGCTACGTCGACCAGTTCATTCGAGACTGGATGGCAGTGCACAGTTGAACACTTCGTTGTTGGGAGAGACGCGGTGAATGTGCGTCCGGGATTCGTGGTCGCTGCGGCGACGGGCGTCGCGGTAACGATCGGCTTTCTTGCAGGATCGGTCGTCAGGCCGGTCGCCGCGCAGGCGACGAGGAACGTGTGGGACGGCGTCTACAACAGCGATCAGGCTGCGCGTGGGAAGAAGCTGTACGTCGATAGCTGCAGCAGCTGCCACAAGGAAGGATTGCAGGGCGCCGATCTGGCCCCGGCGTTGAAAGGCGACGACTTCGTCTTGCGGTGGGCGGGCTTCTCAATGCAAGACATGTTCGACACCATCTCCACGAAGATGCCGGCGGACGCTCCAGGAACGCTCAGTCCCCAGGTGAACGCCGACATCGTCGCGTTTCTGCTGCAGGTAAACAAATTTCCAGCCGGTCACGACGAGCTCAAGCCCGATGCGCCGTTGCTGAAGGCAATCGCGATCACCCCAAAGGCCCCGGCACCGTAAGCCAGGCCTCGCCGCGGACGCGATCACGCGGGACGGTCGCGGCCCGCGTGCCGCTCGCGGCGTCGCTCGGCCATCCAGTCCATCAGCGCGAAGAACCCAATGACGAGTCCCTGGCCGAGGGCGAAAATATGAAAACTGGTCATCGCCCTTGCCGCCGCGCCAGAAACATCGTGATCGCGATTGGCACGACCCATCCTGCGAAGCCGGCGAGTGCCAAAGCGGCCGACCGCTGAGGAACTGACCGATGTTCAGTCCCGCGAGCACGATGCTCGCGGCGCTTTGGGACGCGTCGATGAGCACTTCGAGTTCACCCGCATAAACATTACCCAACTATCCTCCCCAAAAAGATCGAGGAGCTTACACGGTCACGGCACCTCCCGCAGCGGGCCCTCCGGCCAGGGAGGCGTCGTAACAGTTCCACACCAGGACGGTGTAGTTGATCGGGGCGTGGTCGGCGAGGAAGCCGACCAGCGGCAGCTCGAGGCCCTCGCCGCTGCCCACAACCTGGCGAACGGTCATCGCTTCGCGAGCCGAAATCATCTTGGCCGCGGGATCCAGCATGGCCTCCAGCGTCTTCGTCAGGTTGCGGTGCAGGTGACCGGCGCCGTCGATGAACTGCAGGTGTCCGACGTGCACGAAGCCGAGCGGCAGGCGCGGCACGATGTCGGAGTCGTTTCGGAAACGATAGATCGGTACGCCAATCGCTTTGGCGAATGCCCGGTCGCCCACTCGCGGCGACCCGAAGGTGTAGCCGCCCTGCAGCCGGAACGACGCATCCGCTGACAAGCGACTCGCCGCGAGCGTCGCAAGTGCGGCACCAAGGCTATGCCCCGTCACCCATAGCGGTCGCGGCAGACGAGCCTGCTCCGCCCGCAGGTGGCGCTCGATGTCCGTCCACACCTCACCCAGCGCCGCGTTGAAGCCGGCGTGCACTAAATGACCGGCCGGATCGGGAACCGGCAGGAACTGCACGTCGACGAGGAAGTCGAGCACCGATGACCAGAAGTCGTCCACCTGTGTTCCGCGGAATGTCAGGACGATGGCGTCAGGCAGCGAGGCAACGTAGGCCTGCGTGCTGTGGACTCCGTGGAAATGCCTGACCGCGGCGGCCATGCCAGCCGTCGTGAAGGCGGACTCGACCGCGGCGGGCGACGAATACGCCAGGAGGGCGGCGTCGGCCATCCACCAGGCGTTGCGCAGGTTCAGCGCGGCGTCGAGCGGTTGGAGGGGATGCTCTCGCACCGACTCGAAGAACGTGTACGGTTCTCTGACGTTGGCCGGCGGGTTGAGCGCCCGCGGCGTCTGGCGCGGCAGCGGCTTGTGCATGGTGCGAAAGATATCCGATCCGTTCGTCTGTTCGTGAAGGGGCCTAGAGAATTGCGAAAATCGTTCGCCGCGAGTGCCTTTTCCAGTCATTCTTGAGCCGATGTTTTACGAAGATATCGTCGTTGGAACGTCTGTGCGTGTCGGTAGCTATCGCGTCGAAGCCAATGACATCGTCAGCTATGCACGACGCTGGGATCCCCTTCCAGTCCATACGGACGCTACTGCCGCGCAGCAGACGACGTTTGGTGGGCTGACCGCATCCGGTTCTCATACGCTCGCAATCCGTACGTTGTTGATGCATCGCGTCCCAATTCAGGAGTCCGTGATCGCTACGGGTGGCTGGGACGAAGTGCGCTTCCACAAGCCGGTGCGGCCTGGTGATGAACTGTGGCTCGAGGTGGCATGGGTAGCCAAGCGGAGGTCCACATCAAAATCCGATCGTGGGATCGTGACGGCGTCGATGAAGTTGCTGGATCAGGACGGTGTCGTCGTGCTGAGCCATAAGAACACGATTTTCATGCGTCTAAGAAACCAGGATTGACGGCGGCTGCGATCACGTTGACAAACTGCTTCAGGGGTGTGCGCGTTATCTGTCGGGCGTAGTCGGCGTTGGTGTGGGGGAGTCGCTCCTTGTCCCAACCGACGTGACCTCGCTTTCGGGACTGTGCGGGATGCGTGCGCGGGCGTCGCGCACCAAGAGTGCAACCGAGACGAGGACGATCGCAAAGCTCGAAACCGCGAGCGAGAAGCGGACACCGATGAAGCTGCCCATCAGACCCACTGTCAGACCGCTGCCCGCGCGCAGCCCCATCATCGCCGTGTTGAAGAGACCGACCACGCGACCGCGGATCGTCGATGGTGCGAGCAGCTGTACAAGCGTCTGGGCCATTGACTGGAATGCAATATTGAAGACGCCCGCCAGCACCAGCAGGGCAACCGCCATCGGATAGTTTTGCGTGAGCGGAAACACGCCCATTGTCAACCCCCAGAGACCCGCCGAGGCGATCGCCGCCCGGACACTGGGCGTCGAGAAGTTGGCGCCTTCGAGAAGCAGGACTCCGAGGACCGCTCCCACGGCCTCTGCCGCGAGAAGCACGGTGTACCTGGTGCCGGTTGCGTCGGCTCCGAGATAGTTGGCGTACGCAGGCATCTGGGCCTGGAACGCGTTGCCGACAAGGAACGACGTCGCGCCCGCCACGACGACCATCGCCATGATTCGCGATTCAGCGCGAACAGTCGTGAAGACGTTCCAGGCGTCGGCCAGCGTCGACGGCGTCCGACCCCGGCCGCGTGCGTGACCGGTATACGGAAAACGAATCAGGAGAATCGTGAACGGCAGATAGACCACGACATTCGTCAGAAGTCCCCACGCAGGTCCCAACAGGAGCATCAATCCGCCGCCCACGGCCGGACCGAGCAGAATGGAAAGGTAACGGCTGCTCGCGTTCAAACGAATTGCGCTCGGCAGCTCCTCGGCCGGCACCATGTCGTGAATGATCAACTGCGTGGCCGGCGCGCCTACAACCCCGGCGACACCGTGGATCGTGAGGAGGACTACCGCATGCCACATCTGAAGTTCGCCGGCAAGGAAGAGAAGCCCCCACGCGAGTGAGGCCAGCATGAAAAGCGCTTGCGATATTTGAATCAGCCTCCGGCAGTCGTGGCGGTCGGCGAGCGCACCCGTATAGAAGGAAAACAATAGAAATGGAACCCAGTGGCTGATGACCGCGAATCCACCAAGTGCGGCCGAATGGAATGTCTGGAACATCACCCAGTAGGTGATGACGTGCTCGATGTTGTCGGCCATCATCGACATAAGACTGAACATGAAGTAACGACGGTAGGCTGGAACGCGGAGCGCCGCAAACCGGGGTGGCGGCGCGGACAGACGAGTGGACATCGGGGATCGACTATGCCATTTCGGAGGAAAGAGGGCGGACCGTCTGAAACGGCCGTGGCCTCCAGGATCTCTCGCGGCGGCAGACTACCGATTCGGCGCAATAGACGCAATAGAACGGTATCAACTCTGAACCTTGCCGAACCTTTCGATTCGGGTTCAAGGGCCAACCAGCCAAGGATCTGCCTGAACTCGATCAGGCCGCCATCGATGCCGTGAACCAATGGCAGTTCGAGTCGACTCTGCTTAACGGCGACCCGGTAGAGGTCGAGATGAGCGTCACGATCCAGTTCACGCTCACATGAGCGGCACACACTCATGTAGTCAAATCAGTGAATCCGCTGCCCGCTCGCGCCGATGACGGCACACGCCAAAAGCAGGAGGGGTCGCGTTGACATGTTCCAGACACGGTGTTGACTGCCACTTACCGGCATGCTATAGACCGCGCTGACAAGACGAGGAGGCTTCAAAATGCGCAACCGAATTTTCGTGCGGTCGGCTGCTGTCCTCATCACGGCGTTCGGATGGTGGGCCTCGGTGCTCGTCGCTCAGACGCCCTCCGGTACGAAATCGTTCGATCCCAAGACCACTAATACTGATGCGGCCATCAAAGCGGCGGCCGACGCCGCGAAAGCTGCCGAAGCGGCCCGCAGGAGTTTCACCCCGCCGAAGACGCCCTGGGGCGATCCGGATTTGCGCGGATACTTCCTGAATCTCAGCTACACGCCGTTGGAGCGGCCGAAGGAGCTTGCTGACAAAGCGTTCTACACGGAGCAGGAAGCGCTCGCTGCGTTCAAGAAGGCGGTCGAGGAAGACGCCGAAGTCGATCCCCGTACCGTTCATTACGACTGGAAAGAGTACGGGATGGACGCATGGCAGAGTCCCATCCGGCCCAACCTGCGTACGTCGCTGATCGTGGATCCGCCGACCGGACGAATCCCGCCGATGACGCCGGAAGGCAGGAAGCGGCAGGAGGCCGCAGGGCGCGGCATCTACGTGAACAACCGCGGCCTGTACGAACGGTGCGTCACCGGAAACCAGGGGCCACCGAGACTGCCGGGCAACCATGACGCCGAGTCGCAGATCCAGCAGACGCCGGGATACGTGATTCTGATCATGCAGTCTAACAGCGACGTTCGCATCGTTCCTACGGACGGCCGCCCGCATCTTCCTTCGACTGTTCGCAAATGGCTGGGCGATTCAGTCGGCCATTGGGAAGGCAATACGCTGGTGATCGACACGACCAACTTCCATCCCGATCGGGAGTGGCGCGGCTCGACAACCGGCATGCATCTGATCGAGCGTCTGACCATCACGGACCCGAAGACACTTCGATATGAATTCACGGTGGAGGATCCCACGACGTGGACCAGGCCGTGGTCGGCAGAGGTGATCTGGCCGCGCATCGAGCCGGGGATCTACGAATTTGCCTGCCACGAACAGAATTACGGCCTCATCAACGTGGTCAAGGGCGCGCAGATTCGGGCGCGCGAAGCGGGCGCGCGACCTGTGCGTGAGACGCCCGAAGGCAATCGCTGAGTGGCACCGGTCGAGTAAATCACTACTGAAAAAAGAGGGCCGAGTGCGAACTGGTTGATTAGAACGAGAAGGGAGCGGAATGATGGAAACCCGGCGGATCCCATGTCTCGTTGTGGCGTCATCGTTCCTCCTCCTCTCCACCTCCGCGTGGGCGCAGAGCAGCATCACGGGCGTCGTGCGCGATGCCTCCGGTGCGGTTCTGCCCGGCGTGACCGTGGAGGCGGCGAGCCCGGCGCTGATCGAAAAAGTCCGGTCGACGGTGACCGATGCGCAGGGTCGTTACCGCATCGTCGATCTGAGGCCCGGCATCTACAGCGTCACCTTCGCGCTGGCCGGCTTCAGCACGGCGAAGCGGGAAGGGCTCGAGCTGCCCGCCGAGTTCACCGCGACGGTCAATGGCGACCTTGCCGTGGGGGCACTCGAAGAGACGGTCACCGTCTCGGGAGAAGCGCCGACGGTTGACCTTCGCAGCTCCCGCGCACAAGTGCAGTTCGCGCAGGAAACGCTGCAGTCGCTGCCCGGTACGGGCCGGCTCGCGACCCTCCCCGCAATCATCCCCGGCGTGACGTTGCGGCGCGAAAGCGACAGGGGCGTCGGCGGCCTGAGCGATCGTACGCAAACCGCCTACAGCATCCACGGCGCTCCCGAGGCGCAGCCTGTCGTCGATGGTGTGAATCACCAGGTGGCCAGCCTGACGTCGGGCGTGTTCGTCTACAACCAGATCGGTATCCAGGAGGTCGTCGTTGAAACCAGTGGTGTGGGCGCCGACCGCGATACCGGAGGCATGCAGTTGAACATGATTCCGCGCGACGGCGGCAATGTCTTCTCCGGATTGGCGACCTTCGCGTACGTCGGCCCGAGTCTCGAAACGAGCAATATCACTGATGACCTGCTCGCGCGTCACCTCGACCCGAAGAGAGTCGGCTCCATCAAGAAATTCCGGGACTCGGCGGCCGCCCTGGGAGGTCCGATCAGCCGCGACAAGCTCTGGTTCTACGCCTCGTTTCGCGAAGGTGTGACGCAGCAGTTTGCCGAAGGTCTGTATTTCAACAGGCTCACACAACCGCAGTCCCTCCTCTACGAGCCCGATCTGAACAAACCGGTTCACAGCAACGACTACAGCCGGGACGTCAGCGTCCGCTTTACCTGGCAGGCCGCGCAGAAACACAAGATCGTGCTCATGCACTCGATGCAGCCCAACTGCAATTGCGTGTTCAATCTGCTGAATCCCGGCGCGCGGCGGACACCCGAGGCGGCCGGGCCGCACCATTACGATCCGCATTACCTGTCGAGCGCGTCCTGGACGTACCCTGCCACGAACCGGATTCTGCTCGAGGCGGGAACCACGATCTATGTGATCAACCAGAACGACAAGCGCGAGCCTGGTTTTCCCCAGACGAACATTCAAATCACCGATCAGGGCCTCAACCTGATCTACGGCAACATTCCCACGCGCACGCTGCCCCGGCGCCAGTATCTGAATCGGTTCGCCGTGTCCCGCGTCACAGCCTCGCAGACGGTGAAAGCCGGCGTGACGGTCAGGCAGGTCCGCATCGGCGATATCGCAAACCTGGGTCACGACCTCTGGATGCACAACGGCTCGATCAACTACCGCTTTCGGAATGGAGTGCCGAACCAGCTGACGCTGACCGATGCACCCTGGAATTTCGAAGAGTCGGTGAGAGACATCGCCGTGTATGTGCAGGACCAGTGGACGTACAGGAGACTCACGGTGAACGCCGGCCTTCGTTACAGCGATGCCAAGGCCCGGACTCCGGAACAAGTGCTCGGGGCGGGATTCTTCGTGCCCGAGCGGCGGTTCGCGCCGGTTGACGACATTCCGCATTATCGGAATCTCAGTCCGCGCGTCGGATTTGCCTACGATCTGTTCGGCACCGGCCGAACGGCCGTGAAAGCGTCGCTGGGCCACTATCCGGATCGCGTCATACAGGCGTCAGCGAACCCGGCGGTGAATCTCACACGGGCGACCAGCCGCAACTGGACGGACAGCAATACGAATTATCGTCCCGACTGTGATCTGCTCAGCCCGGCCGCCAGCGGCGAGTGTGGAGCATGGTCGAACCTCAACTTCGGGAAGGCCAACGCGGAAACGCGTTATGCGGCCGATGCGCAGAGCGGATTCAACGATCAGTTCCACAACTGGCAGGGCTCGGTGTCATTTCAACATGAGCTGCGTCCGGGACTGGGACTGAATGTCGGGTACTTCCGCACCGCGTACAGCGGTTTTCTCGTCACCGACAATCAGTTCACGTCGGCGTCCGACTACGACTCGTTCTGCATCACGGTGCCGACCGACTCCCGGCTGCCAAACAGCGGGCAGCGCTTATGTGGACTCTATGATGTCAAGCCTGGCGTGTTCGGGTTGGTGGACAACCTCGTGACCCAGGCCTCGCGCTACGGCAAGCAGACGCAGGTCTTCAACGGCGTCGACGTCACGCTCAATGCGCGCTTCGGGCAAGGCGGCCAGTTTTCCGGCGGCCTGAGCACCGGCCGCACCGCGACGAACAACTGCTACCAGAGTGACGATCCATCGCTCACCGCCCAGGCGTTCCCGGGCGTTCTGGCCCTGCCGACTGCATCGATCGTGTCGAGACTGGCCGCCTTCTGCGACGTCGCCCCGCCGTGGTCGCAGTCGACGCAAGTGAAGTTCATGGCGGTGTACCCGCTGCCGTGGCACATCCAGACCAGCGCGATTTACCAGAACAGTTCGGGTATTCCGGTCACCGCCAGCTATGTCGCGACGAACGCGGAAATCCTGCCTGCCCTCGGACGCAATCTGGGCTCCTGCCGCGGGGCCGCGACATGCAGTGCCAACGTGACGGTTGAACTGATCCCTCCGAACTCGCTGTTCGAACCGCGGCTCCAGCAGGTCGACCTTCGCTTCTCCCGCATCTTCCAGTTCGGTCCGCGAAAGCTGCGGGGAGATGTGGACATCTACAACCTCCTGAACGCCAGCAACGTCCTCAACATGAACACGACGTACAGCCCTCCAGGCGGAGTCTGGCGGGATGTGACGCAGATTCTCGGTGGACGTCTGGTCAGGCTGGGGATGCAATTGCAGTTCTGAGGGGAGTCGACATAATCATCATTCGTTCTGCGAGGGAATCATGAGTTGGAGAGCGCTGGTCCTCGTCGTGATCGTAGTCGTCGCGAGTCCTGCGCCGACCTTAGGCCAGGGCACCCCGACGGGTGCCATCCGAGGCGAGGTTCGCGATCCGGATGGCCTGCCGCTCCCGGGGGTCAGCGTCACCGCCGCGTCGTCGGCCCTTCAGGGGAGACGCGATGCGGTCAGCTCGTCCAACGGAGACTTCATCATTCCGTTCCTGCCGCCCGGCGACTACACGGTGACCTTCGAGCTGGGGGGCTTCCGCTCCGAGACGCGCACTATCGGCGTCGCGATCGCCGAGGCGCAGCCGATGAGAATCAGGATGGAGCTGGCCACCTTCACCGAGAACGTGACGGTCACGGGAACCGCATCAACCGAGGTCCTGACGACCGGCACCCTGGCGACGACGTTTCGAGCGGAGGATCTCGACCTGCTGCCTGTCGGCCGCACGCTGAGAGACGCCGTGCTGCTGGCGCCGAACGCCAACGACAACGGCCCACAGCAATCCGACGGAAGTCGCAACATCGTGATATCGGGCGCGCTGTCGTACGAAAACCTCTTTCTCATCAACGGCGTGGACGTCAACGAGAACCTCCGCGGCCAGCCCCTGCAGCTGTTCGTCGAAGACGCCATCCAGGAGACGAAGGTCTCCTC
>Ga0070699_100005190_pt1 | contig 11456 bp, 16 predicted proteins | sample KBSK1503metaG_FD_65473 | JGI IMG/M metagenome (GOLD analysis project Ga0070699, IMG submission 65473) | Corn, switchgrass and miscanthus rhizosphere microbial communities from Kellogg Biological Station, Michigan, USA - KBS K1-50-3 metaG | ecosystem: Host-associated > Plants > Roots >...
ACCAGATGGCTTTAAGCTGTGCAGAATGTTGCGCAGCAATATTAATTTTGTACGTACGCCCATCATTATCGTTACTGCGCTCAGTGATGAGGATAGCAAGATAGTTGCCATTGGCGCAGGAGCAAATGACTATCTCACCAAGCCCTTTCACATTGATGTTCTTAAATCAAGAATTGACTTGCTCCTTGAGAAATTAGGATAAGTCTCAAGGATGCCCCGATGTTGAAGAACATTCGAAATCTCGACTACGTCATCCTTTTGTGTGAAGAAATACAGACGATGAAAACCTTCTATCACGAGATCATGGGTTTTCAAATTTATCGTGGCGATGAAGAGTGGGTCGAAATGAAGACAGGCGCGACTCTACTCACCATCCGCAAACGCGGACGCCCGTATGACGGCGCAAAACTTCCAAATTCAGCGAGCGTTCAGTTAGCCTTCCGGGTAGCACCTGCTGAAGTTGAGGCCTGTTATAAAGAGTTGCTCATAAAACAGGTCGAGATCATTGACCCGCCGCGTGATATGGATTATGGTCATCGCACCTTGTTTTTCAGGGATCCTGAAGGAAACATTCTGGAAATCTACGCGGACATCTAACAGAGGCATTCAGGAGGAGCATATTTATGAAATATCAAGGCTTTATTTGGATAGGCGTTATAGTTGAAAATTTGGAAGCTTCCATAGCTTTTTATCAGGATATGCTCGATTTGCCTTTGCTTGGCAAAGGGGATGGCTGGGCCCATTTCGATGCCGGAAATGGAGCGTTACTGGAACTTTTTAGCGGAGGTAAAGCATCACCAGAACCAAAAACATCTGATCAGCAATCCATCATTCTGGGTTTAAGGGTTGATGATTTGAACGGTGCAGTCGATGAACTAAAACAAAAAGGGGTTCATTTCATCGATGAAATTGGCGAATTTGAGGGCACCCGCTGGGCGCGTTTTTCAGACCCCGAAGGAAACCAGCTTGAGATCAAAGAAATTCCATAAATTTTGGGAAGTATAATCGCATCAGATATGGCGAGAAAACTGACACCCGAAGAATGGTGGCACGGAATCCTTACCGGAGAAAACCCGGCGTTTCCTGCGCGCCAACTGCGGAATATCTTTCGGTTGATTCCAGGAGGTCCGCGCTGTAAGTTTTGCAATGGTCCTTATCATGGGATCGGCGGGGCGATCTTCAGAATGATCGGCAAAGGTCCATCCAAATTGACACCACACCTCTGTGAACAATGTTATGGATATAGTGACAAGTATCTGGGTGGAGCTGAAATTGAACTCACTATGCTATTCGCCGACGTACGAGGGTCAACGCCGCTGGCCGAGAGCATGAGTCCGATGGCGTTTAGCAAATTGGTCAACCGTTTTTACGTGGTTGCCAATGATGTCTTTGCACGTTCGGAGGCACTCTTGAATCGCCTGATTGGCGATCAAGTCATTGGTCTGTATGTGCCAGGATTCGCTGGATCTAACCATCGTGGCAAGGCAATCCGCGCCGCAAAGGATTTACTGCGTGAGACCGGACACACAAAGCCCGAAGGACCTTGGCTACCCATTGGTGTTGGTGTGCATACCGGAGTCGCATTTTTAGGGTCGGTGGGATCAAACGAAAACACGACAGACATTGCAGTTCTGGGAGATCCTCCAAACATCGCGGCCAGAATGTCATCCTCCGCCGCGACCGGGGAAATCCTCATTAGTGAGCAGGCTTATGTCCCAGACATAAATCTCGAGGGGTTGGAAAAACGACAACTCACGCTGAAAGGCAAGAGTAATCTGGTGAATGTTTATGTGATGAAGGCAAAAGACAAGGAATGAACTTTGAAGGTTGGTAATTGGATGGAACTCGCGGAGGAACATGGAGTGGCTAACTATATACTAAAAGCACAAACGGGACATATTAATATTTCACCTACTGGCTTCCAACTCGCTGCACAAGACTACTTCAAGTGCTATCTTGATTTTCAAATGCCAGGTCGATTTTCGATCGTCCCTTATTTTCTTTGTTGTAGAGCGATTGAATTAAGTCTAAAAGCTAAACATCTTGAAATCAGATCTCGACAGGTTGTAAAACAATCTTTTGGGCACAATCTGATTAAGTCATATCAAGCCTTGCCTTCTGAAAAACAAAGTTTATCCAGTGAGGAATTTCAACTCTTACAGAAAGCAAACGAGATTTACAACAAGAAAGAGTTCGAATATTTCAGCGTACTCGATGCCGCAACTGGTTTTACGAGATATCCAGATTTAAATAAACTTGCAGATATCACAAGAAAATTAATAGACTATAAAAGCTAGTGCCAGCACATAACCTAATACTAAAGCTAAAGATTAACGAGCCAAATATATGGAGCCCACCATGCCCTCCCCCATTCTCACCCATCAACATGGAGACATTCTGGAAATTGCCCTCAACCGACCAGAAGCCTACAATGCCTTGAATCTTGACGTTATGGTGATGCTGAGTGACGTGTTGGCATCCGCTGCAACAAACGATTCTATCAAAGGCATTATGATCACCGGCAAAGGGAAGGCATTCTGTTCCGGCGGCGACCTGAAATGGGTCAGCCAACAAGCTGCCGACACTGGACTCACACTCCACAAATTCGCGCCACAATTTCATCTCTCAGTGATGGAGATTCGCCAAATGGGAAAACCCGTTGTTGCGGCGATCAATGGCATTGCGGCGGGCGGAGGCTTCTCGCTCGCGCTGGCATGTGACTTCCGCGTGATGGCAGAGTCCGCGGTGTTACGTCAGGCCTACACCTCCAGCGGATTGAGCATCGATGGTGGAGGCACCTTCGCATTGCCGCGTCTCGTTGGACTGGCACGTGCACTTGAGATTGCAGCGTTTGATCAGCCAATTTCATCGGCGCAAGCCCTAGCATGGGGACTTGTGACGAAAGTTGTTCCAGATGATAAAGTAATAGACGAGAGCATATCCATGTTGCGGGGATTGGCAAAGTCTGCATTACATTCATTTGCATGGTCAAAGAAACTGCTGACCGAATCTTTTAATCACACTTTGGAGACTCAATTGGAATTGGAACGTCAGGGCATCAGCGATTGCGCCCGTCACCCGAATGGCCAGGAAGGTATCAAAGCATTCCTTGAAAAACGTAAGCCAGTGTTCTAGCCCCACAACACTATAACCGTGAAATGACCAAACTCGCAATTCTCTCAGACATCCATGGAAACCTCCCAGCTCTTGAAGCGGTCATGGCAGACCTGTGCAACTTCGAGATCGATCAGGTAATCATTGCCGGAGATGTGATTAACTTCGGTCCATTCTCAAGACAGACAGCCGAAATTGTCATCGAGAAAAACTGGCCTGTGATTCGCGGTAATAACGAATATTTCCTGATTGATTACAAAACTCCGCGCGCACCAGCTGAATGGAATGACCCACTTCAATTTGCTCCAATCGCCTGGCTTAATCAGCAATTCGATCAGAAACTGAAAATGCAAATTGCAGCCTGGCCTGACTCGTTAAATCTACGCTTTAGTGATGCGCCACCCATACAGGTCTTTCACGGCACACCGAATGATCCTTGGGCTCCGATATATTGGACTTTGACAGATGAGGAAATCGAGAAAGTACTTTCCAGTGTTGAAACAGATTTCGTCATTTGTGGTCACACACACTTGCTGATGGATCGTCAAATAGGCAAGTGGCGTATTTTCAATCCCGGATCAGTTGGCGTTCCATTGGATGGAATATTCTCTGCCAGTTATATGATCTTGAAAGGCGACGAACAAGGATGGAGCCCAACCTTCCGGCGCGTCCCTTTTGACTATGAAGCTGTTTTTCAGGAATTTGAAGCATCTGGATATAACAATGAATGTGGTCCGATGGGCCGCCTGACTATTGAAATATATAAGCATGCGCGTCCCATGCTTGGATTTCTCAGGTGGCACGCTAAACAGAAACCTGCCTCACTTCTCTCAATGGAAGTAGTCGAAGAATTTCTAGCTACTGAGCACTGGTGGGAATACTCCGATATGGCATACCATGTAAACATGGAATAACATATTTCCAGCTTCGCATGCCAGAGAAGCTCAATTGCGGTAAACTTGAAACCAACTCCCTTTTCTTCTTATTACAGGACAAAACCATGCCAAAAATTTTAATTGTAGATGACGATGTCACTATTACAGAGTTGCTGAAAGTACTGGTAACCATGGAAGGTCATCAGCCAATAACTGTCAACGACAGCATGCAAGCCATCGAGGTGGCAAATTCCGTCAATCCCGATCTGATCACTCTGGACTTAATGATGCCCGGGCTGACGGGATTCGAACTTTGTGAACTCCTGCATAACGATCCAAAATTTGAAAAGATACCGATTGTGATCGTTAGCGCAAAAGATGATTTCGAAAGCAAGGAAAAAGCTCTCCAGGCTGGGGCAACAGATTATGTCACCAAGCCGTTTGGTGCAGATGACTTGATGGGCAAAATCAAAGCCCTAACGACATCATAAAAAATTCCTTATATCAACATCTACACCCGCCCAGGTACCAATGATGGGCGGGCTTTTGTATGTCCAGCTTTTCCGTTGTGGAGTTTAGCCATGTGTTATTTGCGGTACACTTAAACAATGTCCCTGGCAATTGAAACAAATCAACTTACAAAAATCTTCGGCGCTGTGCGCGCGGTGGAGTCCGTTGATTTGCGCGTGGGTATCGGCGAAATTTATGGCTTTCTCGGTCTCAACGGCGCGGGCAAGACCACCACGATCCGCGCGTTGTTGGGCATGATCCGTCCGAGTGAGGGAAATGTCAAAGTGTTGGGGCAGGCTGTCGGTCCTAGTGGACGCGGACCATGGGCAAAGGTGGGACACCTTGTGGAGAGTCCGTCATCGTATCCCGAGTTATCTGTGCACGAAAATCTGGATATCGCTCGCCGTCTATATGGAATCCAAAATCTCAAAGTAGTAGATGATGTCATAGATAGACTCTCGCTCGCCTCATATGCCGACCGAAAAGCTGGTACGCTTTCGATGGGCAATCTCCAACGCCTTGGGCTGGCGCGCGCCCTACTACATGAACCCGAATTATTAATCCTCGACGAGCCCGCCAACGGACTCGACCCTGCTGGTGTTGTCGAAATCCGCGAGCTATTGCGAACACTTGCAACTGAAAACGGAGTGACCATTTTCATGTCGAGTCATATCCTCACCGAAGTGGACAAACTTGCCACGCGCATCGGCATCATTCATAAGGGACGCCTGATCGAGGAGCTGGACACAGATAAGCTTGAAAAGCTTCGCACCAAACGACTTGAAATACAAGCGCGCAATCTCGAAGCCGCGCAAATCAGCTTGCAAAGCGCCGGATATAAACTTATTTCGAAAGATGAAACCATTGTGATTAACGAACCATATGCCATCGAACATTCAGATGACATCGCACAGATTCTGGTCAACGCAGGCGTGCCACCCACGCGGCTTGCCGTGGAACAGGAAAATCTGGAAGATTATTTTTTGAGATTAACAACAGATATGGTGGTTGAGTAGACACGAACACAGTGAGTGTCATATCGAGACCATCGAATAAACTAAAAACAAATATGAACTTATTCCTCTCCGCACTCTGGGCAGAAGCGCTCAAAGCCCGGCGCTCGAAAATTCCTTTGCTGGCTTTTACAGGTTTCACCGTGGCGCCGCTCATGGATGGTCTCTTTATGTTCATCATGAAAGACCCTGAGCGCGCCCGCGACATGGGCTTGCTAAGTACCAAAGCACAGTTGGCCATGAGCACGGCAGAATGGTCTACTTTCTTCAGCGTGCTCACACAAGCCATAGCGATTGGTGGAAGTATTGTATTTGCCATTGTCACTGCCTGGGTTTTTGGGCGCGAGTTTTCTGACCACACTGCCAAGGATTTGATGGCTCTTCCTACTTCGCGCGAAAAAATTGTCACGGCGAAGTTGCTGGTGATCTCAATTTGGGTATTTATTACAACGCTGTGGATTTATCTGGCTGGGCTCGTGATCGGCAAACTCGTTGACATCCCCGGCTGGGCTAGCGCTCTGGCTCGCCAGTCTTTCGCCGATGTGCTTCTCACTGCTGCGATGACTCTGCTACTGATGACGCCCGTCGCTGTTATTGCCAGCATGGGACGTGGCTATTTGCCTCCACTGGGCTTTGCAGTACTGACGATCTTCTTCTCTCAAATTATCGCTGCAACGGGCTGGGGGGATTGGTTCCCATGGTCAGTCCCTGCACTCTTCAGTGGAGTCGTTGGTCCGCGCGAAGAACAACTGGGGTTGCATAGTTACGTGCTTCTCGTTTCAGCCAGCCTCATAGGTCTCGGGCTGACGTTTTGGTGGTGGCGTACCGCCGATCAAACCCGGTAACATAGATGCATATAATTATTTGGGAATATCATGTGAAGGCTGAGCGCACAATCGATTTCGAGAACATCTATGCATCAAATGGCACCTGGGCGGAGTTATTCAAAATGGGCAACGGGTATCTGGGAACTGAACTCTTGTACCATACAACCAATCCGCAACACTATCTCACCATAGACCGCTGGCATTCAAAAGAAAACTATGAGAGTTTTCTTATTCAATATGAAAATGAATATAAAGTATTGGACGCGGAATGTGCAGATTTAACCGAGCGAGAATCCCTGTTGGGAACATGGATTTCAACTTAGGAAGAAGGAGCATAAAATGATTGTCAGAATGTGGCATGGACGTGTCCCTACATCGAAAGCGGATGCCTACCGCGAATTCACAAATCACCGCGCCATTCCAGATTATCAATCCGTTCCGGGAAATATCAGTGTGCATATTCTCGAACGCCGCGAAGGGGAGATCACCCATTTCATCACGTTGACGTTCTGGGACAGTTTGGAATCCATCAAGGGTTTTGCAGGTGAGGCTGTGGAAACAGCAAAATATTACCCCGAAGACCAGGACTTCCTCCTTGAATTTGAGCCCACTGTTGTCCATTACGAAGTCGTTGGGCAATCCTGAATTTTATAACGGCAGAAAAATCTCAGCGTATGTTTAATATCATTTGGGAGTAGCAGGTAAAACAGGAGAGAAGAGCCGAGTTCGTAGAAATCTACTCATCCCATGGCCGATGGGCAGAGCTGTTCGGGAAAAGTCCGGATTATTTGGGAACTGAGTTGTTGCAGGATGAAGAACATGCCGAGCGCTACCTCACGATTGACCAGTGGAATTCAAAGGCCGAGTATGAGGCACTTCAATCCGAACGGGAAAGAGAATACCAGGCCCTGGATTTAGACTGCGAAGATTTGACCGAGCAGGAATCCCTTTTAGGAAGGTGGGCTGCCAGCAACGATTAAACATATTAAATGAGTGACGATTGAAACAAATTGGCTTGTGCCTCCGTTACAATACGACAACCTGGAGATTCAAGCAGGTATACGCTGAATTCGGGAAAACCTATGGCAAAAATCCTGATCGTTGATGACGACGTACTAATTACTGCTCTAATGCAATCGCTGGTCAGTATTGACCGGCATGAAGCCTTTGTTGTGAACGATAGCACCGAAGCGCTCAAGGTGGCAAGATCTGTAAACCCGGATTTAATTACATTGGATCTGATGATGCCCCATTTAACCGGCTTTGATATCTGCGAGCTCCTGCGCGCCGAGCCGCAATTTGCCCGCACGCCCATTGTGATTATCAGCGCCAAGGAGGATGCCCAAAGCCGGCAAAAGGCGTTCGCGCTGGGCGCTACAGAATATATGAACAAACCATTTAATATTGATGATTTTCTCAGCACGATCAAGCGGCTGACGGCTTAGCCTCCTTGCACTTATCGTTTTATTTGATTTGTCCGACCGTTCAATGGTCGGACATTTTTTATCCCTGCAATCGAACTGTAATATACAAATCTTTTAGGTACCGTCGGATTTTCTTGCCGTTTATCATCTTTCAGCGTATGATTGCCCGCATCTCATACGGAAAGTTCAGGCATATCAAAAGACATTATGGCAAAGATCCTTGTTGTAGACGACGACAAAGGCGCAACCGATCTTCTGGAGGCAATTCTGCTGGCCACCGGTCATAAACCCCTCACTGTCAATGAAAGTTCGAAAGCCATGGATATGGCGATTCAAGAAAAGCCAGACCTGATTCTGCTCGATCTCATGATGCCCGAGCCGACCGGTTTTCAGCTGTGCCGTATGTTCCGCCAGAACCCAAGTTTTCGGGTAACGCCCATTGTGATCATTACCGCGCTGGATAATACCGACAGCCGGGTTGTCGCTATTGGAGCCGGGGCAAATGGCTTTCTCAGAAAGCCCTTCCACGTGAGCGACCTGACCGACAAGATCAAAGACCTGCTTCCCTAAGCAGGTCTTTTTCTTTAAATTACCCTGGTCCACAGTTTTCAACAACCTAACGCCCAGTTTATAATTTGCATCCTCATGTCTCTCTCCTTCACCTACACCAAAACCATCGTCGTTCCTCAAAGCGCCATAGATGAAAATGGCCACGTTAACAACGTGACGTATGTTCAATGGATGCAGGATATTGCTGTGGAACATTATTCGTCGATCGGCGGCGTTGAAGCCCAGAGAGTGGATACAACCTGGGTGGTACGCGAGCATAAAATCGAATATCTGCTGCCAGCATTTGCCGGGGAGGAAATCGAGATCCGCACCTGGGTGGAGAACATCCGTCGCGTGCGTTCGTTGCGCCAATATGAATTTGCCCGAAAATCAGATGGCAGAATACTGGTCAAAGGTGAAACTGATTGGGTGTTTGTGGATGTAAAAACTGGAATTCCACGCGCTGTGCCTGATGAAGTAGTGAGGGTTTTTAAACAAACCCGATAGGTTTAAGTCAGCAACTTTTCATACACCTTCAACAACTTCTTTTGCGCTTCATGCCATGTAAACCTCTTCAATACACGCTCAGTGGCTGAGTCAGCCAGTCGCTTTACTAGGTCCCTATCATTCAATAATATCAAAACTTTATAAGCCAGGTCATCTGGGTCGTTCGGCGAGAATAGCAGTCCATCCACATCTTCCCGCACCAGTTCACGCACAATGGGCATATTCGATGCAATCAGCGGCCGAGACGAAGCCATATACTCCAGCACTTTAATCGGACACGCCCCCTGTGTCACATTGCGGTCATTCAACCCCAACGGCGCGAGACAAATATCAGACTCAGCAATCAATGCTGGGACCTCATGATGCGGAACCGCGGGCTGGACGCTCACGCTGCCTTCCACCCCCAACCTGCGGATTTGTTTCATAAGCATCTTCCTCTGCCTTGACCTCCCCCGCCCCACAATCTTGAGTTGAACAGGTTGCCGTTCCAGAATCCTGGGCAAAGCCTTGATTACCACTTCGAGTCCCTGCCAATCGGCGAGTGTTCCAATATAAAGTAAAACAGGTACGCGGCCTTCACGCGATGGCAAAGGTGATGTGGTAAAGTCTGAAGGGCTGACTCCGTTTGGGATCACGGTGATCAGGTTCCGGCTGAGTCCGAGCGAGGCGATATAGTCCCGTGTCACATTGGAGGGACAAATGATCGCGTCCGAAAGATGCAGGGTGGCGATCTCCTGTTCCTTGATCTTGGCAAGTAACTCAGAGTCAAGGCCGGGGTAATGATATTTGAGTTCGATGGAGGGCAGGCCATTGACTTCAAAAAGAGTTTTGTATCCAAAGCGTTTTTTGTTTTGAACCACGGAAAGCCCATCCCAGATGTTACGATAATGCACGGCATCATATTCTGGATGCAGGATAAGATGAGTGAAAATCGCCCTCCCAAAGTGGATGGCGCGGGCCAGAAAATTTTGGGTAAGATCCTGAGTAATGCGAGTGACACGCGCACCTTCAATCATATCTTCGGTTGGGAGCACGCCATCATTGGGTGTGATAAGATGCACGTCAAATCCACTATTGACGAGCCCGCGAATGTTATGCAAAATATGTGTAGATGCACCCTTTGGGCTCGGTACGATATCGAAGGCAGTGTAGAGTACATGAGGCATGGCTTTATTATAAGTGACAATGTTGGTCGAGTTGGTGGCGCTTGTCCGCCATATCGAGACCACCCTATAAGGTTAACAATTTTTATTAATTGATGGTCCCGGTATACTCTTCACCAAGAGCGCCCAGAGCTACTCAACCATCCAGGAATTTTTATGGCAACTAAAGGCTACTTCATTATTACTGATATATCCGGCTATACTGAATATCTCACCGAATCAGAACTTGAGCACGCGCACGAGACTCTGCAAAATCTGTTCGATGTGCAACTGGAGCATATCAAGTTTCCTTTGAAGATTTCGGGCTTTCGCGGCGATGCGATCTTTATGTACACACCTGAGACCTGCTTCGTGAACCCGCAAAGTTTTATTGAAACGCTTGAAAATCTGTACGTTGTATTCTCAGATACATTACGCCAAATGCAGTTCAATACGACCTGTCAATGTCGCGCTTGCAAGAATATGAGTAAACTCGATTTGAAGATGTGCATTCATTACGGGGAATATCTGGTGCAAAAACTGGGTGACCGCGAAGAATTGCTCGGCGCAGATGTAATCGTGCCACACCGCATGTTGAAAAATCATGTCATCGAAAAAATCGGAATCAAGTCCTACGCCTTGTTTTCGGAAGCCGCGGCACAGACGCTGGGATTACACAGCCTTTGTGAACCATTGACGCCACATAAGGAAACGTACGAGCACATCGGCGAAGTGAACATGCTTGTGCATAATTTACGAAGTGCATGGGAAAGAGAACAAGCCCGCCATAGTCATATTGTTGACCCTGAGACCGCCTGGATTGCAATTGAAATTGAGGCCGCCTGCCCACCGTCATTGATCTGGGACTTGGTTACCACGCCTGATCTTGAAGGTCCATTAATGGGATTGGAATATGTAAAACGTATTGACGAACTTGGCGGGCGCACCAGACCTGAAGCAAAATTCCATTGTGCCCATTCAAGCGGAGATTTTTTCAATAAGATAGTGGATTGGAAACCTTTCGATTATTTCACCGTACAGCAATCCGCGGCAGGCTTGGAATATTATCGCACCATTCGTTTAAAATACGATGGGGAAAAAACGAAGCTCACAGTTCATCTCAGCAAACCAGAACAGGAAGCACCTGAGGGCTTCCGCGAATTTTTGGAAATGGCGGCGCGAGCGGGCTACGAACGAATTCCCTCTGCCATACAAACACAACTTGAAAGCGGAAAGATCTCAGCCGAATAAGGAGAATGCATGGATACTGTCATCTGCGTAGGTGGAATCCTGCTTGTATTTATTCTAATCATCTTTTCCTACTTACTTAATACAGCCCGCAAGCGCAACGCCCCCACAACAAACGTCACAGGCAAAAAGGATCTTCTGCCTGTATATATCTCACTGGCCGACAGACCACAGTCGATTATGCAGGGTATGGACAAACTCAAGACGGAAATTCAAAAAACAGAAACAGCCGGAGATAAGTGGCGCT
>Ga0070699_100005192_pt1 | contig 11453 bp, 13 predicted proteins | sample KBSK1503metaG_FD_65473 | JGI IMG/M metagenome (GOLD analysis project Ga0070699, IMG submission 65473) | Corn, switchgrass and miscanthus rhizosphere microbial communities from Kellogg Biological Station, Michigan, USA - KBS K1-50-3 metaG | ecosystem: Host-associated > Plants > Roots >...
CCGCATTTGTGGGGAGGCTTCGCGGAATACGTCTATGTCGACCTCGACATGCTGCCGGGCACGAAAGTCTACAAGCTGCCTGACGACATGCCGCTGCGGCTCGGCGCGCTGTCGGAGCCGCTGACCTCCTGCATCCGCGCGTTCAACCGCGCGGCCCGAGCCGGCGGCTTCACCTGGGGAGACTCGTGGTGATCCAGGGCTCGGGGCCCATCGGCATTCTCGCTATCGCCGCCGCGCGCGAAATGGGCGCCGCTCGCGTGATCTGCGTCGGCGCTCCCGAACAGCCGCGGCTCGAGCTCGCGCGCAAATTCGGCGCCGAGGCGACGGTGAACATCGAGGAGGTCAAGGATCCGGATGAGCGGATCGAGCGCGTGCGCGATATCGTCGGCGGCTTTGGCGTCGTGATGGACTGTTCCGGCCATCCGAGCGCCGGTCCCGAGGGCATCGAGATGCTGCGCGACGGCGGCACCTATGTGGAGATGGGCCAGTTCACCGATGCCGGCTCGATCGCCACGTCCTGGCACCGCATCTGCGCCAAGGATCTCAACGTGCTGGGTTCGTGGGGCTTCACCGCCAACGACTTGCCGCTCGGCGTCGCTATGCTCGACCGCGCCCGCGACAAGTATCCCTGGCTCGCCATGCAGACGCTCTACCCCTTCGACGCGGACGGCGTTTCCCGCGCCGTCAAGGACGCGATGGCGATGAAGACCGTGAAGTCGACCATCGTTCCCTGGCCGGAGCTGGTGTGATCCCGGCCGCACAACGTCCGCTCGCCCGCGCGAAAGCGTTCTGATTGGGGCGTGTATTTATCTAGCAGTGGGCGACAATGATGTTTGGGCGTCAACGACCATACTGTCAAAATCGATGTCCATCTTTCCATCGACGATAGGCTTGTGTGGCAACATTTCCGAAGGCGGATACCACGGCTGCTTCTCCACGACGCCATTCTGGACCGCTTTTGCGACCAATTTTCCGATCTCTTCACCCTCCAAAGGCACCAGCTTCTTATCGCCGTCATACTTGTAAAGCTGGAGACAATAATACAAAGCATGAATCCTAGGGTCGTATCCTTCCAGGACGAGGAAGTGGGGTTTAAGAAAAATATTGTACTTCGTGACGATTTTCTTTTCCAAGGTGGCTAATGCAACGCGAAGCTTTTCGGCTGACGGGCCGACGATCGTTCCAGCCTCCAGCAGAATGATCCAGTCCTTTTTTGCGATGTTGTCTCGATGGACCCGGATGTAGTGGATTGGCACGTTTCTTCGGAAGATACCCATTGTGTTACGTCTCTAATCGCAAGTTGCACCAGGGCCGATTACGCCAGCCTACACAGTAGCTTACGCCGGCACAACCGCCCAGTTGAGAGCAAAAAATAAGGCCGCCGAGCAAAATCGATTAGGATGAGGGGCGTCGCGGCGACGATGCTAATCCCTATTTACCCACGCCAAGCACCGTTTCAACCGCGTTCATGACCAGTGCTTGAGGATTTTGAATACAATATCGTTCCATGGTCTTCGTATCTGCGAGAAGCTTTTGCATATCGACGACTGTGTCGCCTCGCTTGCCGTGATAATAGCCGCTTAACCAGATCGCGACGTTTTGCGGAGTGGTGATTTTGTAACCGGCGAATTGGTCACATGTAATCTTCGAAACGTCCAGCATGACCTGCGCCCGAGCTGCCGGGACCGCATCGAGTGCGAATATCAATGCTGCAACAACACCGACAAACTTTATCATGACTTTCTCCTGCGGGGTTTGAGGCCGTGATGTGACCACCTAGACGCCATGGTGAACGGTACACCCAGGATCACTTTCGGCAAGTGCGTGTGGCAATCGGATCGGCGCAGCTTGAGAGGACAACAGCGACCGATCGCCTTCGTATTTTTCCAGTCTGGCTATCTGAAACCGGCGCGATAGTAGACCGCCAGTCCATCGATCTCGGTCGGCGTAAGTTTTGCGGCGATTGCCCGCATGCGCCCGTACACATCGTTGCGTCGATCACCCGCGGCATACATCTTTAGTTGCAGGACGAGGTATTCCTTCCCTTGCTCGGAAAGAATGGGGGTCTCAATCGGACCACCCGAGCCTGGCCTATGGCATGACGCGCAGGGCGGGATATTGCGGCTGGGATCCCCCAGTTCGACCAGACGCACAATGGCTGGAGGCGATTCCGCAAGTGTCGCCGGATCTGCGTTGCGCTTCGGCTGAGCTGCGTAATATGCAGCAATATCAGCGAGCGTGGCCTCATCGAGCGCCTTCGCGATGTCCGTCATCAGCGGATGTGTTCGACTGCCGGTTCTGTAGTCATTCAGCTGCTTGTAAATTGCCGCACCCGATTGGCCGGCAAGATTTGGAAATTCAGGAGCTCGCGAGACGCCCTGCTCGCCGTGGCAAGCGACGCAGACCTCCTGCGCCTTGGCGAAGCCCCGTTCCGGTTTGGCCGCGGCGAGAATTTGCAAGAGGTCCGGCGTCCAGACCACCCTTGAAACCGGCGTGGGCGGGGTGCGGTCAGGAACCTGCTGCCTCGCCGGCGATCCGGGCAAAATGCCGAGTGCCCGGCAGATGGCGGTATAGGCATCGATTCCGTCGCTCCTTCCCTGAACCACGGGAATGATCAGCACGCCCAGAAGAACGCCGCCGACCGCAATAGCCAAAACGGCGATGCTGGCCCACGTCCGCCATGGCCGATCGAGAGTGTGAGCGTCGGAATCCGAGGATTGCGTCATCGCGCGCTCCTAATACATCCGATGCACCATTGCCGTGGGCGGCGGCGCGATCGCAAATTGTGCAATCGGGTACCCATATGCCAGCAGCATCAGGACAAGAACCAAGACGTTCCAGAGCCCGAAGCCGTTGAGTGCGGCGGGAACGCGCCGCGGTGGATCCACGGCCAGCGCGTACAGCGGCCGTTGCAGCACAGGCAATGGGCTGCGGCGAAGGGCGGCGAGGTTGCGCACGAACAGCAGCGCGGAGGCGAGCAGCACCAGACCGCCGGCGAAGGAGACGATGACCAGCGGCCCCCAGCCGGCAATGATCGGATCGGCATAGTTGAAATTGGCGACGCGCCGCCACTGGCCCTGCAAGCCCAACCAGTGCCATGGCAGCGTCATCACCATCATGCCGATAAACCATAGCCACAGCTGCAGCAGCAGCGGCACGGTCGACGCGTGCCCGCGCCCGGTCAGGCGTAGGCCATGTTGACGAGCCCGCCAAACCCTCCAAAGCCGAGCATCACGAAGGAAAGGCCGGTCGCGAGGACGATCGGCCGGTCCCATGGCACTGCCGCGATCCAGCCGAAAACACCGCGGCCGCCGCGCAATCGCCCCGCGATTTCCAGCGACGCCGTGATAGTGAAGATCGTCAGCAGCGTAGGTACGGCGACAAAGGCCGTGAGCAGGACCTGGATGAACTTCCAGCCATTGCCATGCTCGGGGTCCATCAACAGGTGATGCATTCCGACGGGCAGGCTGTAGAGCAAAAACAGAATGAAGGTGAGGCGGCCCATCGTGTCGCTGTAGAGGCGCCCGCCCGCCGCGCGGGGCACGATGGTGTAAAAGGCGATGTAAGCCGGGATGAGCCAGAAATAGACGATGGCATGCAGCGTCCACGAGAACAGCGTCCGTGCGAGGCCGGCATCAACGGTCTGCACGAACCCCAACGCCGCCGGGATGACTTGAAACAGCAGTTCGGCCGCCACGCCGACAGTGGTCCAAAGCCACAACACCGCGTTTGCCACCGTCGCGAACATGGCCAGCGGCACAGGCCGGCCTGGATTTTCGCGCTTCCACTCGCGCATCGCGACGAGCATGAGAACGCACCATACCCACGAACCGCCCACCACAAGCACGAGCCCGATATAGAACCAGGGGCTGCCGGTGAGCGGAGGATAAAACGTATAGAGGACCGAGGCCTGACCCATGAGGATTGGAACGAGCGCCATCAACACGCCGATGAGCCCGATCCAGAAGCCGATCCACGCCCAAGGTTTCCCCGGGAGACGACGGTCGAGCGCAGTCACGGCGACGAAATAGCCGAAGCCCATGATGAAGAAGGTGGTCATGACGTAAGCCATCGAGACGCCATGCGCCGTCACTGAAATGAAATACTGTCCCGGTGTGCCGACGTTGGCGCCCAATGGGCTGCGAACCCACATCTGCCAAGTTCCAAGGAAGGCGGCGATCAGAAATGCTCCGAACGCGACCCAAAAATGCGCAAGGCAAAGCCGCTCAACGTTGCGCACAGGATACCCTCCCGTCCCGATCCGGCTTGAATTCGCTTTCCGACATCACTTGAACGGTGGCCCACATGTCGCTGTGGCCCAGACCGCAATACTCATGACAGGGCATGAGCAGGTCTCCGGCTTGGGTGAATTCGGTGTACACCTGCGCAACAAAGCCGGGCACCACCATGGTATTCACATTGGTCCCGGTAATGAGCAGACCGTGAACCACGTCCGGCGCGGCGAAGCGCAGGGTCACGCGCCGTCCCCGCGGGACCGCGATGCAATGCGGAACGAACATGAATTGCGTGGCGATGACCCGCACGGTGACGCCGCCGTCCGCCGTGACCGTAGTTCCGAGATTTTGTTCGGCGAACTCGCCCGACAGATGCAGTGTCTTGGGGTCGATAAGCTCCACGTTGCTGGGGGGGTTTATGTCTCTGGTCAGTGCGGTGAACACGATCATGCCGAGAATCGCGGCAATGAGCACGCCGACGCCGAACGCCCACAGCAATTCGGTGCCGAGAACTCGCCGCTCGTGTCCTTCAGCCGAATGCTCGGTCACGGGCTAGCCCACCCCACCCCGCGGAAGGAAGACGAGGAGATAGATCGCCAAATAGCCGATCACCAGCAAGGCCACGGCGAGCCCGGCTACGACACCGGCTCCGAGAGGCACGACGCGCATGACCTGGGTGAGCGCGGCTTCATCGACTTGATCGGCGACGTCAGATGAAGCTTCAGCGGCGGAAGCTTGATTAGCGGCAGTCATCGGCGTGCCCCCACATCGGGCAGCAGCTAACCTTTGCGATGTTGCATTCTACACCGGGGTCGTCAAAGACCAGCGACCTTAAACAATCAACAACTACCTCGACGCGCCGTTGCTCACGGGAATCGCGAGGCGTGGCCGTGCCCCGCTCAGCGACTGAACCACACTGTCGTGCCAGGCTCGAACGCGGCCGCATCGCGTTGCGGATCGAGGCGCAGCCGCAGCGTATTGAGGTCGTGATCACCGACCGCGCGCTCGGCTTGCCAAGTTGCGAATGGCCCTAGCGGCACGAGCTCCGTGACAAGCGCCGGGGTCATTTCGCTCGTCCCCCTCCTTCCCACGTCGACCGTCATTCCCACCCTGATACCGTGCAGAAAATCTTCCCGCACGTTGAAGGACAGCCATTGCTTTCCCGTTTCCTCGATGGCCAGCACCGGCTGGCCGGCGAGGACGTTCTCGCCAACCTCGGCGACAATCACGCTGACGACGCCGTCAGCAGGCGCGCGCAGAACGGTTTTCTCCAGGCGGCGCTCGAGAAGGGCGAGTGCGGCTGCAGCGGCCTTTACCTGCGCGTCCGCGATGGCGCGCTCCTCCTTGGTCGGACCTGCCTTGGCCGCAGCATGATTGGCTTCTGCCTCAGCGACATCGGCGCGCGCGCTCGCGACATCGTTCGTGGCTTGATCGACCGTCTGCTGCGTGGCGGTGTCGCTACGCGCGAGGTAGACGGCACGGTCGAGCTGCGATTGTACATAGGCAAGCCGAGATTTTGCCTTGTCGATCTCGGACGCGAGGGCTGCGACCTCCTCCGCGCGGACGCCGGCATAGACGTTGTCGCGATTGGCCGTCGCCGCGGCAAGGGCCGCGCGCGCCTGCGCCACCGACGCGATCAGCTCGAGCGCGAACAACTCGGCGACCACGTCGCCGGCGCGGACGCGGGCACCCTTCTGCACGTTGATGGTGGCGAGCTGGCCGCCGACCTCCGGCGCGACGCGGATCTCGGTCGTGCGCACGACGCCGACGACCGGCGGCGTCGGCCCAGGGCGCCACAAAAGATACCCGCCGATCCCGGCCGCAACCAGGATGACGCCAAGCGCGATGATGCGTGTAGGCCCGCGGCTAGCCATGCACCGGCCTCCGCTTGACGAGAAACGCCGAAATCGCCGCGAGCGTGAAATAGATGATGGCCAGGCACCAGATGCCCAGCCAGTCGTGCGCCACCTCCCACAGGCTCGCACCCAGCTGGCCGATGCGGACGATGCCGTCGATGGCGAAATCCGAAGGAAATATGTAACCCGCGACAAGGACCGGCTTGGGGATTGCTTCGCGCGGCCAGGAAAATCCAGTCACGAAAAGCTGCGGAAGGCTGGTGCCGAGGACGATGAGCGTCGGGGTCTCCGGATACCTGAACCAGGCGCCCATCGCCTGGCCCATGAAGCTGGTGGCCAAGGTAAACAACGATGCGAGCGCGAGCAATTGCAGCGGCTGGCCGAGGGTGGAAAAGCCGTAGATGCGCGGCAACACGATGAAGTAGAGCGCAAGCGCGGGCAAATAGATGGTCAGGTGCGCGATGCCGCGGCCGAACACGCTTGCAAACGCCCCGCCAGCGTCCTGCACCAGCGCCGCCCGGGTCAGCATCGCCGCGCCGATCAGCAACATCTGCTGCAAAATCAGTACGAAGGCGGCCGGCACGATGTAGCTGGCGTAGCCGCCGACCGGGTTGAAGATCGGCTGCAGCAGGATGTCGGCCGGGCTAGTGGCCGCGAGCGTCGCCTTGGCGAGGCTGCCATCCGTGCGCGCGCCGCCTGCGGCGAGTTCCGCCGACAGCGTACCGATCGCGAGCGCGATGCCGTTGCCCATGGTCCTGAAGAGGAACAGATAGGTGGCATCGGCATAGATCGGAATGTGGGCGGTGTTGCCTTTGAGGACGTCGCGCTCCGTCTCGGGCGGAATGCCGACGACGGCGAAGGCCTCGCCGCGGTCGAGTGCCGCGCGTGCTTCGGCGAGCGTCTGGGCGCGCAGCGCCACCTTGACCGCGTCGCTGGCATCCAAGGTCTGCACGATGCCGCGGCTCAACTCGCTCAGGTCGTTGTCGACGACCGCGATCGGAATCTTGCGCAGGATCTGGTTGAGATACGGTTGCGGGTAATAGACGCCGTAAACAAGCGGAGCCAGAACCAGCAGGATGAAGGCGCCGCGGATCGCAAGCACGCGCCGCCACTCGCCAACAAAGGCTGCACTGATGCCGGGCGGCGCGACCGCGGCTGCTGCCGGCTCCGGCGTCGGTACGGTGCGGGGCGTGCTTCTCGCGATCGCGCGCAGCCTCAGGAACGCGAACAGCGTGTAGAGCATGGCGAGCGCAGCCAGCGCGGCGAAGGGGCGCGCGGAGGCGGAGAGCGGCAAGCCACGCGCCGCCTGGCCCAGCAGCACGGCCATGTACCAACGCAGCGGCAGGATCGCGCCCCAGAACAGCGCGAACGCGTTCATGCCCAATATCGGAAATCCCACGCCGGCATAGCCGAACGCGGGTGAGACGACGAGACCGGTAAGGCCGAGACCGGTCACGAGATCGCGCACCAGAAGCTGCATCAGCGCTCCCAGCGCCAGATATCCGACGATCAGCAGCGAACCCGCCGCCAGCACCATCGGCACGTCGCCTTTGAACGAGATCCCCAGCAATCCCTCCAAAATGAGTGCTACCGACAGCATGATGACGAGGAAAATCCCGAACAGGGGCGCGAGCTTGCCCGCCAGTGCGACGATCGGGTTGCCGCCCGCGCAAGCGAGCCAGGTGCGCATGCTGCGCCGGTGGAATTCGGAGCCCACCGCGTAGCCGGCGGCGATCGCGATGACCACATGTAGGACCATCGGCAGCAGCGCGCGCAGGAGGAACTGCGCGTAGTTCTTCTCCGGGTTGACCAGCACGATCGTCTCGGCGACGAGCGATCCGATGGGGGCAGCTTTTGGCGCGCCGCGGACCGCAGCGGCCGCGCTGTCGGTGGCGGCCGCGAGGCTGTCGCTCAGACCCGACGACGCGACTCCCGCCGCCGTAAGGAATTGCTGGTTATAGAAAGCGACGACCTGCGGACGTCGCTCGGCCTTCAGGTCGCGCTCGAAATTGGCCGGGATATAGACTGCGGCAATCGCCTCGCCGGACCGTATCGCCCGGGCCGCGGACGCGAGGTCGCCGGCGCGCTCGACGATGCCGAGACTGGGAGACGCGGCCACTTGCTCCACGAAGGCGCGCGAGGTGTCCGATCGGTCGGCGTCGACGACGACCACGCCGAGCCCGCGGATCACCGGATGACTGAAGACCGCGGTCAGGACCACGAAGGCGAATAGCGGTACGCCGAAGATCAAGGCGAGCGCCACGCGGTCGTGCAGCAGCCATCGGCATTCGCGCTTGGCGACGAGGAGGAATCCGGGCTTCGCCGCCGGCCGCATCGATGCTACCGCCAGTCCAGGTAGGCGCTCATGCCCGGCCGCAGCTCCGGTACCTTCTCGACCGGGTAAGCGCGGATCGAAAACGTGCGCAGGTCGAAGTCGCCGGTGGCGCGGGTGGCGCGCCAACTCGCATATTCGCCCTTGGTGGCGATCAGTCTGACCTCGACGGTAATACGGCGGTCCGATAGCGCTGGAATTCGCAGGACGAAGCGGTCGCCGACCTTCAGCGCCTTGACCAGATCCTCGCGCAGGTCGAAGTGGACCCACAGGTCGTTGAGATCGATCAGCGTCACCAGCGGCACGCCCGGCGAGACGTATTCGCCCGGCTCCACGTTGCGCTTGTAAACCTGCGAGGCTACCGGCGCGTAGACCACCATCTGGTCGATGATCGATTGCACGGCCTTGATGTCGGCGATGGCCTTGCCGACATTCGCCTCGGCGATCTCATGCTCCTCTTTCGTATAGCCGTTGACGGCCTGCTCGTAGGCCGATTTGGCCTGATCCACGCCGCGTTGGCTTTCGTGCAGGGAATCGGTCGCCTGGTCGAGGCGCGCAATCGGCGCGTTGCCATGTTCAGCCAGTTGGCTGACGCGGTCATAGGTCTTTTGCGCCAAAACCACGCTCGCCTGCGCCCGCTCGAGCGCGGCCTTGCGCGCCTCGATGACCTCCGCGCGTGTGCCGGCATTGATGTTGGCGAGCTGCGCTTCCGCGACGATCTTGGCGGCCAGCGCCTGCTCGTTCTTTGCGATCGTTTCGGGGTTGTCGATGCGCACCAACACCGCGCCGGCCGCCACGTCCTGACCGCGCTCGACCGGGATGTCGGCGACCCGCCCATCGACCCGTGCCGCGATGTCGAATCGCGTCGCGTCCACTTCGCCCTGCACCAGCAGCGGTTGGGGCCGCACCAGGTACCAAATCGACAGCGCGGCCACGGCGGCGACCACCAGGCCGACGATGATGGACGGAGTACGGGCGGTTGGGGGCCGGGTGTCCTTTGGTTGTTTTTTCACCTGCAGGGGCTCGCGCGGCGTTGCATCGCTCGGAGCGGACTCGTTCATCTCAGGTCCCGCGTTGCCCGCAAAAGTGCTTGTCCATGACATTATCGATTTAGGTCATCCGCGTCACTAACCACGCGCTGTGCACGTATGCGCAGAAATGTGGGATGCGTGAGGCGTTCGAAAAGCGAAATCAGTGCCTGGCCCCATATGACTTTCGACTAGGCCACGGCGAAGAAGGGGCTTGACCCCGTGCATCGGACTACAGCAGGGATCGTCACCCGAAGGGCCGAGACTGCGCTCTTCGCGCCTAGAGCCCGGTCCGGTACAGCCGAACGCGCCACATGTTCAGAGATATCTTCGAACGCGACGGCGATACTCCGCGTAGGGTTGGCCGTAATGCCCATGCGTGAGCCGTCAAGGCATGTCCGTTAAGTGCCATAAGGAGACGAGCTGGTCGCTCGTCGCGTTGCCGTGGCACCGCCGACATGAGTAGAATTTTAGTCTCGTCGGAAGGAAGCAGAGAGATGAGCGCACTCGACGAAGTCACTTTCACCCGCGACCAGACCATCATGCAAGGCGCCCCGAGCTGCACGTTCCGCTACAAGTTCACGCCGCGATAATAAATGCTAGCTGGCCGGCGCCGCGGTCTCTCGCGTGGCCACTCTTTGAGGCGCGAAGTCCGCGTTGTCATTGTTGGGCGTTGTTTTGAGCGCGATGTCGTCGCGACCTTGGGCTGGGCAGATGTCATGAAAACACGGATCGCCGTCGGCGCGATGCGCTATTTTCCATGCTCGCCGTCGCGCAGCACACGCAGCCGCCACAACCCCTGTGAAAATTGCTGCCTAGCTGTTATCGCCTCCCGTTCGCCGAGGAGTGCAACCGCCCCCGACCATCGCGCCGAAGCTCAGATGGCCGGTCCTGCTACATGCATAGCCTGGCACAGGCCGATCGGCTGGTCCTTGGGGGAAACCTGAATTGTTCTGAATCGAGGGGCCTGCAACCCCCTGCAGCGTCAAGCGTGCTCTCGTTTATGCCGGCGTCGGCAGGCTGTGATCGTCAATAATAATATCGCTTTCGCTTGCCCCTGGGCGGAGCGGCCTCGGGCCCGCGGTAATATGGGTTCGGGCTGCAAAACCCGCGGTTGCCGGCGATCACCTCTGAGACGCACTGTTCGAAGGTTCGCATGCTGCAGTTGTACACAAATGACCCGCTCCCCCTACTCGTACCCGCGCACCACGGTCCTTGGTAGGCTCCGCTCGGGCGAATGTCGAACAAGATTGCCGCTGCGATGGCCACTACAATGAGCACGAATTGCATGGATCGTCTCCTGCCTATATCGAGGCAGATCCGAAGGTGCATCGCGTCCGCCGTCAGCTATTGCAGTTTATCGCACTCGCGGTCGGTGCGCGACCGGTGCAGCGGCGTGCGGGCAACTCAGCGACGCGACCGTACACATCGGCGCTGAGATATTCCAATGTCCGCTTGGGGTCAAAAAGCTGAACGGCTCAAAACGAGCACATCACGTCCGCCTAGCGTCTCAAAGCGGACATCGTCAGCTTGCCTCGATCTGTCCGTTCAGTGTCAAAAGCCGCCATTGGCCTGCCATTCCTCGATCATCTAGGGGCACGGGGCGCGGGTGACCGCCCCTTTATCGACGGCTGCGGCGGATTTCGTCTCGGCCGAACCGGGCGGTGATGAACGGTCCCGGTCGCCTTCGTCGCACTTGAGGAATGGTGGGGTAAGCTTTTGTTTGCCAACTGAAGCTGAATTGATGGTCAATCGGCCTTTGCCCTGATCTAACCCAAGTCCCGACCTAGCGTCCGTCATGTTCGGGATTGGGGCTGGCGTGCACTACCAATTTACTCTTTCACGATCTCTCCTGCGTGCGGTTGCGGCGGCGGCCGCGATCGCCGCGCAGATGACACTCGCCGGGTGCGGGGGCGGCGCACCGGTGACCAGCGGCCGCCACATGCAACCCCTGTCGGACCGCATGCTGGCGACGCTGAAAGCAAAGAACATGGAGAAGGAA
>Ga0070699_100005195_pt1 | contig 11449 bp, 7 predicted proteins | sample KBSK1503metaG_FD_65473 | JGI IMG/M metagenome (GOLD analysis project Ga0070699, IMG submission 65473) | Corn, switchgrass and miscanthus rhizosphere microbial communities from Kellogg Biological Station, Michigan, USA - KBS K1-50-3 metaG | ecosystem: Host-associated > Plants > Roots >...
AACCTTATTGGAGAAAACGAAGGAATGCGCAGGCGTATCGACCCGGTCGCTACGGCTCCCGGTTCTGACTTTGTGAAGTGATTTGTTGTAGCTCATTCGCGTTTTGACACAGTCTCAGAGAGCCGCCGCCGCACATCGGACGGCATAGCCGGCACCCTGAAGTAGTTTGGTTGCGGCTGAAAAGGCATTGGACTCTTTACTGATGCCCAAGCTTCGAGGTCCTATGGTTTTTCAGAGTCTTCGTTGTCTTTCGAGTCAGTGTCGTCATCTGCGTCGGCCGCCTTACGTTTGTAGATCTCGTAATTATCCAAACTCTCGAATGATTCGAAATCCTTAAGCAATAGACTCATCAGCTCGTCTTTCTTCTCCAGTGGCTCTTCTTCCAACTGCAACTCGTTTTTCACTATTAACCATTGAATGTTGCGTGCGCGCGCGAGCTCGACGATTTCCTGTGGCGAGTAGGGATTGATGGTGTGGTCGAACATCAAGACCGGAAAGCGCGGACGTCTCCCTGTGCTGTAATAAAACAGATCCTCACCGGGTAGAAATAAGATCCCATCGTCGCGCGGAATTTCTTTCTCGCTGTATTCGACAAGCTCTTCGAAGTCAGCGATCCATGAACCACGCGTAGAGAGTCCCTTTAGTGCGGGAAGCTTTGAATGTGTTAACTGGCCGTCGTCGAGATTTGCGTAGTCGAGACGTTCGTGAGAGCGAAGATAGAAGAAGCCCGATATGATCAGGCAAAGAGATATGAGGGACGCCAGGAGTATGGGCCATGAACGGTCGGCACTGACAAGCCATCCTTCCCGACTCCGAGACGAGACATGTTGAGTAAGACTATCGTTGGTTGAAGGCTTCTGCGCATCGACGGTGGGCGTCGTCATCAGATCAATCAACGCGGTAATAAACGTCGCAACGAGGATCATAAAGAGCGGCCAGAGTGCGTAGGTCGATCCCCAAAGCTGCTGCGACAAAAATGCGCCATGGACTGTAGCAATTATGATCAGGGGGACGATCAGATGCAGGTCGAATTCAATTCCCCGGCGACGGCGAATAGTCAGCAGCATCGTCAGGAGAGAAACAATCAACAGCAGGGGCCACAAACCTATGAGACGTTCGGCACGTTCGGACGAGTCAGTATCCAAAAACAAGTAAACAATCGACCATGCAAAAGGTATGGCCATCAAAGTCGCTGAGAGGCAAACTACTAAACGCCTTCCCCTACTGAGCCACAAGGCAAGTGTGGCAACCAGAAAGAGTGCCAGCCACCACTTCAGAAGAGGATCTCTATAGACTCCAATCATATCTCCAAGCGCCGGGGTGCGGCGCTCGGCAGCGAATCTAACGGTCCAGCGTATGTAATTTCCGAAGCCTGCCTCGAGGTGAATCAGCGAGAGTGCCAAAGCGCAACCGACTATCAGACCGGTAAAAAGCCATATATATTTGAGTACGGCTCGTCGTCGCCAAACATCAATCGCGAATAACAAAACGAATGATGCTCCTGCGCTCGCGATGAAGGCGAGGCCCGTGTTCTGTTTGACAAAAACTGGTACCACCAGCGCTGCTCCGGTTATGACGCCGCATAGCGAGGTCGGACTACGGTCCCAGTGCAGCAACAGGAGTAGGCACGCGAGAACCGCAAACGTGCAGTCTGGATCGTAAAACGGATGTGGGAGGATTGCATATATTCCCAGGACGATGAGTGGCGCGGTGAGCACCAGAGCAAGCAAACGCCTATGAGGCACCGTTTGCAAAGTCGCCAACAGGATGCGCCAAGTAAGCAGGGTGCTGAGCCCACCTGCTATTGCACAATAGATGACATGATGAAAGAAGACGCGACCGGTGAGTTTGATCAGTGCGGCCTGGGCAAGAAAGGTCAGTGGCGCATAGGGAAACGGAAAATCACGATAAGGAACGTCGCCCAGAGAGATCCGATAAGAGTTTTCCAGGATGTAGCTGAGATCCCACAGCACGGCGAGCCGCGCGTTCTGCCAAAACACCACGCCGGCGCTGGCAAGGGCGAGTAAGAGAGCTACAAGCCAGTCGAGCCACTTTCGAAATCCATTTGGTGCACCCATCAGAGTCATCTGTCAACTTCGTCACTCAACCTGAGGAAATTTGCAGGTAAGGAAGGTGGACCCGGTCCGTCTTCCCTACTTGCAAATTTTATTGGCTTGAGTGGCTAGTTCAGGGTCGGCTGGAGTTGGATCTTGACTGGGGGCGCAGCTGTCGCCTTGCCCCCTTCATGACCTGCGAGATTGGTAATCACATTGTTACTCACTGAGTCCTGCGAGCGGAATACTTGTTCAACTCCGCGAGCAGCACGCTCGCAGCCGCTGGCGGTGCAGTGTTGCCCCTGACGATATCCCTGCTGGAAATTTCCTTGCCATATAGATCCTTGTTGGCATCGTCGTCAGGCCTAAGAGTGGCACCTTCCAACGAAATGCCGGCGAAGAGTCCACGCGCGCGCGAGTAAGTCAGAAGCTGCGCATGCAGCTGGATGTCTGTCTCTGCCGCAGCAGTCCGGCCCACCGGTCCCGCTGTGGCTGACGCGTCAGCACCGATTGTGAATTTGCTCGATAGAAGCTTGTCGATAGCGCCCTCATTCATCACGAGCATGACCACATCCGTTTCAGAGCCGCCGATCTGGAAGCCAACACTCCCGCCCTCGACCTTGAGTCCCGCGGGCGCCGACCAGCGACCACCCGGCTTGCGACAGACAATGAAACCACGACCATATTTGGCCCCAACTACAAAGGCTCCCTTCTTCACGCCGGGAATGACCACAACGCAGGCGGCTTTGCCAAGCAAATCCTGTGGGATGCCTTTATCAGGTGCTCCCATTATTTCGCTGAGAACATTGGCCGCGGCATCGAGCCGCTTTTCAGTGTCGTTTGCGAAAATGGGTTCCGCTATAAACTTGCCGGGCGGCTTCGACAGCCGCGCGGTCGCCCGTGCGCCGAGAACTCCATTCCTCAACATCGACGCAGACGTAGCCGCCGCCACGAATGAAAGAATTGCCGCGATAGCCACAAGCGGAATAAATGTTCGTTTAAGCAAAGTACACCTCCTTGAGATAAGTAAACGACCTGAGGGCTAATTGAAGGTGATAAGGGGGGTTCCAGCTGACTCACATAACAACGACGAGCTGAAGTTCCATCATCTAGTAGCGACGATGTCTATCTCGAAGTTTGTACGTGTAAAGCGCCGAACTACCGAGACCAGCCAGCGCGCCAATGCCCGCTCCTCGTCTACCGCCGAGAAGGGCTCCCACGCCCATGCCGCCACCTGTCCCAATCGCAAGCGTGAGGGCGTCACGATGTCGCTGCCAGAAAGAACGTCTCGCCGGGTAGGCGTAATACGCGCGCCGCGGAGTTGAATAGCCGCGAGCATATGCAACTCTCCGGTAACGCGCCTGATTAGTGTAGCCATATCTTGTGTGACGGTGATGCCTGCAAGCTAATGCTGGCATGGCCGAAACACTAAACATCATCAGACACAGTATCAAACTCAACACTCGTTTCACGTTCTTACCTCCTTGGTCGGGGTATTGATGAAAAACAAGGGAGAGTTTTTGTTTCCTGGATCTTAACATCACTGTCAATCCCCTCAGAAGGCTGCTCGTATCCTAAATTTATGTAGGGGCGTCCCTCCATGGGCGCCCGAGTTACCCCAAAAAAGGGCGCCCACGGAGGGACGCCCCTACAGGTTCGTGGGAAGGCTAGAAGAATGATTAAGCCATTCGTCCCACTAAGCTGATGATGGCCGCGATGAGGTCGGAGGATTCTACGGGCTTAGCAAGGTGTAACTGGTAGCCGGCTGCCAGAGCACGCTCGCGATCTCTGGGAGTTGCGTAACCCGTCAAAGCGATGGCCGGTACGAGTCCACCTCGCCCTGTCGGAAACAACCGCACCTTCCGCATCAACTCAAGTCCATTTTCTTCCGGCATGCCAAGATCGCTAATCACCACGTCCGGCACCGCTTCATCAAATGCATTCAACGCTTCGAAAGCCGAGGACGTTGAACTGACTTCAGCGCCCTGGCGTTTGAGCATCGTGCCGAGTAGCCAGCGTGAATCGTCGTCGTCTTCGACGAGTAGCACCCGCACACCATCCAGTCTCGCAAGTCTTTCGCCTTTCCTTCTCTCAATCTCTCTTTTCCTGTCCTCGGCTCGAGCAGGGTCCCTCCGTTCAACAGCAAGCGGCAAGTCGACCGTGAAGGTGGAGCCCTGACCCTCTCCGTCACTTTCCGCGCGAACGCTCCCGCCGTGTAACTCGACCAGGTGACGCACCACCGCAAGACCAAGACCCAGACCTCCCTGCCTGCGCGACATCGAGCCTTCAGCCTGGCGGAAACGATCGAAAGCGTAAGGGAGAAACTCGGCAGAGATGCCCTGTCCTGTGTCACTGACCGTGAGTTGTGCATGCGGTCCGACACGCTTGAGACGAACACTAATGCTGCCGCCGCGTGGCGTAAACTTGATTGCGTTCAATAGAAGGTTCCAAATTACCTGACGCAATCGGTTCGGATCACCGGTAACCAAACAACCTTTGTTATCAGAATCCAGAGGCAGTTGAATCTGTTTGGCGCCGGCAGTAGGACGGAGCCCATCGATAGCCGCATCCATTATCTTCGCGAGATCGATGGGACGAAGGTCGAGACGTAGATTTCCCGTAATAATCCGAGAAACATCGAGCAGATCGTCGATGAGTCGTGCCTGGGAGCGCGCATTGCGCTCAATAGTTTCGAGCGCCCGATCTACATTTGCACCCTCCACTTCTCCATTTCTGATCAATGAGGCCCAGCCGAGCATCGACGTCAGAGGCGTGCGGAGCTCATGAGAAAGTGTGGCGAGGAATTCGTCCTTCAACCGGTCCGCTTCCTCCGCGTGCTTGCGCAGGTCTCGCTCACGCATGAGTAGGGCTGCACGTTCTTCTTCTGCAACTTTCCGCGCGGTGACGTCAAGAACCAGGGAGAGTACAGACACTAGTAGTCCCTCATCGTCGTGCAGTACTGAGTTATACCACTCGCAGTGAAGAACCGAGCCTGCCTTGGTGTAATTACGATTGCGCTGAACTCCCTGGAGCTCAGCTCCAACTCGCTGCCGATTTGTTGCCTGCGCAACAGCATCGGCATCTTCGTCAAAAACGAAGTGCCATTCACTGACGTGCTTGCCGATAACTTCCTCGGGCTTCCAGCCAAAGATCCGCTCTGCGGCGGCAGACCAGCGCGACACACGAAAGTCGCTATCCCACTCGATCACGGCCAGGGGCGAGTTCTCAACATGAAAGGTTAGGCGCTGGTGCGCCTCCAGTGCCTCTTCTTCCGCTCGTTTGCGTTCTGTGATATCGCGGATAATGGCAATACCGCCGACAATCTCATTTTGTTCGTCGCGGAATGGAGAATAGTAGCCGCGGAAAAAACCTTCGCGGCCCGTTTCTGGAATCGTATATGGCCTTTTGTCGGAGACTGAGGTTTTTCCGGCCAGGGCCGCCAGAAAACACCTATCCTCGCCCGTTTCTCTTAGAAAGGGAAAAACGACGAAGGCATTTTTGCCGAGCACATCTTCGCGCCTGACGCCGGAGATCCGTTCCATCGCCTTGTTCCAGGCGACATACCGGCAGTCGAGATCGAACGCGAGTATACCGTCGACACTGGCCTCAAGGAGGCGCGTAAGAAGTAGACTTTCAGGCAAAGGTTTGTCGTTCAAGATTGAGTCTGAGTATGAAACCCCGGGGCTGTCGGACCTCCGGGTGATAAATCGCTGGCTGTGATTGTAGCGCAAATATGTTTGACTTGTCTGGCCACTCTTGGCTTTGATGGTGCCCTAATTTGTAGGGGCAGCCCTCGGAGGGCCGCCCAAAGCCGCCGAATGAATCTTTCATTGTGGCGGCCACGGAGGGGCCGCCCCTACAAATTAGGGCACTAACCCCTGCGTGAATCCCTTTCCGTCGGCAATTACTCTAAGGTAGAATCCCGTAAACAGTCAGTTGCACGTCACTTGGCAGTTGTCAGTTGTCTTTGCGTTTAGCAGCCAGCTAAATAATCAGCAACAATGCTGCAGGGTTGCCAACGTCTTTCAGTGCGGGCGTAGTTTTCGAATAATCTTCACTATCTACGGCACGATGGAATCTCCCACGCGTGCTCGCCGAACATAGTGACTAAACTACGGCGAAGCTAATAACGGCCTACAAACTAGTAGCTCGACACTCAAGGAGGTCTCTTCATGAAAACTGCTCTCAGACTACCCCTTCTGTTTATCTTGGCTTTGCTGCTCTTAGCGGCCTCGCTTTCGAATCCACAAACCAAAGTGTCGGCGCGCAACTCCGCGCACGATCCCACCTGGTGGGATAAGTATCAGTTCATTCTCAACGGCGGCGCTGATACCGACTCCGTCTCGACTAGCTCGCAAGCGGTGGGCAGCAACGTGGACGTCTCCAATGAGTGTGGGCCACAAAGCGAAACATTCATCACTATTAATCCCAATCAGCCAGGGGTTCTGGCAGGCGGGTCCAATGAGATCTTCCGATTGCCGATGCGCGGATATTACTCGGTGGACGGCGGTATGAGCTGGGGCGGTGTTGATTTACCTTTGCCGCCGCCCAAAACAAAAAGCGGTCTTGATTTTGGATCTGATCCCACGCTTGCCTTCGACTCGAGTAACAATCTCTTTTACGGCTATATCGTCGTGCATTTCGGCCGTGGCAACGGGATCAATGGTACTGAAATGGCAGTTGCTCGTTCTGTCGATGGCGGCAGGACATACCCAACTGTCGCCTTCTTCGGGTTCGAGAATGGAGCCAACCATTTTAACGACAAGCCGATGATTACTGCCGACCAGAATGCGGGCAGTCCGTTTCGCGACAATGTGTACATAGCCTGGGATGCTGCCTCCGGCGGTTCGAGTGGCGGTGGGGTGAGAGTCGCAAGATCCCAAGACCATGGCGCGACGTTCTCGATTACTCGTGCCGATGATCCGAATGGACCAGGCAAATCAATAGGGGCCTCTCCTGCCGTTGGGCCCAATGGCGAAGTCTACGTCGCATGGAATGACTTCGCCGCGAATGCGATCGTATTCAATCGATCGTTTGATGCTGGCCAAACATGGGGAGTGCCCACTACCATTTCCGCGAAGAGGCTTCCTTTTGATATTGGTATTCCAGCAGAGTCTTTCCGCGGCGCACTTGTTTATCCCTCACTTGATGTCGACCGCTCAAGCGGAGCGCATCGCGGTCGAATTTATTGCAGTTGGATGGATCTCACCGCCGCGAAGGTCACGGACATCTTCTTTTCTTATTCCGACAACGCAGGTGCGACATGGTCCGCGCCGGCGCCGGTTACGGATCAACTGCCCACAGCGGTCGACCGCTTCAATCACTGGATGTCAGTAGATCCCATTACGGGCGACGTGAATGTGGCGTTCTACGATACGCGCAACGACACGACCGGCTTTCGTTACCAGACCGACTATTACCTCGCGAAATCCTCCGACGGAAGCACATTTTCTGGCGCGGATGTTCGCGTAAGCACAGTCAGCTCGAACGAACATGATTGCAACGGTGTCTTTCCGTGCCAAGCGATTAACTACGGCAACCAGCAGGGAGACTACGAAGGTTTGGTTTCGTTTGGTGGCGTCTCGTACCCAATCTGGACAGACAGCCGCCGTCAACTCGATTCTGCCTCCGGTTGCAGACGGCCTTTCCTGATGGAGGAAGTTTTTACGGCTAAGGTGAGGTGAAGAGACAGGTCTATAGGACTCTTTGTAACGACTGCACTCAAGTTGCAACGACGATCAAGGTAGAAGATCACTCCGCCCTCACATTGGGTTCGTGTCATAGTCGTCTTCTTAGTTGTGTGCGGTCGCTACCGCTCCCGATTCTGTAATTGTCTATCGCTCGGGGCAGTGTTGCCGGCAGTTGTGGTCCCTTTCAGATAGTGATCGAGGAAATTCAGTATTGCCTTGTAGGCGCGGATCTCATTGGCCTTCTTGGTGAATCCGTGGCCTTCGTTTTCAAAGACTACGTATTCGACAACTCCGTTTCGCTTCTTGATGTTGTCGACGATCTCGTCTGACTCAGGTTTGATCACGCGAGGGTCGTTCACACCCTGCAAAACAATTAATGGCTTGACGATCTTATCTGCATGGAAAAGCGGCGAAATGGCACGCAGTTTTTCGAGCTCTGTGTTTGGATCTCCAATCTCTTTATAGAGCGATTTGCGAAACGACTCCCAGTAAGGAGGAATGGACTGCAACGTCCGCACCCAGTTGGACACGCCGAATAGATCTACGCCAACGGCAAACTCGTCAGGCTTAAACGCAAGCGCCGCCAGAACCATATAACCGCCGTAAGACCCACCCATGATGCCAATCTTCTTTTCATCGACATAACCGAGCGATGACAGATACTTCTTCGCCTCAACGCAGTCCCACAATGGTTCACGGCCGTGCTTGCCGTCGTCCGAGGTAAAGAACGTCTTACCGTAGCCACTCGAGCCGCGATTGTTTACTCCCAGCACGACGTAACCATGATTGACCAGATACTGCGTGAGCGCGCTGTAACCGACACGCGTTTGACCGCCTGGACCACCGTGTATCAGCAGCAGCGCCGGAGTCTTCAGTTGTGAGCTCGCATTCTTTGGCTTATAGAGAATGGAGGGAATCTCCACCCCGTCGAACGACTTGTAACGAATGACTTGCGAGTCGACCAAATCAGACGGATTAATTTCGGGGTTCAGAGTTTCGGTCAGTTTTGTTACGTTCTGCGTGCTGAAGTTATAGACATAGAGATTGCTTGGGCTGCGATCGCCGTTCACATAAAAAACCATTAGCTTCTCGCTCGGCGAGATGTTGACTCCAGTGATGTCGCCGTTCGGAAGTTTGGGAAGGGCCACCGTCTTGCCGGTTGTTTCGTCTTTAATCTCGATCTTCGTGCGCCCGTCCTCGTTGATTGCCGTAACGCGATACCTGCCGTTGTGCGAAAAATAGGTGGAGGAGATATCCCAGGGCGCTTTCTCCACTAATTCATGTTTGCCACTCGCTAGATCAAAGCGCTCGAGGTGTTGAAATTCGCTTCCTTCATCAGTCAGGTAGTAGAGGTACTTCGAGTTTACATCGAAGGCTTGTGGACTGTTGGTAACATCGCCTGAATGTGTGGTGATATTCTTCAACTCTTTAGCAGCGACATTGTAGAGATAAACATCGGAGTCCGCGGGCGAGCCGCCGCTCTTCTGGAATGCGACGAAGTTTTTGTCATTCGATACGTCGCCAAAGGCCAGGCCGGTTTCGTCTTTGTAGATCAGAGTGGGTTTAAAGTCGGCACTGGCCATTTCGAAGATGTCAAAGAAACGCCGGTCGCGCTCGTTGGTGGACAGGAAAAACAATTTGCGATCGTGGCTCCAGCCAAGGAAGTTAGCCTTCACTTTGTCGCCCGGCGTCAGATCGCGCTCAGTTCCATCAGCTTCCCGCACGTACAGATGACTGTTTTCGTTTCCGCCATGATCATAAGTGTAAAGAATGCGCGCGTCGGCCGGAAAATATGAGACGGCATAGGTGCTCTCCTTCTCCGATTTCGTCAGTTGCGTGGGTTCACCACCGGTGACAGGCACCGAATAGACATTGAAGATGCCCGATTTGTTACTGTGGAAGAGTATTGATTTTTCGTCTGAAGAGAAGGAGCTTCCGCCGACGCGGACGGTGCTCATGAACTGCTCAATGGTGTATTGCCGTGGCTCGCTAACCTTGGTCTGCGGCCCGGCCATTTCAGATTTTGACTGTTGGCCATCAACTTCGAGTGTGACTAACGAGAGAAGAATTGTCAGTGTGAAGAAAATGCCAATTATGCCAATCGATGTTCGGAAATCTTTTGCGGGGTTCATGCGAATGTTTCCTTCATGGGTGATGCATTAATTTGCTCATGGGCGAAACACTAAGTTACCTTTCGCCACGTGCCGAATTCAATAGAAGATGCCATGTTCCGTGAACGCATTGGGCAGTGTTCGTGAGAACCTAAGCCTTCGGAGGTGGTCACAATTTGTGACCACCCCTTCCTTTTCTTTCGCGGTAAGGGAAAATAAAAAGTCTTCAGGAAACCTCGAGGCATTCAGAGTAACTGCACAGCACCTTCTACCGCGCACCTGCGGGAAGCTTTTCAGTAATAAAACGAGTGAAAAGACCGTAAAGTTGTCGAGTCGTACCAGGTCCTTCATAGATGCCGTGTGAACGATTTGGATAGGCCATCATCCGAAATTGTTTGTTAGCCGCGACCAGGGCGTTAATCAGCGCCTCCGTCCCCTGATAGTGAACGTTGTCGTCGCCCGTGCCGTGCACCACCAGAAGCTGACCTTTTAACTGCCCGGCAAAAGTGATCGGTGAACTCTGTTTGTATTCGTCCGGGTGATCCTGAGGCAGCCCGCAGTAACGCTCCTGATAGATCGTGTCGTAGTAACGAAGGTCAGGCACCGGAGCGACTGACAAGCCCACTTGATAGACGTCTCCGTAACGAAACATGGCATTCAATGTTGATGAACCACCGCCACTCCAGCCCCAGATGCCGATGCGTGTTGGATCGACGAAAGGCCACTTAGCGATCGCCTTCGCGGCGCTCGCCTGATCCTGTGAATTCACAAGGCCCATCTTCCTGTAGATAATTTTGCGCCAGGCGCGACCGCGCGGAGCCGGCGTCCCGCGATTGTCTACGCTCATGATGATATACCCCTGTTGCGCAAGCATCATGTGCCAAAGCTGATTACGCCCGCCCCAGGCATCCAGCACCGTCTGTCCCCAGGGTTCGCCATAAACATAGAAAAGCACTGGATAGTGTTTCTGTGGATCGAAGTCGGGTGGCTTGATCATCCAACCATTCAGCTGAACGCCTCGAGCTCCTTGAGCAAGTTCGCCACCTTCACCGACGGCCACATGGAAAAACTCAGAAGGCGTGGGTTTCAATTTTGCGAGCCGCTCCTGCACATCACGATTATCAATCAACGTTCGCACAACCGCGTGCTGCGGCAAGCTGACAATGTCGGTCACCGACACTTTTGTAAAGGTCGTAAAGCTGTGAATTGCCACGTCACCGCGTGGAGAAATGTTATAGGCATGACTGCCCGGTTCGGAGGAGGGCGTCAGCTTTTCTTCCCTGCCATTTCCGTGAATTCGCTCGCGGAAAAGATAACGCTGTGTGGCATTCTCCGGTGACGCGTAGAAATAAAGCCAATCGTTCGACGCATCCACTTTTTCCACGCTAATCACATCGAAGTTGCCCGGCGTAATGCACTTCACGTCGCTGCCGTCGCGCGAGATGGAATAGATGTGTCGCCAGCCGTCGCGCTCGCTGGTCCACAAGAACCGCTTGCCGCCATCGATCCATTCGACGTCACCGCGCGCAAGTCCGGTTTTGTCCCAATCGATGTCGCCCCAGGCTATGTCCACCCATGCGTCGTCCTTTTCAGT
>Ga0070699_100005198_pt1 | contig 11443 bp, 17 predicted proteins | sample KBSK1503metaG_FD_65473 | JGI IMG/M metagenome (GOLD analysis project Ga0070699, IMG submission 65473) | Corn, switchgrass and miscanthus rhizosphere microbial communities from Kellogg Biological Station, Michigan, USA - KBS K1-50-3 metaG | ecosystem: Host-associated > Plants > Roots >...
GCGATAATGACTACATTTGATACAGTAAAATGCCAATTGTGTTGTCTTTGTCCCCCAATGATATAGGCCTTTAGTATGGCGTTTTTGACGTCATATTGTTAATCAGCTTGAAATTCAGGCCATCCAGCCTGTGGTTCCCATCCAGCAGCAAGGGTGAAGGCGACGGGGCTCCAAGGCCGCCATTACAGGCGATCGCGCTGGCGTGGGGACCGGTCAGTTTGCGGCTTTGGTGAAACGGAGCGGCAGCCCAAACGACGTGCTCTCGTAGCCGTCGTTCACGAACTTGAGAACCAGGGGCTCTCCCCCGGGCAGCGTCGCGTAGATGGCGTCCCCCTCCATGGTGAAGCTGCCATCCTGCACCAGCGGCTGGCCCCCGGCCGGCGTCGCGGTCAGGGTGAGGGTATTGCCCGGCTTGAACTCCAGCTGGAAGCTGCCGTCGGCGTTGCTGGCGTGATAGATGCCTGCCGGGGTAGTCGGTACGCTCCGGGTGGTTACGTTGGCCGTCTCGCCCGACTTGCCGCCTTTGCAGAGCTTGCCGAACATGCCCAGGTCATCCTGGATGCAATCGCCGTCGCGGATGAAGTTGTGGGGTTGGCCGTCGACGGTAATGACGATTCGCTCGCCATTGACGGTGTAGGTCCCGCTCGAGGCGCCGAGTCCGGCCGCGGACAGCGCGACCTCGCCGCCCGACTTGAGCTCGATGGTGACCGGCTCGCCGCCCACCGCGGCGTAGGTCCCGCCGACTCCGGCATCGGAGCCGCCGCAGGCCGGCAGCCACAGTGGGAGGAGTCCCGCGAGGACCAAAGGACGCGTGCATTGCATGAGCCGACTCCCTGGATCGGTGAGAACTCTGTCAATGTGGTCACATCACCCTTAGCCGCCCTCTACCGCCCATTGCCGCCCATTACCGCCCTCTACGGCCTATTACCGCAGGCTGGACTTCGGTGCCTCCGCGTTCATCAGGAGGTCCCCTGGGGTGCCGACAGGACCGCTACGACCTCAAGCACACTTACCGTCGGTTCAGCGCCGGCGGCGCGAAAGATCTGAACCCCGCGTGGGGTGCCGGTGCCCCGCATGGCCTCCAGGGCTTCACGCGACTCCCAAAAGGTCTCGATCCGCCACAGGGTCGGGTCGCTGGACGCCCGCAACAATGCACTCCGGACCAGGCCGGGAGGAAGCGAATCACGAGCAGCGGCTTGATAGGCAGCCAGTAACTCGGCCTCGCGCGCCTGAGGCACATGAGCTTCGAGAACGGTAAGAACCATTGGCATGAAGCGCTCCACTGGGGCCGGCTGACTGTTTTGCTGCGGCGGAAAAGTTCTACTGCGCATTACCGCCCATTACCGCCTATTACCGCCCATTACCATCTTTGCAGGTTGTGCTAGGCCAACTCATAGCTCAGGACAAAGGGATGCTCCATGCCGTGTCCCACGGCGGTGCGGCCGTCGCCCTGGAGGCCCTGCAGGTCTCCCGTGGCGGAGCCGGGGATGACGGAATAGGACTCCTTCGCCTGGCCGCCTTCGAACAGGCCGGTGCGTTGCAGCACGAAGCTGCCGGTCTTGCCGCCGATGTGTCCCACCACCCGCTCGAGGCCGACGAAGGTGGCCGAGCCGTCGCTGCGATACATCATCAGGTACTCGACCTGCCCCTCGCCCTCGATATCGCCGGTGTATGTCTTGGTGACGCTGGCCCGAGTGAGTTTAGGCTGGTCTCGGCCCTCACTATAGGGCTTTTCATCCCATTTCGTGATGGCGAACCGGGCATTCGCGATGTGCTTCATAGGTCGTTTCCGGGTGATTGGGAACTGGGCTTCGGGCCCGCGCGAAACGAGTAGCCAGGCGGTGGCAGGAAGCCGGCCGCTCCGGAGCAGCCAGGCCAGGTACGCCGCTGCCGTAACATCATAAGTGAAACAGAACCGGGGCCACCAGCCTGCGACGCCTCAATGCTGCAGGACCAGAGGTAGCTCGGGACGGAAATCCCACACCTGCCCGAGCTGACCGCCGTCCAACTCGATCACGACGTAGGCTTCTGGGGCCGGCTCAAACTGGATAAGCCGAAGGTCGAGATCCGCCGCGCGCGGTCGCTGGGCCGGAGGACCGTGGATCTCGATCCGGGTGATTCGCCGACTTCCCATCGGGTGGGCCAACAGGTCGGGGCGGTGGCTCCGAAACCGCGGGAGCCAGGTGTTCACGGCCCGATTGTCGGGCATGATGAACAGATCGACCGCGAGGGACTCCGCTGGCTGGCGCAGCAGTATGTACCAGGTGTCGGGGCTGATGTCCGGGGCCGAATCGATGCGGACCGGGAACCCCAACTCGGCCGGGGACCCGGACAGGAAATGCAGGCCAACCCCGAAGGGGCTGGCACCCGACTCGCGCCAGGCCGCTGCCCGCTGGAAATCCGCCAGCACCTGGTGATGGGCTGAGTCCACGGCGACCGATGAGTCGACCCAGAGCAGCTCGAGATAGGAGTTCTCGAAGAATGCCGCTATCGACGCCGTGCCTTCTCCCCCATGACGCGCGACGCGAGGATCAATGACCAGGCCGGCGCGGCGCAGGGCCTGGGCCGCAGCCGACGCGCCCGGGGGCACGACGACATAGAAATGGTCGAGCTCTAAAACGGGCCCTTGAGCCGCGAGCACTGCAGGCATACTGCCCGAGACCATCACGAGGGCGGCGGTGGCCAGGATTTTCACGGTTGGGGGAGCAGGGGCAATCATGGGTCTCTTTCCGTATAGCCGCTCCTCACTGGTACGGCAGTCGAACATCCCGATGTGCCGGAAGTGGAGTCGCCAGGCCCAGCAGCGCCAGGCTGGCAACATATCGGTACGCGCGCCCGAACCCCCTTACACTCCGCTGCGTTTCAGCCCATCGCGCCAGGCAATGACCTCGAGTTCGCCGCGGACCGCTTCCTCGACCGTAATGACGGGCCGCGCCTCGAATACAAAAGCAGGAAGCATCGAACAAAACTTGTGAACGGTCACCGGATCGTCGCACTCCACCAGCATGTGCCCACCCCACTCGCCGACCCGGATCACGAAGAAGTCGATCTTGAAATTGGCGGGCGCCTTCCATTGCCCGAAGACCTCAAGGATTCGCTTCTGGGCATTCTCGTACTCGATGGGCGAACCCTGCGGGCGTTCGAACCAGCTGATGACGTACTTCATTGGCATCTCCTGTTAATGGTCTTCCACCTCCGCGATGCTGGCTGTAGAGCTGTCCCGATGATACGGGAGCAGGTGCCGAACCAGCTTACCCGCCTCGCCTGTGCCTGCGCCTGGTGGCCGCCGGTGGCACGCATCGCCAGAATCAGCAAGTTCCGCGTCATGGCATACCTCCAGCAGGTATGAGCAAGTATGAGTAAAGACACCGACGGATCTACCGGGCGACTATTCCGATGGTCTGGAGCCAGGTTTCGACCAGCTGCGGCCATGCCGTGATCGCAAACCTGGTTCGTCGCAGCCCGAAGGCGTGCCCGCCTTCCGGGTACAGGTGCAATTCCGCGGGCACGCCGGCATCCTTGAGCGCCGCATAGTAGATCAGTGAATTGCTCGGTCCGTCCACGTTGTCATTCTCGGCCTGCAGCACAAAGGTCGGCGGCGTGTTCCGGGCGATGTGAATATCCCGAAACAGCTCGTCCTTATCGTAGTCATACAGGTGCCCGGGATACAGCGCCACCACGAAATCCGGACGGCTGCTTTCCTGGTCGGCGGCATCCACCGCCGGATACTCACGACGGTCAAAATGGGTGCTCACGGCGGCGACCAGGTGCCCACCGGCGGAGAAGCCGAGCACGCCGATCTTGTGGGGATCGATGCCCCACTGCGCTGCGTGAAAGCGCACCAGCCCCACCGTTCGCTGCGCGTCTTCCAGCGGCCGGGAGGATCCCGTCCGGAGGTCACAGCCGCACGGCTGATTCCACGCCGGCCCGGTGTTGGGTACCCGGTACTTGAGCAGCACGCAGGTGATCCCTTTCGACGTCAGCCAGTCACAGACCTCGGTGCCTTCGAGGTCGATAGCCAGGATCTGGTAGCCGCCGCCGGGAAACACGATGATCGCGGCACCGGTGTTTTTCACCGTGGGGGAATAGACCGTCAGGGTGGGTTGCGAGACGTTGCTGATATAGGTCCAGGGCCGGCCGGCGACCAAGTGGTCGCTCCCCGTCGTCGTCACGATCTCAGGGCCTGGGGCTGGCTGGGCATGGGGAGGCACGCCAGGCCAGATCGGCACCTGAGTGTGTCCCGGCGATGGCTGCCAGGCCGGGGATTGTGCGCTGAGATTTCCAGACGCCCATGCGATCCCGAAGGCAATGAGTGATGGCTTCATCTCAGTCCGCTCACATCCGCTGGCTCTGTGGTGGCAACCCCAAAACAATGCGAGAAGCCATCGTCGTCGGTAACGAAGAACTCGGTCTGGCCATAGTCTCGCTCCTCGATTTTCGAGACCGCGTACCCCAGCCGCTTCAATCGTTCCCTCATCTCGCTGATGTCGGATGGAGCCCAGTACAGCCGAATGCCTTCGTAGTCGTCCGGTGTGACGGGTGTGCCTGCACGCTGGTTAAGCCAGAAAGACAAATGCCGGCTGTTGTGAACCATGCAGCCGATCAGCTTGCCTTCGTGTCGCATTTCCCGGTCCATCGTAAAACCGAGTCCCTCGACCCAGAAGCGCAGACTCTTCTCGAGATCGGCGCTGGGGATCACAGGTATACAGGATTGCAACGTCATAGGCGTCGCCTCTCGAGCGGGTCTCGCTTAGCCCATCTGGGCTTGTTCTGGCCGCTCGCAATATGTCAGCATCCGACTGGTACACCGGGTTGACCGCTCAGAGGACGTGGTAGCGCATGCCCTAGCGGAGATAGAAGTAGAGTCCGACCCCAGCGACGCCCGCCCCTGCAATGGTGATGATATCCTCGTCGAGCAAGAGTCCGGCAAGAATTCCGGCTCCCCCGACAATCATTAGCACGGTCCCCTGCCGGCGTCCACCTCGGCTCGTGAAGACCGGGTGGAGGTACTGACGAATGGGAGCGCCGGTGAGGAGAGGTGAAGTATCGGAGTGTAGTCCGGTGGGGAGGTTAAGTTGGGTGACCATCGGTCCCAGCGGCGCGCGGGGTTGCGCGAGAAACTGAGATTGCACCTGTGCCACGAGGGGCGCGGAGCAGAGAAAGGTGGCTGTGACGACGATAGAAAGGACCGAGCGGCGCATAAGAAGCCTCGCTGACAAGGTGACGTGGTGCACCGTCCGATGGCCGCAGAGTGAGCATACGGCCTGACGGTTTGCGCTTAAGCTGCGGGCTGGGGCGCCTGCACACAGACAGACTCCTTCTCAAAGGCGGGCCCGGCCGGCCAGCTTCAAGCGCAGGTCAGGCTGCATCCTACAGCCGCTGCCCTCGAACCCCCAGCCAAAGACCCAGCCCAGCGATTGGCCGCTAAGGGACGCATGGTCAGCTTCATGCTTCCTTCGCGGAACATGCTGGTCCTACTGCGTCGGCGTTCGCTGAGTCATTCTCCGCATGACCGGCCCCAGGTCCGCCGACGGGAACTTGGCCAGACCTCCAAACATCGTGCGGTCGGCCCAGCATGCGTCGCTCTGGCTCGGTGGAGGGTGGAGAGCGATGGCCGTGAAGCGCTGCTGATCGTCGGGAGTCAGCGACGTGACCAGCCGGACGATCGCCGCCTGCATCTCCTCCTGGGTCCCCACCCGCTGGGGTGTCGGCCGAGCGGCAGCGAGCAGGGCCAGCTCATGCACCAGGAGCAGGGTGTCGACGGTCGCCGAGTCCACCAAGGCGAGGAGTGTCACGAGATGCATCTCGTCTTTTTCACCGGAGAGTCCGCCCAGCCGGGCGCACTGGGATTCCGACAGCTGGTCCAGGGCGCCGGCGAAGGCGCGCACGTACAGCGCGGTCGCGGTATCGTCCAGCAGCACGAAATATTGATCGGCCAGCGAATCGAGCCGGCCGATCGTCATGTTGCGCAGGCTGTCGGGAAGCTGGGTGTCCGCGTGGTTGCGATCGAGGAAGCGCGCCAGGGCCCGGGCTCCGTAGGTCGAGTCCGTGGCCTGGGCTTCCGCCCTCCCAAGCCCGGAACCCAGGGCCAGAATGAGTGCTGCAGCAAGGCTGCGAAAGGATGGTGCCATTACTGGTGCTCCAGTCGCGATCTCACCCGTTCCTCCGCGACCTGCACGACTCTCCTGATGTCGACCAGCTGAGTTTCCGGGAGATTGTTGAATTCCATCAGGCGATGCTCAAAGTTGCGTCCCCGCGTGGCATCCTCGACGGCAAACCGTACCTCCTGCAACGCCACGCGGCGATGATCGTAGCTGCCCAGGACGTCTATGCACGCTTTTTGAAGAGCACAGAAGAGGCTTCGCTTTCCCGTGGCTTCGTCATCATCGCACACCCGGTCGTCGCTCCGGTTCCACATCGAGTCGTTCGCGAGCAGAGCCAGGGCCTCAGTGAGAATCTGCAGGTCCTCCCGGGTGACTGGCTGGTCGCGTCGCTCCAGCTCCGGAGTCGTTTCCGTGAGCACGGGTGCTTGCCGAGCGGTTGTGCATCCCGCGACGGCCCAGGTCATGGTCAGCACCAATGCCAGCCGGGTCACTCCTGGAAGTCGGCTCATCGCTGGCGCCTACCCGCGACCGTTGTAGAAGCTCGGTTGCCCCCGCGCGAAAAGCAGCAGGTGGACTACCAGCTCCAACCCCACGAACGCCAGGCCGCCCACCCACCAGGGCCAGTGGACGGCCTCCCGGTGGGTCAGGATCGCCCGGGTCGCGAGCGCTCCCGCGTAGAGCGCCGACCCTCCCAGGAACCAGTAGACCATGCGAGTGAGGGCCTGAACCGGCGCACCGCCCGCGATGAGAGGCTGGAGCCGGTTTCGAAACAGGACCTCGAGGACGTGGCCGCCCAGGGTAAACCAGAGCGCCATCACGGCGGCGAGGAACCCTGCGGCTAAGTGCCGGGTGAAAAGGCCAACACCCAGGCCGATGGCCGCCGCGATCGTGCCGTTGCGCACCGCGGTTCTGTGCCACGGCTCGGCAAAGGTATTCCACTCAGTCTCAGTGGCCATTCTGGGTTCTCATAGTATTGTAGCGATCACCGCTGGGCACCGGCGCGGTTGTGGCTCCAAGCGCGTGCCAGGTGATCGTCGAGTATTACCTAAGATATTCCTTATCCTCTCGTGGGGAATATCCTGAGACGGTGAAGCAACTCGATGACCGAACGGTTTGCGCTCGCGCCGGAGGTTGCGTCACAGCGCGAGCAGGTAGTGCGCGAGGGGGCTCAACCGCTCGCGCGTCGCGGGCTGCATCCGGGCGGCGAAGTCGGTGCCGGCCTTTCCGTCCCGGGGAATGAAGGCACCTTGCAGCGACCGCCGCGGCCGGGGCGAGGTGTTGCTGCCGTGCCCATGCCAGGTTGACCCGTTGAAGACCAGGAGCGAGCCGGCGGCGCCGCACGCCGGGACATCACCGGCGCCACGGCTCAGTGCCCCGGGAATATCGCCGGCCGGAATGTCGGTCCGCCGGTGCGATCCGGGGACGAAGCGGGTGGCCCCGTTGTCGGGACGGAACTCGTCGACCATCAGGATGAAGCCGAGGAGGGGCCAGTCGGGCGAGGTCCGGTCCACGTCAACGTGGAGTCCCTGGGCCGGCGCGCCCTCCCGCAGGGTGCGCGCCTGGAGCGAGCTGAGCTTGAAGGGGCCGCCGATCACGAGGGAGCAGGCCTCGAGCAGCGGGGGAAAGACGTATAGGTCGTCGAACTCCGGTCCCCGGTTCACGAAATCGGTGACCCGGGTCGAGGTAGTGCCGATCCGGATGTCGCTGCCGGTCGCTGACTCTACCGCGGCGGTGTACGCGTCGCGGAGTCGCTCGAGCCGGTGCTCGGCCACGGCGCCGGGCAGCACGACGAAGCCGTGCTCCTGGAGGTCGGCGGCGGCGGCTGGTGGGAGGGCCTTCATTATTTCTGCCCCCGTCGCCGGGCCGCGATCTCTTCTTCGGCCCTCCTGATGGTCCCTTCGAGCGATTGTGCAATGATTCCCAGGACGCAGCCGAACAGGATGATTGCGAGGGCGAAGAACGGCCCGCCGCCGACGTCCAGCTCCGTGGTGCCTGGAAGTGAACCCTTGAGCAAGAGCCGGACTGCAATGGCCAGCGGGATGGCTGCAGCGGCCACGCAGAGAATCCAGGTCACATAATGATTGACGGCCCCGAGCGTGCGCCAACGCCTAAGGCTGGTATAGACGGCGATCGACCCTGCCAGGAGAGCGATGTAGGCGCAAGCGCTTAGAAGGGCCATCACAAGGGTGCCGAACGACAGGAATCGGTCGGACCCGAAGACTCCTGACACGAAGCCAAACGCCGCTCCGAAGGGCAGGAAGCGTCGGCTGTAGGCTCGAAAGGCCGGGCTCCACGCCAGATCACGTGTCTCGATGTCGGTCACCGATTCCATCCTCGCCAGAGCCGACTGACGGCATCACCTGAACTATGGACCAATACCGCTGCCCTCGAGCGACCAGCGTGAATCCTTCAATACAGTACGAACGCAATCGAACAGGGAAGTCAGTTGCTGACGTTCCTTGATGGCCTGCGACTTCGCCCGGACCCGCCAACCTGGCCCGCTCTCGAGAATCGCGATGGTCGCGTCTGGGCGCATGGGGATACCGGTCATGTCGGAAACGACCCGAGAAAGAGTCTCCAATTGAGTCTGGAGCTGTTCCGGAGAAAGGTTCGGCCGTGCTGAGCCGGGATCCTGCAATTCCACGGAATCCAGCGGCTGGGCCCGAAGCCTGTCAACCAGCTCCTGCGCGTCCTCATCGGTGACACACTTGAAGGTGAGGTGGACGCGGGCCGCGCCCTGTTCGCGGTACTCCTGCAAGCCCTGCCAGTACCATTCTTCAAGCTTGGACAGATTCTCCCGCCACTCCCCATTGGTGAAGTCCATGGTGGGGTGGTTGCGAAGCTTCTCCGGTAGATCACCGTCCTGAGGATTCAAGGCCGATCTCTCCCTTCAAGTACCACCAGGATTACAAGAACTAACGCATAGCGGTGCATACGCCGTATGGGTCTAATACTGGGTGAGCAAGGGACAGCGGACGACCCTCCAACCCGCCGCCGAGCGGGAATAGACGCAATGCCGTACCGCGTCGGAGACGATCATGACCCGACGCCCATCCCGCTCTTTTCCAAGCAGGTCGACGGCAACCAGTGTTGCCTCAGCGCCAGATGAACGGATCCTCAGGCCCCCGTCAGGGTCGAGATCGCACTCCGAGGTAGCCCAGAGGCCCTTATTGTACGCCCTGAGCTGGTTCAGAAGTCCGACGCTTGGATCTCGCTTCGTAGTTGTGCTCACTGAGATGCAAACGGACCAATCGTCCCGCGGGTTCATGAGGTCGGCCGATAGATACAGCGCCGTCTGAATGGCGGCCTCCCTGAGACGGTCATCTTCACTGAGTTGAATCCCTGGGGCCGGTGGATGAGGGTCAAGATGCTCACAGCCACCTCGGTGACAGCGGCTTCGCAGGTCGTCCCATTCGGTCAGTCGGATAGACAACTCCTCGGGTGCCGAGGAGGTCAGGACCATGGTTGTGTCGATAGTGTTGTAACCAACGAAAAGGATTCGGAATCGATTTGGTCCAACTGGAAGTCCGGAGAAATGCACTCGTCCGCTCCGACCCGCGGCGGCCGAACAGCTTGAAGAAGTGACTCGCACTACGGCGTTGTTCAAAGGCTTCTCGCGGACCGAGTCAAGGACGGAAACCCACACCTGACCGGGCAGGGTGTCGCTGCACACGCTGGCATCGCGGAGGCCCGAACCCAGAGCCACCTGCTGGTTGGGAGCACAACTGGTGACAAGCAGGCAACCCAGCCACCAGCCTGTTCTGGAGATCACTGTTGTTCCCCTAAAACGTTTGATCTCACGATGCACTCACTCCCGCCTACACCCGACCGGACCGCCATGCGCGAACCCTAACCCCCTGTCCCCCTTCCCATGAGATGGGAAGGGGGCAACCATGCTAGAGGACGAAGTCGCGAAGCGACGATGTGCCGAGCAGCGACGGCAGTCGCGAAATGCTGGTAGTATACCGGCGCGAGTGACCGCTCCAAGCGGGCGTGAGTCAGTGCCTCGCCTAGCGCGATTGAAGCAGCCATTTGGCGTTCACCGATGCGACTACTACCACATCTTCGGGTGTTGGACTGATGCTGATGATGCCGGATTGGGCATTTCCGAATTCGGCACTACTGGCACCAGTCGTTACCGAGGCCTCCTGGAATGCATTGCTACCGAAGGGCAACCCATCACCAGCTGAAACAGATAGTAAGCGGCCCAACTGCTGTTCAGTGGCCCTGGCCAGGGCTTCGGCGTCAGCGCGAGCACTGGCGAATGCCTTTGCAAGAGCTTGGCGCCGTCCAGCCGCGGTACTGTCGGTCTCGAACGCCACCCGCCCAATGGAGGTCGCTCCTCCGCGAAGAGCACCGTCCATAACCTGACCAATCCGGTCCAGTCGCCGGATTACTACCTCGATGGTTGCAGACGACTCGAAAGCGACCACCTTCCCTGCGTCGTTCTGATTAGGGGAAACGTCCACCTCGGTAACGCGCATCGAGTCTATGGAAGAATCAGCGCGAAGGACGGTCATGACTTGCTGGACCCGTTTGTCATTCTGTGTGGCAGCATCGCTTGCCGTAAGCCCTTGGGTAGAGACATCGACATATAGGCGGGCCTTGGTCGGCGTAAGGTTCACGCGGCCGACCCCGGCCGTGATTATTGTCGCTCCGTCGCTAGCGGATTGCTCACATCCAACTGCCATGGTGGAGAACAGCAGGAGCAATGAGAATCGGAAGCGCATGCGCTTTCCTTTGCGGGATTGTTCTTGGCGCTGGCTAACTGGCGTCTAACTACACCCCGCTTGACGTTTACGACCCCAGTATGCCCCACAGTACCAACCCGCGCCAGCATCCAAACCACCCCAGGCCATCAGCCAAAAAAAAGAAGCACCACCAGCGCGGATGGTGCTTCGACTCGACCCCTGATTCCATTGGCCTACGTCCGTGTCGGCGGCACAGTATGCAGAACTTCCCGCCCATTACCGCCCATTACTGCCCATTACCGCCTTCTACCGTCAGTTGGAAACCGCTCAAACCGGTATCCCAGCTCCGGCCCCCCCTTTCCCTCGTACGCCAGCTGGGCGACCAGCAGCGCGAACGGCTCGGTGAATCGAGCGATCCGCAGCGGCCCGGCGTCCACCGGATCGAACCCCACGTCGCGGATCAGCTCAGCCGCAATCCGCTTGGCTCTCGCATCGTCCCCGCAGTAGACCAGGCTGGGTCTCACCCGTCTGCGCCGTGCCGTGAAGACGCCAAACAGCACTTCGCTGGGCACCGTGTTGAACGCGGAGACCACCCGGGCCCTGGGTACCTTCCGGGCAAGCCGCTCCGCGCCGGAGGAGGTGTGGGCG
>Ga0070699_100005199_pt1 | contig 11443 bp, 7 predicted proteins | sample KBSK1503metaG_FD_65473 | JGI IMG/M metagenome (GOLD analysis project Ga0070699, IMG submission 65473) | Corn, switchgrass and miscanthus rhizosphere microbial communities from Kellogg Biological Station, Michigan, USA - KBS K1-50-3 metaG | ecosystem: Host-associated > Plants > Roots >...
CGGGCGGGTGGCGGAACCGATGTCTGCCGAGGCGCCTTCCACGTCGCTCGTCGCGGCCGGATCGAGCCCCACGCAAGAGCCGGCGAAGGAGAAAGACGAGACAGTCTTGGCGCCTGCGAGAACTGTGACTGATATCGAGGTTCAGCCGCAAGGTGAGGGTGTCAGCATCGTCATCACGGGTGATGGCGAACTCACTTATCAGGTAAAGCGGCTTGACGGCAATCGTCTCGTCATCGATCTGATGGATGTCGTCAATGGCAGCAAGCAGCGCAAAGCCATCCAAGTTGGCCATCAGCTAATGCGTCAAATTCGGATCGGATCGCATCAGTTCCCGCAACCCAAATTAAGACTCGTGTTGGATCTTGAGCGGTCTGTGCCGTATACCGTTGAAAAGGCAGGCGCTCAGCTTCGAGTCACCTTGTCGGATCGGCCTGCGTTACCCGGGACTCAGGAAGCGTTAGGATCGGTCCGAAAAGACGTTCCAGTAGCGGAGAAAGGTACACGTGAAACCCTGCGGCGCACGGTGCCCCTTCCTATTCCCGAACGGCTAAACGCGCGTGACTCTTTGACGGCCCTTGCGCAACCTACGCCCGGCCAGCCACCGGATGCTGCCCCCCCGACTGCCGTCGTGTTGGCGTCCCCGGAACGCTTCACCGGAAAGCGTGTTTCGCTTGATTTTCAAGATGCCGAGATCAGCAGCGTTCTCCGACTGATCGCGGATGTCAGCGGTCTCAATATGGTCGTCGGGGATGCCGTCAGAGGGAAGGTGACGCTAAAGCTCCTGAATGTACCCTGGGATCAAGCCCTCGATCTCATCCTCAAACTGAATAACCTCGGACAAATCCGGGAAGGGAATATCATCTGGATCGATACGCTCGCCAATATTACGAAGTTGCGAGATGATGCCGTCCGTGCCAAGGATTCAACGCTTAAGGCGGAGGATCTCATCACCCGCATCATTTATCTCAACTTCGCCTTAGCCGCGCAGACGGTCGATGTGGCGAAGAGCACGCTGAGCCCACGAGGCGAAATTAAAGTAGATGCGCGGACCAATGCGCTGGTCGTACGAGACGTTACGGACAATCTTAACAAGCTGGAAAGGCTTATCCGTGATCTCGACCAGCGGACGCCGCAGGTCCAGATCGAAGCTCGCATCGTACAGGCCACCAAGACGTTTGCGCGTGGGCTCGGCATCCAATGGGGGGTCAGTAATATTGGGTTCCAGGGCGGCAAGCAAGGACCACTCACCCTTGCGCTCGGCACGGACCAAGCACAACCGACGAGCGGCGCCGCGTTCGGCAACTTCAACAATCGGTACTTGGTGAATCTTCCTGCTGCAGCCACCGGTGTCGCCGTTCCGGCCAGTAGCATTGGGTTTGCCATTGGCAAGTTCTTTGGGACGACAGGGACGTTGGACATGCAGATATCGGCGGGTGAATCCATGGCGTTAGCCAAAATTGTGTCGGCGCCCAAAGTCCTCACCTTGGACAATAAAGCGGCCAAGATCGAGCAGGGCAGCCAGGTGCCGTTTCAAACGGTTTCGTTGCAGGGGACGCAGACCACGTTTGTGGATGCGACGTTGACCTTGAGCGTGACGCCGCATGTCGTTCCTCATGCCAACATGGTTCGCCTGGAGATCAAAACGACGAAAAACGCCATTGACAAGGCGAATTCGACTCCCGCAGGCCCCTCGATTTCAAAGAAGGAAGCCACGACGGAAGTGCTGCTGCACGACGGGGAGACGACCGTCTTGGGCGGGATCTTCGAAGAGACGCGGAATGACTCGACACAAGGTATCCCGTGGTTCAACCGTATTCCGTTCCTGGGCTGGCTCTTTAAAAACGAGGGAGTCTCCGTCGACCAATCCGAGTTGCTGGTCTTCGTCACCCCATTGATCGTAAAGGACTGACGTCAGGAACCTTCCCTCATGCTCCGGTATCTGAACGGGGGCGAGTCCCACGGGAAGGGCCTGATCGCCGTTCTCGAGGGCATGCTTGCCGGCCTGCCGTTGACCGCCGCCGACATCGATCGGGATCTTTCCAGGCGTCAAAAGGGGTACGGTCGTGGCGGCCGGATGCGGATTGAGCACGACCGGGTCGAATTTCTCTCAGGCGTCAGGACGGGAAAGACCCTCGGCACCCCCATCACGCTGCTGGTCAAAAACCGGGATTGGGAAAATTGGAAAGACATCATGTCCCCCGAACCGGGGCCTCCGGTCCTTGACAAAGTCGTCAGCTGTCCGCGCCCCGGCCATGCCGATCTCGTCGGCGCCATTAAGTACAATCATCGGGATATCCGCAACGTGCTGGAGAAGGCCAGCGCCCGTGAAACGGCGATCAGAGTGGCGGTAGGAGGGGTCGCCAAGCGGCTGCTGGGGGAATTCGGGATACAGGTATACAGTTACACCGTGGAAATCGGGGGCGTCAAAGCCGCCCTCGACGGCCTGACGACGGAACAGGCTTTTCAACAGGCGGAGGCCTCGGAGGTGCGTTGTCCCGATGCGGCCGGTTCGGCTACAATGGTGGAGCGAATTCGCGAAGCCAAGCACAAAGGTGATACGCTCGGCGGAATTTTTGAAGTGGTGGTCACCAGTCCGCCGCTTGGGTTGGGCAGTTATGCCCAGTGGGATCGCCGTCTCAATGCCCGGTTGGCCATGGCGCTGATGAGCATTCAGGCCATGAAAGGAGTTGAAATCGGGATGGGGTTCGAATCCGCCAGAAGGTTCGGATCGGACGTCCATGATGAGATTTTCTACGACCAGAAGACGGGATTCTTACGCGGCACGAACAATGCAGGAGGATTGGAGGGAGGCATCACCAACGGACAACCGATCGTCCTGCGGACCGCAATGAAACCCATTGCCACGCTCTACGCCCCGAAGAAAAGCGTGGACATTCGAACCAAGGAGCCACTTGAGGCGACGATTGAACGGTCGGATATTTGCACAGTGCCGGCTGCCGGCGTGGTGGGAGAGGCCGTTGTTGCATTTGAACTGGCGGCGGCCATGGTCGAGAAATTCGGTGGCGATACCCTGGAAGAGATGCGACGAAACTACGAGTCCTACCAGGCCTACGTCCGACAGTTCTGATTCGCCGGCTTTTTCTCTGCGATGAGCACCCTTTCAGACACGCCCGACAAGTCGTCCGCGCATGCCGACCGCATTCGGGTCGAGTTGGCCGACCGCGGGTACGAGATTGTCATTCAAAACGGGCTCCTTGATCGGATAGGGGAACACCTACTCCCGTTTCATATGGGTCCCGAAGCGGTTGTGGTGACGAACGCGGTCGTCAAGCGGTACTACGGTACCCGCGTTGTCCGAAGCCTGAAAGCGGCGGGATTCAAACCGGCGGTCGTGTGCCTGCCGGATGGCGAGCGCACCAAGTCCTTGAAGTGGGTGTCCGCGATTCTCGATGAGCTCGTCCGGCGGCGGTATGAACGCAAGACCTGGCTGCTGGCGTTGGGAGGCGGCGTTGTCGGGGATGTGGCCGGGTTCGCCGCCTCGGCCTATCTGAGAGGGATCCCCTTCGCGCAAGTCCCGACCACGTTGGTCGCGCAAGTGGATTCCAGTATCGGAGGTAAGACCGGCGTCAACCATCCCCGCGGAAAGAATCTGATCGGCGCGTTCTATCAGCCGAAGCTGGTCCTCAGCGATCCCGCCGTCCTTGGCACTCTGCCTGCGCTGGAGTATCGTGCCGGGCTGGCGGAAGTCATCAAATACGGTGTCATCGGGGACACGGCGTTTTTTGAATTTCTCGAACGGAACATCGATCGAGTCCTGAAGCAGGATCCGCTGACAGTCCAGAGGATAATTCGGACTTCGAGCGCCATCAAGGCGGCGGTGGTATCTGAGGACGAACGGGAAGGGGACCGGCGGCGCATCCTGAATTTCGGACATACGCTCGGACATGCGCTTGAGAGCGTCACCCGCTACAGGCGTTACACGCATGGCGAGACCGTCGCCATCGGCATGGTTGCCGCCGCTCGCCTGGCGGAGCGTATGGGGCTGGCCGATGCCGCGGTCGCCGAGCGGATCCGCACGCTTGTGGAACAGGCAGGACTTCCCACCGCGCTTCCTCCATACCCGACCACCGCGCTGATCAACGCCATGCGCCAGGATAAAAAAGTCCAGGATAAATGCATCCATTTTGTCTTACCTGTCCGGATCGGTCATGTGATCGTGTGCCCGGTCGAGGAAGTGGAAATCCGCCGATTCCTCGCCAACCGGTGTTGAGACATCTGCTCTTTGCGCTACCGCTTGTGTCCCCCTGAGAGAACGTTAACACGCTATTATTTGAACTGTTTGTAAATGAGAATGCTAAGCAACATGACTAACAGAACACCGACAAGTGTCCAGATCCAGCCCATGCTCATCATCCCACCCATCATTCCACCATCCATTTGCATCATCATGACTCATTGCCTCCTGTTGCTTTATTCCCAGTCTCCACGCTGATACGCTGATGTCGTGTCACCTCACGGCTACGCCACAACGCATACAGAACCGGGATGACTAACAAAGTCAGCACGGTCGAGCTGACCATGCCGCCGATCATCGGTGCCGCGATACGCTTCATCACATCCGCGCCGGTGCCGCTGCTCCACATGATCGGCAACAGGCCACCGATGATCGCCGCCACAGTCATCATCACGGGCCGCACTCGTTGAGCCGCTCCCTCTATGACGGCATCACGAAGGTCTTGAGCCGTGACCATCCGGCCTTCCCGCAGGCGCCGCTCATAGGCCTCGTCGAGATAGACCAGCATGACGACGCCGGTCTCGGCCGCCACGCCTGACAGCGCAATGATCCCCACCCAGACCGCCACGCTGAGGTTGTAGCTTAGGAGGTACAGCAACCAAATCGCCCCGATCGCGGCGAACGGCACGGAGAGGAGCACGATCAGAGATTTCGCCAGCGAGTGGAAATTGAGATACAGCAACAAGAGAATGAGACCGAGCGTCACGGGCATCACCAACTTGAGCCGCTCCTCGGCCCGGACCAGATGCTCGTACTGTCCCGTCCACTGCAACGAGTAGCCCGGCGGGAGTGTCACCCGTTGGCGCACCGCTCGCTGGGCGTCTTCGACATAGCCGCGCAGGTCACGCCCCGCGACTGACACCGAGATCAGTCCGCTCAGCGCGCCGCCCTCATCGGAGATCGACGGAGGGCCCTTCGTCACAACAATCTCTGCGACCTGCCCCAGGGGAATCTGAGCCCCGCTCGGCGTGGCGATAAGGACGCGTTTCATCCGTTCCGGATCGTCGCGCAGTTCGCGCTTATAGCGGACGTTGACCGGATACCGCTCGCGCCCCTCGACCGTGGTCGTCACGGTCTCGCCGCCGATGGCCGACGTGATCACCGCCTGGACATCTCCGATCGTTAGGCCATAGCGGGCCGCCTCGCGCCGATTCACGTTGAGGTCCAGGTAATACCCTTCGTTTAGCCGTTCGGCGAATGCGCTCTGGGTTCCGGGCACCGTGGTCAGCACCTGTTCGATCTGCTTCCCGATGTCCTCAAGGCGCAGGAGGTCCGGCCCGAGCACTTTGATCCCGACGGGACTGCGCACACCCGTCGTAATCATCTCGGTGCGGGTCTGAATCGGCATCCACCAGATGTTCGGAAAGCCCGGAATGCGTAGGCGCGCGTCCATCTCGTCCAGCAGGCGGTCCCACGTCATTCCGGCCCGCCATTGGGTCTCCGGCTTGAGCGAGACCGTGATCTCGGCCATCCCAGTGAAAGCGGGGTCGGTCGCGGTCGGCGCTTTGCCCATCTTGCCGAATACCCGTTCCACTTCCGGGAACGTCATCAGCAGCCGGTCTTGGACCTGCAGAACCTTGACGGCTTCGGTGATCGAGAGGCCAGGCACCGTCGTCGGCATGTAGAGGATCGTGCCTTCGTTCAGCGGCGGCATGAACTCGCCGCCAAGCTTCATGAACACCGGTACCGTGAATCCCACCGTGGCTACGGCAAACACAAGCGTGAGCCAGCGGGCGCGAAGCGCGCCGGACAAGACGGGCCGATAGAGCGCGATCAGCATCCTGTTCAGCGGGTTGCGTGTCTCCGCACGGATGCGGCCTCGGATCAACATCACCATCAGCACCGGCGCTAGTGTGACCGAGAGCGCCGTGGCACAGAGCATGGCAAAGGTCTTGGTATAGGCCAGCGGCGTGAACAGGCGTCCCTCCTGCGCTTCCAGAGCAAAGATCGGCAAAAACGACACGGCGATCACCAGCAACGAGAAGAACAGTGGGCGGCCGACTTCTCTGGCCGCGGCGATAATGGTTTCAGTCCGATCTGCAGACGGGTTTTGCTCCAGCCGCTTGTGGGCGTTCTCGACCATCACGATGGCCGCATCCACCATGGCGCCGATCGCGATGGCGATCCCACCGAGCGACATGATATTGGAAGTAACCTTCAGATAGGCCATGGGAATGAAGGCCAGCAACACCGCCACCGGCAAGATGATGATGGCCACCAGCGCGCTCCGCAGGTGAAACAGGAACAGCACCGCCACCAGGCTCACGATCACGCTCTCTTCCACCAACTTCTCGCGCAGGACCGCAATAGCCCGATGGATGAGGTCCGAGCGGTCATAGGTTGGGATGATGCGTACGCCCTTGGGCAGCGCACGTGTAATCTCCTCGATCCGAGCTTTCACCCGCCCGATCACCGTCAGCGCATTCTCCCCGGCCCGCATGATGACGATGCCGCCGACGGTTTGCCCCTTGCCGTCCAATTCGGCAATACCCCGCCGCTGGTCCGGACCCACCTGCACGCGTGCGATGTCCCGGACCAGAATGGGCGTGCCGCGTTTATCCGTGCCGACCGCGACTGATTCGATATCCTCAACCGACCGGAGGTAGCCCCGCCCGCGAACGATGTACTCCGTCCCGGTCATCTCCAGCACGCGGCCGCTCACCTCGGCATTGCTGTTGCGGACGGCCTCGATCACGGTTTTGATCGGCAGCCGATAGGCGGCCAGCGTATTCGGATCCACTTCGATCTGATATTCCTTGACGAATCCCCCGATCGCCGCCACCTCCGCCACACCGGGCACGCTCTCCAGTTGATAGCGCAGGTACCAGTCCTGGAAGCTCCGGAGCTGTGCCAGGTCGTGCATCCCGGACTCATCCACCAGCGCGTATTGATAGACCCACCCCACACCAGTCGCATCCGGTCCCAGGGTCGGCGAGACCCCGGCCGGGAGCTTGCCTGCCAGTTTCTGCATATATTCAAGGACACGGCTACGCGCCCAGTAGAGATCGGCGCGGTCCTCAAAGATCACATACACGTAGGAGACGCCGTACTCCGACACACCACGCACCCGCTTGACCTTCGGGCCGGCCAGCATGGAGGTGACGATCGGGTAGGTGATCTGGTCCTCGATCAAGGTGGGGCTTCGGCCCGGCCACTCGGTGTAAATTACCACCTGGACATCCGACAGGTCTGGAAGGGCGTCCAGTGGAACATCAACGACCGCCCACAGGCCCCAGGCGGCTAGCAACAGCACGCCTAGGATCACCAGGACAGGGTTCCGGGCGCTGTTCTCGATGAGGCGCGCGATCATGAATCACATCCCTCCGCCGACTTGAAGGCCGAACTTTTCCTTGATGGGCGGTTTTCCAGGAATCGTGACGTGAACGGTCACGTCCCATGTTCCGCTCATACCGAGCATGGCCTTGCCTTCATAGGCCCCACCTTTGTAGATCGCCGGAACTTTAGTACCGGTCATCCCCGGCATGGGCATGGTGTAGAGGAAGAAGACCTGCGCGTTGGCAATTGCCTTGCCCGCTTTGTCGGCGAGTTTCAGCCTCAGCATGTTTTCTCCTGAGTTCGGTTTTTCCGGCACCGTCGTCAAGGTAAGCGACACATCGCCGGACTGGCGGGTTTCGTTGGCCGGCCCTGTCGTTGAGGGCGCGCCCATGCCGGGCATTCCCTTCATCCCTTCCATTCCCTTTTTCTCACCCATGCCCTCCATGCCTTCCATCTTTTTCTCGTAGGCGCCACGCATCTGCCAGTCGGCCATGCCGACCCGGCCCATCATAGCCTGCATACTGCCGGCCGAAGCGAGCTTGCTGTCAGCGTCGATCAGAAAGTTGGCCGAGGTGACGATCCGATCCCCTTCTTTGAGACCCTCCAGAACTTCCACGCGATCCTGGCTCTTTCGCCCCAATTTTACCGGAGCCGGTTCATAGACTCCCTGCCCCCGATCCACATACACGAGTTGGCGAAGACCCGTATCCAGCACGGCTTCCTTGGGCACGACCAGCGCTCTCTCTGCGTTGGTGCGCACCGTCACGTCGCCATACATGCCGGGCTTCAGCTTCAGTCCGGGATTCGGCAACTCAAGACGGACCCGCACCGTGCGCGCCTCGGCGTTTAACGACGGATAGATGTAGGACACCCTGGCGAGAAAGATGTCCCCCGGATAGGCCGCAAACGCGACCGACGCGGGCTGGCCGATCTTCACGGCCGTCACCTCGGACTCGTAGATGTCGGCCTGGACCCACACCGTGGACAGGTCCGCGATCTCATACAGGGTCATGCTCGGCTCGACGTATTTGCCCGGTACTGCCTCGCGCTTGAGGACGATGCCGGTGGATGGGGCATAAACTGTCAGAACGGATTCCGCCTTCCCGCGACGCTCCAACGCCGTGATCTGCTCGTCGGCCAGGTTCCACAGGTGCAGGCGTTCTCGCCCGCTGGCGATAAGGGCCGCGGCATTCTCCTTGGCCTCGGCTTGCGGACTATTCGCCAATTGCGCCTTCATTCTCAACGCCAACAGGTACTCATCCTGTGTGGCCAGAAGGTCCGGCGAGTACAGGGTGAAGAGCGGCTCGCCCTTGCGCACCGGCCTGCCGATCGAATTGACAAAGACCTCCTGTATCCACCCCGAGACTTTCAGATTGACCTGCGTGAACCCCCGCTCGTCATACTCCACCGTACCGACCGTCCGGATTTCCTGCTCCAAGGGGGCGTATCCCACGGGAGTGCTCCGGACCCCGATCAACTGGCGAGTCTCGGCTGGAATGGTGACAGCTCCAGACGGAGCCGGCGCCATTTCCTTCATGCCTTCCATGCCCTGCATGTTCTTCGTGCCGGACGTGTCGGCCATCCCCGTACGGGCTACAAAGTAGCCGCCGACACCTCCCACGATCAGGGCCGCTATGACACCCACGATCAGAAGCGTTCTTTTGGGGGTCTCGCTCGTGATTTTCATTTTGTTTCTCCTTTATCGCCGCCCAGTTCGAGACCAACGGTCCGTTCCAGTTCGGCCATCCGTTGCTCGAAGGCCGTCAGGGTTTTGTGATAGTCCAGTTGGAAATCCTTGATCGCGCGCTGGGCATCGAGCAACACCAGAAACTCAACCTTGCCGGTCCGGTAGCCGATGTGCGCGGATTCCAGCGTCTGTTGGGCCTGAGGGACCACGGTGGTCCGGTAGAGTGTGATTAGCTTTTCCGCGGCTTCGATCTTCGCCACGAGATCCTTGACCTCAAACATGATCTGGTTCTTCAGCACCCAGAACGACGCTTTCGCCGACTCTTGATTGGCCGCCGCTTCGCGGACACCGGCGTCGTATTTGGGTTTGGTCCAGAAGGAAAAGGGGAGACTCATGGAGACCATGCCCCCAAAACCGTCCCGCGCGCCGGAATTCTGGAACCGCTCCACCATGACGTTAATATCGGGGTAATACTGTTTTTGCGCCAGGGCAGTGGCCGTCTGGCTTCTGGCGATTTCCAGGTCTACGGCCCGCAACTCAGGACGGTTCTGGATCGCCATCTGCTGGAGTGTTTCGAGCGCGGGTCGCTTCCCTGGCTCTTGGGGCCCGACCGGCTCACCAGGCTCTCCAAGCGGAGACTGCGGGGCACGGCTCAGCAGGAGATTGAGCTTCGCGTGGGCCGTCTCCCGTTGCTGCTCCAGCACCGGCAGCTCATTCTCCAGCTTCGAGAGCTCCACCGCGGACTTCAGCACATCCACCTGCGCACCTTTCCCGGCTCGAAACCGCGCATTGGCGATCTCGAAGAACTCTTTCAACAGGGCGATCTGTTCGTGATGCACTTCGATGGCTTTGCGGGCCAGGAACATCTCGTAGTAGGCGGTCTTGATCTGCGAGGCGATCTCACGCTCTTTGGCTCGGAGCAGGGCCGCCGCCATGTCGGCCTCTTTGATCGCCAGCTCCTCTTTCAGGCCGAGCTTGCCGGGATAAGGAAAGCGCTGGGACAGACCGAAGATCGTATTGGCCATCGAATCGGGAGACAGCCGGTTCGGGTAGTTGAACAGCTCGACCTTGAATTCAGGATCGTCGAGCGCGCGCGCCTGTGGGGCGCGTTCCTTGGCCGCTTCCCAACGATGTCGAGCCGCTTCGATTTCAGGATTCTGCTTGAGGGCCTCGGCCACCAGGGCATCGACGCGAAGTGGTTCCGCCGATGGCGCGGCTTCAGCCGGCAGAATTCCTTCGCCAATGCCGATGGCATAAACCGCAATGGCAATAAATAGACGATGACGTGCGCACATGGTGCTGCCCTCCAAAGACAACAAGACAAACGGGTTCTTGAGGTGGACCCCGGTCGCGTCAGCTTGTGTGCAGGCTCAGATGCGGAGGAGGGAGGTCAGGTCCAGGATAGCAATCCGGATGAGAGGCGGACCACCGAAAACAATGCGGTTAGGGGAGACGAGGGGCTGCAGAATCGAAATCGAGCTTAGATCATGCGCCAAACCCTGCGCATGGGTATCAGGCACAGACTGGAATGGCAACACGGTCTGAACGCCGAACGACTTGAAGGCATCGCATAGCTGACGGACCGGCTGTTCATCCGGCATCGCGCAGTTGCTACCCTTCGTCACTTCCATGGTCCCATAGACTGGGATCAGACAGGCAAAGGCATTGAAGGACAGCAGGAGATATACCACTGTCAGGGTGACGGCAATGAGCGGGACGCGTTTCATGCCCATAACTCTACACTTCGGTAGCACGCTTTGCAAGATAATCAAATTAGGACATAACCCACCGACCGGCTTCCTAGAACCTGAGCCCTGTCTCGTGCTATAGTCCCGGCCTTGTGGGAACAGCGACGCGATGAAACCGCACGGTAGAGTCACAGTTGCCGCGCTGCAACGGGAGCTTCGTGACAAGACTCGGGAAGCCGAGATCCTGCATCGAGTCAGCGAAACGGTCAGCGGCAAGCTGGATCTCGACGCGATCCTGCATGACATCGTGGATATTGCCGTCGAAGTCACCAAAGCGGATTCCTGCCTCATCTACCTGCTGAACCCGAGACGGGATGAGCTCATTCTCCGGGCTTCGAAAAATCCCCATCCCAAGCTCATCGGACATATCCGGCTGGGACTGGGGGAGGGGATCACCGGCTGGGTGGCCCAGCAAGGGCGCCCCGTCGCCATTGCCAGCAATGCCAGTGATGATCCGCGCTTCAAGGTGTTCCATAA
>Ga0070699_100005201_pt1 | contig 11442 bp, 8 predicted proteins | sample KBSK1503metaG_FD_65473 | JGI IMG/M metagenome (GOLD analysis project Ga0070699, IMG submission 65473) | Corn, switchgrass and miscanthus rhizosphere microbial communities from Kellogg Biological Station, Michigan, USA - KBS K1-50-3 metaG | ecosystem: Host-associated > Plants > Roots >...
TTCGTCAGCCATCTGTTCGTCGCGTCGACGCACGCCTACATCATGATCTTCTCCGACCGCGGCCGCGCGTACTGGCTCAAGGTCCACGAGATTCCGGATGTCGGCCCCGGCGGCAAGGGCAAGTCGATTGCGAATCTCGTGTCGATGGACGAAGGCGAGAAGATTGCGGCGATGCTCGCGGTCAAGGAGTTCGAGGAGAACAAGTTCATCGTGATGGGGACGCGCAAGGGCGTCGTGAAGAAGACGGCGCTGTCCGCGTTCAGCAACCCGCGCGCCGGCGGCATCATCGCGATGGGCGTCGAGGAAGGGGACGCGGTCATCACCGTTCAGGTGACCGACGGCAGCGGCGAGATTTTCATCGGCACGCGCAACGGGATGGCGATCCGGTTCCACGAAAACGATGTCCGCGCCATGGGCCGCGCGGCCTACGGCGTTCGCGGCATCACGCTGCGAGACGACGATCTGGTCGTCGCCATGGAAGTGGTGCGGCCCGGCGGCGCCCTGCTCACGGTGACCGAACGCGGCTACGGCAAGCGAACCGAAATCGAGGAATACCGCGTGCAGTCGCGCGGTGGTGTCGGTATCATCAACATCTCCACGAGCGATCGCAACGGCATGGTTGTCGGCGTCGCCTATGTGCAGGAGGGCGACGAGATGCTGCTGATCACGCAACAGGGCATGATCCTGCGGATGCCGACCAACGACGTCCGCGCCATCGGTCGCGCCACGCAGGGCGTCAGGCTGATCGACATCGAGGAAGGCGACAAGGTTGTCTCGGTCGCGAAGCTCGTCGAAAAAGAGGACGAAGAGCCGAACACCTGAGAGCGGTCGCACAGCTCCGCGAAAGCTGCCAGGTCCCAGGAGGTTGGTATGGATCGGCTGAGACCACGCGTTCCATTACTCCTCGCCGCGTCGCTGACCGCCCTGATTCCCCTCTGCGCCGGCTGCTCCGGCGCCGCCGAGCAGCCGATTCTCAATCAGTTCTTCACCGCTTCGCGCCTGCGCGACAACACCACGCTCGACGGCTTCTCGATGGTCGCGCTCGATCCGCAGAAGCAGGGGACGGTCACCGGCTTCAGCATCACGAGCGTGACGCCCGAGCAGCGCAAGCCGCTCGCGCTCAAATCGCTCGCCAAGGCGCACGACGATGCGAAGGCGGAAGACGAGGCGCTGAACGCGCGGCGCGACACGTTCCGGAGGCAGAACGACGAGGCGGTAGACCGCGTCGTGAAAGGCGGACGGACGGCCACGCTGAAAGGCGCCGACGCCGATGTCCAGGCGTCGTGGTTCAAGATGCTCGACGAGGGCATCGAGCTGTCGCGCAAGGTGACCGACGCGCGCCGGAAGCTCGCCAGCGAGAGCGCCGTCGTGAAGGTGAGCGTGGCCGATCCTCGCAATCCGATCGACGTCGCGAAGTACGACGGCGAGCTCGTCTCGAAGGAAGTCACCGTGAACGCCAACCTGCGGCAGCCGAGCGGAGACACGTCGCCGCACACGCTCCTCATCACGATGCAGCGGGCGGTCTTGAAAGGCGAGAAAGGGGACATCACCGGCCGCTGGGTGATCACGAGCATCAAGGACGCCGCAGCGCCGGCGGGGACGAAGACCTCCTGACGCCTAACGCGGCACCGTGTCTCTCGTCTCGGCGGTCGCGACGACCCACTCGGCGTTCTGCTTCTTCATCGTGACAACGGCCTCGAGCGCATCGACCGTCGGCTGGCCGGTGCGCGGATCGCGCGCGTTGACTTCGACCGCCATGTGGACGGCCGCCGCCTCGCGCGAGCCGTCGACCTTGATCTGGACGTCGACGAACTGAACGTTCCAGCCGCCAGGGGGCGGCGTGAAGGCGGCGACGACGCCCACGATCGCATCGCGCGACGCCAGCTCGCCTTCACCCGCATGAATGCGAACGTCGTCGGCGAGAAACTTGCGAAGCTGCGCGATCCGAGTCACGCGCGCAACCGATGATTCGCCTTCCGGTACCGACAAGGCCGCAGCGATCTCGTTGAGCCTCCGCTGTACGGCGCGCGTCGGATTGAACCACCACTGATACACGAAGAACGCGATCAACACGCCGAACACGACGCTGGCAATCGTGGTGCCGTTCGATTTCATCGGACCAACGAGCCGCCGGTTCAGGCGGGTTCGAGCCGCGCGTATCTCGCGCGCAGCGTCTTCTGGCCCACCGCCGCGAATCTCACGATTAGCTTCGTGTCGTCGTCGAGCGGCTCGACGCTGATGACGCTCCCGACGCCGAACTGCGGATGCCGGACGCGCATCCCCGGACGGAGATTCATGCCGGTCGACTGATCCTCGTCCTCGTACGCATACGTGGCCAGTTCCTCGCGGGCGCGGTTGCCGCGGCCGCGGCCGTACGGATTGGTGCGGAACTCGTAGAAGTTGCTTTGATAACCGCGGTCCGAGGAAGACGTGTACGAGGACGTGGTTTCTTCCAGCAGTTCGGCGGGCACCTCTTGGATGAATCGCGACGGCTTGCTCGCCTGGTACTCGCCGAAGATGCGCCGCCGAGCGGCGCCCGTCAGCACGAGCCGTGAGCGCGCGCGCGTCATGCCGACGTAGCAGAGGCGCCGTTCTTCTTCGAGCTCCTCTGTGTCCTCGCTCGATCGCGAGTGCGGAAACAGTCCTTCTTCGAGACCCGCGAGAATGACGACCGGGAATTCGAGTCCCTTCGCGCTGTGCAGCGTCATCAACCAGACGCGCGCATCTCTGGATCCGGCTTCCTCGTCGGCATCCGACAGCAGCGACAACCGATCGACGAACCCGCCGAGCGTCGGCTCGGGCTCACGGCTCTCGTATTCGCGAGCGGCCGACACCAGCTCGGCGAGGTTTTCAATGCGGCTTTCCGCGTCCTCGCTGTGCTCGTCGCGCAGATCCTGCAGATAGCCGCTCTGGTCCAGCATCTTGCCGATCGCGAACGACACCGGTTCCTGGCGCGCCATCGCGGTGAGCTTCACGATGAGATCGCGAAACACGGTGAGCGATGCGGCCGCTCGCGCCGGAAACGCGCGTTCGTCGAGCCCGCGGACGAGTCGCGCCCAGAGCGAGTTGGCGGAAAGCGCCGGCTGCAAGCCCGCGGCGAGCAGCGGCAGGTTGTCGTCGGAGGCCGGTTCCACCTTCTCCACGGCGTCCATGACGCCTTTGCCGATGCCACGCGCCGGCACATTGATGACGCGGCGAAGGCTCACGTCGTCGTGCGGGTTGATGACCAGGCGCATGTACGCCAGCGCGTCCTTGATCTCCTTCCTCTCGTAGAACCGGACGCCGCCGACGATCTTGTAGGTGATGCCCTCACGCATCAGCGCGTCTTCAATCGTTCGCGATTGCGCGTTCGTCCGATACAGCACGGCGACGGTCGCGTCCACATCGTCGGCGAGCGCCGTGCGCGCGGTGCGCGTGATGAAGTCCGCTTCCTCGAGCTCGTCCCCTCCGCGGAAATACGCGATGCGGTCGCCGCCTTTGCGGTCGGTCCACAGGCGCTTGTCCTTGCGATTCCGATTCTGCGTGATGACGGCGGTGGCTGCGTCCAGGATGATCTGCGTCGAGCGATAGTTGCGCTCGAGCTTGACGATGGTGGCCTCGGGAAAGTCGCCCTCGAAGTCGAGGATGTTCCGCAGGTCGGCGCCGCGCCATTTGTAGATCGATTGGTCCGGGTCCCCCACGACGCACAGGTTGCGGTGGACCTCGGCGAGGCGTCGAATCAACAGATACTGCGGGCGGTTCGTATCCTGGTACTCGTCGACCATCACGAACCGGAACTGCTCCGCATATTTGGCGCGCACCCGCTCCGACTGCTCGAACAGGTCCACGGTCTTCAGCAGCAGGTCGTCGAAATCGAGCGCGCCGCTGTCCTGGAGCGCCTTCACGTAGAACGCGTAGACCTTCGCGATCTGCTCGTCCTTGCGGTTCCAGCTTGCGTTGGCGGCGAGCGCGTCCGGCCCTTCCATCCGATTCTTCGCATGGCTGATTCGCGCCAGCGCCACCCGCGGCTGAACGAAGGTATCGTCGATGTGGAGATCTTTCAGCGCGTGCTTGACGACGGTGAGCTGATCGGCCGTGTCGTAGATGACGAAATCGCGCGAGAGGCCGATCGCGGGCGCTTCGCGCCTCAACAGTCGCGCGCACAGCGAGTGAAACGTCGACACCCACATGCCGCTGCAGTCCGATCCGAGGAGCGCTTCGACGCGCGCGCGCATCTCTTCGGCGGCCTTGTTCGTGAACGTGACCGCGAGCACTTCGTGCGGCTCGGCGTGTCCGTCGCCAACGAGGTACGCGATGCGGCTGGTGATGACGCGCGTCTTGCCCGATCCGGCGCCGGCGAGAATGAGCAGCGGTCCCCGGACGTGGAGGACCGCTTCGCGTTGTTCAGGATTGAGTGCTTCGAGGAAATGCATAGGGATTGGGGCTTAGGGCCCAGGGACTAGTGACGGCTAATCCCTAACTAATCCCGAATCCCTAATCCCTAATCCCTATTCTACTGTGACGCTCTTGGCGAGATTCCGCGGCTGATCGACGTCGCAGCCGCGGCGCACCGCGATGTCGTACGCGAGCAACTGGAGCGGAAGCACCATCACGATCGGCGTGAGGAGCTCGGGCGCGCGCGGCAACTCGAGAACGAAGTCGGTCGACCGATCGAGAATTGACGCCAGCTTGCGATCGCCGCGGGTCGTCAACGCGATGACCGAACCGCCACGCGCTTTGACTTCCTGCATGTTACCGATCATCTTCTCAAACACGTGATCGTCGGGGGAGATCGCCACAACCGGCATCCGCTCGTCGATCAGCGCAATCGGACCGTGCTTCATCTCACCGGCCGGGTACCCCTCGGCGTGAATGTACGAGATTTCTTTCAACTTCAACGCGCCTTCGAGGGCAATCGGGTAGTTGATGCCGCGTCCCAGGTACAAAAAGTCGGTGCGCGTGTGGAAACGGCTGGCAATTTCTTCCACCTCGGGCGCGAGCTTCAGCGTCTGCTCGAGAAGCTGCGGCAGCTGCAGCAACGCGTCGACGTGCGGTCTCGACGTATCCGGCGACAGGACGCCCCGGACCTGCCCGAGCCGCAGCGCCAGCAAATACAGCGCGACCAGCTGCGAGGTGAAGGCCTTCGTCGAAGCGACGCCGATTTCCGGTCCGGCGTGCGTGTAGATGGTGCCGTCGGTCTCCCGCGTCGCCATGCTCCCGACGACGTTGCAGATCGAAATGCTGCTGGCGCCCTGCTGCTTCGCCTCGCGCAGCGCCGCCAGGGTGTCCGCCGTCTCGCCCGACTGGGTGATGACGACGGCAAGCGTGTTCTTGCTGACGATCGGCTTGCGGTAGCGATACTCGGATCCGTAGTCGACGTCGACGTGGACGCGCGCGAGCTGCTCGATCATGAACTTGCCGACGAGCCCCGCGTGCCATGACGTACCGCACGCGAGAATCGTCACGCGATCGACCGTGGCGAGCGTCGCGTCGCTGATTTTCATTTCTTCGAGGAAGACTTTGCCGCTGTCCTGCGACACGCGGCCGAGGATCGTCTCGCGCGCGGCGGTCGGCTGCTCGAAGATTTCCTTGAGCATGAAGTGCTTGTAGCCGGCCTTCTCCGCCATGATCGGATCCCAGAGCACGCGCTGCGTCGCCTTGGAGACCGGCCGGCCGAAGAAGTCCGTAAACGTGACGCCGGTCCTGCTGATGACCGCCATCTCCTCATCCCCGAGGAACACCACGTCGCGCGTGTGGCTCAGGATCGCCGGAATGTCGGATGCGACGAAGAACTCGGCGTCGCCGAGTCCGACGACGATCGGCGGGCCGTTGCGCACGGCCACGATCTTTTCGGGATCGTCGGCGGAGATCAGCACGAGCGCGAAGAGGCCGCGCATCAGCATCAGCGCGCGGCGGACCGCGTTTTCGAGACCGTCATCTTTCATCTCGCGCTCGACCAGATGCGCGACGATCTCCGTGTCCGTCTCGGTGACGAAGGTGTGTCCCTGCGCCTGGAGCTCCAGCTTCAGATCAAGGTAGTTCTCGATGATCCCGTTGTGGACCACGACGACCTTGCCGGTGCAGTCGCGGTGCGGATGCGCGTTCTCTTCAGTCGGACGGCCGTGCGTCGCCCACCGCGTGTGGCCGACGCCGTAATCGCCCGTGATCGGGTCCGACCCGATGACGTCTTCCAGGTTCGAGAGCTTGCCGGCGCTGCGCCGGAGATTCACCGCGCCGTCACGGACGACGGCAACGCCGGCCGAGTCGTATCCGCGATATTCGAGACGCTTCAGTCCGTCGATCAACACGGGAACGACGTCTTTCGGTCCGATGTACCCGATGATTCCGCACATTTTTTACTTTCTCGTGGGGCCCACCCCCACTCGGCTGACGCGCTCGCGGTGTTCCGCTCGCGCGTATCCAGAATAGAACGTCACTGCGTGGGGTCGGACCGCCACTCGGCCCACGCGCTTGCAGTGGTCGCTCGCTAGCCCTTTTTTCGGTTCTTACGTCTGTTATCGACCCAACCTTCGATGTTCCGCTGCTTCCCCGCGCTCACTGCAAGGGCGCCCGATGGAACGTCTTCACGGATTGTCGTGCCACTGCCTACGTATGCACCCGTGCCGATCGTCACCGGCGCGATCAATTGCGAATCGCTGCCGATGAAGGCACCGTCTTCGATGACGGTCTGATTCTTTTTCTCTCCGTCGTAGTTGCAGGTGATGGTGCCGGCGCCGATGTTCACGCGCTCGCCGATGGTCGCGTCGCCGAGATAGGCCAGGTGCATCGATTTCGATCCCTCGCCGAGGACGGTCTTCTTCAGCTCGACGAAGTTGCCGACCCGCGCCTTTTCGCGGACGTCCGCGTCGTTGCGCAGATGCGCGAAGGGACCGACTTTCGCGTCGCTCGCGACGCGCGCATCGGTGATCACGCAGTGGTTGAAGACTGTCACGCGATCGCCGATCGTGGAGTTCACGATACGCACGCCGCTGTGGATCTCGCAGCCGCCGCCGATCGTGGTGTTCCCCTCGAGGTACACGCACGGATGGATAGTCGTGTCGGCGCCGATTGTCACATCGCGATCGATGTACGCCGTCGCCGGGTCCTCGATCGTGACGCCCGCCGCCATCAGCTCCGCCGCTTTCTGATCTCTCGCAATCCGGCTCAGCGCCGCCATCTCGCTTCGGCTGTTGACGCCTCGGATTTCGTCGGCATTCGGGACGGTCACCGTTTCCACGTTCAGGCCTCGCTTTCGATACACGGCGACGAGGTCGGTCAGGTAGTACTCGCGCTGCGCATTCTCGGTAGCGATGCTGCGCACCGCGTCGAAGAGCCCTGCCAGCTCGAAGGCGTAGATGCCGGAATTGATCTCGCGGATCTCGCGCTCGGCCGGGCTGGCGTCCTTCTCCTCGACAATACGTGCAATCTGCTCGCCGGACCGGACAATACGCCCGTAACCCCGCGGATCATCCACGATCGCAGTCACGACCGTCGCGGCCGCCTTTCGTGAACGATGTCGTTCGACAAGGGTTTCGAGCGTCGCACGCGACAGAAGCGGGACATCGCCATAAAGGAGGATGAGCGTTCCGTGGGCATGTCCCAGAACCGGCTCAGTCGTCAGAAGCGCATGGGCCGTCCCAAGTTGTGGCTCCTGCACCACAAAAGTGAGCCCGCAGTGCCGCAGGAGCGCATCTTCCACCTCCGCCGCCTGATACCCGACGACGATGGCCGTTGTTTGCGGGTTAATCGACGCGGCTGTCGCCAGGACGTGTTCGATGAGCGGCAGTCCAGCGACGCGATGCAGCACCTTCGGACGCGCCGATTTCATCCGCGTGCCTTTGCCGGCCGCGAGGATGGCTACGTGAATGCCCACTTTTCTCAATCGCGTGGGGCCCCACCCCCACGCGCAGACGCGCTCGCGGCGTAAACCGCTCGCGCGTATCCAGAACTGAATGTCACGGAATGATTATCGCGCGGTTCGGCTTTTCAACGGACGCTTGAGGGACGGACGCGGAGGAGACGGCGGCGCTTCGAGTGCCGCGCGAAACGCTTCGTCTCCGCGGAGCGGCTCGAGATCGGGATCGGTGCGTGCGAGCGCGCGGTTCTCAGGGTTCAGCGCAATGGCGCGTTCGAGGTGTGCGACGGCTTCGGCCGGTTCGTTGCGCTGCGCGTGCGCGACGGCAAGCATGTACAGCGCGTGGTCGTTGTCGGGATCTTCGTCGCGGACCAGGCGGAGATGGCCGATCGCCTGGTCGTACTGTCCGCCGTTGATCGCGAGCGTGGCAGCATAGAGGCGCTCGTCGATCGTCTGCGGCGCGGCGACACGAGGCGCCGCCTGCCGCTGGCAGATGTTCAGGTAGAGGCGCACGCGCTCGTGCAGCTCCTTTTCCTCCGGGTACAGGCGCAGCACAGACTCGAAAACCTCAGCGGCTTCCTGGTACGCATGGCGCTGAAGCGTTTCCAGTCCGCGCTCGTACAGCGCGACCGCTTCAAAGTACGTCGATCGATGCTGAGGTTGCGGCTGCGACGATGCCGCCGGCGCACGCCGACGCACCAGCTCCGTTTCCGACGGAGGCATTGTCGGAGAGGATGGAGAGGGTGTTGGCGCCTTCGTTGGACGGGAGGTGGGACGCCGCTGCTTCACCATAAACGCCGCGCAAGAGTTAAAAAATGCGCGCTTGAAGCGCCGTAACGTAGCAGAATGGCATTTGATCGGTCAAGTTCATGGACCAGCTGGTTTACCGTAGAAAGGGCATTCAAACTATTTCTTGAGCGTTTCAAGAGCAGTGTAAACGTCATTGGCTGAAAGACCTAGCGTCCGCGCGAGAGCCGAGATTGATTCACGGCGTGTCCCGGCCAATTGTTCTGGCGTCTCACCCATCAAGGCCGGGTTTATTTCTGGTGTTAGACCAAGTTCTATCACAACAGTAAATTCGCCGCGAGGCTGAGACAACCGCTCCAGAGCCAGAGAAATTGGTCCTCTGACCAATTCCTCATGAATCTTAGTAAGCTCTCGTGCGATAACGATCTGACGGTCCCCCGCGGCTTTGAGAAGATCCACGAGCGTGGCGCGGATCCGATGCGGGGCCTCGAAGAAGACCGCCGCCCCGCTGAGCAAGCGCAGCCGTTCGAACCACCGTTTTCTGGCTTTGGCCCCAGTTGGGGGAAAGCCAAGAAACGTGAAGACGTCTGTCGCCAGCCCCGCCACTGACAGGGCGGCCAGAACGGCGCTTGCGCCGGGAACCGGCTCGATCCGAACGCCGGCCGCGATCGCTTCACGGATGAGGCGTCCTCCTGGATCGGACACGGTCGGTGTGCCGGCATCCGACACGAGCGCGACGTGATCGCCGCGCTCGAGTCGAGCGATGAGCGACGCCGATTTCTTGGCTTCATTGTGCTCGTGCAGGCTCGTGGTCGGCGTCGCAATCGCGTGGCGCGCGAGCAGATGCGCGGTGCGCCGCGTGTCTTCGGCGGCGATGACGCTGACGTCTCGAAGGATTCTGAGCGCGCGGAGCGTGATGTCGTCGAGGTTGCCGATCGGCGTGGCGACCACGAACAACGTCCCCGCCATGAATCAAGGAGGTTTATTGTACCATTGGCGAATCGTCCGCCCTGGCGGGGACTTACCTCTGCCGCGGAGCGGGTGTCAGCAAACGATGATAGATTCGGAACCCCTTCCGCACTTCGTTGACGACCTGCTCGGCTATCTCCACGAGACACATCCCACGCATGCGACGCTCGACGGCGTCCATACGCACGATGATCTGCTCGAGGACTTGAGCCGGCACGCCATCGACAGCGAGGTGCACGCCCTCACCGGGTACCTGCGGCGTCTCGACGAGATCAGCCAGGAGACGCTGACCGAGATCGAGCGTCTCGAGCATCGGATGCTGCGGGCGAACCTGCAGTCGCGCGTCTTCGAGCTCGAGGACGTGCGGACGTGGGAACGCAATCCGCAGTATTACTCGGACATCCTGGCGTCGAGCCTCGCCGGTCAGGCGCTCTTCTCACACGCTCCAGCGGCCGAACGCGCCCGTCGCGTGCTGTCGAAGCTGCGTCAGACGCCGCGCCTCCTACAGGCCGCGCGCGACAACGTCAAGGATCCGCCAGGCATCTTCGTCAAGGTCGGCATCGAGACGATGCGCGGCGCGCTGAAGTTCATCGAAGAAGACCTGCCGCGCGCGTTCCGCGACGTCGACGACTTGCATCTGCTCGGTGACCTCGCCGATGCCCAGGCGGAAGCGGCGCACGCCGTCGCCTCGTACATCGACTTCCTGGAGAACGAGGTGGCGCCGAAAGCGCGCGCATCGTTCCGCCTCGGGCGCGAACGCTTCGAGCAGAAGCTCCGCCTCGATGAAGGGATCGGCGTGCCGGTCGATCGGCTGCTTGCGATCGCGACACGCGAGCTGCACGCCACGCAGGAAGCGTTCAAGTCGCTCGCCGGACGCATGAACGGCGGCGATGCGCTCGAGGCGTGGGCGCGGACCAAGGCGGAGCATCCGAAGCCCGGCCAGCTCGTCGACGTCGGCCGCGAGCAGCTCGATGCGTTGGCGACGTTCGTCCAGCGCCAGTCGATCATCACGCTGCCCGCCGGCGAAGACATCACCGTGGCGCCGACTCCGGAATTCTACCGGTGGTCGTTCGCCAGCATGTGGACGACCGGTCCTTTCGAGGCGAAGCCGACACGCGCCTACTACTACTTGACCGACGTCGATCCGAGCTGGCCGCCCGAACGACAGGACGAGCATCTGCGCGACTACAACTATCCGACGCTGTGGTCGATCTCGATCCACGAGGTGTATCCCGGCCACTTCCTGCACTACCAGCATCTGCGGCGCGTCGAGTCGAAGACGCGCAAGTCGATCATGTTCTCGCCGGCGTCGTTCGTCGAAGGCTGGGCGCACTACTGCGAGCAGATGATGATCGAGGCCGGCTTCGGCCGTCGCGAGTACAGCATCCAGCTCGGTCAGCTCGCCGAGTCGCTCATCCGCCTCGCGCGGTTCGTCGTGTGCATCAAGCTGCACGCGGAGGACATGTCCGTCGAGCAGGGCGTTCGGCTGTTTCGCGAAGAAGCGTTCATGGAGGAAGCGAGCGCGCGCCGGGAAGCCGAGCGCGGCACGTTCGATCCGACGTATCTCGTGTACAGCGTCGGCAAGCTCGCGCTGCTGAAACTGAGACAGGACGTGAAGCAGCGGCAGGGCAAGTCCTTTTCGCTCCGCTCGTTCCACGACACGCTGCTGTCGCAGGGCACCGCGCCGTTTTGGCTCCATCGTCAACTGATGCTGGGCGACGATGGCGATGTGATTGAATAGACGACAGGAGTCCGATGCCGCTCTACGAGTACCGATGTGACGCCTGCGGTCGCCGCTTCGAGAAGATAAAGAAATTCTCCGACGCCCCGCTCGAGACGTGCGAGCTGTGCGGCAAGGGACCTGTCCACAAGCTGATGTCGTCGCCGGCCAT
>Ga0070699_100005203_pt1 | contig 11436 bp, 8 predicted proteins | sample KBSK1503metaG_FD_65473 | JGI IMG/M metagenome (GOLD analysis project Ga0070699, IMG submission 65473) | Corn, switchgrass and miscanthus rhizosphere microbial communities from Kellogg Biological Station, Michigan, USA - KBS K1-50-3 metaG | ecosystem: Host-associated > Plants > Roots >...
CCAGGTATACAGAATGCTGCCCCGCCGTTCCTGTCCCGGCCGGGTGCCTTCCACCTTGTCGCCTTCCTTGACCATCAGGAGGGCGCCTTCGGGCACCGGGTAGCGGTTCAGGACCCGCTTGTGATCGTGCTCGTCCAGGACCAGGATGCCTTCCTTGGTCTCGTCCGAGGCGGACTCGTCTTCCCGGGTGAGGACGACCCGGATGTTGCCCCTGGTGCCGTCCTCGTACTCCACCGGAAGGTCCGCGAACTCCAGCCCGGCGGTGTATTTCACCACGCCGTCAGTCCGGGCGCGGCGCTCCGCTTCTTCCGCGATGCGGGCGGAGGTCCCGCCGATATGGAAGGTCCGCAGCGTCAGCTGGGTACCCGGCTCGCCGATCGACTGCGCGGCGAGAATGCCCACCGCTTCGCCCATGTCCACGATGTCCATGGTCGCCAGGTTCCGGCCGTAGCACATCCGGCAGATGCCCCGGCGGGCTTCGCAGGTGAGCACCGAGCGGATCTTGACCTTCTCGATCCCGGCCTCGTCGATCGCGGTGGAGGCCGCCTCGTCGATCAGCTTGCCCGCCGTCACCAGGACTTTGGGATCGCCGTGCTCGTCCAGCTCGTGCGGATCGTACACGTCTTCCGCGGCGACCACGCCGAGGATCCGCTCCTTGAGCGGCTCGATGATATCCTCGCCTTCCTTGAGCGAAGCGATCTCGAGGCCCATGATGGTCCCGCAGTCTTCCTCGGTGACCGTGACATCCTGCGCCACGTCCACCAGCCGGCGGGTCAGGTAGCCGGCGTCCGCCGTCTTCAGGGCGGTGTCGGCCAGGCCCTTCCGGGCGCCGTGGGTCGAGATGAAGTACTCGAGCACGGTAAGGCCTTCGCGGAAGTTCGACTTGATCGGGCTCTCGATGATCTCCCCGATACCGCCGGTCAGCTTCTTCTGCGGCTTGGCCATCAGGCCGCGCATGCCGGCCAGCTGGCGGATCTGGTCGCGGCTGCCCCGGGAGCCCGAGTCGAACATCATGAAGACCGGGTTGAATCCGCCGCGGGAACGCCGCATGTGATTGACCATCGCCTCGGCCACGTCGTTGTTGGCGTGGGTCCAGGCGTCGATCACCTTGTTATACCGCTCGCCGAAGGTGATCTGGCCGGTATTGTATGCCTTCTGGAACCGGGCCACCCGCTTGTCGGCCTCTTCCAGCAGGGTGATCTTCTCTTCCGGAACTTCCAGGTCCTCGATGCCGATCGAGATGCCGCCGTGGGTGGCGAAGCGGAACCCGAAGTCCTTGAGCCGGTCCAGCAGGGACACGGTATCGGACAGCCCCGCCTTCATGTAGCTCTGCAGCACCAGGTCGGACAGCACCTTTTTCTTCATCAGCTCGTCGCGGAAGCCCAGCTCGGCGACCAGCTTCCCGGGCAGGATGCTGTTGAACACCACCCGGCCCACCGTGGTCGGCACCCAGTGCGGCTTGGGATCCACCGCGCCGCGGGGCGGCACGTACCAGAAATGGATCGCCGTGTGGTAGGTGAGCTTGGCGTTGAGCAGCGCCATCTCCAGCTCCGCGAGGCTGCCGAACCGGCGCGCGTTCTTCCAGTACTCCTCGCGCACCTTCGCCTTGTCCTTGCCTTCGGCCAGCTTCTCTTCGAGCGCGCGGGGCAGCTTGGTGAGGAAGTAGGATCCCAGCACCATGTCCTGCGACGGCTCCGCCACCGGACGCCCGTCCGACGGCTTCAGGATGTTATTGGACGAAATCATCAGCAGCCGCGCCTCGATCTGGGCTTCGAAGGAGAGCGGCACGTGCACGGCCATCTGGTCGCCGTCGAAGTCCGCGTTGAACGCGGCGCAGACCAGCGGGTGAATCCGGATGGCTTTGCCTTCCACCAGCACCGGCTCGAAGGCCTGGATGCCCAGGCGGTGCAGCGTCGGCGCCCGGTTGAGCAGCACCGGGTGGTCCTGGATTATCTCTTCCAGGATCTCGTAGACTTCGGGCGACTCCTTTTCCACGATCTTCTTGGCCCGCTTCACCGTCTCGGCGATGCCCTTCTGCACCAGCTGGTGGATGATGAACGGCTTGAACAATTCCACCGCCATCGCCTTGGGCAGGCCGCACTGGTGGAGCCGCAGCTCGGGACCCACCACGATGACCGACCGGCCGGAGTAGTCCACCCGCTTGCCCAGCAGGTTCTGCCGGAAGCGGCCCTGCTTGCCCTTCAGCATGTCGGAAAGCGACTTGAGCGGCCGCTTGCCGCGACCGCGGATCGCCTTGCTGCGGCGGCCGTTGTCGAACAGCGCGTCCACCGCCTCCTGCAGCATCCGCTTCTCGTTGCGCAGGATGACTTCCGGCGCCTTGTGCAGGATCAGCTTCTGCAGCCGGTTGTTCCGGTTGATCACCCGGCGGTAGAGATCGTTCAGGTCGCTGGTGGCGAAACGGCCGCCATCGAGCGGGACCAGGGGACGCAGGTCCGGCGGAATCACCGGCACCACGTCCAGGATCATCCAGGTCGGGTTGTTGGGCAGGTCGCCCGACTCGCCGGAGGAGAGGAACGCGTCCACGATCTTCAACCGCTTCAGCATCTGCTTCTTGCGGTGCTGGCTGGTCTCCGTCGCCACTCCGTTGCGGAGCTCCTCGGCCAGCTTCTTGATATCGAGCCGGCTCAGCAGCTCCCGCACCGCGGGCGCCCCGATATCGGCCCGGAAGCCGGTATCGCCTTCTTCCTTGGCCTTGGCGCGCATGGCGAGGAACTCGTCCTCGTCCAGCAGCTGGTTGTGCTCGACGTCCTGGTCGCCCGGCTCGATCACGATGTAGCTGGAGTAGTAGATCACCCGCTCCAGGTCGCGCAGGGTGACGTTCATCAGGTTGCCCATCGGCGAGGGCAGCGTCTTGAAGAACCAGATGTGCGCCACCGGCACCGACAGCTCGATGTGCCCCATGCGCTCGCGGCGAACCTTCGACAGGGTCACCTCGACGCCGCAACGGTCGCAGATCACGCCACGATAGCGGATCCGCTTGTATTTCCCGCAATGGCACTCCCAGTCCTTGACCGGGCCGAAGATCCGCTCGCAGAACAGGCCGTCTTTTTCCGGCTTGAAGGAGCGGTAGTTGATGGTCTCCGGCTTGGTCACCTCGCCCCAGGACCACCAGTTCCGCTGGCCCTGCAACTCCAGGCGCTCGCGTTCCTTGGAATCCCGGGGTCCCCGGATTTCCTCGGGGGCGGCGATCCGGATGCTGATATAATCGAAACTCGAGCTCTTGGGCTCGCGACCGCTGCGAAAATCAATCATTGGTTACCCTCTCGTACCCGTTGAACGTGGACCGGTGAACGTGATTTCTCGCGCTCTGCGCGCACGCTGTGCGCGCCTTCAGCCCGTCATCTCTGCACCCTGCACTCTGCACCCTGCACGTTCTCATTCATCACCGTCAGCGGTGGTCCCCAATGTGACTTTGAGGCCCAGCGCCTGGAGCTCCTTCACCAGCACGTTGAACGACTCCGGGATACCCGGTTCCGGCAGGTTCTGCCCCTTCACGATCGCCTCGTACACCTTGCTGCGCCCATTCACGTCGTCCGACTTGACCGTGAGCATCTCCTGCAGCACGTGGGCGGCGCCATACGCTTCCAGCGCCCACACTTCCATTTCACCGAACCGCTGGCCGCCGAACTGGGCCTTGCCGGCGAGCGGCTGCTGGGTCACCAGGGAGTACGGTCCGATGGACCGGGCGTGGATCTTGTCGTCCACCAGGTGGCTCAGCTTGAGCATGTAGATCGAGCCGACCGTCACTTCGCCCTCGAAGCGCTGGCCGGTGCGGCCGTCGCGGAGCACGGCCTTGCCGCCCGGCGTCAGCCCGGCGGTGCGCAGCAGCTCGTTCGCGGCCGCCTCGACCTCGTCGGCGCTGGCCTTGGCTTCGCCGAGCAGGGCGGCCAGGGCCGGCTTGCCGGCCTGTTGCAGTACCTCCGCCGGGGAGAGATCCCCCGACTTCTCGAGATCTTTCGCCGCCTTCTGGTATGACTTCTGGTCCTTGCCGCCGTTCCCCAGCTGGTGCTGGTGGAACGCGACCTCGTTCTTCCGCTGACCCTGCTCCCGCTCGCTCAGCTCCCGGCCGGCTTCGGCCAGGAAATCCCGGAGCCCGGTATAGATCTCCTTGGTACTGGCCGAGGTTCCCCGGCTGGCCAGGTCCGAAATGCCGGCTTCCGAGAGATTGGACCGCTTGCCTTCTTCGGCGAGCTGCTTCAGGTCCTCTACCATCTTCACGATGATGTCGGGGCCCACCACCGGCGGCCGCACCTTCAGCTTGAGCGCCTGTCCGGCCCAGGACAGGCCGGCGATCCGCATCAGCACGCCGATCTCGTTCTCGTCGGCGCCGCGGAAGACCGGCGTCTTGGCCTTGAAGCCGAGCAGCCGGGCGCACCAGCCCAGGTGGGTCTCCAGGATCTGGCCCACGTTCATCCGGCTGGGCACGCCCAGCGGGTTCAGCACGATGTCCACCGGCGAGCCGTCCGGGAGGAACGGCATGTCCTCTTCCGGGACGATGCGGGCGACGATGCCCTTGTTGCCGTGCCGGCCCGCCATCTTGTCGCCTACCGAGACTTTGCGCTTCTCGGCGATATACACCTTCACCAGCTGGATCACGCCCGGAGGCAGCTCGTCCGGCTGGAGAATCTTGTCGATCTGGTCTTCCGCCTTTTCCTCGACCTTGGCGCGTTCCTTATAGGCGGCGTCGATGGTCGCCCGGATCCGCTCGTTGGACGCCTTGTTGGCCACCCGGAGCGTCTTGAGGTCCACGTCGGCCAGGTCGATGTCTTCCAGCGCCTGGGCGGTCAGCTTGGTGCCGGCCGGCCGGTACTCTTCGACCGTGCCGTTGCGGAGCATGAGAGCCACTTCCTGGCCCTGCAGCAGGTGACGCAGCTCGTCGAACATGGCGGCGCTGATCCGGGACTTCTCGTCGTTCTCCACCCGGCGCACTTCGCCGATCCGCTCGCCCCGGTCCTTCTCGACCACCTGGTCTTCCACCCGGCTGAAGATCTTCACGTCGATCACCACGCCCCGCATGCCCGGAGGCACCTTGAGCGAGGAATCCTTCACGTCCTTCGCCTTCTCGCCGAAGATCGCCGTCAGCAGCTTCTCTTCCGGCGACAGCTCGGTCTCGCCCTTCGGGGTGATCTTGCCGACCAGGATGTCGCCCGGCTTCACGTGGGCGCCGATCCGCACGATGCCCCGCTCGTCGAGATCCACCAGCGACTCGTCGGACACGTTGGGGATTTCCCGGGTGATCTCCTCCTGCCCCCGCTTGGTGTCGCGGACGTGGAGTTCCAGCTCCTGGATGTGGATCGACGAGTAGACGTCGTCCTTGACCAGCCGCTCGGAGAGCACGATGGCGTCTTCGAAATTGTGGCCGTACCACGGCATGAAGGCGACCAGCACGTTGCTGCCCAGCGCCAGCTCACCGTCCTCGGTGGCCGACCCGTCGGCGATGATCTGCCCGGCGGCGATCTTCTGGCCCAGGTGGACCAGGGGCCGCTGGTTGATCGCGGTGTCCTGGTTGGTGCGCCAGAACTTCTTCACCCGGTAGCGATCGTGCTGGGTGAGTCGGGCCAGCGGGGTTTCTCCGAACCGCACCCCGTTTTCGCCGGCATCGACCAGGATCTCGTCAGCGGTAACCCGGGTCACGGTTCCCGCCCGGCGCGCGATGATGACCGCGCCGGAGTCCCGTGCCACCTTCTCTTCCAGCCCGGTGCCGACCAGCGGCGCCTGGGGGAACAGCAACGGCACGCTCTGCCGCTGCATGTTGGAGCCCATCAGCGCGCGGTTGGCGTCGTCGTGCTCCAGGAACGGGATCAGCGCCGCGGCGATGGAGACCAGCTGTTCCGGCGCCACGTCCATGAAGTCGATCCGCTCCGGCGGCAGCAGCGGGTAGTCGTCCCCCTTGCGGCACAGCACCAGGGTTTCCTCAAACTTGCCGGCCTCGTCGAGCGGCGCGTTGGCCTGCGCGATGTTGTATCCCTCCTCGTCGCTGGCCGACAGCCACTTCACGTCGTTGCTGACCTTGCCCGCCTTCACCACCCGGTACGGCGTCTCGATGAAGCCCAGCTCGTTGATCCGGGCGTAGGTCGAAAGGCTGGTGATCAGGCCGATGTTCGGGCCTTCCGGCGTCTCGATCGGGCACATCCGGCCGTACTGCGAGTAGTGCACGTCGCGGACTTCGAAGCCCGCACGCTCCCGGGTCAGGCCACCGGGGCCCAGAGCGCTCAGCCTCCGCTTGTTGGTCAGCTCGGCCAGCGGGTTGGTCTGGTCCATGAACTGCGACAGCTGGGACGACCCGAAGAACGCCTGGATCACCGCGCTCACCGTCCGCGCGTTGACCAGGTCGTCCAGCGAAATCTTTTCCGGATCGCTGTTGATGCTCATCCGCTCCTTCACCAGCCGCGCCATGCGGGACAGGCCCACCGAGAACTGGTTGGCAATCAGCTCGCCCACCGACCGGATCCGGCGATTGCCAAGATGGTCGATGTCGTCGGTGAACCCGCGGCCGTCGTGCAGCTCGATCAGGTAGCGGATGATGGCAATGAAGTCCTCTTCGGTGAGGACGGTCTGGTTCGAATCGATGCCGAGCTTCAGCCGCTGGTTGATCTTGTAGCGGCCCACCCGGCCCAGGTCGTAGCGCTTGGGGTTGAAGAACAGCTTCTGCAGCTGCTGCCGGGCGGTCTCCAGGTTGGGCGCCTCGCCGGGACGCAGCAGGGCGTAGATCTGCTCCAGGGCCTCGGCCTCGTTCTTGGTCGGGTCCTTGGCCAGGGTGTTCTTGATGAGCGGCGAATCGGAACGTCCCGGCGGCAGCAGGACATCCACCCGCACCACGTTCTGCTTGCGCAGCTTGCCCCGCAGGGTCTCGGTCAGCTCTTTGCCACCCTCGGCCAGCACTTCACCGGTCTCCGGGTCGGCGACGTCGAACGCCAGGATGTGGCGATGCCGGTCCCGGGTGCTGGTAGGCTGTTCCTCGTCGCGCAGGTCCAGGGTACCATAGCCGGTGAAGACCCTGACCGTCTTCACACCGACGTGGCGCATCGCGTTCAGCCGCTCGGCGACCAGCTCATCGCCCACCTTGCCCAGCGGCTCACCGCCCTTGTCTTCCGGGTTGGGCACGTCGGCCGCGAGCAGGGCGCCCATGACTTCGCGCCGCTCGTGCCGGGCTTCCAGCTTCCCGGTGATGTCGAGGTCCTTGGTAGCGAAGAAGAGCCGCAGAATGTCGGCGTTGTCCCCGTAGCCGAAGGCCCGCAGCAGCGCGGTGGCCGGGAACTTCTTCTTCTTGTCGATGTGCACGTAGATCACATCGTGAATGTCGATCGTGAACTCGACCCAGGAGCCCCGGAACGGGATGATCCGGGCCGAGAACAGCCGCTGGCCATTGGGGTGGGTGTCTTCCTCGAAGACCACGCCCGGCGACCGGTGCAGCTGGCTCACCACGACGCGCTCGGCGCCGTTGATGACGAAGGTGCCGAGCGGGGTCATGATCGGCAGCTCGCCCAGGTACACTTCCTTCTCGATGATGTTCTTGGGTCGCTTGACGGCATCGACCTCCTCGAACACCACCAGCTGGAGCGTGGCCTTGAGCGGCGCGGCGTAGGTCATGTCGCGCTCGATGCATTCCTCGACCGTGTACTTGGGATCGCCCAGGTTGTAACGGACGAAGTCCAGGCTGTACTTCCCGTTCACATCGCCGATGGGGAAGAGGTCGCGGAAGACCCGCTCCAGCGAGACGTCCTGGCGGTCGCCGCCGACGTCGTCCGGCGCCATGAGGCTCTGGAACGCGGCCGTCTGTATGTCGAGAAGGTGGGGCATAGGCATCCCGCCTTCGCGCTTCGAAAACATGATTACCGGTCTCGTATGTGGCATTTTCTCGCTCTCGCCCAACACAAATGGCCCCGTCACGGGCCCCCCCGCCCAATGCGGAGGGGCCTCGCGGGGCTTCAGTTCCAACGAATCAACGGGTGTTGCTCAAATATCATGTCGTCTCACCGAAGTAGGGAGCCTTTTTGTCCAGCGACCCTTCGACGGCGAAGCCGTCTCGGGGTAGGCCACGCCTACTTCAGCTCGACGGTCGCTCCCTGTTCTTCCAGCTTCTTCTTGATTTCCTCGGCCTCGGCCTTGGCCACGGCGTCCTTCACGACGCTGGGCGGACTGTCCACCAGGTCCTTGGCTTCCTTGAGGCCCAGGCTGGTGACTTCACGCACCACCTTGATCACCTGGATCTTCTTCGCGCCGGCGTCCTTGAGCACGACCTGGAACTCGGTCTTCTCCTCGGCGGGCGCCGCGGCCGCCGCGCCGCCCGCGCCGCCCATCGGGGCCGCGGCAACCGGGGCGGCGATGGTGACGTTGAACTTGGCCTTGAAGGCCTCGATGAAATCCGCGAGCTCCAGCACGGTCATTCCGCCGATCGCGTCGAGCAGCTCGTCTTTGCTGATGGTGGTGGGCATTGTCCTGTTTTCTCCAGTGATTATGAACCAGCGCCGCGCTGGGTACGAAGCGCCTCAAGAGCGCCGACAACCTGCATGAGCATTCCATTCATGACGCCGGCCAGCTGGGCCAGCGGTGCCTGCATCGCGCCAGCCAGCTGGCTGAGCAGGACTTCCCTCGACGGCAACGATGCCAGCTGCTTCACCTGCGCCGGCGACATCGCCCGGCCGTCCACCAGCCCGATCTTGATGGCCGGCTTTTCGAACTCCCTGGCGAAATCGGTGAGCACCTTGGCGGCGGCCACCGGGTCCTTGCCGGCCAGCACCAGGCCGGTCGGGCCGGCCAGGTGATCGTTCAGCGCATTGATGTGGTTCGCCTCGAGCGCGCGCTGGGCCAGTGAATTCTTCACGACGACGTAAGTCACCCCGGCGGTCCGCAGCCGGCGGCGGAGCTCGGTCATCCGGAGCACGTTCAGCCCGGTAAAATCGGTGACGTACAGATTGGGAGACGCCTTGAACCGCTTGGCCAGCGTATCCACCGTTTCCTGACGCTCGGTCTTGCTCATCGATATACCGCCGTGTCGATCCGCACGCCGGGACCCATGGTGCTGGAGACCGTCGCCGACCGGATGTAGATGCCTTTCGCCGCGGGCGGCCGGGCCCGCACGATGGTGTCCATGAAAGTGTTCAGATTGTCCGCCAGCTGTTCGGCGGTGAAATTCACCTTGCCGATCGGGGCGTGAACGTTCCCGGTCTTGTCCACCCGGAACTCGATCTTGCCGGCTTTGATCTCGCGCACCGCCTTGGTCACGTCCATGGTCACCGTCCCCGCCTTGGGGTTCGGCATCAGGCCGCGGGGACCCAGCACCTTGCCCAGCTGCCCCAGCTGGCCCATCACGTCCGGGGTGGCGACGATCACGTCGCACTCCAGCCAGCCTTCCTTCAGCTTGGCGATGTACTCGACCCCGACGAAATCGGCGCCGGCCGCTTCGGCTTCCTTGATCCGGTCGCCCTGGGTGATCACCAGCACCCGGACCGACTTGCCGGTACCATGGGGAAGCACGACGGTGCCGCGCACGATCTGGTCGGCATGGCGGGGATCCACTCCCAGCCGGACGGCGACATCCACCGTCTCATTGAACTTGACGAACGCCGCGGACTTCACGGTCTCGACCGCTTCCCGGGTGGAGTACTCCCGGGTGCGGTCGACCCTGGCGGCCGCGGCCTTGAACTTCTTGCCCTGGGTCGGCATCAGTCGGCCACCTCCAGCCCCATGGACCGCGCGGTGCCGGCGATCATCTTCATGGCGCTTTCCAGGTCGGACGCGTTGAGATCGGCCATCTTGATTTCGGCGATCTTCTTGAGCTGGGCCCGCGTCACCTTGCCGACCTTGGTCCGGTTGGGCTGGGCGCTGCCTTTTTCAATGCCGGCTTCCTTCAGCAGCAGGTTGGGCGCCGGCGGCGTCTTGGTTATGAAGGTGAAAGTCCGGTCCCCGAAGATCGTGACGACCACGGGGATGACCATCCCTGCCTGGGACTGGGTCCGGGCATTGAACTGCTTGCAGAACTCCATGATGTTGACGCCGTGCGGACCCAGCGCCGTACCTACCGGCGGTGCCGGGTTCGCCGCGCCAGCCGGGCACTGCAGCTTGACGACAGCGGTGATCTTCTTGGCCATTCACTCTCCATCGTAACGCCCGTCCATCGGGCTCCCACCTGACCGGGTGGTGACGGTGACAACCAAAAGCGTTCAAGGTGCAAACACGCTTTTCTCTTCAGTGACCTCGTAACTGCAAATAATCCAGCTCCACTACCGTCGGCCGCCCGAACAGGCTCACGCTCACCCGGACCTTGCCCTTGTCGCTCAGGATTTCCTCGACCGTGCCGCTGAAATCCGAGAAGGGACCCTCGGTGATTTCCACCACCTGGCCCACCATGAACGGGATTTCTTCCTTCGGCTCGGTCTCGGCCACTTCTTCGGCGATGCCAAGCAGGCGGTTCACTTCGTCCTGGCGGAGCGGCTGCGGTGCCTTGCCGCTGCCCACGAACTTGATCACGCCCTGGATGCTGTTGATGACGTGGAGCGCCTCCTGCCCCATGCCCATCTCCACCAGCACGTAGCCGGGGTACAGCTTCCGTTCGACGTTGACTTTCTTGCCGTTCTTGATCTCGACCACTTCCTGCACCGGCACCAGCGCCTGCTTGATCAGCTTCTGGCCGTCGGGGCGGGGATCGTCGCTGATCCGCTGCGCGATAAGATTGCGCACCTTGTTTTCATGACCAGCGGTGGTCTGGATGGCGTACCAGCGGTATTCCATGGTGGCGATCATCTCGCCAACGCGGCGACGCCATCGATCAGGATCTTCCCGAGCAGCCAGTCCATCCAGCCGATGAGAATGCCCAGCACCACCGACAGGATCAGGATCATCCGGGTCGCCTTGACCAGCTCGTCCCGGGTGGGCCAGGTGACCTTCTTCATCTCGGCCCTGGTCGCGACCAGGAACCCCGTCAGCCGGGTGAAGAATCCGCCGATGCCGGCGCCCCATTTCCGGGGCGTCCCGGTCTCGCTGGGCTGAACGACTTCTGTGCTCACTTCGATTCCTTGTGCAGCTGATGCTTGTTGCACCGGGGGCAGAATTTCTTCCACTCCACCCGCTCCGGGTGCTTGCGGCGGTTCTTGTCCTGGAAATAGTTCCGCTCTTTGCAGTCGGTGCATTCCAGGATGATCTTGTCTCTCGGCATTCTATCAACTCTCGGTTTTCACGGCGGTCGGGGCGGTCAGGCGGTCGGGGCGGTCAACTACCCCGGTTTTGTCCGCCGTGACCGCCTTGTCCGCCTCGTCCGCCTACTTGAGAATCTTGGTCACCACGCCGGCGCCGACGGTGCGGCCGCCCTCGCGGATCGCGAAGCGCAGCCCCTCGTCCATCGCGATCGGCGTGATCAGCTCGATCGTCATCTGCACGTTGTCCCCCGGCATCACCATCTCCACCCCCTCGGGCAGC
>Ga0070699_100005204_pt1 | contig 11434 bp, 10 predicted proteins | sample KBSK1503metaG_FD_65473 | JGI IMG/M metagenome (GOLD analysis project Ga0070699, IMG submission 65473) | Corn, switchgrass and miscanthus rhizosphere microbial communities from Kellogg Biological Station, Michigan, USA - KBS K1-50-3 metaG | ecosystem: Host-associated > Plants > Roots >...
GGCGGGTACATCCCGGCGGTCGCAGCCAAAGCTCAGGCGGCTAACATTCGCTTTGTGCGAGTTACGACCGAACCATCGCCAGTGGCAGTTTCGTTCGCGGGGATGGTGCTGGGTAAGACAAAAGATCTGAAAGCAACTGCAATCGCAGGCTATTCAGTTCCGTTGACTGATATTTGCAATTTCCTTCCGATCACCGTGATCGACTACGGCAGTCCGATCGTTGCGGGACAAACTTATACCTTCCGTGCGCAAGCAGGCGGAATGGTTTCACCGGGTAACTACCAGATCCTTGCCCTCGCGGGTTCGGGTGGTGCTGATGCGCGTGTGGGTCTCGGTGCGGGCGTTGATGCTTGTGCTGGACCAGGCGCGGTTTATTCAGTCGATACCAAAACAGGTGTGACCGCAGGCGCAGTTAGACAAGGAATCAACACGCGTTTCGACGACTTTCAGACGTCGCAGGTGAATCCGATCGACATGCCTCCGGATCTCAACATCCAGGAGAACATTACTTACGACCAGTACAAAGCGGGCAGTCCGATAAAAGCGCCAAGCCATACCGGATTCAACAACCGCCGCGTGGTCTACATTCCGATCGTCAAGGCTGAAGAATTTGACCAGGGTAAGAACATCGTTAAGTTTGATCGCATTGGCCAGTTCTTCCTCCAGACGAAGGTTGGTAGCGGCAGCGGTGGGGACCTTCGTGCCGAGTACATCGACGACATCGTGGTGGGCGTTGGCAAATACAACCCGGGCGGTGGCGCGAATCCGTTGATGACCACTCCTGTTTTATACAAATAGGGGGAAAACACTATGCATCATCGAGTACGCAAAATTCGAAACGTGCGGCGCTGGCGACGATTCAATCTGTTGCATCGTTTTGGCCGCGACGAGCAGGGTGTGCAACTGGTCGAGGTCGCGATCGTCATTCCGATCATGCTGATGTTGTTTGCGGCAGTCGGTGAGTTTGGGCGCTACTTCTACGAGTATTCGACGATGGCGAAAGCTGCTCGCGTCGGAGCCCGATTCATGGCGGCCAAGACACTCGACAGCGCCTCGACCGATTGGATTTTGGCAACCAAGAAACTGGTCGTTTATGGCAATACCGCCGGTTCCGGAAACCCGGTATTGCCTGGTCTATCGGTCGACAACGTCGATGTGAAGTTTGCCGGCGGCACTTATACCAATGGCAACGGCGTGCCGGCGACTGTCACGATCACCTTCATTAACTACAAGCACAAATCAGCATTTGATCTCGCAAAGATTACCAACATCAAGAATTTGTCGCTGAATGTAGACGTTAAGCCGAGCGTAACTATGCGTTATCTCCTTAACGCCGCAGCGATCTAAAAAGGCGCAAAACCATGCTTCGCATCAGAAACTTCAAACAGAACGAGAAGGGTTCGACTCTGGTTGAGTACGCCATTGGCGCATCCGTGTTTCTCATGGCGGTGTTCGCAGTGCTGGAGTTTGGCCGAGCGCTCTGGGCCCACAACGCACTGACCGACGCTGCTCGGCAGGGTGCTCGCTATGCCGTATTGCACCAGCCCAATGGCGGCGAAGACACCAATATCAAGAATCTGGTTGTTTACGGGAATGCCGGCGGCGGTACGAAACCGATAGTGCCCGGCTTAACGACAGGTAACGTGCAGATCAGTCGCAGCGGCGACTTCTCGGTTAACTCCGGTACAGCCACCGTGAAGATCACGGGTTATAAGTTCCAGTTTGTACTTCCGTTTATGCCGGGTTCGATCAACATGCCGGAGTATTCAACCACCCTAACCGGGGAATCAGCCGGCTTGATTCCCTAAAACCCCAACCTCATCCGAGTTCCAGGAAAGCTGGTCCAAGAAAAAACCATGACTGCACCAATAACCTGTGTTGTTTTGAGTACCGGACTCGACAACTTCAAAGACATTCGTCGCGCCATCACTGCGGAAGAACGCGTCAAGCTACTCGCCGGTGGTAACGACCCTGAACAGCTCTATGAAGAGATCGTTCGCCTGAAGCCAGACGCTGCGATAATCGCGCTTGGTCCAAACGCAGATACCGCGGTCCGGTTCATAGAAAAGTTAAATGCCGAATGTCCGGGAACCGCTCTCATTTCAGCCGCGCAGGATGCTTCGCCTGATCTGATTCTGAAGAGCCTGCGCGCCGGCGCGCGCGAGTTTTTGCGCATTCCGATTAGCTCCGAAGAACTGCGCACAGTGTTGTCGCGTATTTCCGACTTCTGCTCTAAGAAGGTTGAGATACCGAAGAAGAAAGGCCGCATGGTCAGCGTCTTCTCGAGCAAAGGTGGCTGCGGCACGTCCTTCATTGCAACCAACCTGGCGGCGGCTGCGGCGACCAAGACCGTGCTCGTCGATCTGAATCTTCAGGCCGGCGACCTGCCGCTGTTTTTGGGACTCGATGCCAAGTATTCAATCTCCGACATGGTTGAGAAACGGTCGCGACTCGACGGAGAGCTGATCAATAGTCTCGTCACGCCACACTCGACCAATCTGTCGTTGTTGGCCGCACCGCGCGAAGCCGACTCCGCGGACGAGATCGAACCGCAACACATTTTCGAAGTCCTGCAAAAACTGCGCGAACACTTCGACTACGTAGTGCTCGATCCGCAGCACACGTTCGACTCGATTACACTCGCCGCGCTCGATCAGTCGGACGAAATCATTCTCGTGCTCACCCTCGATATCCCCGCGATTCGCAGCACACAGCGAGCGCTCGAGATCTTCGATCGACTCGGCTACCCGCGCAAGAAAGTGCGCATCATCGTGAATCGCTGGAGCAAGCAGATCGATCTGGAACTCAAGCAAGTCGAGAAGTTTCTCGGCGAGCCGGTCATCGGCTTTGTGCCGAGTGACTACCAAACGGCAGTCGGTTCGATCAATCTCGGCACGCCGCTGGTCCAGGCTGAACCTACTTCCAAGATCTCGCTCGAGATTCGTCGTATAGCAGAGCAGATTTCGGTGGGAGTCGCGCCGATCGACGTATCGAAACAACGCCGTCCGTTCTGGGCTTCATTACTCAAGAAACAGTCAGCCCAGCCAAACTTCAAACTGCAAGCCTCAATGGAAAAGGTCTAAACCAGCGGCAGCCCCGCAGATGAGAAAAAACAATGGCACTACGTGAAAGATTAATCGGCAACAACGGTACCACGCCTCCGGGAGCTGTCGCAGACGGAACCGGCCAACATTCGTTCCAGGAAATGAAATCGCGTCTGCACCGGACGCTGATCAACCGAATGGATTTGACGAAGCTGTCAAGTCTGACTCCGGAACAGGTCCATGCGGAAGTGTCGCGTTTGGCCGAGGCCGTTTTGGCCCAGGAGGCCATGCCGCTGTCGGCTGCCGAACGCGAACGACTGGTCAACGACGTTCAGCATGAGCTCTTTGGTCTTGGACCACTCGAGCCGCTGCTGAAGGATCCGACCATCTCCGACATTCTCGTTAACAAATACGACACCATCTACATTGAACGGCGCGGAAAGATCGAACGCACGAACGTTACCTTCAAAGACGACGAGCACCTGATGCGCGTGATTGAACGAATTGTTTCGGCAGTCGGGCGCCGCATCGATGAGTCGTCGCCGATGGTGGACGCACGTCTCCAGGACGGTTCGCGTGTCAACGCCATCATCCCGCCACTCGCGATCGATGGTCCAGTAGTTTCAATTCGCCGCTTTGGCGCCGATCCGCTGAAGATGTCGTCACTAATCGACAACAAAGCGCTCACCAAAGACATCGCCGACATGCTCCAGATGGTTGTGACCGCGCGACTGAACGTCCTGATCTCAGGCGGTACCGGCGCCGGTAAAACGACCCTGCTGAATGCGCTGTCGGCCTTTATCCCCGATAACGAGCGCATCGTTACGATTGAAGACTCGGCCGAACTTCAGCTCCAGCAGCCGCACACCGTTCGGCTCGAAACCAGGCCGCCGAATATCGAAGGCCGTGGTGAGGTTACGCAAAGAGATCTCGTTCGTAACGCGCTGCGTATGCGTCCCGATCGCATCGTGATCGGCGAGGTCCGCGGCGGTGAAGCGATCGACATGCTTCAGGCTATGAACACTGGTCACGACGGCAGTTTGACGACCATCCACGCCAACACACCACGCGACGCTATGGCCCGGCTTGAGACCATGATCCAGATGACCGGGATGCGTCTCTCGGATCGTGCGATGCGCCAGCAGATCGCGTCCGCGATCAACCTCGTACTCCAGGTTGCGCGCATGTCTGACGGTTCACGACGCGTCACTTCCATTTCTGAAATCACCGGAATGGAAGGCGAGACGATCACCATGCAGGAGATCTTCCAGTATGAGCGCACCGGTCTCGATCAGCAGGGCCAGGTGCTCGGACGTTTCCGTCCAACCGGTATTCGTCCACGTTTCGCCGAACGGCTGAAGGCTTGTGGTTTGCAATTGCCACGCGTGTTCTTCGAGGAGATGTAAATCACCATGATCATATCTTTTCTCGTATTCGTGTTTGCGTTGTTCCTGGTACTGGGCGCATACCTGCTCGCCACTCACGGAACAGACCAGAAACGCGTGCGGCTGCAAAAGCGATTGTCGGAAGCGCTGCTTCATTCCGCCCAGACCGAAGACATCGAGGTGGTGCTCGCTCGCAACGAGTTGATGAGCGAGATCCCCTGGATGAACCGGATGCTGATCAACATGCAGGCGACGTTCCACATGAAGCGCCTGTTGGACCAGGCGGATCTGCATATCACACCCTCGCGGCTGATGATGTTTTCGTTCATGGCCGGTATGTTGGGAGGACTGGCGGCATCTGTGCTGACGGTTTTTATACCGCTCATGATCCTGTCGGGTCTCGGGTGTGCGTCGATACCGCTAATTCACGTCTGGTACAAACGCAAACGGCGCTTTGACGCGTTCCTCGAGCAGCTTCCGGACGCGCTGGATCTGATTGCACGATCACTCAGTGCGGGTCATGCGTTCTCAGAATCGCTGCACATGGTTTCGAGTGAAATGCCGGAACCGATCGCCACCGAGTTTCGCAAGGCATATGAAGAACAGAATCTTGGTCTCTCAGTGAAACTCGCCCTTGAGAATCTGACGCAGAGAATGCCGCTGCTGGATCTGAAAATGTGTGTTACGGCGGTGCTGATTCAGCGCGAGACGGGCGGTAATCTCGCTGAGATTCTCGAGAAAGTTTCTTACACGATTCGAGAACGTTTCCGTATCCTGGGCGACTTGAAGACGTTGACCACCAGCTCGCGGATGTCAGCCTGGTTGCTGTGCGGGTTGCCGATCTTCGTCGCGATGGCAGTCACCTTCCTGAATCCGGATTACATGAGCGTGCTGTGGAAAGATCCGCGCGGCCATTACCTGATTGCGGCCGCCATGTTCCTGCAGATTACCGGCATGTTGATCGTCAGAAAGATCTTGAGAATCCAGATCTAAGCCTGGAGAAAAGGCCCAGCAATGATACTAATAATCGCCATCTCACTCTTCTTTTGTATCTCACTCGGAATGCTGGGTGTTTACTGGCTGCTCTACCGCCCGCAGAGTGCCGCGACTGAAAGATTGCAGCGCATGGGCGGTTCGAAAGAGGGCGTCATTACCCCGGGTGTGCCGTCGGTAGTAATGACGGACGATAGTCCAGCGGCAGAAATGGCCCAACGCCTGGCGGCGCCGATTAACAAACTGTTGCCGGCGTCAGCCACCGAAGCGAAGAAACTGCAAAAGAAATTGATGCATGCAGGATTTCGTTCGGCTGAAGCCCCGATCGTCTATCGCGCAATCCAGTTGGCTGCGATGGCCGGCTTTCCGCTGTTTATCGCGGCTGTCTGCGCCTTGACAGCGCGGCCGCTGAACAACGCGCTCATCTATATCATCATCGCGTTCGTCGTAGCTTTCTTCCTGCCGCGTTTCTTCCTGGGCAAGATGATCAAGAAGCGCCAGCGTCTGATTCGCTGGGGGCTCGCGGACGCGCTCGACTTAATGGTCGTTTCAGTCGAAGCCGGATTGGGCCTGAATGCGGCGATGATGAAAGTTTCGACCGAGCTGAGGGACGTTCACTCGGCGGTCGCGCTTGAATTTGAGCTCGCCAATTTGGAGATCCGCGTTGGTCGTGAGCGTGATGAAGCCTTGCGTAATCTCGCGGAGCGAACCGGCGTTGACGATCTTCGCAGTCTCGTTGCGATGCTGATCCAGACGGACAAGTTTGGTACTTCAATCGCGAAGGGCTTGCGCGTGTTTTCCGATTCACTACGCACTAAGCGGCGCCAGCGCGCTGAACAGGAAGCACAGAAAGCCGCGGTCAAGCTGTTGTTACCGCTGGCCTGTTTCCTGTTTCCAACGCTTTTTATCGCGATCCTTGGGCCCGCAGCCCTTAACCTCATTGACGTTATGGGAATGATGGATTGATGTAGAGGAGTGGACCAATGAACAAACGTAGAATCGTTGCTGTTCTAATCGCTTTAATCATAACCGTTGCTATAACTGCCATGTGGAGTGCTGCGACGATTGAGCGCGAGGGAGATCCCGATGCCATCGTGCTCGAAGATTCAGGTGTTGAAGCCGGCAACGCCGAGCAGCCGAAGAAAAAGGGTGGTAATAAGGTCGTTAAAGTGCTGGCCGCTCCATTCAAGGCTTTGGGCAGGCTGTTTGGTGGTGGTGACGACAACAACAAGGTCCACCGCATGACCGAGAAAGACGCCGAGCGTTTTGAGAGCGTCGGTGTGACGAGGATTGAAGACGCAAATAACCGGGCAGTGAAGCGCGACACATCGTCTGGTTCAGCGCGCGAGCATTTGGAAATCGGACGTCAGTTTTTGCTTGATGGTAATTATGGCGAAGCAATTTCGGAGTTGAGCCTGGCGGTGTCACTTGATGCGAAGTTGAGCGAAGCTCACAACCTCCTCGGCGTAGCCTACGACAAGAAGGGCTTCGCCGACCGTGCTAAAGACTCGTTCGAGCGCGCAGTGAAGATCGACGAAGATGCCGACACGCTCAACAATCTCGGCTTCTCTTTCTACCAGAACGGTAACTACCGCGCGGCGGTCGATCGTTTGAAGCGCGCCGCTAAACTGGCGCCGACTGACGAGCGCATTCTCAACAATCTCGGGCTCGCGTATTGCCGCCTCGGCAAGATCGACGAAGCGTATAAGGCCTTTTCACGTGCCACTGGTCCACTGACCGGCAATATCAACACCGCGAAGATGCTCGAGCGCTTTGGTCGTGAAGACGATGCCATTCGTTACTACGAAGCGGCGCGCCAGATCGATCCGAACAACACTTTCGCACTTCGTCGCCTGGCTGATCTCTACCAGCGCACCGGCCGCGCGAGCGAGTCGGAAGCTGCTCGTGCAGCTCTGGCCCTGGCCCAGAACAACAGCGCTAATAACACCGGAAAATAGGTCCTGTAAGACCCATTGGTCCTATTTCTGAGAAAAGAGAACCCCACAATGTCGCACACCGCAATACTGTCACGCGCGGAAATCGAAAGCATGGGCCCGCCGCTGCCCGAAGAAATCGCCGACACCGGTATTTCCGAAGGTTTTCTCTGCGACCTCGCATTGAAACACGTGGCCATGCTGCCGGAGCCGACCACCACCGCAGTTGCCGACCGCATCAATCTGCCGCGTACGCTAACTGAAGACCTGCTTCAGAAGCTGTATCGCGAAAAGCTCATCGAAGTGAAGCTGCAGTCGGCGATTGGTTCGACGCGGTACGCGATGTTGGACCACGGTTGGGATCGTCTCACGCGGCTGCTGTCAGTTTGCGGTTACGTTGGACCAGCGCCGGTCTCGCTGCGCGACTACTCGCACATGATGAAGCTGCAGTCGATTCCGTCAAACACAGCCGACATCGATACGGTGCGCCAGGCTTTTCACGATCTGGTGCTGCCGGAGTCGCTGTTACAAACGCTGGGTTGCGTAATCAACTCGCGTCGCTCGCTGTTTCTGACCGGATTGCCGGGCACCGGAAAGACGGCGGTTGCCGAACGCATCAATGGCGCCCTGGCGGGCGGCATCTGGATTCCGCATGCGGTTGAGATCGACGGACAGATCATCAGGGTGTTCGACGCCCACTGTCACGAACCTATGCCCGCGGATGAGACTCCGATCGACTTCGATCGTCGCTGGACACTGATTCAACGTCCGCTCGTGGTTGTCGGTGGTGAGCTGACGCTCGAGAATGCCGACTTGACCTGGAGTGAGGCTGCCAAGTTTTACGAAGCACCGTTTCAGATGAAGTCAAATGGCGGCACCCTGGTGATTGACGACTTCGGCCGCCAGCGAGTTGCGCCTCAGGATCTTTTGAACCGCTGGATCGTGCCGTTGGAACGACGAGTCGATTACCTCGCGTTGCACACCGGAAAGAAGATTGAAGTTCCGTTCGAGCAGCTCGTCGTGTTTTCGACCAACCTTGATGAGAAAGATCTCGCCGACCAGGCGTTTCTGCGACGCATGGGATATCGCGCGCGCGTCGAGCCACCGACACCGGCGGCCTACACTGCGATCTTCAAGCATCAGGCCGGACGGCGTGGCATCACAGTCGAGCAACCGGTGTTGGACCACATACTGACGAAGTACCGAACGGAACGGCGGCAGATGAAAGGCTGCGAACCACGCGACCTGCTGGATCGCGCTACTGATATCTGTTTGTTTGAGAATCAAGGTCTCAAGCTGACGCCGCAGGTAGTTGACATCGCCTGGCGTAATTATTTCGGTACGTCACACTCGTTTGCGACGACCCAGTCACCGGACCCTTTAGAACTGTAACCACATGACCAGATCCGCCAAAAATCCGCGTTATCTGTGGTTACTGTTGATCGTCCTCGTGTGTGCGAGCCAATCGTTTTCGCAGACGACGCAGGTCCGCTTGAAACTGGCCGACGGCTCTTACATCACAGTCGATGACGCGTGGGAGTCGCCGCAGGGCGTTTGGTATCGCCAGGGCGGACTCAGCCATCTGCTCGCCAAAGAAAAAGTAAAAAAGATCGAACGCACGACTCCGGCTGCTGCTGCTGAACCGGTTCAAAGTACCAACGACGACGATCACTTCGAAGTACCGGAAGTCGTCGCAGAGAACCGGCCGGTCAACGGCACCTACGACAAACCGTCGTGGATCTTTCTCAAAGGCGGCGCGCGCGTCGAAGCTGATAGCGCGACACAATCGCCCGCGGGTGTTTGGTACAAGCGCGGTCCGATGTCGATATTTATCGAGGCTGCTCGCGTCGATCGGGTTGAAGTCGAAGCTGCTGAAGCGGTGGCGCAGACGGGAAAGAAGGCGAGTGGTTGGAGCACTGGTCGCGCTGGTCTCGACAGTCTGATACGTCAGAACGGCAACCGGTACAACGTCGATCCCTATCTGATCTTTTTAGTGATGGAACAGGAGTCGCACTTCAACACGCATGCCGTGTCGCCGAAGGGCGCGCGTGGATTGCTGCAATTGATGCCGGGCACGGCGGCGCGCTTTGGCGTGCGACGTCCCCATGATGCGGCGCAGAATATTTCAGGCGGCACGAGGTACCTGCGAGAGTTGTTGAATCGTTTCAACAATCGCGTAGATCTTGTGTTGGCCAGTTACAACGCCGGTGAGGGCGCAGTGGCGAAGTTTGGCAATCGCGTGCCGCCGTATCGGGAGACACGCAACTACGTTAAGAAGATTAGTTATCGCTACAAACGCACCACCGCACGTACCAGGAAACCAGTATGAAACGAATACTGACTGCGATCTGCCTCGGTCTTTCGTTTTTAGTGATTGGCGCTAATGGTCAGCAGTCTGATGGTCCACTGACGAACACCTCAATCGTTAAGCTCGTCAAAGCCGGCTTTAAAGAGAAGACTGTAATCGCTATCATCTCCAACCAGCCCACTAACTTCAATCTCGATACTGAACAACTGATCAGCCTGAAGCGCAACGGTGTGAATGAGAACATCATTCTCGCTATGCTGTCAGCGCAACTGGGAACCGTGGTTGTGAATGACGACGAATGGTCCGCCGCTGATCCGTTCTTCAAAGGGTTGAAGACAGCAAACGATGCGGACGCGCAGGGGCAGGGCAGCGGCATCTTCGGATCCGGATCGAGCTCGCGATCCTCTAGTCGATCGCGAGGCGGTCAGGGTGGGAACGAGAATGATGGGAATGTAAGCGGCTCGGCGACGGTGCGTATTATCAAGCCGCCGGTGGAAGGCGGCGACAGCGCGACGGTGAAGCTCGAGAAGACACCGACGTTGACTAACGAAGGCGTGATTCGCCTGGTCGACGCGGGCTTTTCAGAGGGGACGATAATCAAGCGCATCGAGGACTCGCCGGTTGATTTCGATCTCTCGCCGGCCAAGGTTGTGGAGTTACAGAAACGAAGAGTCACTGAAGCCATCATTGCGGCGATGAATGCCGCGATGGGGAAATAAAACGTTTCACGCAAAGGCGCAAAGTAAGACGCAAAGCCGCTAAGAGAGACCTTAATCTTCCTTGCGTCTTTGCGTCTTTACTTTGCGCCTTTGCGTGAAATTCTTTCGGCCAAAATGTTACACGCTGGCCAATTTTAAGGCGCGTGTAGCACGAAGACACATCGTTCCCCTCGCATCCCTTAGCACGCAATCCGACCTAAATTGAAAAATAGTTGAACTTAAGTCTCCTCATCACCTACTTGGCACACTCATTGCCCATACGTCCGCGGCCTTGGACTGTCCATAGTCTGCCAGGCACGCCATAAAACTTTGAAACGGACGGAGAGACGATGCGACCTATCAAGCATGCGGAGAGAGGATTGACCTTAATAGCAGGAGGCCTTTTCAACGCAATTCAGTCAGTAAATAAATACAAGCCCAATCCTTCTTTTACTCCAAAATGGTCAGATAAGCCCCTTTTGAAATCGTGGCAAAAGAGCAAGCCGACACTCGGCTGGCCACGCACCACTGATTCCCTCTGTCCTAACTGCGTCATCGAAGCACGCGAAGCAATCATCAGCGGTAAAAAAGACGTCAGCGTTCTTATCAACGAGAAAGTCGGTGAGATCAAAGCTCAGATCATCGAGCGCGACGGCGAAATCTGGATGATCAAAGATTGTCCGACCCACGGCCACTTCGAAGACATGATGGCCATCGATGCGAAGTTTCTAACGCACATCGAAAAGATGTTTCCGGGCCGCGACATTGACGCACACAACGACGAGAAACTACACAATCATGGATCGAGCACGGTTAAGTACGGTCGCGGCGCTGTGTTGACTGTTGACCTTACTAACCGCTGCAACATGATGTGTGATCCCTGCTTCATGGACGCCAACCAGGTTGGCTTCGTTCATGAGCTCAGCATGGAAGAGATCAAAGAGATTCTCGACAACGCGATCACGATCAAGCCGCGGCGCCAGATGTCAGTGCAGTTTTCAGGTGGTGAGCCGTCAATTTCGCCACACTTCCTCGAAGCGATCAAGTACTCGCGCAAAGTTGGTTACAACAG
>Ga0070699_100005206_pt1 | contig 11430 bp, 9 predicted proteins | sample KBSK1503metaG_FD_65473 | JGI IMG/M metagenome (GOLD analysis project Ga0070699, IMG submission 65473) | Corn, switchgrass and miscanthus rhizosphere microbial communities from Kellogg Biological Station, Michigan, USA - KBS K1-50-3 metaG | ecosystem: Host-associated > Plants > Roots >...
TCGAATGCCGAGCGCACGAGGCGCGCCGCCTCGATCACCTGGGGCCAGCGCACTTCCGGCCCCGGATCGAGGTCGATCACGAGGCGGTCAGGTTGCTCGACGTGGTGGATGGTCGAGTTCCAGGTGTGGATCTCGAGGACGTCCATCTGCACGAGGCCGATCAGCGCGGTCACCGAGTCGACGATCAGGTACTCGCCGATCTTCTTCTTCTCGCGAATCCGTACTCGCTGCAGACCCTCGGGGGCCCACGCGGGCGAATGCTTCATGTAGAAGCACGACGAGCCCACGCCGGTGGGACAGCGGACCAGGGTGAGCGGCCTCTTGCTCACGTGCGGCAGGATCCACTCCGCGATCGCCTCGTAGAAGCGGGCGAGGTCGAGCTTGGTGAAGCCGACGTCCGGCCACAGCACCCGGTCCGGGTGCGTCAACCGGGCGCCGGCGACGGTCGTCGTCCCCCGTCCGGGATTCGGGGCCGATGGAGACCGAACCGGCTTCTCGCGCCGCACGTCACTCACGGGCTTGTCCTCGCGAAGACCCTGATAGGACGGATGCCGGATCTTGCCGTCGCCCGTCCATTCCGTGAAGGCGACTTCGGCCACCAGGGTTGGCGTCACCCAGTGGGCCGTGCGTCCGAGCGGTCCTGGCGGGCGCGGTGTGAAAGGGCACTCGGCCTGCTCGACGCCTTCCAGCGTGCGGCGCAGATCCTGGGCGCTCCGGTTGGTGAATCCCGTGCCGACCTTGCCGGCGAATACGAGCGCGCCTTCGGCATCGCGCACGCCGACGAGCAGGGCGCCGATGCCGAGGCGCGACCCCTCCGGATCGGTGAAGCCGCCGACGACGAACTCCTGTCGCTTGATGCACTTGGTCTTCAGCCAGCCGGGCCCGCGCCCCGACGTGTACGGCAGGTCCCGGCGCTTGGAGACGATGCCCTCGAGCCCCATGCCGCAGGCGTGAGCGAAACACTCGGCGCCGCGGCCGACGACGTGCTCGGCGTATCTCAGCCTCTTCTTGCTCCGCGAGTGGAGGAGCGATGCCAGGCGCGCCTTGCGCTGCTCGAGCGGCAGGCGCCCGATGTCTTCGCCGTCGAGGTGCAGCAAGTCGAAGACGAAGTAGACGAGGTCACTCCGATCACCACCGCCGAACACGTTCTGCAGCGCCTGAAAGCTCGTACGGCCGTCGGGCAGGAGCACGGCCACCTCGCCGTCGAGCAAGGCGCGCTGGACGGGCAACTCGGTGGCTGCGGTACACACGTCGGGGAACCGGTCCGTCCAGTCTTTGCCGTTGCGGCTCAGGACGGAGGCCTTCCGGCCGTCGATGCGACAGCCGATCCGGTAGCCGTCGAACTTGAGCTCGTGGAGCCACTCGTCCCCGTCCGGTGGCGTGCGCACCAGGGTCGCAAGCTGCGGCTCGAAGCGCTCCGGTAGGCGGGCGGGTCGCGCGCCCCCCGACCCGGCCGCTGAACGGTCCCGCGTCATCCCGACCGCCACCTTACCGCGAGCTCGACGGGTGCATCGACCGGCATCCCGCCGGGTTGCGCCCGCTCGGGGAGCTGAAGGTCAGGAAGCTGATCGCCGACGGAGAGTCGCAGTCGGCGTACCGGCTCGTCACGTACGTCAACGCGGTCCACCCGGTCGCGCGGGTTTACGACGGGTTCCTGGTCCACAGCCGGGGCGCGGGTGTCGAGCGGGTTTCATCCTCAAGCCCGACGCGGAGCTGATGGAACGGGTGGCGGCCGAGTCGGCGATCGGGAAGTGACGCGGCGCGACTCCGACGTCGGCCGCAGCCGGAGCAGCTCTCTCAGGGACGCGCGCTGGACGGGACTCCCCAGCGCTTCAGCGTCTCCGCCTGCGTGCTCGAGGAGTGAGCGGTGCTCGCCATGAAGCCCGCCGCCCAGCCGCTCACCCAGCTCGTGGAAAACGAGGTGCCGGTGCCGAGCCACGATGAATCCTGATAGTGGACGACGTTGATGCCCGGCGCCATCGCGTCGACGAACGAGCCGCGATTCGCGTAGGGCGCAATGTCCCCGCGCGCGTCGCCCGCCGTGACGGCAATGACACCCGGGTCGGCCGCCGGATAGGTCGGACTGGTGACCGGCACGTTGCCGGCCGCGGCGAACAGCAGGACCCCGTGACTCGTGGCGTCCCGAACCAGGGTACTCAGGAGCGGGCTGTCCTTCTCGCCCGACAGGCTGAGATTGATGATGTTCGCGTGACGGTTCAGCGCCTCGTACAAACCGCGAGCCAGGTCGAAGGTGGACGTGCTGTCGTTGCCGCCGTAGATGTCGATCGGCACGATGGAGACGGCGACCTTCGCGCTCGCGTCGCCGCGCTCCTGCAGCGCGCGCGCGACACCGTCGAGGATGGTCTCCGCCATCGCGGTGCCGTGCGTGATCCGATCGGCCGGCGGCTGGTAGTCGTCGAAGAGCGACACTTCGGGCTGCACGAAATCCTTGAAAACCGCCCCCTGAGCTTGGACCGCCGTGTCGATGAGACCGATGACGACCCGGTCGGCAGAAGGCGAGACATTCGGCGTCAACGACAGCGTCGGCCCCGAGCTCATGGACAGCGGTTCCAGATTCCCGGGCGGCACGATCGGGAAATTGCTCTCGATGGAGGCGACGTCGCTCGCGTTCTCGAGCTCGGCGCGGGCGGCGCGTGCCGCTCGCTCGTTCTCGAATCGCAGCCGATACGCATGAACGGTGTCGAGCCGGCCCACGACATTTGCGCGAAGTCGCTTCGACAGCCCGTCGATCCCATCCTTAGATCCGCTCTTCAGGGTCACGATCAACTCGTTGGCGATCGGCTCGCGCGTCTTTCCGTCCGCTGGGGACTTCCTCATGACCTGGACCAGCTGCGTCGCGTCGCTCACCGAATGGCGGTACACGAACAGCTTTGCCGGGCCGTTCGGCTGCGGCAGCACGGCGAAGTTCAGTCCACCGAGCAGACGCTGGAGCGCTTCCCGAGGCTTCAGGTTCTCGAACTCGGCCGTGACGGCGTACCCGGCGTCGGGCTCGACGTAGATCTGCCATCCGGTCGCCGTGGAGATGACCTCCAGCACCCTCGGAAGCGGCCAGGACTCGATGTGGGCGTCGACCTGGTCGCGCTTCCAAACCAGGGAGTCGTCGACCTTGAGCGGCGTGCTGGCGCCCAGGTTGAGCACGGCCAGGAGCCCGATCACCGATAAAACCCACATACGCGCGCCAGCGAACGATCATATACGCGTCCTCGGGCCGAACAAGCTCGCCGACGGCGCGACGTGGGCGATTTTTGCAGCACTGTTGGTTCACGTCACAGCCCGACCTTCTGTACGTCGACACGGACGAGAGTCAGCGACGAGGGCATGCCGCTGACGTTCGCCAGAACAGGTGTCGGGGTGCCAGCCGAGAGCCGAACGTTCCCGACGAAGCGCGGCTCGGTCCCGCCTGCGGTCGCCACGAACGCGGCGAACTCGCCGAGGGATCGATCGGCGGTCAGCAGCAGTTCGCCCCCGGTGGCTCCGTTCTCGACGCGCAGCGACGCGCCGCCGCTGTCCACCAGCATTTCAGGCGCACCCGCCATCCCGTGGAAATCCAGCCGACGAACGCTCCAGACCTCGAGCGGCCTCGGGATCGGCCCGGGAGGAAACGCCCTCGTGTAATAGTTGAGGTCGTCGAACCGGAGAATCGCATCGCCGTCCGCGACCCATGCCGCGAGGCGAGGAGTCACGGCTGTCGCTGTCCCGTTCGGGACCGGCAGGACACGGGGGCTCCGGCCGAGGAAGTACTCGGCGACGTGGCGCTCGTAGTGAAACGTGTTCCAGAACTCGTCCTGGGCGACGGGCCCGGGGTCCTGGGTGGAAAGCGTATGCCGCTTTCCGAGGATCCATAGCTGGCCCCGGTCGCGGACGGATGCCGCGGCCAACGCCGCCGCGCGCCGCTGGACGTCGCGTCGAAAGACGGGATCCTGGTCGCTCCACGCCTGGGCCAGTCCGTTCGCGACCGAGCCGAGCACGGCTACGCCGACCAACAGCGAGACGGTGGCGCGGGCAACAGAACCGGGCGCGAACGCGTGCGCGGACTCGACGCCTCGGAGCGCGAAATAGATGAACGGGGGAAGCGCCGGCAGGAGATAACGCGCCTCGTTGTGACCGACGAGGAACACGATGCTGCCACCGATGAGCAGAAGCCACGTCCAGAAGGGCGCGTCGCGCCGCTCGGGTCGCCGGAGCGCGGCGGCCATACCGGCCAGCGCCAGCACGACGACGGTCGGAGACACCATGACCTGCAACATCGGAATGTAGTCTCGCCAGGACTCGCCGGGCCACGCATCCACTGCCCCGCGGGCGCCCTGCATGGCGGCCCGGAACTCTGCCCAAACGCCCGTCCCGTACACGCGCCAGAGCACGAAGCCTTCCACGACGAAGAAGAGAGCTGCGGCGGTGGCCCCGCAAAGCGCCAGCCCCGCCCAGCGGCGCCAGTGCAGGGCGGGTGCGAGCCTCCCTGCGCCGGGTCTGTCGCCGGAGCCCGGCGTCAGGATCAGCTCCGCGGCAACCAGGGCAGGGAAGAGGAGCGCGCTGCTGAACTTGAGCGCCATCGCGCCGCCCAGAGCGGCTCCGCAGGGGACGTAGCCCGGGAGGCTCTGCAACTCGCGGGCACGCGTCCACGCGGCGACGGCAGCCGCCGCGACTCCCGCGGTGGCGACGTCAGTCATGACGTGGGCCCCGTAGCGCACGAAGTAGCGCGTGCTCATGAAGAGCAGCGTCCCGACGAGCGCCGTCCGCCGGCCGCATGGGGGCGCGAACAGGAAGAAGAGTGCCAGGGCGGTGAGCAGCGACAGCAGGGTGCTCAACAGATGTGGGCCGTACACCAGCGCCGCGTTCGCGGGACCTCCGATGCGCGCGAGCGCCACGACGGGTGCCTGGAGGAGCGTGAGCAGGGGCGGCCGAATCTCGTCGAAGCTGACCTGGTCGTCTCCGAGCAGGCGACGAGCGTTGGCGAGGTAGCGGTAGCCGTCGTAGTAGTCGACCTGGAGCGTGAAGCCACGCCAGAGCGTGTACGCTGCAAAGATGACCACGAGCGCGACGAGCGACCCGTCGATCACCCGCGCCGCGCGACCGATCGATCCACCCTCACGACCACCCCTCGTCTCGGCGACCGGTGGCGGCAGGCGATCCCCTCGCCGCCGGGCGCGGGCCCGCCGCCGCGACCGGTCGGGTGTCATGCGCGCGCGGTCGGCCACGCTACTCCGTCAGCTGCGGCGCATATACCAGCGACAATGGCGTTCCTCCACAGCGCGCAACGGCGCATGCTAGAGGAGCGTCGGTTCGAATGGACCTGTCGGAACGACCCTCTCGTGCCTTTCGCCGCCATCCCTGGGAGCTGGCGCGGTTCCGCTTCTTCCGGGCGCTCCTCCGGGACGTCGGTGCTGATCGCCGGCCCCTCACCATCCTCGACGCCGGGTCGGGGGACGGCTGGTTCGCAGCCCGGTTGCTCGCCGAGATGCCGGCCGGGACACGGATCACGTGCTGGGACGCGAGCTACACGCCCGACGAGGCGGCTCGCCTCGCCGCCGCCTCAGGCAACGTCATCCACTTCTCGGCTGCTCGGCCGACCGGCCGGTTCGGTCTCCTCTTGCTGCTCGACGTCCTCGAGCACGTGGAGCACGACCAGGAGTTCCTTGCCGGGCTGGTTGGCGAGAACCTCGACCCGGGGGCGATGGCCGTGGTCAGCGTCCCCGCGTGGATGGCCCTCTACGGGGAACACGACGCGAAGCTGAACCATCGCCGTCGTTACGCGCCGGCCGAGGCCGCGACGCTGCTCCGCAGCGCCGGCCTCGAGGTCGTCCGCCGGGGAGGTCTCTTCCACTCACTGGTTGTTCCGCGGTACCTCGCCACGATACTCGCCCGCCGCGAGCGCGTGCCCGCGGCGCACGTCCTGCAGTGGCGATTCGGCGCCGCGACGGGTCGTCTGCTCGAGGCGAGCCTCGCACTGGAGGGACGCCTGTCGCTCCTCTTCTCCCGGGCGGGGATCGACGTGCCTGGTCTCAGCTGGTGGGCGCTGTGCAGAAGACGGTAGTCGTCGTCCCCTGCTTCAACGAGGCCGCGCGTCTGCAGGACGCGCCCTTTCTCGAGCTCGCCGCGCGGCACGGCGTGTCTCTCCTCTTCGTCGACGACGGCTCCACCGACCGAACCGCCGCCCGCCTGGCCCAGCTGGTCGCGTCAGGAAACGGCACCGTCAAGGTGCTCTCCCTCGAGGGGAACGAGGGCAAGGGAGAGGCCGTCCGCCGGGGGATGCTCGACGCGCTCGGCTGCGGTGCGCATGTCGTCGGCTACGTCGACGCGGACCTCTCCACGCCACTGTCGGAGGTCCTTCACCTGCTCGACGAGATGGAGCGGCGAAGTGCCGCGGTGGTCATGGGGGCACGGGTTGCGCTCCTCGGGACGGCGATCGAGCGCCGTGTTCACCGCCACTACCTCGGCCGGGTGTTCGCCACCGCCGCCTCCCTCGTGCTGCGCCTCCGGGTCTACGACACCCAGTGCGGCGCCAAGTTCTTTCGCGACACGCCCGCGCTGCGCTGCGCCCTCGCCGTGCCTTTTACGTCGCGGTGGGCTTTCGACGTCGAGCTCATCGGCCGCTTATTGCTGGGCGAGAAGGGGGTCCCCGCGCTGGGCGCGGCGGACTTCGTGGAGGTCCCCCTGCGGCACTGGCAGGACGTCTCGGGCTCGAATGTGCGGCCCACGCAGATGATCCGCGCGGCCTTCGACCTCGTGGCGATCGCCAGGGAGCTCCGCGAACGCGCGCGCAGGCTCCGCGAGCCGCGGGCGTGAGTCACGAAAGGCTCGCCCCTGCGTGTCTCCCTCGGATGCACCGGGAGTCGGCGAAGCCGACCGGGCCCAGGCGGGTCATCGCGCGCGCCCGGTGCTGACGAAGAACGGTCGCGGGTCGACCGGCTCACCGCCGAGCCGCCGCCCCCTCCGCCGCACCATCACCTGGAAATGGAGATGCCGCTCGCGCCGATCGGCGTTCCCCGTCGTGCCGACGAAGCCGATCACCTGGCCGCGGACGAGCCGGGCGCCCTTCGCGATCCCCGGCCGGTACGCCTGGAGGTGCGCGTAGTAATAGATGAAGCGCTCGGCCGGGTCGGTGGCGTAGAGCGTGAGGCCGCCCTTCCGATTGCGGTTGAGGCGCAAGACACGGCCGTCGTCGGCCGAGAGCACCGGGGTGCCGCGCGGCGCCGGGATGTCGACGGCACCGTGAATGCCCCGCCAGCCGCGCGACGCGCGAAAGGTGTCCGGTACCGCCGCTGGCGCCACGCCCGCGACGGGCACCATGAGCCGGCGGGTGCGGAGCACCTCGCCGACCGGCGTCTCGCCCCGGTGAAAGAGCCCGCATCCGGCGATGAGACAGACGCCGGCCACCAGCCTACGCCGCACGCGAGCCTACTCGAGCGTCTGATGACCGCGCTCGTTTGGCGGCCGCTCGTCCCGTGGCCGCTCCTCGATCCCGAGGAGGGCGTGCCTGCGCCAGCCAACGGCGGCAAGCCAGGTGCGCGCGCGGATCACCGGCGCCGCCCAGGCGCGGTCGCGACCGTCTGCCGCCAGCCGTCGAACCACAGTGCCGACGAGCAGGGATCCAGACGGCGCTCTCTCACGCAATGCTTCCGGTGATTCATCATGCTCCGTCGCCGAGGGGAAGAAGGCGGCTGCGGGACTGAAACCGATCTCCGCCGGACGGAAGCGCGCGAAGCCGGACGCGACGTAGTTCCTGTAGCTGGGCGAATCGATCCCCGACCGCATGCGGGGAGCGTCGCAACGCGCCGGCGGCGCCATCCGAACGCCCACGGTGTGACATGCCCGTACCACCTATCGCTCGGCCGACTGGTCGGGACGCCTGAGCGGCTCGGTGAGCGGCATGATCCACGAGGCCCGCCAGAGCGTGCGCGGCTGGGCGGCGAGATCCACGTCCGGGTCGATCAGGAGTTGCGGGCGGCGGCCGTTGAGGGAGGCCTTCACCCGGGCGCGTACGCGGACGTCCCGGTGGCCCTTCGCCCGGAGGTCCGTGGCGATGTGGTGCGCGAGCTGGAGGATCATGTCCGGGCGCGTCGCCATCTTTTCCGCCTGCCGCTCGGTGACGTAGCCTTCGGGGTCGACGCGCCAGGTCGCCGTCGCGTCGCTCACGACGAAGCGGACCTCGGCCTCCTTGTCGCGCAGCATCATGTGCCACGAGAAGCGATGGCCCTCCTCCGTCCAGTCGACGTTGCCCGGGTAGAGCAGGTGGCGGAGCGGGACGACGAGCTGGAGGAGGAGATAGAGCGCCAGAAGCGCGGTGACCGGGAGCGGCGGCGCCGCTTCCGTGCGGGGCACGGCGGCGGCCAGTCGGATGCGGGCCCGCGTGAGGGCGCGCCGGAAGGCGCCGGGGGGGAAGAACAGCAGCGTCGCGCCGACCATCAGCCACGGGAAGACCCCGATCGAGAAGAGGGTGGCGTTGAGGAAGTGGAAGAGGATTGCGAGCGCGAAGGCCACGAGACGAGTCCGGCGCCAGAGGAGCAGCGGCACGACCAGCAGGTCGAGGAGGAGGCCGCCGTAGGTGAACAGGTAGACCATCCATTCCGTGGTGAAGAAGCGCCCGAGGAGCGGGAACGTGGCGCGGCGCGCGAGTCGCATGCGCATCGGCTCACCCTGTAGCTAGTCGGGTGTCAGCTTGGCGAGCCCGGCGTAGACATAGGTGATCGCGATCTGGGCGCGCAGGAGCCAGAGCGTCCAGGCGGGGGCCGTCCCGGCGCGCCGGGCGGGCCAAAGGCGCGCGTCGAGCGAGCCGGCGCGATCGGCGGGCACGAAGACGAGCAGGAAGGCGAGCAGGACGATCAGGTAGAAGTGGTTCAAGTAGTGGGTCTGATCGAGCAGGAAGACGTAGGCGAAGCCGAGGAAGAAGAGGACCGTTGCGACGCGATAGCAGAAGCCGAGCAGGATGCAGGCGGCCAGGACCCCGAGCGCCACGAAGTGGACGTACATGCCGGCGTCCGGCCAGGGACGCACCCAGGAGAAGCCGTGGTACGTGAAGTGAAAGGTCGGCTCGACCCAATAGCGGGTGATCCAGCCGTGCACGAAGTAGCGCCACACCTCGCAGAGGAGGAGCGCCCCGAAGCAGACCCGGAAGACCACGAGCGGCGCCACGTCGACCGGCTCGAGGAGCGCGCGGGACCAGCCCGCCGGTATGTGGCGTCGCCCGCGATCGCCCTGAACGAGCACCGACCCCCCAGCGCTCACTGTCGACCGTTCCGCTTGCTGGACCTGGAGTGCCAACTACGCCGGAGACGAAGAGGCCGTCAATAGAACGCCGCGGCCCGCCGTACGGCCCCAGTCCGGTCACAGGATGAAGCGCGACAGGTCCTGGTCCTGGAGGATCTGCTCGAGCCGCTCGCGGACGTACGCCGCGTCGATCAGGATCTCCCGGCCGCCCATCTCGGGCGCGTCGAACGAAATCTGGTCGAGCAGGCGCTCCATCACCGTGTGGAGGCGCCGCGCGCCGATGTTCTCCGTGCGCTCGTTCACCTCGGCCGCGATGCGCGCGATCTCGGCGACGGCGTCGTCGCGGAAGACGAGCGTCACGCCCTCAGTGTCGAGGAGTGCGGTGTACTGGCGCGTGAGCGCGTTCTCGGGCTCGGTGAGGATGCGGACGAAGTCGTCCTTGGTGAGCGGCTCGAGCTCGACGCGGATCGGGAAGCGGCCCTGGAACTCCGGGATCAGGTCCGAGGGCTTGGAGATGTGGAACGCGCCCGAGGCGATGAACAGGACGTGGTCGCTGCGTACGGGTCCGTGCTTGGTCGAGACCGTCGAGCCCTCGACGATCGGCAGGAGGTCGCGTTGCACGCCCTCGCGCGAGACGTCCGGGCCGTGGATGCCCTCGCGTCCGGCGATCTTGTCGATCTCGTCGATGAAGACGATGCCCGACTCCTCGACCCGCCGGATCGCCTCCTTGGTGGCGGCCTCCATGTCGATCAGGCGGGCGGCCTCCTCCTGCGTGAGGGCGTCGAGCGCCTCGGGGACGCGCATCCGGGTCTTCTTCGTCTTGCGCGGGATCAGGTTCTGGAAGAGCTCGCGCATGCCGTGCTCGACCTCCTCCATGCCCTGCGGCGTCATCACCTCGATCATGGGCGAGATCGAGCGCGTCACCTCGATCTCCACCGTCCGGTCCTCGAGCTTCCCCTCGCGCAGCATGCGACGGAGCTTCTCGCGCGTGGCCGATTCGTCGGGGGTGGGCGCGGCGCGCTCGGCCTCGCCGCCCACGGCCTGGATACGCCGCTCGACGTGGACCGGGGGGAGCAGCAGGTCGAGCAGTCGTTCCTCGGCCTGCTCGCGCGCCCGCACGCGGACCTTCTCCTTCTCCTCGTCGCGCACCAGGTTGACCGCGATCTCGGTGAGGTCGCGGATGATCGACTCGACGTCGCGCCCGACGTAGCCCACTTCGGTGAACTTGGAGGCCTCCACCTTGACGAAGGGCGCCTGGGCGAGCTTGGCGAGCCGCCGGGAGATCTCCGTCTTTCCCACACCCGTCGGCCCGATCATGATGATGTTCTTCGGCGCGATCTCCTCCCGCAGCGGCTCGGGCACGTGCATCCGCCGCCAGCGGTTGCGCAGCGCGATCGCGACCGCCCGCTTGGCGGCCCGCTGGCCGACGATGTAGCGGTCGAGCTCGGAGACGATCTCGCGCGGCGTGAACGTGGCCATGGTCAGGAGCCCTCGATCTCCTCGATCGTGAGCTGGTCGTTGGTGTAGACGCAGATCGCTGCCGCCGCACGCATCGCCTCCTCGGCGATGGCGCGTGCGGGCAGGTCGGCGGCGTGCTTGACCAGCACGCGGGCCGCGGCGAGCGCGAAGTTGCCGCCCGAGCCGATCGCGCACATGCCGTCCTCGGGCTCGATGACGTCGCCGTTACCCGACACGACGAGCGACGACTCCCGGTCGGCGACGATGAGGAGCGCCTCGAGGCGGCGCAGGAGCCGGTCGGTACGCCAGTCCTTCGCCAGATCCACCGCCGCGCGCTTCAAGTTGCCTCCCACCTGCGCGAGCTTCGCCTCGAAGCGCTCGATGAGCGTGATGGCGTCCGCACCGGCACCGGCGAAGCCGGCGAGCACGCGGTCCTGATAGATCTTACGGACCTTGCGCGCGTTGGCCTTGACGATCGTCTGGCCCATGCTCACCTGTCCGTCGCCGGCGATGACGACGCGGCCGCGGTGCCGGACCGAGAGGATGGTGGTGGCGCGGATCAGGTCAGGCTCGCGGGTGCGCGCGGTCATAGGCGTCCATCAGACGGCGGAGGTCGACGTGCGTGTAGCGCTGCGTGGTCGAGAGGCTCGCGTGGCCAAGGAGCTCCTGGATGGCGCGGAGATCGGCCCCCGCGCCGAGCAGATGCGTCGCGAAGGTGTGGCGGAGCGCGTGCGGTGTCGCCTTCGT
>Ga0070699_100005207_pt1 | contig 11430 bp, 8 predicted proteins | sample KBSK1503metaG_FD_65473 | JGI IMG/M metagenome (GOLD analysis project Ga0070699, IMG submission 65473) | Corn, switchgrass and miscanthus rhizosphere microbial communities from Kellogg Biological Station, Michigan, USA - KBS K1-50-3 metaG | ecosystem: Host-associated > Plants > Roots >...
CGATCGCGTCGAAGGCCCCGGGCTTGGGGCCGCCGGTGTTGGTCACCAGGATGTCGAGCCGGCCGAACGTGTCGGCCGCCGCCTCGACGAACCGGCGGCAATCGTCGGTCACCGCGACGTCGGCCACCACCGGCAGCGTGGAGGCACCGGTCTCGCGCGCGATCTCGTCCGCCGCCTCGCGGATGCGGCGCTCGTCGCGCCCGCACATCGCCACCGAGGCGCCCTCGAGGGCGAGCGCGCGCGCGCTGGCCCGCCCCAGCCCCCGCGATGAGGCCGCCACGGCGGCCGCCTTCCCCTTCAGGCCAAGGTCCACGGGCTAGATCGCCATGCCGGCCTGGTCGGCGATTTCGCGCGCGAGGGCCACGCGCTCCCCCGCCCCCGCCGCGGCGCGGGCCGTCCTCGGGTCGGGGTCGCGCCACGGCAGCAGGAAGCGCTCCTTCAGCCGGCGCATCCGCCCGCCGGCCTCGTCCATCGCCTTCCAGGGGATCTCGCCGGACTCGACCGCCCTCACGAGGCCTTCGAGCGACTCGACCTGCATGTCGTGCGTCGCGCAGACAGGAAGAAGGTCGCAGCCGGCCTTGGCGGCCAGGACGGCCAGGGATCCGGGCGCCCAGCGCCGGGCCACGGCCTTCATCTCGAGGTCGTCGGACACGATCACGCCGTCGTACTTCAGCTCCTTGCGCAGCAGGGCGTCGACCACGCGCGGGGAGAGCGTCGCCGGCAGCTCCTCGTCGAGCGCGCGCACCAGCACGTGGGCGGTCATGATCGAGGCCACGCCGGCCTCGATCGCCTTGCGGAAGGGGCGCAGCTCCACGTCCTCCAGCCGCGCGCGCGAGTGTTCGACCGTGGGCATCTCGAGGTGGGAGTCGAGGTCGGTGTCGCCGTGGCCGGGGAAGTGCTTAGCGCAGGCGGCCAGCCCGCCCCCCTGGAGGCCGCGGATCATCGCGGCGCCCAGCCGGCCCACCAGGTCCGGATCGGCGCCGAACGAGCGGTCGCCGATGACCGGGTTCTTCGGGTTCGTGTCGACGTCCACCACGGGAGCGAAGTCGAGGCGGATGCCGCAGGCGTGAAGCTCGGCCGCCAGCGCCTCCCCCATCTTCCGAGCCATCTCGTCGGAGCCCTGCCGCCCGAGCGCGCGCAGGGGAGGCCACTCGGTCCACGGGGCGCGCATCCGGGCCACGCGGCCGCCCTCCTGGTCCACCGCGACGAGCAGCGGGAGGTCGTGCCCGGCCGCGCGCGCCTCCGACTGCAGCTCCCGCACCAGCTCGGCCACCTGCTCGGGCGAAGCGACGTTGCGCGCGAACAGGATCACGCTGCCCGCCCCGTAGTCGCGGATCATGCTCTTGACGTCGGCGGAGGCCTCATGGCCGTGGAACCCCACCATCAGCCGTTGCCCCGCCTTGCGCACGCTCTCCCGCATGGCGCCCTCCTCAGCCCCCGAGCCGCTTGCGCATCGCGTCGCTGACCTTGCGGCCGTCCGCCGGCTTGCCCTGGGCCTCGAGGGCGGCCATCGCCGCCTTCATCGCCTTGCCCATGTCCTTGGGCGAAGCGGCGCCCGTCTCCGCCACCGCCTTCTCCACCGCCGCCTGGATGTCGGCGTCCGAGGCCTCCGCGGGGAGGTAGCTCTTCAGCAGCGTGATCTCCTTCTCCTCCTTCTGGACGAGCTCCGGCCGGTTCGCCTTGCGGAACTGGACGACGGAGTCCTCGCGTTGCCGGACGAGCCCCTGCAGCACGCGCACGGTCTCGGCGTCGTCGAGAGGCGCCTTCTTCTCGATCTCGCGGTTCACGAGCGCGGCCTTGGCCATGCGCAGCGCGCTGGTGCGGTCGGCGTCCTTCGCCTTCATGGCCGCGGTGAGGTCCTGCTGGATCCGATCGACGAGAGAAATGCGCTCGGGCATCGACCAAGGATATCGCGTTTTCGCGCTATCCTTCGTGGGACTTGGGCATCCTCGCTCCCGCCTCTCGCATCACCGCCGCGCTCCTGACCCTCGCGGCGATCGCCGCGTCCGCGCACGCGGCCGCGCCCCTGGCGCGGCTCGCCGACACTCTCGCCGGCGAGATCGCCGGCGCCGCCCACGGGAGCGCGGTCGAGGTCGCGACCCCCGAGGATCGGACCCGCAGCGGCGGATCCCTCGCCCTCGACCTCGCGTCGCTCCTGCGCGCCCGCCTCGAGGGCCGGGTCCGCCTGGTGAGCTCCGGCCCCCGGATCCGGGTCGACTCCGTCCTTGCCGAAGGGCCGGGCCGGCTGTGGGTCTCGGCCCGGCTGACCGAGGAGCCGGGCGGACGGCTGGTGGACGTCCTGGCGGCGTCGGCGGAAGCCGATCCGATGCTCCTGTCGCTCGTGCCCGCGGGGCCCGCCGGAGGCGCGGGGCCGCTCGCGGTCGTCGCGTTCCGGCGCACTCCTCCCGTCGAGGGGCGCGTCCTCGACGTCGCCCCGGTGGGCGAAGACCGCGTGCTCGTCCTCTACGAAGATGCGCTCGCTCTCTATCGGCTGGACGATACGGGGCTCGCGCTCCTGTCGCGACGCGAGCTGCCGGCGCCGTCCCTGCCCGTGCGCTTTCCGGGCGGAACGATCTACCTTCCTCCCGCGGAGGGAGCGGCCTGGGTCCTCACGAGCCGTTCGCCGCGCGCCGTCCTCTTCGGTCTCGACAACGGTCGCCTCGACGAGCGGCAGCAGGCCGACGCGCTCTTCTGGCCGCGCACGCCGCGAGGCCTGCGCTACCGGCCCGGCACCAACCTCCTCGAGGGCGCGGTGGCGGACCTCGGCGACGGCCCGTTCCTGCGGCTCGACCCGCGCGGCGCCGCGGTCGCTCCCGACGGCCGGCTGTGGATGGGCTCGCCCGACGGCCCGCGCGCGATCGACGTCAAGGTGGGCGGCGGCCTCGCGCGCCCGGCGCCGGAGCTGATCGCCGTCGGGGGCGGAGAGCCGCCCGGGCCCCGCGACGCCGTGCTCCTTCTCGACGCGCGCGACCCCGCGCGTCCGCCGCTGCAGTCGCTGCCCGTCGACGGCGCCGTGCGCGCGCTCGGCGCACGGGGCACGTCGGCGAAGATGCGGCTGGTCGCGGCCGTCGAGGAGGAGCGCGGGATCCACCTGGTGCTGATCGACCTCGCGCCGCTCACGCCGTGAGGCGCCCGACCCTCTGCGTCGCGACGGCGGCGCTCGCCGCCCTCGGGCCGCTCCTCCTCCACGCCGCCCTCGGACCTCGTTACGGCGGCGAGCTGAAGGTCGGGGTCACGGAGCTGCCGGCCACCGCCGAGCCAACGGCGGGGCGCGGCGTCGGCGCGGGCCTGCTGTCCATCCTGGCCCACGAGACGCTGGTGGGCGTCGACGAAGCCGGATTCCCGTCCCCGGCTCTCGCCCAGGGCTGGAGCACGGCGGCGGGCGGCCGGGAGTGGACGCTTCGCCTGCGGGAAAGCGCGGCGTTCCATGACGGCCGCCCGGTCGGCGCCGCCGATGCCGCGCGGAGCATCCGCCGTTTCCTGCGCTCTCCGTCCTGCACCGCGGCGCGGATGGCGGAGGGCCTGGACGGCGGCAGCTCCTTCCGGGCGGGACGAGGCGACGAGCTGGCCGGGGTCTCCGCGCCCGACCTCCGGCGCATCGTCCTTCGCTTCGGGCAAGCGCAAGTGCTGCCCCTCGCGCCGCTGGCGTCGCCCGCGGCCGCGGTCACCGGGGCCAGCGGGGCCGGGGCCGGACCCTTCGTTCCCGCCGCACCCGTGCCGGGACGACGGCTGGCGCTCACCGCGTTCGCGGGCCACGTGCGGGGGCGCCCCTACCTGGACCGCGTGGAGGTGGTGGCGCTGCCCGACGCGTCGTCGGTCCCGTCCGAGATGGCCTCGGGGCGGATCGACGCGGCTCCGGGCGAGCCGGGAATCAGCAGGCTCGCGGCGACCCTGCTGCTGATCCTCGACCCGTCGCGGCCGCCGTTCGACCGGCCCGCGGCCCGAGCCGCGGTGGCGGCGGCGATCGACCGCGGGGACCTCGTGCGACACCTGATTCCCGGCGGCGACGACGCGCCCTCTCTCCTCGTGCCCGCGCTTCTCCCGCCCCTCGGACTCGGCGAGACACCCTCCGCCGGACCGGTGACGGGGACGTCGACGCTGGCCGTCGGTCTCGACGTCCCTCCCGTCGCGAGCCAGCGCGTCGTGGCTCACCTGACGACGCTCGGCCTGCGGGTCGCGGTCGTGCCCTCCAGCCCGGCGACGGTCCTCGCCGCGCCCACTCACGCCCACCTGCTGATGTGGTCGCCGGAAGTGCCCGAAGCCGGCCTCGCGCTGGCGGAGCTCGCGGCCCTGGCGCACCCGCGGCCCGCGGCCCGGGAAGAGCTCGCGGCGGCGCTCGACGAGACCGAGCCCAGCCGCCGCCGCGCCCGCCTGCACCGCGCGGAGGCCGCGCTGCGTTCGGACTGGGTGCTCGTGCCGCTGGCGAGCGTCCCTGTCTCGTACCGCACGCGGCCGGGCCTCCACGGCGCCGCGATCGACCTCGCCGGGCGCCTCGTGCTCGAGGACGCGTGGGTGGAGCCGTGACGGGCGGCCTGCGCGGCCGCCTGCTGGCCGCGTTCGTTCTCGTCGCGGTCCCGCCCTTGCTGCTGCTCACCGCCGCGGTCACCACGATCCTCGCCCGGAGCTTCACGCAGTCCGGCGACGCGAGGCTCCGCGACGCGCTCACGGCCGCTCTCGGCCAGGTGGACCGGCAGCTCAAGCGGTCCGAGGCGGAGGTCGCGGGCGTCGCGGCCGAGCTGCCGGACAGGCGGGCGGACGCGCAGAAGCTGCTCGTCCTGGCCCAGACCATCGGCGAGAGCCACGCTCTGCCCGCGCTGGAGATCGTCGACGCCCGCGGGCGGGTCGTCTCCTCCCGCCACTGGCTCGCCGGGTATGGATTCCCCGAGCAGGACGGGCTCTTCCCGGGCGACGACACGCTGCGCGTGGAAAGGGTGGGCCAGGGGTACGGCGAGGCCGAGCGCCTCGCGGTGATGGCCTCGCGCCCGTCGATGCTGAACGGCGCGCCGGTCGTCGTCCGGGGCGGCACTTTCGTCGACGCCGAGTTCCTCTCGGAGATGTCCGGCCTCACGGGCGTGCGGCTGGGGCTGCGCGACCGCCGCCGCCAGCGCTGGATCGCCCCGCCCAGCTCGCCGCTGCTCGCCTGGAGCGAGCCCCCCCTGACGGGGAAGCAGGCCCAGGGCGAGGTGTCCCTCGGCGGCACCGCGTATCGCTTCGCCGCCGTGGCGCGCAACCCGGACCTGTGGCTCGTGGCCGCGTTGCCGCGCGGCGAGCTCGACCGCCTCACCGGGCTCGTGCGCGGTCTGGCCTTCGGCCTCGCCGCTTCCGCCCTGGTGGCGGCCGTGCTGGCGGCGGTGCTGCTGTCCGGACGCATCGCCCGCCCGGTGCGGGAGCTGGCCGAACAGTCCCGCCGCGTGGCCGCCGGCGACCCCGGTGCCGCCGTCGACGCGCCGGCCGGCGACGAGGTGGGAGAGCTGGCCCGCGCGTTCAACACGATGACGGCCGAGCTGCGCACTTCCCGCGAGCGCCTGCTCCAGACCGAGCGCGTGGCCGCGTGGCGCGAGATGGCGCGCCGGCTGGCCCACGAGCTGAAGAACCCGCTCTTCCCCATCCAGCTCTCGATCGAGACCCTGCGCCGCGCGTGGGACGAGCCCGGCGGCCGCGAGCGCTTCGCCGCGCTCTTCCGCGAGTCGAGCGACACCGTGCTCGACGAGCTGCAATCGCTGCGCCGCATCATCGAGGAGTTCAGCGAGTTCGCCCGCATGCCCCGTCCCGAGCTGAAGCCGGTGGACGTGGCCGCCGTCGTCGAACAGGTGCTCGCGCTCTACCAGGCGCGGGCGGCCGGCGTGCGCATCGAGAAGGACCTCGCTCCGGGGCGGGCGACGGTGAGCGCGGACCGGGCGCTGCTCGCCCGCGCGCTCGGCAACCTGGTGGCGAACGCGCTCGAGGCCATGCCGGAGGGGGGCACGCTCCGCGTACGCGCCGCGCCCGCCGAAGACGGCGTGGTCGTGGAGGTCGCCGACACCGGCCCTGGCCTCGACGCGGAGCAGCGCACGCGGCTGTTCACGCCCTACTACACCACCAAGAAGGGTGGGACCGGCCTCGGGCTCGCCATCGTGCAGGGCATCGTGTCCGACCACGCCGGCCGCATCGAGGCGCGCAGCGCGCCCGGCGAAGGCACGACCTTCAGCCTCTACCTCCCGCGCGACCCGGCGTCGGTTGTAAGCTCTCCTCCCGTGCGGGAGCGCCCGGCATGAAACCGAAGATCCTCATCGTCGACGACGACCAGGGCACCCTCGCTTCGCTCTCGCGGGCCTTCGCCCTCGAAGGCTACACCGCCGTCACCGCTCCTTCCGCCGCGCGCGGCCTCGAGAGGCTGGCCGAGGAGCCGGTCGACGCCGTGCTCTCGGACGTGGTGATGCCCGAGATGGACGGGCTCGAGTTCCTGTCCCGGGTGAAGGAGCGCGCGCCGGACGTGCCGGTCATCCTCATGAGCGGCCAGGCGACCGTCGAGACGGCGGTGAAGGCGACCCGGATGGGCGCCCTCGACTTCGTGGAGAAGCCGGTCGGCCTCGACCGGTTGCTCCTCACGCTGCGCAACGCCCTGCGCCTCGACCGGCTGCAGCGCGAGAACCGCGAGCTGCAGCGGTACTGGCAAGACGAGCTGGCCCTCATCGGAGACAGCACGTCGATGGCCGCGTTGCGCTCCCTCGTCGAGCGGGCCGCCCCTTCCGACGTGCCCATCCTCATCCAGGGCGAGAACGGGACGGGCAAGGAGCTGGTCGCCCGCGCCGTCCACGATCTCTCCCCCCGCGGCGGCCAGTCGTTCATGAAGATGAACTGCGCCGCCGTGCCCGCCGAGCTGGTGGAGAGCGAGCTGTTCGGCCACGAGAAGGGAGCCTTCTCGGGGGCGGTCGCGCAGCGCCGCGGCCGCTTCGAGCAGGCCGACGGGGGCACGCTCTTCCTCGACGAGATCGGGGACATGCCCGCGCCCATGCAGGCCAAGCTTCTCCGCGTCCTGCAGGACGGGGAGATCTCGCGCGTGGGCGGCACCGGCGAGATCCGGGTCGACGTGAGGGTCATCTCGGCCACGAACAAGGACATCGACACCCTGCTCGCGGAAGGCCGATTCCGCGAGGACCTCTACTACCGCATCAGCACGCTCACGGTGAAGACGCCGCCGCTGCGCGAGCACTCGGCCGACGTGCCCGCGCTCGCCGCGCACTTCGTGGAGGGCGCGTGCCGGCGGAACCACTGGAAGCCGCGGCGGCTCTCGCCGGAGGCGCTCGAGCTTCTCCGCCAACAGCCGTGGAAGGGCAACGTGCGCGAGCTCCGCAACGTGGTGGAGCGGCTCTTGATCCTCTCCGACGCCGATCCCATCGGTGCCGGCGACGTGCGCGCGGCCCTGCCCGCCGCCGGCGCGGCCCCCCGCTCGGCGGCGCCTCCTCCCACCGGCTCCCTGCGCGACCTGACCGACGCCTTCGAGCGCGAGGTCATCCGCGAGCGGCTGCGCGTCGCCGGCGGCCACGTGACCAACGCCGCCCGCAGCCTGGGCCTGGAAAGAAGCCACCTCTACAAGAAGTGCAAGCAGCTCGGCATCGACATGCGCGAAGAGACGTAGGCCGGCGTTGCTTCTTTAGCCTCGCTTCAGGCTAACGCGCAGCGTCACTTCGCCGATGCCGATCTCGTCGCCGTCGGAGAGGGGCTCGGCCTTGTCGATCGCCCGGCCGTTGAGGCGCGTTCCGTTCGCGCCTCCCGCGTGCTCGAGGAGCGCGGTCTTGCGGTCTTCGCTGATCACCACCTTCGCGTGGGTGCGCGACACGGTCGCGTGCTTCACCCGCAGCGGCGCATCCACGGCTCGCCCGAGGACGTGCGCGCCGGGAGTGGTGACCGAGAGATCGTAGTCGGCTCCGACCAGCCGAACCTCGGCCAGGGGCGCGAGGGCGGCGGGAGGGGCAGGGGGTGGTGTCGCCGCGGGGGTCGCGGTGGCGGCGGGACGCGCCGCGGCGGGGGGCGGCGGCATCTTCGGTGCGGCCGTGCGGCGCGGAGGGCTCGCGGGCGGCGCGGCGCCCGCCGGCGGCTTCACCACCGGCTGCTTCTGGGTCGCCTTGTTCGCCCACTCCTGGTGAAGGCTGGCGATCGCCTCCCGCTCTCCCGAATCCCACTCGAAGCGCGTCTTCCAGTCGGTCGAGAAGCGCGGTGGCTCCTCCGCTCCGGGCAGCTCGGCCGGAGTCACCCGCCGGCGGATGCCCGAGCCGGAGGTAACCTCCCCCGTCTCGATCCGGACGCGGTATGGCTCGACCCCGGCCAGCAGGATGACGTCGCCGTCGCTGAGCAGCGCGGTCATCACCTTCGCCCCGTTGACGAAGGTCCCGTTCGAGGAGTTCAGGTCCGTCACGACCAGCTGGTCGACCGTGCGCTCGATCCGGGCGTGCACCTTCGAAACGGCGCCGCTCTCGGCCACGATGTTGCAGGCGGCGCTGCGGCCGAGCGTCACCTCGCCCATCCCGATGTCGTGCGGGATCGCGTCGGGGGAGTCGGCCACGAGCGAGGCGCCCACGATCCCGTGCTCCCGCACGAGGCCGCGCTCGACGGCGCGCAGCACGAAGATCAGCTCCGCGGTCTTGCCCAGCGTGATGACGTCCAGGTGGCGCAGGCGCTCCCGCACGATGCGCTGCCCGTTCAGCAGCGTGCCGTTGGTGCTCTTGAGGTCCTCCAGCCAGTACGCGCCCCCGTCCCAGTGGATGCGGGCATGCTGCCGCGAGACGCCGTCGAGCGGGATGGCCACCGCGAGGCCGGAGTCGCGGCCGACGAGGGCCTCGTCCGACTTCAACGCGAAGGTGAGGGTGACTCCGGGCCGGACGCGGCAGAGCACCTGGGCGGCGGGCCGCGCGGGGGCGGCCTCCGGGCTCACGGCACCGCCGGCGGGTGGTAGCGATGACATGTCAGGCAGTCCTGGCTCACGCTCCGCGGCTTGTGGCACTCCCGGCAGCTCTGCACGCCGCCGAAGTTCAGGTCCGCGGAGACCTTGCTGTTCCGGACGGCGCCGTGACAATGGTAGCAGTCGCCCTGTACGGGCAGGAGGTGCGGCTGGTGCTCGAAGCGCGCGCGAACGAGGACGGGACGCGCCGCGACCGGCCGCGCCATCGCCGCGCCCGTGAACAGGTGGCACTTCACGCACGGCACGGTCAGCACCTCGACCGTCTCCTTCTTGCGCTGGAGCTCCGCGGGCGTCAGGGTCGCCCGCGGCGCGGGGGCTTCGGACAGCACGGCCAGGCGCGCCTGAACGTCGTCGATGGCGCGCTGGAGAGCGGCGCGCTCCGGCTCCAGCAGCGCCTCGCCCGGGGGGGCGATCCCACCCGCGCGCAGAGACTGCTCGTCGATCACGCGCTGCCGCTCGGCTTCACGCTGATTGCGCGCCCGCTGGAGGATGTCGAGGCCTGGCTCGCCCGGCGCGAGGGCGAGCGCGCGGCGGCGAAGGTCCTGCGCCCTCGGCCCGAGGCTCGGGTCCGCCGCCTCGATCGCCTCGAGCGCCGCCATCAGCTCCCGCCGCCGCGCCTCGAACTCGGCTCCGGGAAGCGCCTCCGCCGACGCGCCGCCGGCCGCCAATCCGTCGCCGCTGGCTTTGAGCTGCTGCGCCTCGGCGCGGCCGCTCGCGTCCCCGGCGGCGGCCGCCGCCGCTTGCACCTCGTCCAGGCGAGACAGGCCGGCGGTCGTCGGTGCGCCGGTTGCCTGGGCGGCGATGCGCGCGTCGAGGCCGCGGAGCTCCGCCTCGATCGATTGCTGCCGCGCGCGCAGGGCCGCCTGGTCGAGGCTGGCCAGCGGCGTCGCCTGGGCCAGCCGCCGCTGGAGCTGGCTGAGCCGAGCGAGAAGCGCGCCGCGCTCGGCCGCCCAGCCTTCGGGGTCGATCTCGCGGCGCAGCTTGCGCAGGTTGAAGAGGACCCACTCGTCCTCGTGGTGGACGACGCTGCGGCCGACCTTGCCCCGGCCCCCCTGGAACTCGTCCGCCCGCCCGAGCCACGGCCCGCGCACGCCCAGGGCGGCGATCTGTTCCGGAGGGAGAGCGTCCTCCTGGGGGACCGGATCCACGGTGCCCAGCGAGCCGTCCTTGGCGTGGCAAGACGCGCAATGCAGATCGAAGGAGACGCGGACGAAGTCGCGCTCGACGCCGGAGCGCTGGTGGCACTCGCCGCAGCTGCGCTCGATCCGGATGCCCTTCGCCTTCGCGACCGCGGCGAGGTGGCCGGCGAACCTGGCCGGCTCCGCCGAGTCGTGGCCGAACTTCAGACCCGGAGCTTCGGCCGACCGGGTGCGCAGGACCGCGAACTCGGGATGGCGCGAGAAGCTGCGGAAATGGCACTGCGCGCACTGCACCTCGTCGATGGCCGCCAGCCGTGCGTCTCGGCCCCGATGCTCGACGTGGCAGCGGGCGCAGGCGAGGGTGGGAGCGGCGGCCGCCTTGCGGGCGTCGCCGCTGCCGAAGAGCACGTGAACGCCGTTGGTCAGGCGCCCGGCCCCGCTGGGGTCGTGGCAACGCTGGCATCGGAGGTCCGAGGCCCCGCGGCGGGTGGTGTGGCACTCCTCGCACCGCGCCTCGATCGGCGCATGGCGGCTGATCACGTCCCCCGGCGCCAGGGGGCGCCGCACTCCGGCGGCCTGCAGGAGGAGGAGCACGGCGAGCACTCCCCCGCCCAGGACGACCGCCGGGAGCAGAAACGCCCATTTGCCGCGCGGCCACAGGTAATGCGCGGTGCGTCCCGGCGTCCCCCAGGTGACCTTGCGGGCCATCTCAGTACCAGGCCCAGGCGAAGACGTGCACGGCGAGCAACCCCATCAGCAGCCCGGCCGTCGGGACGTGGAGGACGAGCCAGCGCCGCAGGATTCCCTGCAGGCTGTAGTGGGCGTCGAGCTCGATCTTCTCGGTGTAGATGCTCATGAGGTCGTCGATCCGACCCTTCTCCGCGGGGTCGACGAACCCCGCGATGCGGCGGAAGGGCTCGAGCGCCCGGTCCCGGCTCGCCCTCACGTCGAGGAGGAAGCCCCAGGAAGGATTGGGACGCGACAGCGACTGCCGCACCTCCTTCCGATAGAAGCGCTCCCCTACCTCGTCGGCGCCCGCCATGAGCGCGTCCGCCTCTGCCACGAGCTGTTCCATGAGGGCGGGGATGCGCTCGTAGAGCGCCTCCACGTGCAGCCCCTCGGCGAGCGCGGCCGGGATCCACTTCTGGAGCCACACGCCGATGAGCCCGCTCGCCGTCGTCCAGAGCGAGAGCAGCAGCAGGGCCCAGCCGAGGCCGCCCTTCGGCAGGCGGAAGCCGGCGTGGATTAGCACCGCGAGCAGCGCCAGCGTTCCGAGGTACACGTGGGCCTGGGCCCAGGCCCACGTGTACCTCGGAACGCTGGCGCTGCTCGCGGTGCTAATCCACGCCGGCT
>Ga0070699_100005208_pt1 | contig 11429 bp, 12 predicted proteins | sample KBSK1503metaG_FD_65473 | JGI IMG/M metagenome (GOLD analysis project Ga0070699, IMG submission 65473) | Corn, switchgrass and miscanthus rhizosphere microbial communities from Kellogg Biological Station, Michigan, USA - KBS K1-50-3 metaG | ecosystem: Host-associated > Plants > Roots >...
GCGATGGGGGGGCGCCCTCGGCCCGCCTGGATCGATACCGGTCTAGGCGGGCCGGGGACGAGGGCCGGGTAGGCCGGCGGTCATGACCGCCGGCCTACCGGCCTCAGCTAAGGCGCCCGGGTTTGCACGATAGAACGAGCCGACTGCACCGCCTGGACTGGCAGGCCGACGCGCTGTTAGCCCGGCGGCGTGCGCCTGCAGGCCGTGCTCAACCGCGGCCGGCAACGGGTTCGCACTCGGTGAAGACACCGATCCGTCCGGCGCCGACGATGACCGGCCGCCGCCGCGCGCGAGAAACTGGTTACGAGTAACCTCACGAAGTCGTGGCTCCGGCCGTCTTCAGGGCATGACAGGCACGCAGCCGTTCGAGGCGATCGTCTCCGCACACGGGGGCGCTGGGCCGCGGCCCCCCGGGCGTTCCTGCGGTACGCGACAGTATGGAAAGGAGCCCCGATGAACACGGACGACGTGTCCCGTGACCTGGCGCGGGCCTTCCCTGCAGCTCCCGGCGACCTGAGTCGGCTGCACGACCGGCTGGCCGCCGATTCCCAGCGCGACGGCATCTTGGATGTCGCCTACCGGATCGTCGACAGCCCGGTCGGGCCGCTGCTGCTCGCCGCGACTGAGCAGGGCCTGGTCCGCGTCGCCTACGCCCGCGAGGACCACGACGCTGTACTCCAGGCTCTCGCGAACAAGGTCAGCCCGCGCATCCTTCATACCCCGGCCCGCCTGGACCTGGCCGCGCGGGAGCTCGAGGAGTACTTCGCGGGCCGCCGCCGCGCTTTCGACCTGCCGCTGGACTGGCGGCTGTCGGCCGGGTTCAGGCGCACTGTCCTTAGTCACTTGCCTGAGATCGGCTATGGCCATACCGCCAGCTACGCCACCATTGCTCAGCTGGCCGGGAATCCGAAGGCGGTCCGCGCCGTCGGCAGCGCCTGCGCGACCAACCCCATGCCGGTCGTGGTGCCCTGCCATCGCGTCGTCCGCTCCGACGGCAGCATAGGCGGCTACCTCGGCGGCGCCGACGCCAAGCGCACCCTGCTCACCCTGGAGGCAGCATGATTCCCGCCAGCAGCACGCAGCTGGGCCGGTGGGAGGAGCGCGTCAGCGCCACCGACTGGGACAGCGTGCGCGCCGACCTTGATGCCTATGGCTGCGGGCTGACCGGCCCGCTGCTCACCCCGGACGAGGCCGCGCAGATCGCCGCGCTCTACGAGGATGACTCCCGGTTCCGGTCCACGATCAACATGGGCCGGCACCGTTTCGGGGAGGGGGAATACCGGTACTTCGCCGAGCCCTTCCCCGAAGCGGTCACCGGGCTGAAGCGCGTCCTGTATCCCCGGCTGCTGCCGATCGCCCGCGACTGGTGGACACGGCTCGGCCGCGAGACGCCATGGCCGGATAGCCTGCAGGAGTGGCTGGCGATGTGCCACGCCGCCGGGCAGGCCAAGTCCACGCCGATCCTGCTGAAGTACCAGGCCGGGGACTGGAACGCCCTGCACCGCGACCTGTATGGCGATCTGGTGTTCCCGCTGCAGGCCGTGATCAACCTGAACGATCCCGGTGTCGATCACACCGGCGGGGAGTTCTTGCTGTACGAGCAGCGGCCCCGCGCCCAGTCCCGAGCCACCGCCACCCCTATCCCGCACGGGCATGGCCTGGTCTTCACCACCCGCGACCGGCCGGTGAAGTCCCGGCACGGCTGGTCGGCCGCGCCGGTCCGCCATGGCGTATCCGTGATCCGGTCCGGGCAGCGGTTCACGCTCGCCCTCGTCTTCCACGACGCCGCCTGATGGCCAGCACGGCGGGTACTGGCCCGGAGTCAGACGGCAGGACGTATTCGCTGCTAGGCGCCGTTTGCCTGCCCGGCGCCTATGCAGCGTGGAAAGCCCGACGATGACGCCGAAGAGGCGACGCCATAACCATTTACCACAGAGTCGGCGCGTGAGCGTGGCGCGCGCGGGTTACCTCCGCGTGCTCCAGAGCCAGGAGCTTCTGCTTGCGCTTCAGGCCGCCGGCGTAGCCGGCCAGTTTGCCGTTGCTGCCGATGACCCGGTGACAGGGGATCAGGATGCACAGCGGGTTGCGGCCCACCGCGGCGCCGACCTCCTGGGCGTTCTCGCGGCCGCCAAGACGGCGAGCGAGGTCGCCATAGGTGGTGGTCTGCCCGTAGGGAACCTGCGCGATCAGCTCCCAGACACGGAGCTGGAACTCCGTGCCACGGGGCTCAAGCGGCAGGTTGAACAGGGTCCGGCTGCCCGCCAGGTATTCCTCCAACTGGCGCGCGACGCCCTCGAATCCCCGGTCATTCCTGGGGCCGAACGCGACCGGGTCGGGCTTGTACCAGTGATGCGGGAAGTACAGGCCAGTCAGCAGGTCGCCCTCCCTCACGACGGTCAAGTCTCCGATCGGCGTGGCGAGGACCGTGTGCTGCGCCGTCAGCGTGCACGCATCGGTCATCATGGTCTGCTCCTTCGATCGCGTCTTCTGTATCTGGAAGACGTCCGCGCCCGGCAGTTCGTGAGGTCGCCCTGCCGCGCGGCCGGACCGGAAGAACTCGCTTCCCTCATCTCACATCCCGGCCGGCACACGCGTCTTCCCGGCGAGTACCCACTACGGGAGCGACCCGCAATCCCCTCTCAGGAAGGACGATTCATGTCGACCGAGGAGAACAAGGCCGTCGTCGGACGCTGGTTCACCGAGTTCTGGGGCAAAGACTTCAACCCCGCTGTCATCGACGAACTCGCCGCACCCGACATCCGCTTCGAATACTCGCTGCACGCCCCCTGCCGCGGCCGCCAGGAAGTCCGGCAGTTCGCCGCCAAGTTCCGCGCCGCTTTCCCGGACCTGAACTTCTGGGGCACGGCTGACCTGATCGCCGAGGGCGACTACGTGGTCGGCCAGTGGGAGGGCGGCGGCACCCAGACCGGCGACGCGTTCGACGACATGCCGATCGGCTCCCTGCCGGCCGGGACAGGCAGGACGATGCACTTCACTGGCATCACGGTCCTGAAGGTCGAGAACGGCCTGATCACCGAGGAAGTCGGCCTGGACGACGGCGTCACCGTCCTGCGGCAGCTGGGGCTGATCACCGAAGCCTGACCACAATGGGCATCATGCGGCCGCCGTTACCACTGCGCGGCGGCCGCGCCCGGGTGGGCAGGCCGGCCATGACCAAGACAAGAATCGGCCGCAGGCGACCTCACGAAACCTAGACCATGGACGTCTCCAGAACATGACAGGCAAGCAGCCGTTCGAGGCCATCGTCTCCGCGCACGGAAGCACCGTACTGCGGGTCTGCCGGGCCGTCCTTGGCCCCGCGGATGCCGACGACGCCTGGTCGGAAACGTTCCTGTCCGCGATGAAGGCCTACCCCGATCTTCCTGCCGAGGCCAACGTCGAAGCGTGGCTCGTGACCATCGCCCACCGCAAGGCCATCGACGTCACCCGCGCGGCCGCCCGCCGCGCGATTCCCGTCGCCGAGACACCGGATACCGCAACGTCCCCCGCCGCCGGCGACGCCGAGCCGGACGCCGCCGCCGAACTGACCCAGGCACTCGCCAAGCTGCCCGCCAAGCAGAAACAAGCCATCGCCTACCACTACCTCGCCGGGCTGCCTTACGCCGAAGTCGCCGCCATCCTTGGCGGCAGCGCCGACGCCGCGCGACGAGCCGCCGCCGATGGCATCGCCGCCCTCCGGCGTTCCTACGCGAGCCCCATCGCCGACTGACACGCCGGCCAGCCGCCGGGCGCCTCAGGGTTCGAGTTCGACCGGGTCGCCGACCGCGACCTGACCCGGTTCCACGGTCGAGCCATAGACGCCGAGCCGGGCGTCGCGTTCCCGCGCTATGGCGCGCAGGATCGCCGGGTCCCGGCGCAGCGTCACCGGATCTATGGTGACCATCACGCACCGCTTGTCGCGCTGGTCCACCCGCATCCGCAGCCCGCCGATGCGCAGGATACGGCCGACCCAGGCGTCCTCGGGGAAGTCGCCTCCGGTGGCATCCACCAAGAAGTTGGGCCGGAACCGCCCGGGCGCCAGGCCGGCGCCGGCCAGCCGGGCCAGGGCGGCCAGGGTCTGCGTGGTCAGCAGTGACAGCGGCATCGTGTCGAAGACCCCGCGGTCCTGCTTGATGACGCGCACCCCCGGCCCGAGCTCGGCCGCGAGCGCGGGGTCGGCCACGTCGAGTTCGGCGCCGGAGGGTGTACGAACCAGCGTCGGGGAGGCGTTAGGCCGCATCCGTTCGGTAAAAAAGGGCCGGTAGTGGGCCAGCTCGGGCCGTTCCCTGATCGTCAGCCAGGGAAAGCCGCTGCGCACCTGCCCGTCGCGGATGAACGCCCACCGGCGATCGCCCGCTAGGCCGTGCCACGAAACCTCGGCGCCGTCCAGTTCCTCGGCTGCCATGGATTTCACCGGGTACCGCCACAGCGCGGTGACGCGACCTACCACGGTCATGACCGTCTCCATCGGCTCGGAGGCGCCCTTGCCGATGAAGAGTGTCGAGCGTGGCGGACATGGGCCCGTCGCAGCGCCTCTCGACAAGACCAGCATGCCACACCCGGTTATGCCCGCCGTCCGACGGTCAGGTAACCCACGAAGGTGGCGGTCAGCCGGGGCCAGCCCTGGTAGCGGGCGTCAGCGGGGCAGGAAGTCCGTCAGCAGCGCATTCACCTGATCCGGTGCCTCAAGCTGCATCCAGTGACCCGGACCCTCCAGGCGCTCGTACCGCCACGGGCCCGCCACGTTCTCGGCGGAGTCGGTCATCTGGACCTCCGTGAGGGCGGGATCTCCCGTGCTCCAGACGCCCATGGTGGGGGCTTGTACCGGCGGGAGCTGTATCGGCGGGCCGACCCACGATTCGGGCGGGACGTTAGCCCGATACCAGTTAAGGCCCGGCGTCAGCGAGCCTGTCGTCTCCAGCTCGGAAATCACCTGGTCGGCGTCGGGATGCCCGCCCCAGCGCCGGAAGTTGTTCCAGTTGTCCTCGGTCAGCCAGCGCTCGGCAAGGCCGGGGAACTGGAACAGCAGCATGTACCAGGACTTCTCGCGCTGCTGCAGCGTGCGGCGGAAGGTAGCAGGGTGGCCGACCGAGAGCGTGACCAGATGGTCGACCTGCCCGGGCACAAGGGATGCGAGCGCCCAGGCCAGCGCGGCACCCCAGTCGTGGCCTACCACGTTGGCCTTGGTGATCTGCAGGTCTGCCAGGATCGCCATGACGTCCCCGGCCAGGCGCATCAGCGAGTAGGCCTCAACGGCTTCGGGCTTGTCAGAGCGTCCGTACCCGCGTAGGTCGGGCACAATGACCTGGAGTCCTGCGTCTGCGAGTGCCGGTACCTGATGCCGCCAGAGCCGACCAGAGTCGGGAAAACCGTGCAGCAGCACGACCGGCGGCCCCTCCCCCGTGACCTCGTACTCGATACCCACCCCGTCGACATCCACCCGGGCCAACGTGACCTCCTTTTCACCCGCTCGTGGTCAAGCATGTCACTGTCTCGGCCCGTTGCTGCCTGAAGTGCCGGCTTGAGGGCTAGGCGGCCAGGTCCTAGCGGTGAGCGGATCATCCTCGCTTCCCGGTCTGACCGTTGACCGCCAGGATGACCGGATCGGTGCTTGCCGTCCGATCTGGAGGAGGATGGGCATGATCATGGCTTCATATGCCGTGGGGCTATATTTCTGATGAATGGCGCGGAGGACGCCTTTCCCGCTCGCCTCGCCGATCAACTCGCTCAGGACCGAGTAGTCAATACCATGCCCGGCCGCGAGCTGATCATGGGCGGATTGGGCGATCGCGGCCACGGCGGGATAAGCGGCGGCCTCAATCAGGAACATGAGCGTCGCGTCCTCGAGGTTCACGGTGCGTGAGTCTACGCCTCGGGCACTGGTGTCCGACGCTTGATCGTCTGGGACGATGCTGATGTGAGTGACGGCCAGGGCGTCGAGTCGAGCGCCATCGAGGACCAGGTTGGGGCCGGGTTTGCCGCCATGGCCGCCGGGGACTGGCGCGTCGCGCGTGATGCCTTTCTTGCTGTCCTTGAGGTCGCTGAGGTGCCCGAGGCATTCTTCGGCGTGGCGAGCGCGCTGTTCTGGCTGGGCGATCTCGCGGGCACGATCGCCAATTGCGAGAAGGCGTATGCCGGATTCCGCCGCCGCGGCAACCCGATGTTCGCAGCCGGGGCCGCTCTCTCGCTGGTGGGTTACAACAAGGGGTACCTCGGCAATACGGCTGCGGCCCGCGGATGGCTGTCACGTGCGGCACGGATCATCGAGAACGAGGTTCCCGAGTTGAGCGGCGAACTTCTCGGGGCCACCGCCTACGTCACCGATGACCCGGTGCGGAGCGAGGCGCTGGCGCGACAGGCGGCCGAGATCGGTCGCGCGAATGGCAACTCCGATCTGGAGCTGATGGCGATGCACGCCGTCGGGCAGGCCCTGGTGCAGCAGGGCCGGACCGAGGAAGGCATGTTGCTGCTCGATGAGGCGATGGCCGGCGTGATCGGCGGCGAAGGCAGCGACCCGATGACGGTCGCGCAGATCAGCTGCATGACGATGGTCGTGTGCGGCAGCTGTCTCGATCTGGAGCGTGCCACCCAGTGGGTTCAGTCGCTGGAGGGCTTCATCGACCGATACGGGTGCCCGTTCTTGTACGCGGAGTGCCGCACCTATTACGGCCGGGTCCTGTTCGAGAATGGCGACTGGGTCGCCGCCGAGGCGTTTCTTACCGACGCGATCGCGATGTCGAGGGGCGTCTTCGCGGCGCCCCATGCGTTCGCGGCCGGGACACTCGCGGAACTCAGGCTGGCGCAGGGAAGGGTCGAGGACGCCGCGGGGGTGCTGCGCGGCGTTGAGGGCCGGGAAGAAGCCGCCGCGGCGGTCGCCTCGGTGCACCTTCAACAGGGCCAGCCATCGGTGGCAGCGGCTGTCTTGCGCCGACGACTCGCTACGACCAGCCCGGACCGGCTCGATGTTGCGGCTGTCATCGAGCTGCTGGGCGAGGCAGAGATCGCCCTGCACGACAATGACGCTGCCATTGAGCGGGGTCGTGCGCTGGTTGCCCTCGGCGCTCTAAGAAACTGTGACCTCATCGTCGCGCACGGCGAGCGCCTCCTCGGGCACGCGCTCGCCGTGACGGATGCTCAGGCCGCGGGCGCGCACCTGGAGACAGCGCTCGCGGCGTTCGTCCAGGCAGGGATTCCCTACCGGGCTGCGCAGACGCGGCTGTTGCTCGCCCGGGCACTCGGGCCGAATGACCGTGAGGTGGCCGGGGCTGAGGCGCGGGCGGCCTTGTCGGTTTTCGAGGATCTGGGGGCTGGCCGCGAGGCGGATGCCGCCGCCGCGCTGATGCGGGAGCTCGGCATCAAGGCGGCGAGGACTGGGCCGAAGAACGTAGGGCGGCTGACCAGGCGGGAGCAGCAAGTGCTCGTCCTGCTCGGCGAAGGGCTCTCCAACCCCGAGATCGCCGAGCGTCTCTTCCTCTGGCGTAAGACGGTCGAGCATCACGTGGCGCGCATCCTGTCCAAGCTCGGCCTCCGCGGGCGCGCCGAGGCCGCCGCGCTCGTGGCACGCGGCGCCCCTTGAGAACCCTGACCCTCGATTTCCTCATGGACAAACAGGCGGACAAGATGATCCGCCCCGCGGGCGAGCCATGATGGCCTTGCTGAACGGCAGAGCCTGGCGCCGCCGGGCCAGCGTGGCCCGTCCCGTTGTGCGGCCAGGAATGCGATCGAGGAGGCCGCAGGCATCTACCGCCGACTCACCCGGGGAGATCAGCTGAGTTCCTCCGCCACTGGCTAATGCGCTAGATAACTTGCTCACACATTGTCATGGCTCCATCGAGATGCGGAAGCATCATCGATCCGCGGTGAAGCCAATGCAGCCGTTGGTACGCTGGTCGAGCTGCAAGCAGAGCGTGCTAACGATGAAGCCAACGCGCTACCTCGTGGTCCGAAGTGATCCACCGTCACATCAGCTGACCTTACCAAAATGCTACTCACTGATGCGCAGCAAGTGGCAGCCTTGAGTATTGATGTGCGACCAGAAGCGCCAGCGTAGCCGGGCGGGCCACGTCAGCTCGCTCGTCGGCCGACTGTCAAGGCGTAGTTGACAGTGGAGCTCACGGACCCGGAGGCGGTAGATCCTTGACGCCGCTAGCTGCGCAGACTACGGCGTGGTCCGCATCCCGGTCCGAGATCGGGAAAGCATGTCGGCTAAACTCGTCTGGGCCATGAGCAGGGTCGTCTGGTCATCGCTCCCGCTGAAGCGGAAGGCCGGCGGTTCGACCCCGCTCCCCGGTCACTCAACTAGCAGCACGCAGTCGGCCAAATGCGGGCTGAAAACCCCGGTACGCGCGCCCAGACGCCAGAGATGAGATCCGGAGCGTTAGAGAGCGTCAGAGATGAGATCCATATGAGCGTCGTCGCCTTGTTCACCTGGATGATCACCATTCTCGCTGGCCTCATTCTTTTGGTTATCTGGATCATCGAGTACGACCATGAGTTCCAGAGCGCGGCTGCGACCCGCTTGCCCGTACCGGTAATTTCCGCTCACGCGCTGCTGGCCGTGGGGGGCCTGATGTTGTGGATCAGCTACCTTTTGCTAGGTCAGGAGCGGCTGGCCTGGGCCACGGTCGCCGTCCTGGGCACCGTAGCCGTCCTAGGCCTGATCATGGCGGCGCGCTGGATCCGCGTGTACCGCGCTTTCGTTGCCCCCGGCCCGTCGCTTACCAGGAGCATTGCTGTCCCCGCGGAACGGAACTTCCCGCTGCCGGTCGTCATCGCCCACGGCATCTTGGCCGTCACCACCCTCGGTTTGGTGCTGTTCACCGTGCTTGGCCCTGGCCGGAAGTGACCAGCCACCTGCGCAGGCTGCCAGCTTCGCGACGCGGAACCTGACCGCAGCACCGAAGGTCACCGACCGCGCCGAACTCAGCGAGGTCATCGCCGCCACCTACCGCCAGGTCCGATGGCCCTCCACCACGGCAGGCAAATACGACGGCGGACACCTGCCGGTATGGGATGAGCACACCGACACCTACCTGAACCCTGATGCGGGGAATTCGGCAAGTCGGGATCTATCTGCGTCGCCGGCGGGCGTGGCTCCCGCGGCGCCCAACCCCGCCGGTAGGCTGCGATCCACGACAGCTCGGAGGAGGTGACCATGAGCCCAGGGATCCCGCCCGGCCAGTCCGCGGGCACCACGACCCCGGCCGAGCGAGAGGCGCGCTGGGCGCTATTGGTGCGGTTTGCCATCGAGGCGGCCAGCGAGGCTGAGGCCCATGCCATCCTCGGCCAGGCGCTGACCAGCCTGGATCGAGAGCTGCCGCTGCAGGGCGAGCCGGCGATTGCCCCTCTCAGGATTCGGGATGGTATCTGGGTGGCCACGCTCATGCCTGATCTGACTGTGCCGGCGTCGGTTGAGCCCGATGACGCGCCGAATCGCTGCCGCTATGTTTCCAGTCACTTCGGCGTGGACGTGACCTGGATGTCTCGCGGTACCAAGCAGGGAGCGCGGTGGGACTGGCCGCCTGATATCTGGTCGCGGACCCTCCAGGATGACGTTCTGTTGCACCCAGCGGTGCAGGCCGTAATGATCTGGTGCGAGGCAAGCATGGCCTGATCTGCTACTTGGGAGGACGTGAGCGGCGCATGAGCGACCTATGATCCGTGGGCATTAGCAGGGACTGCGGATTCGTTCATACCGTTCGCACGCTTGGAATCGGGCCGACGTGCTGTCCAGGTTCGTTCGGCCTTGACGGAGGGTCGTTCGCTCGGGTGGCTCCCAGCGTGGCTCCAGCAGCCGGCTCGGCGCTGATTAGCGCTGATCATCTCTCTCGGTGCTGCGCCGTGCCGTGACGAGAGCCGCGATCACGCTGGCGCGAATTGGTCGCCCGAGTCGTTCATAAATGGCCTCGTATTCACGCTCAAGGGCTTGACGTTGGTCCGATGAAAGCCGAGCGTAAAACGACATCGTACGAACGACAGCATTCAGTTCTCCAGGAGTGTGCTCGATCAGCTCTGGCATGACTGCCACCTGAGCATCACCGAACAGGCGGCCGGCATAGTCTTGCCCTATGTCGTGGCTGCCGAGCCACGCCCATGCCGCTGAGACGTTACCACGGCGTTGCTCCATCCCAGCGAGCGTGGCTTCGAGATCCCTGTAGGCCGGCCAATTAGCGGCAATATCCGGGGCGACCTTTCTCATGGCAGCGAGTACTGCCTCCTGATCTCGCTTGCTACGCGGCTCCTCAAGTCCGCAGTATTGCACGAGGGCGAGCGTTCCACCGGGAACAAGCACGTCAGCGGTCTTCCGCCAACTAACCTTAGGGTCAACCCAGTGAAACGCGGACGCAGAGAACACGGCCTGAAACTGCTCGCGGGGAAGCAACGCATCCTCAAACTGAGCGTTCACAAATTCCACCGCTCCAGCACCCTCCAGGTTCCGCTTGGCTAGTGCTATGAGGCTCTTGCCGGGTTCGAGTGCCGTGACGTGCAGGCGCCGAGCGAGAAGGCCGCGCGTCAGCTGGCCGCTCCCACACCCGACCTCAAGCACCTGATCACCACGCCCGATCCCTGCGACCTGACAAGCTTGGTCGACGAGTTCGTCAGGATAAGCCGGACGGTGGCGGTCGTACTCGGCCGCAATCTCATCAAAAACCTTGCCGTAACGACGTGCAGTAGATGCTGGCAGTCGTGTCATCCGTTGGCCTCCGTCCGTGCTCGTTACTGTGACCGCCCGACGTGACCGCGGCGAGGTGCCTGATGCGCTGCCGCTGTGGTGGCGATGTCGTCTCGCGCCGCCTGAACTTTCGGCCAGGCCCCTTACGCCAGCGCCACCCAGCCCGTCCTGATCTCCTCCGTCCTCGTCGCAGGCGCCGATTTCCTAACGAGTGGACGCCGGGTTTGCGTGGCGAAGCCGTCACTTCGTGGCGGCTTCGTAAGGCCGCCCTTAGACGCGGTGGCCGCGAGCTGGACAATCAGGAGCCAGGGAAGACGGCTGAGCCTAGGTCTCGTCTGCCGATGTGAGCCAACTGTAGTCGTGTCACGTACGGCGTGCGGGGCGGCGCGCGGCGGGCGGGCCTCCCAAGGCTGAGCCCGCCGGGGCATCAGCGTCCAGGGCCTGCAGGGTCCGCCGGAACGTGGACTCACGGAGCGCCACGCCGGTAATGCCGAGCGCATCCCTGGCGACCTGGTCTGCGTCGGTGGGTTCAGTCCCGCCAGTCTGCGAGAAGGCCGTGAGAGACCGGTGACTTCCGTGGCACGACGACACCGCGCCCGGCGAATATGCTAGCGAGCCGAGGGAGGAGTGCCGATGACCCCTCTCTGTCAAACTCTCGTGAGACATGAGGCAGCAGTAAACCTCTGAGTGAGCAGGGCGAGACGGGAACTACCTGACGTGACACTGACGATGGCGGACATGGCCTCCTCCCGGGCAG
>Ga0070699_100005211_pt1 | contig 11426 bp, 7 predicted proteins | sample KBSK1503metaG_FD_65473 | JGI IMG/M metagenome (GOLD analysis project Ga0070699, IMG submission 65473) | Corn, switchgrass and miscanthus rhizosphere microbial communities from Kellogg Biological Station, Michigan, USA - KBS K1-50-3 metaG | ecosystem: Host-associated > Plants > Roots >...
CGGCGTCACCGCCTTGTTCGGCGCCTCGGGCGCGGGCAAGACCACGCTCGTCAACATGATCGCCGGGCTCGTCGCGCCGGACCTAGGACGTATCCGGCTCGACGATACCGTGCTGTTCGATTCCGCCGCGCGCATCGATGTGCCTGCGCACCGCCGCCGCATCGGTTACGTCTTTCAGGAGGGACGCTTGTTCCCGCATCTGAGCGTTGCGGCGAACCTCGACTATGGCCGACGCATGCGCGGGCTTGCGCGCGACGGCGCCGAAATGGCGCGGATCGTGAATTTGCTCGACATCGGCCACTTGCTCGACCGGCGGCCGGGGAAGCTCTCGGGTGGGGAGCGCCAGCGCGTCGCCTTCGGCCGCGCGCTGCTGATGCGTCCTCGGCTCCTGCTCCTCGACGAGCCGCTCGCCTCGCTCGACGCCGCCAGGAAGCGCGAGATTTTGCCCTATCTGCAGAAGCTGCGCGACGAGGCGCACGTGCCCATGGTCTATGTCAGTCACCACGCGCCGGAGCTCAAACGCATCGCGACCTCGGTGGTGCTGCTCGACGGCGGGCGCGTGGCCGCCGCCGGCGGGCTCGAGGTGCTCGACGCGGCAACGGCGGAATTGACGGCATGAGCATGTTCGTTTGTGCTTGAAGCATGATGACTCCGCGCGCTCGGTGCATTCCCTCCCCCGCAAGCGGGGGAGGGATAGGGAGGGGGCATGCAGCAACATCGAGGCGGCATGCAAAAGGATTCATGTGCGCGAACTCACCCCCTCCCCACCCCTCCCCCGCAAGCGGGGGAGGGAGCAGACCGAGTTCGCCGCTTGAGCTGACTCCACTCCAGAACAAGATGCTCTGATCGTCGGCCCCCGCCAATCCACCGGCGACAGCCCTCAGGTCGGGGCCATGCCCCTGTCCTTGAGCTCCTTGATCGCGTTCTTGTTCTTCGACAGATGGGCGAGCCCCATCCCGCGCAGCACGTTCGGCGCCTTGGTGAACTGGATGTTGTCGTAGCCGACGATCTCTATTCGGTTGCCCCAGGGGTCGCGGAAATCGAGGAACCGGCCGGGCAGTGGCTTGATGCCCGCCGCCGCCAGCGCGCGGCGCACCGCGTCCTTGTCGTCGACCACGAGTCCAAAATGACGGCCGTCGTCAGCCGCCTGGGTGCGGCCCTTCTGCAGCGCTAGGAACTGATCGCCCAAATCGATGAAGGCCATGGTCTTGCTCTTGCCGCGCAGCTTGAAGTCGAACAGGCGACCGTAGAATGCCAGCGCCTCCTCGATATCGCCGACCTCGAGGGCGACATGGTTGAAACCGACGGCGCGCGCTTTCCTTGCTTGCGGCATGGGGGCCTCCGACCATCAGGGCAGTCATCATGTGGTGATATGACCGGCATAAGCCAATATGGTCCGCCGCCTTGCCGATGCGGCCCGAGAGGTGCACGCTCGCGGGAAACGGCCCTTCGGGCGAATGCGGCGTCACCGCCGCAACGAACTCGGGAGGATCATGTGTCGGCACGTTCTATTCGTTACCTCGCCGCCGTTGCGCTTTGGGCGATTTCAACCCACGCCGGCGCGCAAAGCCCTTCGACGGCGGCGCCCGAGGTGCTGCGCGTCACCCGCACTGCCGATGACGGCGGCGAAGGCTCGCTGCGCTGGGCGATCGAGCGCAACAACGCGGCGCCCGGACGCTTCCGCATCGAGGTCGATCCGGCGGGTCAGGCGCCGCACGTGATCAAGCTCGCTTCGCTGCTGCCGGCGATCAAAGGCCCGGTGGTGATCGAGGGCGCACCATGGAAGCGCAGCGGCGAGTTCGTCGCCCTCGACGGCTCCGGCTACATCGAGGACAAGGGTCCGCAAACATGCCCTGGGGCCGTCGCCGGCCAATACGGCGCCAACGTGCGCACGACCACCAATCCCGGCCTCGCTTTGGTCGACACCCAAGGCGTCGAGATCAGCGGGTTGGAAATTCGCAATTTCTGCATCGGCGTGCTGATCCACCGCGCGAGTGGCAACTCGATTCACGACAACCGCATCGTCGGTAATCGCGGCGGCGCCGGCGTGATGCTCACAGGCGACGACGGCAGTGGCAATCCCACCGCCACGACTACGATGCACAACAAGGTGCAGCGCAATGAATTCCTCGACAACGGCGACGGTCTCGAGCTCACGCGCGGCGCCGCCTTCAATATGGTGGCCGACAACGTCTTCCGCTCGACCGCCGCCAACCCGGAGCCGTCGCAGGGCATCGAAATCCTGCTCGGAAACGACAACGTCGTGGTGAGCAACCGCTTCGAAGGATATTCCGACGGCCTGCAAATCAACTGGGGGCATCGCAACTACATCGCCGCCAATATCTTCACCAACAATACCTTCGGCCTGAGCCTGTCCGGCGCCGGCAATATCATCGATGGCAACGTCATCTCCGGCAACGCCGTGGGCATCGCGGTGCGGCCGGCGCCTACCATGACGATGGCATGGATCTCCCACAACGCCATCTACGGCAATGGCCAAAAGATCGAGCGCTGCTTCGCCGGCGGCAGTTGCGACCCCGACATCCGCAAGGGCGGCATCGTGTTCGGCCTGCCGAGCGGCGAGCACGAACGCTATGTCGGCAAGCGCGGCACCGGCGTCGCTCCGGCGCCGGGAAATCTCGCCAAGATTTGCCCGGATGGCGCGCCCAACTGCCAAGCGCCGCCGAACGGCGGTCTCGCCGCCCCCACGCTCGAGCGGGTACGCAAGAGCGGGGGCGAGCTCACGGTGCAGGGCGAGCTGCGCGGCAAGCCGCTGTCGCGTTTCACCGTGGAAGTGTTCGGCAATCGGGCGGCGGGCAGCGGCGAAGGCGAAATATTTCTCGGCGAGGTCGTGACCACGTCCGACGCCGGGGGGCTGGGCAAATTCTCGCTGACGGTGGACGCCTCCAAGCTCGCCGCGATGCCGGCCTCATTCACGGCCACGCTCACGTCGGCGGACGGCGCCACCTCCGAGTTCAGCCAGCCCGTTGCGCTGTCGGAGTGAGCGGCGGCGCGATGTTCCCGCCCGAGCGCATCGTCTGCCCCGCCGACACGAGGAGGGTTCGCGGCGAATGCGGACCAGGGTAGGAGCGGGTCGCGCAGCCCGGTGTGAAGTACTTCACACCCGGTCAGGAAATTCTTCAGATCGCTCGGCCGGCTTCGCCGAGCATGCGGGCTCCGCCTCGTCGAGCTACTTGCAGTCGTAGCTGACGTTCATGGCAGCATCGACCTTGCGGACGACGGCCCAGTCTTTCTGGTAGGTGATCGGGACGAACTTCGACACCCCCAGGCTGGAGAATTCCTTTTCCAGCCCGGTGCCGGCCCACGGGTAGCTGAAGAACGCCGCGCGCACCTTGGCCGCGACTGCGGGGTCGAGATTGTGCGCGAGGCCGAAGGCCGCCGTCGGAAACGTCTCCGACTTGTACACGGTCACGATCTGATCCTTCTTCACGACATCGCGCGCCATCATCCGTTGCATGACCTCGTTCGCAATTGCGGCCGCGACGTAGTCCTTGTAGGCGACGCCGAGGACCGAGTTCTCGTGTCTGCCGGAAAACACGGCGACGTAGTCCTTGCCGGCTTCGAGCCCGAACTCGCTGCGCAGCAGAACGAGGGCGCCTTGAAACCCGAGTTCGACGTCGGGGACGTGAAGGCAAGCTTGCGGCCCTTCAGGTCAGCGGGCTCCCTGATCCCGCTGCCCGGGTAGGTGATGATCTCCATCTCGTACCCCAGGATACCCTTCTCTCCTCCCATGATCGCGAAGGGGACGAAGCCGGCGCAGTTGACGGCGATCGGCACCGTGCCCGTCCCAAACCCGGCGATGTGGAGGCGGCCCGCGCGCATCGCCTCGATCTGCGCCGCATTGTTTTGCGCCGCAAACAACCGAATGCGCTTTCCGGTCGTCTTTTCCAGATGCTGCAGGAAGTCGTCCCACACCCGCTGGTAAGATGCCGGATCCTCGCCCGGCGTGTACGCAAATATGAGCGTCGGCGGATCGACGGTCTTGGCGGGCGTGTCGGCCACGAGATCGCCGTCCGTATCGACGTAGCGGACATCGAGCGCGGCGGCGGGTGGCACGGCGAGCATGGCGGCGCATACGAGCCCCGGGACGGCTCGCACCCACGCACAACTCCTCTTCTCCGCATCCAGCATTCCCCTTGCGCTCCAGTGCGACGGCCGCTGGTGCGACGGGCTTGACGTAGAATCATGCATCGACCATGCCAGACGTTTCCTTGCGACCTTCAGCCGGGAATTGAAACAACTTTCATCGAAACGACGTTTGCGCGCTCCTTCAGGTCCCCTCCGGCGACCGGCTCCGACGCTTCGTCGAGGCCCGGCACCGCCGCCAAGATGCCGTGATCGCGGGCGTACTCACGCAGCTGCCGCAGCTGCGCAACGACCGCCTCTTCCGGGCCCCGCCGTCCGGCCGCAGCCAATGCACGACCCCGCGCCATGAAGAAGTCCGACCAGGGTGACGCCTTTGTCCCGAAACAGCGCTCCAGCTCGTTTGCGTAGCTGTCCGCCGCATCCCAGAGCCGCTCGCGCAGGCTGACTTCGATTGCGTCACGGTAGAACCAAAAATGATTGTGGCTCGCGCAACCCTCGCGCAGGATCGCCTCTCCCCGACGCAGCGCCTCGAAGCGACGTCCGGGATCGGTCGTCGCCAATGCCACCGCACCGAGAACCACCGGGCCTGCGAAGGCGACGCCGGCTTCCCGGGACACGTTCCAGCTGTCTTCAAGCAGCTCGAGCGCACCGGCAGCGTCGCCGGCGTTAAGTCGAATACGCGCGATGACGTCGTTGAACAGCGGGATGAAGCGCCGCGCGCCGATCGCCTCGACCGCCTCGAGGCCCTTCCGCGCGTGCTGTTCGGCCTGCGGGAATTCGCACCGGTCGAGGAGGATCCAGCTGCTGGTGCTGCGCGAGATGAGTTCCCCGCGCGCGTGGCCCACCCTCGTCACCAGGTCGATGACCGAGTTGCAGTCATCGAGCGATTCATTGAATCGAAGACAGTACATATTCGTCACCGCCCGCATGGGCAGATAGGCGACCTCGGTGAGGAGCAGCCTATGCGCGCGCGCGAGCGCGACACAATCCTCGAAGCATTGGTGGGCTTGCTGGATGCGTCCGGCCAGAAAGTGGGCATCGCCCAGCCCGCCGAGCGCGCGCGCTTCGTCTTCGGTGGATCCGGCCTTCTTGGCGAATTCCCACGCGGCTTCGTGCTCGGCGAAGCAGCTCTCGATCTTGCCCAATGGATAGTAGATGTTGCCCCGCATATTGTGGATTCGAGACAGTTCCAACGGGCGTTCGCTCTCGGTCGCGACCACCTCGGCGGCGCCCAGTTCCGCAAGCGCTTCACTATGACGATCGGTGATGCGCAGACCGGCGGCCAGCCCGATGCGAAGAACGAGCTCCATGCTCGTGCGTTGCGCGCCGGGCGGCAGGTGGGAAAGCGCCGTCAGCCCATTCTTGCAATGCGCGATCGCCTCCTGATTGGCGTAACGTGCCCCGGCGCGTTCGGCCGCCTCGCACCAGTGAGACGCCGCGCGTTCAAACTCGCCGGCCTCCATGCAGTGATGCGCGAGCACTTCCGGTGCTGACGCGACGACGTCGCTGGACTTGGTGAGAAACTCGGCGATGCGGGCGTGAAAACGCTTCCGCCTGCTCTTGAGGAGGCTGTCGTAGGCGGCATCCTGCACCAACGCATGCTTGAAGACATAGCTGGCGCTCTTCGGAGTGCCGGTGCGGAACAGCAGCCCGCCCGCCTCGAGCTGACGCAGCGCGGCGCTCAGTGTGGTTTCGTCAAGTGCCAGCACGGCAGCGAGCAGCTCGCGGGAGAACCGCCGCCCGATGCAGGCGCCGACCTGTGCCACCTCACGCATGGACGCTGCGCCGTCGAGCCGCGCCATCAGACTGTCCTGCAGCGTCGCGGGAATTGCCATTTCAGGAAGCGAGCCGCTGACACGGTAGGAATCTTCCGTCTCGACGATCAGGCCGCTCTCGAGAACGGTCTTGGTCAGCTCTTCCACGAAGAGCGGAATTCCGTCGGTCTTGGCAATGATCTGCTCGAGCACTTCTCGCGCCAGGGGCTTTCCGCCGACCATTTTCTCGGTCATCAGCACGACATCCCGTCGCGACAAACGGACGACCGGCAAAGTCAGCGCATGCGCGAGACCCGACCACGACGGCCGGTATTCGGGGCGATAGGTGGCCGCCACCAGGACGCGCTTGTCCGCGATGTTGGGCAGAAGCATGTCCAAGACTTCCTGCGTGGTCGGGTCGATCCAGTGCGCGTCCTCCACGATCAAGAGCACGGGCTGTCTGGCCGAAAATGCAAAGAACTGACCGGCGATCGCCCGTAGCGTCGCGTCCTTCACGGCCTCCGGCCGGAGATGCGAAACGGGGTAGCGGCATCCGGCGTCGATCGAAAGCAGGGCAGCGAAGAGGTGAGCCACCTCGGAAACGTCGTCGAAGGCGAGGCGGAGCGACGCCTCCAGCTTGTCGAGTTGTGAAGGGGCGTCGTCGGTCTCGTCGAATCCCGCAGCGCGCCGGATCTGTTCGACGACCGGATAGAGGGCGGAGTGGGTGTGATAGGGCGAGCACTGGTAGCGGACCAGGGTATGCGGTTCCCCGGAGACCCTTTCGCACAGCACTTGCGTCAGCCTGCTCTTGCCGATGCCGGGCTCGCCGGACAGCAGCACGATCTGTCCTTCGCCGTCCTTGACCTGCTCCCACCGACGCAGGATCAGGGCCAGTTCCTCCGTCCGGCCCACGAGCGGCGTGGTCCCGGACATCTGCCGCACCTCGAAGCGTCCTTCGGTCGCGCGCTCACCCAACACTTGCCAGGCATGGATCGGGGCGGACAGCCCTTTGAGGACCTGTTCGCCGAGGTCGCGATACTCGAAATAGTCGAGTGCGAGACGCCGTGTCTCGGGTGCGATGACCACGGTGTCCGGTTGGGCAATGCCCTGCAGACGCGACGCCACGTTCGGCGTCCTGCCCAACACAGCGCTCTCCTCCGAGGTCCTTTCGCCGATGATGTCACCGACGACCACCGACCCCGTCGCAATTCCGATCCTCACCCTCAATTCGACCCCGCCTTCGGCGAGCCGCACGTTCAGCTTTCTGATGCCGTCGATGATGCCCAAGCCCGCCCGCACGGCGCGCTCCGCATCCTCTTCGTGCGCTTGCGGATAACCGAAGTAGGCCAGAACGCCATCGCCGACGTAGCGCGCAACGAATCCCTCGTAGCGTTCGATCGCCGACTTGCACACCCCCTGATAGGCGCTTACGAGCTCGCCCAGATCTTCGGGATCCCGGCTGTTAGCGAGCTCAGTTGAATCGACCAGGTCGCAAAACAAGACCGTGAGGTGGCGACGTTCGGCCCCGCCGGAGCCGGGATGCGGTGACGAAGGCACGCGGGAGACGAGGGTCTCGGATTTCTCGTCACGCGGCCGGAGTGCCTCGACGGCACGCAGGATACGGAGCCGATCGCCGACCGCGCTAACCCCAATGTCCTTGAGCAGGCTGTGATCCAGTTGCGACAGGACGTCCCAGCCGATGGCGTGTTCCCTGAACGCTTCGGCGTACTGGGCGAGTCCAAGGGACTCGAGCCATTCTCCGAGACTGGTCATGATCCCTCGCCCCGATATGGTAGCACGCTCCCGCTCAGGCAAATAGTCGGCACGTCAGAATTACATGTAAAAACGGCAATGACTGCTACGTTGTAACGGATGTTACGGTTTAGAACGTCGATGAACTGTTATGTTATGATAACCGTTATGATATGCGTCACGTTAGGTTATGGCCGATAACGCGCGATTGCCGAACGGTTCGGCGTCAATCCATCGACAGTGCAGCGCATCAGCCGCCCTTTCGACGGCGCAAGCGTCGCCGTGGCGTAGCCGCTAGGGGGGCGAAATGAGGCACATGATCCCCTCGGAGCGTTCGTGTATTTGCGTGCAGATACAATCGAACCCGCATTTGCTATCGTGACATTTGAGGCACCTGAGGGGCCACCGCCGAGCCCTCAATTCAGAACGATTCAGGTCTATCCCAAGGACTTGCCGGCCGCCCTGCGGCAGGGTGGACGTGCGGAAAACCGACCGCATGGTCGGTCGGCGGCGCTGATAGCGCAGAGGGGAGGAAGTCCCCGATGCTCGACATGGAGCGGCGTGAGTTCATCGGGTTGGTCGGTGGCGGCGGTCTGCTGCTCGCGACCAAGGTGATGCGCGCGCGTGCGCAGCAGCCCGCGATGCCGGTGATCGGGTTTCTCCACGGCGCGTCGCCTGAGGGATACGGGCCCATGGTGACCGCGTTACGGAAAGGTCTGCGTGAAGCCGGCTATGCCGAGGGGCAGAATGTGGCCATTGAGTACCGCTGGGCGGAAGGCCATTACGATCGGCTACCGGCACTGGCAGCCGATCTCGTTCACCGACAAGTGGCCGTGATTGTGACGGGTGGCACCCCTCCGGCATTTGCTGCCAAAGCGGTGACCTCGACAATTCCAATTGTCATCAACGTTGGTGTTGATCCGGTGCAGGCGGGCCTGATTGCGAGCCTCAATAGGCCGGGTGGCAATGTGACAGGCTTGGCGCTTCTAACCGTTGAGCTGGCGGCAAAGCGACTTGAGCTGCTGCACGAATTACTGCACACAGCAACCGTCGTCGCTATGCTGGTCAATCCGACCACCCCCCTTACGGAACCCGAAACGAGAGGCGTGCTGGACGCAGGGCGTTTTCTCGGGCTGCAGCTGCATGTCCTGAATGCCAGCACCGAAAGCGAAATCGACACAGCCTTCAGGACCCTTGTCGAGCTGCGTGCCGGCGCGCTCATCATCAGCGTCGACCTGTTTCTCAATAACCAGCGCGCTCAAATCGTGGCGCTGGCGGCCCGCCACGCGGTGCCCGCAATTTATGGAGTGCGCGAGTTCGCAATCGCGGGTGGCCTGATGAGCTACGGAAACGATCTTGCCGATGCTTATCGTCAATCCGGTATCTACGCCGCCAAGATTCTCAAGGGCGCGAAACCTGCCGACTTACCAGTCCAACAAGTGGTAAGAGTGGAGTTCGTCGTCAACCTGAAGACCGCCAACACACTCGGGCTCACGTTTCCAATTACGCTGCTCGGCCGCGCCGACGAGGTGATCGAATGAACAGGCGCGAGTTCATCACGCTTCTCGGTCACCAGCCTCAGCCGACCGGGAGGCAACCTCACGGGCGTGGTCACGTTGAACCTGGAGGTAGCCGCGAAGCGGCTGGAGCTGCTACACGAGATGGTCCCTACCGTGACCATCATTGCGCTGCTCGTCAATCCGACTACTACCCCTCTCGCCGAGATCATGACGAGAGACCTGCACGCCGCGGCCCGCACACTGGGGCTGCGGCTCCATGTCCTGCACGCGAGCAGCGAACGCGAAATCGATACGGCCTTCGCGACTTTGGTTCAACTGCGGGCAGGCGCGCTCGTGATCGGCACCGATGCATTGTTCAACAGCCGCAGCGAACAGCTGGCCGCCCTGACGGTGCGCCACGCGGTGCCCGCGATCTACCAGTACCGCGAGTTTGTATCGGCTGGCGGCCTGATGAGTTACGGAACCACTGTTGTGGACACGTACCGTGCGGTCGGGGCGCTCGTCGCCGATCCAGTCGGCGCCGGCATCGTAAATAGCTTGGCGCGGCCAGACGAGAACGCCACTGGCTTCATGCTGTACGAATACAGCTTGAGTGGGAAGTGGCTGGAACTGCTCAAACAGATCGCGCCGCGCGTGACGCGAGCGGCTGTTATTCGGGAACAGGCCAATGCTGCCGGGATCGCCCAGTTTGGCGCGATCCAGGCCCTGGCGCCTTCACTCGGGGTGCAGGTGAGCCCGGTTAATGTGCGCAACGCCAACGAGATCGAGAGCGGCATCGCGACCTTCGCACGCACTGCGAATGGTGGCCTTATCGTAACGGGGAGCGCGACGGCGACGATTCATCGTCATCTGATCTTGAAGCTCGCCGCCCAGTACAATCTGCCTGCCATCTACGCCAACCGCCCTAGCGTCGTTGACGGCGGCCTAATCTCCTACGGGCCTGATCGGGTCGACGAGTACCGACGGGCCGCAAGCTATGTCGATCGCATTTTGAAGGGCGAGAAACCGGCTGACCTGCCGGTGCAGGCACCGACCAAGTACGAACTCGTGCTCAATCTCAAGACCGCGAAGGCGCTCGGGCTCGACGTGCCGACAACCGTGCTCGCCCGCGCCGACGAGGTGATCGAATGAAAAGGCGCACGTTCATCACGCTGCTCGGCGGCGCGGCCGCGGCCTCTTCCCTTTGGCCTCTGTCGCTGCGCGCACAGCAGGCACAAAAATCACACCGGGTGGATTATCTCGCCCTGGCCGGCGATCAGGACGCGGTCATCGTAAAGCAGCGGCTCGCCGAGCTGGGCTATGCCGAAGGCAAGAATTTGATCTTCGACTTCCGCTCCGCCGAAGGACACCCGGAGCGCCTGCCCCAGATCGCGGTGGACTTCGTCAAAACTAATCCGGACGTGATCGTCGCTGGTTTCGGCACGGCGACCGCCAAGGCCGCGCAAGCCGCAACCGCGAGCATACTTGTCGTGTTCACCAGCGTCGGCGATCCGATCGGATCGGGCATCGTCAAAAGCCTAAATCGGCCCGGCGGCAACATTACCGGTCTCCACGCCCAGGCCGCCGAGATTGCCGGCAAGCGGCTGCAAATCCTGGAGGAGCTTTCCCCCGGCATTCGGATCGTGGCGGCGCTGCTGGAGCCGGATGCTCCGTTTACGAGCGTGGCGCTGCCGGAGTTGAAGAGCGCCGCTGACGCGCGCGGGCAGCGTCTCGAAATCTGCGAGGTCCGAACGGCCGACCGACTCGCGATCAGCATCGAGGCCGCGGCCCAGGCCGGCGCGACGGGCCTCGTGATGTTGGAAACTCCCCTCCTGCTCGGGCTTCGCCAGCAAATCGTCGATCTCGCAGCAAAGCTGCAGCTCTCCGCGGTCTACAACAACCGGGAATTTGTCGAGGCCGGGGGATTGCTGTCGTATGGACCGGATCGTCGGCAGCTGTACCGGCGCGCGGCAGAACTCGTCGACAAGATATTGAAAGGCGAAAAGCCGGCGGATATTCCAGTCGAGCAGCCCACCAAGTTCGAGCTCGTCATCAACCTCAAGACCGCGAAATCTCTCGGCGTCGAGGTGCCGGACAAGCTGCTCGCGCTCGCCGACGAGGTGATCGAGTCAAACGGCGCGACTTCATTACCCTTCTTAGCGGCGCTGCAGTCGCGTGGCCGCTCGGCGCGCGTGCGCAGCAGACTGGCAGGATCGCCCGTGTCGGCGTTTTGGGCCCGGACCTCAGCAATCCGGTCACGGGGCCAGGTTACCAGGTCTTCCTTTCCGAACTGCGTAAGCTCGGATTCACCGAG
>Ga0070699_100005212_pt1 | contig 11425 bp, 6 predicted proteins | sample KBSK1503metaG_FD_65473 | JGI IMG/M metagenome (GOLD analysis project Ga0070699, IMG submission 65473) | Corn, switchgrass and miscanthus rhizosphere microbial communities from Kellogg Biological Station, Michigan, USA - KBS K1-50-3 metaG | ecosystem: Host-associated > Plants > Roots >...
AATCTCGGAGTTGAGCGCGGTCATGCCGTAGCTGTCGCGCACGGCGGCGAAGGCGGCGGCAATGCGCGCCGGCGGCGCGCCGGTCTGATCGCCGATACGCACCAAAAGCGAGGGGCCGCCCCGATTGATCATGGAATTGGCGAGCTGCGTGGCGATGATCTCGCGCCGCAGCCGGTGGTGCTCGAGCGCGTCGGGGAATTGGTCAGCGATGGCCTTGGGAAAATAGCGGCCGAGTTCGCGGCCGAGATAGGGATCGTCCGGCACGCTCGATTGCACGAGCTCGTGGTTGAGCGAGAGCTTGGCGTAGGCGAGCAGCACCGACAGCTCGGGCCGCGTCAACGTCTGCGAGCGCCGCCGGCGCTCGGCGATCTCCATGTCGTCGGGCAGAAACTCCACGGCGCGGTCGAGCTCGCCGGCCGTCTCCAACGTCTGCATCAGCCGTTGCTCGAAGCCGAGGTCCTCGAGTCCGCGCCGCTCCGCGAGCGAGATCGCGAGCGTCTGCAGATAATTGTTGCGTAGCACGAGCGCCGCCACGTCCTCGGTCACGTCGGCCAACAGCGCATCGCGAGCCTGCCGCGAGAGCCGACCGTCGCGCATCGGCCGCGCCAGCGTGATCTTGATGTTGACTTCGAGGTCGGAGGTATTCACGCCGGCGGAATTGTCGATGGCATCGGTGTTGAGTCTCACGCCGCGTAGCGCCGCCTCGATCCGGCCCCGCTGGGTCATGCCGAGATTGGCGCCCTCGCCGATCACCTTGGCGCGGATCTCCGCGCCGGTGACGCGGACCGCGTCATTGCCGCGGTCGCCGACCGCATCGTCGCTCTCCGATGACGCGCGCACATAGGTGCCGATGCCGCCGAAGAAGAGCAGATCGACCGGCGCTTTGAGGATCGCCTTGATTACCTCGTCCGGGGTCGCCTTGGCCGCTGCGAAGCCGAGCGCGGCCCGTGCTTCAGGCGAAAGCGCAATCTCCTTCGACGCGCGCGAAAACACGCCGCCACCTCTGGAAATGAGCGTCCGGTCGTAGTCCTGCCAGCTCGAGCGCGGCAGATCGAACAGGCGCTGCCGCTCGCCGAAGCTTTTATCCGGATCGGGAGCGGGGTCGATGAAAATGTCGCGGTGGTCGAACGCGGCGACGAGCTTGATCGTCCGCGCCCGCAGCATGCCGTTGCCGAATACGTCGCCCGACATGTCGCCGACGCCGACGACGGTGAACGGCGTCGCGCCGATGTCGACGTCCATCTCGCGGAAATGGCGCTTGATCGATTCCCAAGCGCCGCGGGCGGTGATGCCCATCTTCTTGTGGTCGTAGCCGGCAGAGCCGCCCGACGCGAAGGCGTCGTCGAGCCAGAAGCGGTGCTCCCGCGCGATGGCGTTGGCGAGGTCGGAGAACGTCGCCGTGCCCTTGTCGGCGGCGACAACGAGATAGGGATCGTCGTCGTCATGGCGCACGACGTTGTCGGGCGCGATAACCTCCTTGTCGGCGAGGTTGTCGGTGATGTCGAGCAAGGTGGAGATGAAGAGCTTGTAGGCGTCGGTGCCCTCCGCCTGAGCAGCCTCGCGCGACCCGCCCTTGAGCAACAGCTTGGGCACGAACCCGCCCTTGGCACCGACCGGAACGATGACCGCGTTCTTGACCTGCTGCGCCTTGGCCAGGCTGAGAATCTCGGTGCGAAAGTCCTGCGGCCGGTCCGACCAGCGGATGCCGCCGCGCGCGACCTTGCCGAAACGCAGGTGCACGCCTTCGACCCGGGGCGAATAAACGAAGATCTCGTAGCGCGGTCGCGGCAGCGGCACGGCGTCAAGCCGGCGGCTCGCAAACTTGATGGCGATGAGCTGCTTGGGGTGTCCGCTGGCATCGATCTGGTAGAAATTGGTGCGGATCGCCGCTTGGATCGCATTGACGAAGCGGCGCAGGATGCGGTCCTCGTCGAGGCTTTCAACCCCTCGCAGCGCGGCCTCGATCGCGCCGGCGATCTCGGCCTCGCGCGCCTTGCGCGCGTCGGCGGAAATATCGAGGCGCGGATCGAAGCGCGCGTTGAACAAGCCGACGAGATCGGCGGCGATCGACGCATGCTTGACCAAGGTCGCCCACATGTAGCCCTGGGAATAGGGCACGTGGATTTGCCGCAGAAAACGTGAGATCGCGCGGATCAGCGCCACGTCGCGCCACGCCAGGGAGGCCGCCAGCACGAGCGCGTTGTAGCCGTCGTTCTCGGCGCCGCCGCGCATCACCACCAGGAAGGCCGCTTCGAGGGCGTGCTTGTTGACGTCGAGGGCGACCGCGCGGCCGTCGGCGCGCTCGAGCAACATATCGTGAAACCAGACGTCCGCCTTGGCCTGCGCGTCGTCTTGGGTGTCGTCTTGGGTGTCGTCCTGGGGATCGGCATGGCGAGCGATCCGATAGGTGCGCTCGTCCACGACCTTGAAGCCCATGTTCTCGAGCACCGGGACGCGCTCGGACAGCGGGATCGGCCGGTTGTAGCTCCACACCTTCAGCCCGACGCAGTCGCCCGGGTCGTCGCCGCGACGGTGAAAGTCGACGCCGAGCGGACGGCTCGGGGTGAGGCCTTCGATGATGCGGATGTCGCCGAGGGCGGTAACGGGAGAATAGCTCTCCTGATATCCCTCGGAGAAGGCGTCGCGGTAACGCTTGAGGAGAGCGCGCGCCCGCGCCGCATCGTAGACGCGCGTGAGCTCGTCGCCGAGCTCGTCGACCCAGGTGCGCACGATCGCCTCGATCGCGCGCTCGAGGCTGGCGCGGTCCGGATGCGGCGCCTCGCCCGGCGAAAGCGCGATGATGAAGTGGACGCGGACGAGCGGCCCCTCGGGGAAGAATGGATGGAAGGCGCTCACGCGGCCCTTGTAGGCGTCGGCGAGATAATCGCCGATCGCCTTGCGCACGCCGCTGCCGAAGCGCTCGCGCGGGACGTAAACGAGGACCGAGACGAAGCGATCGAAGCGGTCGCGTCGCGGCAAGACCCGCACGCGCGGCCGCTCGTCGAGCTGCAGCACCGCGAGCGCGAAGTGATAGAGCGTGTCCTCGTCGAGCTGAAACAGCTCGTCGCGCGGGTAATTCTCCAGCACGTTGACCAGCGCCTTGCCGGAGTGGCCGTCCGGATCGAAGCCCGCGCGCGCCACCACCGCGTCGACCTTGCGGCGCAAGTATGGAATCGACCGGGTCGAGCGGGTATAGGCGGTGGACGTGAACAGGCCGACGATGCGGAACTCGCCGACGAGCTTGCCGTCGCGATCGAAGCGCTTCACGCCCACGTAGTCCATGTAGACGCGCCGGTGCACGCGCGAGCGCACCGCGGCCTTGGTGACGATGAGCAGCGTCGGCTGCTTGAGCAGCGCGCGCATCTGCGGCGTGATGACGAGGGGCTGATTCCAACGTTGCAGCACCCGCATATCGCGGGCGCGCAAAATGCCGAGTCCGCTCTCGAAGATGGGCTCGAGCGCGTCCTCGCCGGCGGTGAACTGGTAGTTGCGGATGCCGAGGAAGGTGAAATTGTTGTCTGCGAGCCATTCCAGGAACGCGATCGCCTCGGCGATTTCGGCCGCCGGCAATGGCGGCGGATTGGCCTTGAGCTCGGCAATCACGTCGGCCACGCGCGCGGTCATCGCCCGCCAGTCCTGAACGCAAAGGCGCACGTCGGCGAGCACCCGCTCCATGGCCTCGACGATCTCGGCGCGGCGCGCTTCCTCGTCGATACGCTCGAGATGGATGTAGATGACGCTTTCGCGCAGCGCGCCGGCGGCGGGCTTTATCCCCTTGAAGGCGGTGAGGCGGCCGGCTTCGTCGCGCACGACGGTGAGGACGGGATGCACGACGAACCGGACTTCGATCCCGCGTTCGGCGAGTTCGGCCAGCACCGAATCCACCAGGAACGGCATATCGTCGTTGACGATCTCGAGCACGGAATCGTTGCGCGGCCGCTCGTGACCGTGTGCATCGGGAGTGTCGAGACGGATCTTCGGCACGCCCGGCTTGCGCACGGCCAGCAACGACCATGCATTCGCGGCGAGCTCGGCGAGCTGGCGCGGGTCGTAACGCATGAGGTCTTCGGGGACGGCGTGGGCGAACAGCGCGGCGATGAAATCCTCCGGCACGTCGCGGTTGTCGCTGCGCAGGATGTTGCCGGCCGCGGCGATCAGCGCCGCTTCGGCGCGCTCTTCATCGGTGCCGGGAAGGTCGGCGGCTGCCATGGCGTTGTCCCTCGGCGCGCGTGCCCGCGGTCAAGGCTCGCATTCCTTAAGCCCCCAGGCGCCTAAGTGCCAAGCGCTTAAACGCCAGGTAGTTAAGGCCCAAGTGTGTAGGTGCCACGTGTTTAAGCGCCAAGTGTTTAAGCGCCAAGTGTTTAGGCGTGAAGTCCTCGACCCTCAAGTCTTTCCAATCTGGGTTCGGCTTCAGGTGCGAACCTTGGCGCGCGACGGTGCCGATTGCTTGTCGCGACGCATATCCGGCCTGCCGAGGTCTTCCGTTAGGTAGCCGTCCCGTGTCTGCGGCAGCTTGCGGCCGAGAATGGAGGAGGCGACCAGCGTGCGCAGCACCTGCGCGGTGCCGCCGGCGATCGTGAACATGCGCGCGTCGCGCAGGTAACGCTCCAGCGGATTGTCGCGCGAATAGCCCGCAGCGCCCCAGATCTGCAAGGCGTCGTTCGTCACCTTGATCGCGGTGTCGGCCGCAAGAATCTTGGCGCGCGCCGCGAGCGCGGCATCGGGGAAGCCGCCGGGCGGCGCGCTGCACGCCGCTTTCCAGATCAACGCGCGCGCCGCCTCGAGGGCGATCGACATATCGGCCAGCATCCATTGCAGCCCCTGGAACTCCGCGATCGGACGGCCGAACTGTTCACGCCTATTGGCGTAGGTCAGCGCCTTCTCGTAAGCGCCTTGGGCAAGACCCAGCGCGACCGTCGCCGCGCCGACACGCTGTCCGTTATAGGCATCCATCAGCTCGCCGAAACCGTGGCGCAGCCCGCGTTGCGGCTTGAGCAACATGTCGGCCGGGACTTCGAGATTGTCAAAGATCAGCTCGGTCTCCGGAATGCCGCGTAACCCCAGCGCCGGCTCTCGCTTTCCGATGATCAGCCCCTTGGGGGTGTTGAGCTGCGGGTGACGCACGAGGATGAACCCGCCGATGCCCTGCTCGGCGCCGCGCTCGTCGAACACGCGCGCGAAAACCAGGTGCAGTCGAGACACTCCGCCGCCGGTGATCCAATGCTTCCTGCCATTGAGGACATAAATGTCGCCGCGCTTGTCGGCGCGCGTTGTCATATCGGTTGCGGCGCTGCCGGCCCCGGGCTCGGTGATGCAGATGGCCGGCTTGTCGCCCGATAAGACGAGATCAGCCGCGAGCTTGCGCTGGGCGAGGGTGCCGTATTTGAGGATGGCGCCGATGGCGCCCATATTGGTCTCGACCACGATGCGCGCCGACGCGCCGCAATGCTTGGCCATTTCCTCGATCACCAGCACCGCCTCGAGGTAGCCTAATCCCTGGCCGCCGAGCTCCTTCGCAACGGTCATGCCGAGCAGCCCGGCGGCGCGCAGGCGCTCGACGTTGTCCCATGGGTAAGCTTCGGTGCGGTCGATCTCGGCGGCGCGCGGGGCCATATGCGTCTCGGCCAGCGCACGGGCGCGCGCCTGAAGCTCTCTCTGGGCAGCTGAGAGTTCGAAATCCATGGGCGTTCTCCCGAGGAGCGTTTGCCCGCGTGACGGCGCCATCGATCAACGCAACCAGCCACCGTCCGCGCCGCCGCGAGGCGGCTTCCTTCAAGGTGAATGTCACCACAAATGGCGCACGTGCGATAGCTGACCGAGACGAAAAAGGGTAGAGAGCAATAGCGCGCAGACGCAAGCAGCGGCGATCACGGCGGGATGCGTTCTGGAGGCTGCCGGTGAAAGACCTTCATGGCCTGACGATTTCGACCTCGTCCGCCGATGCGGGCGCGGCGATGGAGCGCGCGCTTTCGAGCTTTCTCAAGTTTCGCCTCGATGCGCGGGAACATTTGTCGCGCTCGCTTGCGGCCGATCCGGAGTTCGGCCTAGCGCATTGCCTCAAGGGCTATTTCGCCATGCTGCTCTACAAAGCAGGCAGGCGTGGCGCCGGCCGCCCAGTCGGCGCGGACCGCACGGGCGCTGGTGGCCAAGGCGACGGCACGCGAGCAGTCCCATGTGGACGCTCTGGAAGCCTGGGTTGCCGGCGACCTCGACCGCACCCTCGCGATTTGGGAAGCCATCCTCGCCGACCATCCGACCGACGTGCTCGCGCTGCGGCTCGCGCACTTGAAATATTTCTGGCTGGGGCGGCCGCGGGACATGCTTGCATCGGTCGAGCGCGTCGTTCCGCAATGGGATCGCGATTTGCCCGGCTGGGGCGCGATCTTGTCCTGCTGCTGCTTTGCCCACGAGGAATGCGGTAACTACGTGATTGCCGAGGCGGCCGGCCGCGCGGCGGTCGAGCTCGATGCCGCCGATTTGTGGGCCACGCACGCGGTTGCCCATGTCGCGCCGTTCACGCTGCCGCATTGGCTGATGGCTCTGGCCGCGACCGGCCGCTACGATGCGGCGCAGCGCATGCTCGAGGCCATGCGCGCGTTCAGCCGCGGCGGCGAAACCATTGCTGCGATCGTCGGCGATGTCGCACTGCCCGTCGGCGAGGCCGTGCTGGCGCATCGGCGCGGTCAATATTCGCGTGTGGTCGAACTGATGCGGCCGGTGCTCGCTGACATGCATCGCCTCGGCGGCAGCCACGCGCAACAGGATGTGCTCAACCAGCTCTTCCTCGACGCGGCGGTGAAGGCCGGGCGCGCGGACGACGTCCGTCTGATCCTCGCGCACGTCGCCGACCAACATGGCGCGCCGCAAACGCAGCGCGTCGGATATGCCGATGCGGCACGCCGGGTTTTGTCGTCCGGCAACGGCGGGTGATCGCGCGGCAACGTCGGTGCCAGCGCGTCTGCCTCAAATCTCCACCAGCCTGTTCGGCAGCTCGTCGCGTTTGAGCGCGCCGGGCGGGAAGTGCTCCGCCAACACCGCGCCGCATTGCTCGATCGCGGCGACGAAGCCGTCGCCCGCGCGGCCCTGCTTTATTCCCGCGATCAGCGCGCCGATCGCCGCGTCCCATACCTGCGGCGTCACCTTGGCGTCGATGCCGGCGTCCGCCACGATCTCGGCATAGCGCTCGGCCACCGCGGCAAAGATCAGCACGCCGGTGCGGTTCTCGGTGCGATGCAGGCCCTGGGCAAAGAACTGTTGCATGGCCTGCACATGGGCGCGCTCGTGCTGGGTGCGGCGCGGCACGATGTGGAAGCGAATGCCCGGCAGCGAGAGCCCAAGCGCCGCGGCGATGAAGACGAGGAGTTGTACGAGATAGATCACCGAGGCCGGCCAGAGCGTGAGATAGATCAGCGGCGCCGGCACGACGAGCGCGATCGCGGCGGCCCACGCCAGCGGCACCAGGCGATAGTCGCTCGCATGCCGGGCGATGACGCAGAAGATTTCGCCCGAGGTCTTCGCTTCCGCCGCGCGGATGGCATCAGCGATGCGCTCTTTGTCGGCCTGCGAGATCATCGCGAGCTCTCACCAGCTTCCCGACGAGCCGCCGCCGCCGAACGAGCCCCCGCCGCCGGAAAAGCCCCCGCCGGAAAAGCCGCCGGAGGAACCGGTCCACCAGGACGACCCGGATGGCCAACCGCTGCCCGACCTTCCGCGGCGACGGTTGTTCGGACCGCTCGGCATCGCGCCGACGATGAAGATGAAAATCAGTCCGAACACGACGAGCGCCAAGATCAGGTTGATTATCGGGCCCCAAAGCGGCGTCGGATCGGGCCGCTTGGCCGCGCGCTGCTTCCATTCCTCGGCGTCGCCGGTGAGCACGCTGATGATGTCGTCGACGCCGCGGGCGACGCCTCCGGGAACATCGTTGGCGCGAAAGCGCGGGATGATCGCGTTCTCGATGATGAGCTTGGAGACGGCGTCGGTGAGCGTGCCCTCGAGGCCGTAGCCGACCTCGATGCGCACCTTGCGCTCGCTCGGCGCCACGATCAGCAGCACGCCGTTGTTCTTGCCCTGCTGTCCGATTCGCCGGCGGCGGCCGAGTTCGACGCCGAAATCCTCGATCGAGGTGCCTTGCAACGATCTCAGGGTCACGACCACGAGCTGGTCGGTGGTCTTGGCTTCGAGGTCCGCGAGCTTCTGGGTGAGCGCCGTCCGCGCCGCCTGATCGAGGATATTGGCCTCGTCCACCACGCGGCCGCTGAGCGCGGGGAGGACGAGCGCAAACGCCGGGAGGACGGCGAGCAGAAGAAAAGCGCAGAAAAACGGCGCCAGGCTTGCGCGCCGGCGCCGGCCACCGCCTCTTTCCCATGCCTCCCTCGCAAGCTGCAGAGAGCGCGCACCAAACGCGGAGGGAGGGCCAGCTTCAGGTTCGCACGCTGCGCTCACGGCGCGACCATCAGAACTTCACCTGCGGCGGCCGGGTCACGTCTTCGGCGACCGTAAACGTCTCCATGGGCTTGTTGCTCCTGTAGAGCGTCGAGGCCCAGATCACGCCCGGGAATGTGCGCAGCTCCGTGTTGTATTGCCGCACCACTTCGATGTAGTCGCGCCGGGCGACGGCGATGCGGTTCTCCGTGCCTTCGAGCTGGGATTGCAGCGCGAGGAAGTTTTGGTTCGATTTCAGATCGGGATAGCGCTCCGACACCGCGAGCAGCCGCCCGAGCGCGCCGGTGAGTTGTGCCTGCGCGTCTTGGAAGCGCTTGAACGCTTCCGGATTGTTGACGATGTCAGGGGGAATCTGCAGCTGCACCTGGGTCGCGCGCGCTCGCGCATTGATGACCTCTTCCAGCACCTGCCGCTCCTGCGCGGCGTAGCCCTTCACGGTCTCGACCAGGTTGGGAATGAGATCGGCGCGGCGCTGGTATTGGTTGAGCACCTGCGACCACTGCGCCTTGGCGCTTTCCTCGTAGCTCGGAATGTTGTTGACGCCGCAGCCCGCGAGCAGCAGGCCGAGACCTGCGACCAACACGGGAATGCAAGCCGCCCGCCATACGCTCGATGTGTTGCTCATGATCGGCCTCCGATATCCCTTCATAGCAGCGCGCCGGCCCCTGCTACAGCCCCATTGAAGGCGAATGAATGCCAACGCAAACGCAGGACCTTCAAACCATCACACTTGCGTGCAAGCCCTCGCCTCGGGGACGGCGAGGCATTATAGCGATGGCGCGGCGAATATCCGCCGCGAGGCGCGTGCGTGACTCTTAAAAGTGCAATCTTGATATGCCCGTCCTGGAGCGTTCGATGATCGGCCTCGCCCGCAACGCGCTGCTTGCGCTCGCCGCATGCCTGGCCTGCCTCGGGCCGCTCGCGGCGCAGGCGCCCGCGGTCATCGACGCCGCGCCCGCGAGCAGCGCGCGCATCGAGGCGGTCGCGGCGCGCCACGGCATGGTGGTCGCGCAGGAAACGCGCGCTGCGCGCATCGGCGTCGAGATCCTCGAGCAGGGCGGCAACGCCGTCGACGCCGCGGTCGCGACCGGCTTCGCGCTGGCGGTGACCTATCCGCGCGCCGGCAATATCGGGGGCGGCGGCTACATGCTGATCCACTTCGCCGGCGGCAAGGGCGACACCGCGATCGACTATCGCGAGACCGCGCCGGCCGCGACCACGCGCGAGATCTTCCTCGACGAGCGGGGCGAAGCCGATCCGCGCAAATCGCAGGACTCCGCGCTCGCCATCGGCGTTCCCGGCACGATCGCGGGGCTGGCGCTCGCCCACGCGAAATTCGGCTCGGGCAAGTTCACGCTCGCCCAACTGATCGCGCCGGCGATCGCGCTCGCGCGCGACGGCATTCCCATCGAGAACGACATCGCGGATTCGCTGCCGCGGTCACAATCGCGCCTGGCGCGCTGGCCCGCCACCACGAAGATCTTCTTCGCCGCCGACGGCCGTCCGCTTCCCCCGGGCGCGACGTTGCTGCAGCGCGACCTCGCCGACACGCTCACCGCCATCGCCCGCGAGGGTCCAACCGCCTTCTATCGCGGCGCCATCGCCGACAAGCTCGTCGCCGCCGTCCGCGCGGCGGGCGGAATCATGACGCGCGACGATCTCGAGCGTTACCGGCCGATCGAGCGCACGCCCACCGTCGGCAGCTATCGCGGCTATCGCATCGTCTCGATGCCGCCGTCCTCGTCCGGCGGCGTGGCCCTCATCGAGATGCTGAACATTCTGGAAGGATACCGCCTGGGCGAGGTCGATGCGGCAACGCGCGTCCATCTCATGGTCGAGGCGATGAAGCGCGCCTATTTCGATCGCGCGAAGTTTCTCGGCGACCCCGCGAGCGTCACGCCGCCCGCCTATCTCACGTCGAAGCGCTTCGCCGCATCGCTGCGCGAACGCATCGACCCCGCCCGTGCCGCCTCGGCGGCGAGCCTCGGATCGATCTTTGCGCCGGCGCGCGAGGGCGACAACACCACGCATTTCTCGGTGCTCGATCGCTTCGGCAATGCCGTCGCCAACACCACCACGCTCAACCTCAGCTACGGCCTCGGCCTCGTCGCCGAGGGCACCGGCATCCTGCTCAACAACGAGCTCGACGACTTCGCCGCCAAGCCGGGCGCGCCCAATGCCTATGGTCTCGTCGGCGGCGAGGCCAACGCGCCGGGACCGCGCAAGCGCCCGCTCTCGTCGATGACGCCGACCATCGTGCTCAAGGACGGTAAGCCGTTTCTCGTCACCGGCTCGCCCGGCGGCAGCCGCATCATCACCACGGTGCTGCAGGTGATCGTCAACGTCATCGACCGCAAGCTTTCGATCACGGACGCGATCGCCGACCCGCGCATCCATCATCAATGGTCGCCCGACGAGGTCATGGTCGAGCGCGGATTTTCGCCCGATCTCATCCGCGCTCTCAAGGAGCGTGGCCACGAGGTGGTGGAGGGATCGCCGCCCACCTCGGCCAATTCGATTCTGGTGACGCCGGCGGGCCTCCTCGGCGCCGCCGACAACCGCACCCGCGGCGCGCTCGCCGCGGGGTATTAGGGCTCTCCACAAGGACGACAGTGCGCCGCGTTCGCGACGCGCCGTGACTCACTTCAGCGAGGCGCTTTTGGCGACTTCGGCCCATTTGGCGATCTCGCTCTTGAGAAACGCGCCGAGCTTCTCGGGAGAGCCGCCGACGTAGCGATAGCCGAGCGTGACGCCCTTCTCATTGACGTCGGGCAGCGCCAGGATGCGTTCAACGTCGGCGTTGACCTTGGCGATGATCTCCGGCCGCGTGCCCTTGGGCGCGAACAGGGCGTACCAGCTGGTCTCGTCCACGAACTTCACGCCGAGCTCGTTGAAGGTCGGGACATCGGGAAGCTGCACGGCGCGCGCCCTCCCCGATACCGCGAGCGCGCGCATGCGGCCGGCGGTCACGTTGCCGATA
>Ga0070699_100005213_pt1 | contig 11424 bp, 10 predicted proteins | sample KBSK1503metaG_FD_65473 | JGI IMG/M metagenome (GOLD analysis project Ga0070699, IMG submission 65473) | Corn, switchgrass and miscanthus rhizosphere microbial communities from Kellogg Biological Station, Michigan, USA - KBS K1-50-3 metaG | ecosystem: Host-associated > Plants > Roots >...
GACCAGCTTCTTGATGGTGCCTGTAGGCATTTCCATCTCCTATCTCTCGAACTCAAGGCCAACTCAACTCGGCGGGCCTGTTCGAGAAACGGAGCCTGCGGTGAGCGCCGGTACTGTACCGGCTACCGAGAGTATACCCGTTTCGGCCCTAGGCTATTCCCGGCCCTTTCCCCCTGCTCCCCACTGGTGGGGAGCTCCCGCGCGCGCTAGCGCCCGGGTGTGGGGCGTGACACTTGGGTTCTAGCGCCTGCTCCCGGTGGACTCCGCCAGCCGCCGGGCACGCGACTGGTCGACCTCGGTGAGATGGCGCTTGCGCAGCCGCAGATGCTGCGGAGTGACCTCGAGGAGCTCGTCGTCGGCCAGGAAGTCAAGCGACTGCTCGAGACTCAACCTGCTGGCCGGGGTCAGGCGAACCGAGATGTCGGAGGTCGACGACCTGATGTTGGACTGCTTCTTCTCACGGCACACGTTGACGCGGATGTCGCCAGGCCGTTTCTGGATGCCGACGATCATCCCCTCGTAGACCTGCTCGCCAGGCTCGATGAAGGTCGTGCCCCGCTCCTGCGCGCCGGCCAGCCCGAAAGCGAGCGTGGTGCCCGCCGACGAGGCGGTGAGGGCGCCGTTTCGCTGCTCCCTGAAATCGCCTGCCCAGGGCCGGTATCCAATCCCGATCGACCCCATCAGGCCGGTGCCCGCGGTCAGTGTCAGGAAGTTGTTTCGGAACCCGATCAGACCGCGCGTGGGGATCATGTACTCGAGGCGCACGCCACCTTTCCGGTCGTAGATGATCTCGATCATCTCGCCGCGTCGCTTCCCGAGCGACTCGGTCACGGCGCCGAGGTGCTCCTCGCGGACGTCGACGGTGAGCCGCTCCACCGGCTCCATGAGCTGGCCGTTGATCCTCTTGACGATCGCCTCGGGACGGGAGACTTCGAACTCGTAACCCTCGCGACGCATCGTTTCGATGAGCACGGCGAGGTGGAGCTCGCCGCGGCCGCTGACCAGGAAGCGCTCTGCCGCTGCAGTGTCCTCGACGTGGAGGCCGAGGTTGACGTCCAGCTCCTTGTACAGCCGCGCCCGCAGCTGCCGGGTGGTCGAGAACTTGCCCTCTCGACCGGTGAATGGCGACGTGTTGACGCCGAAGGTCATCCTGACGGTCGGCTCGTCGATCTCGATGCGGGGCAACGGATCGGGCGATTCGGGGTCCGTGAGCGTGTCGCCGATGGCGACCTCGTCGAGCCCGGTGAGAACCACGATGTCGCCGGCGCTCGCGGTGGGCACCGCGACCCGGTCGAGACCTCGATAGAGGAGCACCTGCACCACCTTGACGCGCCGGGCCTCCCCACCGGCGGTGAGCACGGCGACAGCGTCGCCTGGCGCGACGCTGCCACGGGAGATGCGCCCGATGGCCATCGGACCCGTGTAGTCGTCGTATGCCCGGTTGGCGACCAGCATCTGGAAGCCACCCGGCTCGATGACCGGCGCCGGGATGTGTTCGATGATGGTCTTGAACAGCGGCTCCAGGTCGGACGCGAGGTCGTCCGCGTCAGTTCCGGCCCGGCCCTCCTTGGCCACCGCATAGATCACGGGCGCCTCGAGCTGGTCGGCGTCCTCCGCGAGCTCGAGGAACAGGTCGTGGACCTTGCTCAGGGCAGCCTTGGGGTCGGCGTTCTTGCGGTCGACCTTGTTGATCACGACGATGATGCGCAGCCCGACCTCGAACGCCTTGCGGAGGACGAAGCGCGTCTGCGGCATGGGTCCTTCCGCGGCATCGACCAGCAGGAGGCAGCCGTCGGCCATGTTCAGGACCCGCTCGACCTCGCCACCGAAGTCCGCATGCCCTGGCGTGTCGATGATGTTGATGGTCACGTCGCCGTGGCGGATGGATGTGTTCTTGGCGAGGATGGTGATGCCCTTCTCGCGTTCGAGGTCGTTGCTGTCCATGATCAGCGTGCCGACGTCCTGGTTGTCGCGGAAGGTGTGGCTCTGCTTGAGAAGCGCATCGACCAACGTCGTCTTGCCGTGGTCGACGTGCGCGATGATCGCCACGTTGCGGATGTCATGGCGCAGATTGGTGAGAGTCACAGCGCGGCTGACTATACGTAAGATCGCAGCGCGCATGAGACCCGCCCGCCTCGTCATCGCCGCGCTGGCGGCGATCTGGTCAGTCGTACTCGCAGCCCCCGTGGCGCACGCCGATCAGGGCTGGGTCATCACGTCGTTTCATTCGGACATCACGATCGCGTCCGATGCCACGCTCATCGTCCAGGAGGACATCCGCGTCGACTTCGGATCGCTGCAGAAGCACGGCATCTTCCGCACCATCCCGCTGCGCTATCGATACGACGACACCCGCGATCGCTACTACACGATCGAGGTCCGCGGCGTCACGAACGGTTCCACCCCGCTCGTCCACGCCGATTCGGTCGCGAGCGACAACGAGGTCATCAAGATCGGCGACCCCAACGTATTGGTCAGCGGCGCCCAGCGATACGTGGTCACTTACGCAGTGTTCGGCGTCCTGAACTCCTTCTCCGACCACGACGAGCTCTTCTGGAACGTCGACGGCGCACTCTGGCCGGTGCCGAAGCAGAGCGTCACCGCGACCGTGCACCTGCCCTCGCCCGTCTTTCAAAAAGCCGCGTGCTACCAGGGACCGCCTGGTTCGACCGAGACGTGCAGCCACGAAGACGGCACGATCTCCGCGAGCTACTCGTCGACACGGCCGCTTGCCTCAGGCGAGGAGATGTCGGTCGTCACAGCCCTCAACAAGAGCACCCTGGTCGTACCGCCGCCCATGCTCGAGCCGCGTGCACGCCAGTTTCCGCAAGACGCCTTTGACATCAACCCGTTCACGGTCGGCGGCGCCCTTCTCGTTCTGCTGGCGGGCCTCGGACTTGTGGCCTGGAACTGGTGGGCGCATGGACGCGACCGCGCCTACCTCACGCAGTACTACCTGACAAACGACCCGCGCGAGCACGCCGAGCCGCTGTTCAGCCATGAGCCGCTGGTGGTCGAGTTCTCACCGCCGCAAAACTTGCGACCGGCCGAGCTGGGCCTCATCCTCGACGAGAGCGCTGACGCCAAGGATGTCACCGCCACGATCGTCGACCTTGCCGTACGCGGCCACCTGACGATCCAGGAGCTGCCCGGCAAGTCCGACTGGATGCTGACCTGGAAGGGATCGCCGGCAGGCGACCTCAGCAGCTACGAGAAGACCATCATCGACGGCCTGTTCACATGCCGCGGGCAGGTCGCCCTGTCCAGCCTCAAGGGAACGTTTCGGCCGACCTTGACCACCGCCGAAAGCCAGATCTACGCGGATGCGATGGCGCGCAAGCTGTTTTCGAGCAATCCGCAGCAGGCGCGAGCGGCGTGGGGCTGCCTCGGCATCGGCGTCGTGCTTGCCGGGGTCGCGGTCGCCGCATTCCTTGGTGTCCAGCTCGGCTGGGGCCTTGTGGGCGCAGCGTTGGTGGTCGTCGGCATTGCGCTCACGGCGAGCTTTCCCTTCATGCCCCAGCGAACCGCGGCCGGTCGCGACCTGATGCAGCACACACTCGGGTTCCGCCTCTACATGACCACCGCGGAGAAGTACCGTCAGCAGTTCGCGGCCAAGGCCGAGATCTTCACGCAGCTCCTCCCCTATGCGATCGTGTTCGGCTGCGTCACCCTGTGGGCCAAAGCGTTCGAGGGCATCGACACCAGCGCCACCAACACCTGGTACGTGGGCGCCGGCCCGTTCCAGGCGGCGGTGCTGGCGAACAGCCTGGAGTCGATGAACGCCAACATATCGAGCGCCATCACGTACACGCCGCCCAGCTCCGGAAGCCGGAGCGGTTTTGGCGGAGGCGGCTTCTCAGGTGGCGGCGGCGGAGGCGGCGGCGGCGGAAGCTGGTAGCAGCTCCAGCGTGGTGCCGAGAGCGGGAGTCGAACCCGCACGAGGTTGCCCTCATCGGTTTTTGAGACCGACGCGTCTGCCATTCCGCCACCTCGGCGCGGCCGCTATCGCCCACTTTGGGGAGGCTCGACAATATCATTCGGCGGTGCGACTCTCTCTGGCCGCCGGGCTGTGCGTGGTCCTTGCCGCATGTGCCCAGGTCGGCCCGTCCGGAACTCCGGCCGCCAACGCGACGGCCTCGCCGCCCGCGGTCGCCTCGGGCCCGCGGTTCTCCCAGCCGCCGGTCGCGCCGCCGACGCCGCCCAGCGCCACCATTCCCGCGTTCGCCTGCGCCGATGCAGGAGGCGGGAAGACCGGCGTGGCCGCCGTCACCACGGTGCGGGTGTCGGAGCAGGCCGACTACGACCGCTTCGTGCTGCAGTTCGACGGCCCGGTGCCCACCTACACGGTCAAGCGCCAGGCCAAGCCGACCTTCTCCCTCGGTGCGAGCGGCCAGTCCATCACCCTCAGCGGAACCTCCGGGGTGCTTGTCAGCGTCCATTCGGCCACCGAGTCGAACACGTACAGCGGGCCGACCGATTTCTCCCACCCCGAGTTCCTGGTCCTCAAGGAGGCGCGGCTGACCCAGGACTTCGAGGGCTACGTGTCGTGGGGACTTGGCCTCGCCCACCCGGCCTGCATGCGAGCCTTCGTCCTGGCCAACCCGGCGCGCCTTATCGTCGATTTCTCCATCGCAACCGGTTAGAGTCCGGGACCCATGGCGGTCCAGCAGCCACCTTCGGCGCCGGCAGCTCGAGGTTTCACCCCGCCACCGCCTAAGAAGAGCGGATGCGCCGGCTGTGGGGTCGGGTGCGTCGGGTGTCTTGGGGTTTTCATCCTCGTGGTCCTCCTGATATTGGGAGGGGGGTGGTACTTCTTCGTCGTCCAGGCTCAGGCGGGCGTCACCGCGCCTGCAGGCCTCGTCGTCTTCAGCGCGCCCGTCGACGTCGGTCGCAACGACTCCGGCTACAGGACCGCAACCCCGGGCGAGCAGCTGACGGCGGGAAATTCGGTCCGCACCGGGGGCACCGGGCACGCGGCGATCCAGTTTCCCGACGGTTCCTTCATCCGCATGTCGCCCGACACCACCCTGACCGTGACCGCCGCCCAGCTGAACAAGGACGGCACCCTGCAGTCGGCGGGCGTGGTCCAGAAGATCGGCCGGACTCTCAGCAACGTCCAGCACCTCGTCGGCGGGGCAAGCTTCAAGGTCGGCGGTCACTCGGTCAGCGCCGAGGCTCGCGGGACCCAGTTCGAGGTGCTCGTCCGCGCCAACGGGACCAACCTGATCAAGGTGCTCGAGGGCTCCGTGAAAGTCGCGGGCGCGACCACGATCACGCTTACCGCCGGCCAGGAGGTCGACGCCGATGCCGACGGAAGGTTGTCCGCCCCGCGGCCGATCCGGCCCGAGGCCCAGGACCCATACCCTCTGGCGGCGCAATGCAATCGGGCGGTCGCTCGAGGTAACACCGCCGGCACCACCCAGTCGTCGACCGGCGACAACCTTGCCACGGGCCAGACCGACGAGGTGGTCTACGACTCGACGGGGGGCATGGTCACCGTCGCCCTGTGCTATCCGGGCAGCCTGATGAGCATCACCATCACCAGCCCGGACGGAGCTCAATCTTCGCGCCAGGGCGCGCCGCCGCTGCAGTTCGACGTCAACGGACCGCCGGGGCGATACCGCGCGACCGTCCGGGCGATCAACGCTCCCGGCGGAGAGGCCTTCGCGGTCTCGTTCGCCACCAACGCCGCCTGCGCGGAAGGCAACATCGACACGGGCGGCGTGGTCCGCCAGACGTTGAGCAACGCCCAGATCGCCCAGGCGCTCTCGCAGTCGGGCGCCACCGGCATCACCCTCCAGGTGCAGGGCACCTCACCGAACTCGGCCCGGGTCTACTACTACTCCAACCTTGGCGGCACCGCCATCTCGTGGACCATCGACTTCTACGCCGCAACCCCGAACCTCGGCATCGTCCTCACCCAGCTCACGGTGCGCGGGGTCAACATCACGACCCAGTTCGTCTCGCGCTTCCCGCAGGCGACCGGTCAGTCGGGTGTGTCGGCCGACTTCATCGTCGATCGCGTGTATTCGTGCAAAGGACCAGGCGGCGGGATGATGGTGATCGAAGGCCACCGTTAGACAGCCGCCGCGCGGTCGCCTCCGACGTTGGACGCAACATGGGCGCGGTTCGGGGTCCAAGGAGCTATCTTTTCCCGGCCATGTCCGCGGTAGCCGTCAAGCCAGCTCCCCGGCGCCGCCGCGGGCTCCCCTGGATCGTCGCGCTGGTGGTCATCGTGGGGCTCGCGGCCGCCGGGTTGTTCTGGCTGAACGTCTCCGCGTCGGCCTCCACCAACGCAGTCGCGACCCTAACCGTCTTCCTCGAGACGACGTCGGTCGCACACGGCGGGGGCGCGTACGCCCAGGCCAAGACGGGCGAGATCGTGCAGGCCGGGGACGGCGTCAAGACCGACGCCAAGGGGCGCGCCGCCATCCAGCTGCCAGACGGGACCCTGACGAGGCTCGCGAGCAGCACCGAGATCACGCTCAGCTCCGCGCACTTCGCCAGGGACGGCAACCTCCACGACGTCTCGATCGTTCAGAAGGTCGGACGCACGTTCACCAACGTCCAGCACCTCGTTAGCGGCGCGACGTTCAAGGTCTCCGGGCAGTCGGCGACCGCCACCGTCCGGGGCACGAAGTTCGAGGTTTACATCAAGCCCGACGGCACGATGATCGTGAAGCTGTTCGAAGGGCAGCTGGACTTCGACGGCAAGAACCACGTGCATCTGACGGCTCCGCAGCAGGCCACGGCCGACCCGCTGGGCAACGTGGGGCCGGCGGGCCCGATCGTGCCCGATCCCAACGATCCGTTCGGGGCCGAGATGCTCGCCTCGGACGCGACGAGCGTGGGCACTACGCCCGGCACGGAGCAGGACTTCATCGGCGCCCCACTGCACAACGGAGAGATCCAGCAGTACACATACAGCTTCGCCGGCGGCGGGCTGGTCAAGGCGGCTCTCGGATATCCGGGCAGCTCCATGAGGCTTCAGATCAAATCGCCGGACGGGCAGACAACCAGCAAAGACGGGGCGTCGCCGGTCGTGGTCGCGGTCGACAACGGCCCCGCCGGGATCTATCTGATCCTGGTCATCGGGGTCAGCGGCCTCGGCGCCGCAGGCGAGACGCCTTTTGTCAGCGTCGCGGCGCTGGAGCCCTGCGCGAGCGCGAACATCGACCAGAACGGCGCCGTGCGCCGCGGTCTTTCGTCACAGGACCTGGCGAGCAACATCCAGGTCTCGGGGGTATCCAACCTCAGCATGACTGTCGTCGGAGATTCGCTCGCCGGCGCCATCATCAAGGGCACCGGCATCTTCAACGGCGCCGCCTGGACGGGAACCGTGATCGTGCTCAGGCACGGCACCGGGCTCGAGATCATAGCGGTCGGCGCGACCGCCTTTGGATTCAACGTCCCCGCGGAGCAGGTCATGTCGCAGATCGGCACGGTGGTCGGCCAGGACCCTTCCAACGTCAATGTCGGGTTCATCGTCGACCGGCTGTTCACATGCAACGGCGTCATGATCATCGACGGCCGGACCGCCGCTCCACCCGCGTAGGGAGTTAGTGGCGCCTCAACCTGGCTGGTATCGGAACCTCGGCGAGCGGGTCAGTGGCCGAGAACGCGGTGCGTCAATTTCACCAGCAGCGTCAGGCCGGTCCCGTCCAGCAGCCAGGCCGCTTCGGCGACGCCGACCAGCAGCACGAGGACAGCGCTGAGGCCGATGCTCCCCCGATGCATGGCGGGACGCAGCCAGCGGCCGGGTTCGGCGCCGCCGGCCTGCGGGTGGACGAGCCCGTCTTCGAGGCGGTCGAGCAGCTCACCCGCCGTCGCCGGCCGGCGGCCTGGGTCGCGGTCCATCGCCTGCTGCAGGACGGCCGCGAACTGCGCGGGTAGATCGGGCGCAACGTCGTGCACGGTCGGAGGCGGCTCGTACAGCCGCCGGCTCAACGTCTCGATCCAGCTCTTGGACGAGAACGGGCGGCGGCCGGTCACGGCCTCGAAGATCATCGCGGCCAGCGAATAGACGTCTGCCCGGCCGTCGACCTCGCGGCCGACGAGCCGCTCGGGCGCCACATAATCGGGCGCTACGGGCCCGCCCGCGCCGGGACCCGTGTTGAAGGAAGCCACGGTGCCCAACCCGAATCCGGTCAGCAGGGTGCGGCCGTCGCCGGCCAGGAGGATGTTGGCCGGCTTCACGTCCCGATGCACCGTCGCTCGCGAGTGCGCATAGTCGAGGGCGCTTGCGATCGGCCGCAGCAATCCGACGATGCCGAGCGCGTCATAGCGGACGCCAGAGCCGAACACCTCGTCAAGGGTCTTGCCGGGGATCATCTCCGTCACCAGGTACGGGCAATCGCCGTCATAGGCGAGCTCGTACAGGCGCGGGATGGCCGGGTGCTCCAGGGCCACGTACGAACGAAGCTCGAGCAGGAACCTGCGCGAGAAGCTTACGTCGCGCGCGACCGCCGGCTCGATGGTGCGCAGCGCCACGCGGCGGTGCATGCGCGGATGCTCGGCCTCGTAGATCACGCCGAGGCTGTCGGTCTCGATCTCGCGGACCACACGATACCCGCCGACCTGGAGACCGTTCTTATGCGTGTCCGGTTTGGGCCTGGAGCCGTTCCGGCCCCGGCGATCGGATGCCATTCGAAACTTGAACTTTAGCCACTAAACCAGGTGCGCGCTTTTGGGGCTTCGGCCACAAGCGCCAGGTTGGGTGGTGTCGGCGAGAGGATTTGAACCTCCACGCCCTTTCGGGCACCGGATCCTAAGTCCGGCGCGTCTGCCGTTCCGCCACGCCGACATTACACGGCAACGATAGATAGCTCCGCCGTGCGTCAGGGGCGGCGGATGATCAGAGCGTCGCCCTGGCCGCCCCCGCCGCACAGCGTGGCCGCCCCGGTCCGTAGCCCTCGCCGCTTCAGCTCGTTCGCCAGCGTGAGCACGAGCCGAGCGCCGCTGGCGCCGATCGGGTGGCCGACGGCGACGGCGCCGCCGTTGACGTTGACGCGCTCCTCGTCCAGCTCCAGCATGCGCGTCGCATTCAGGGCGACCGCGGCAAAAGCCTCGTTGATCTCGACCAGGTCGAGGTCTGATGCCGTCAGCCCGGCCTTTTCCATCGCTCGGACGAGCGCGAGCGCCGGGACGGTGTGCAGCCAGGCGTACCGGTCGGCGCTCATGCCGTGCGCAACGACCTCCGCCAGCGGTTCGGTGCCCAGCCGGCGCGCCCGGTCCTCCGACATCACCACCACAGCTGCGGCGCCGTCGGAGATCTGTGACGCATTCCCGGCGGTGATCGTGCCGTCCTTCCTGAAGGCGGGCGGCAGCTTGCCGAGGGACTCGACGGTGGTGCCGGGGCGGATGCCCTCGTCTCGTTCGATCGTGGTCGTCGATCCCCGACGGTCCTCGAGCTCGACGGGGACCACCTCGTCGGCCATCACGCCCGACTCCCAGGCGTGCTGCGCACGTTCGTGGGAGCGGGCCGCCCAGGCGTCCTGCTCCTCACGCCCGATCTCGAGCTCTCGGTTGACGTCGTCCGAGCTCTCCCCCATGTGCTGTTTCAGGAAGGTCGACCAGAGGCCGTCGTGGACCATCGAATCGATCATCTCCGCATTGCCCATGCGCGCTCCGAAGCGTGCCTTCGGAACCAGGTAGGGCGCCTCGGACATCGACTCCATGCCGCCCGCCACGACCACCTCGACCTCGCCCGCGCGGATGAGCTGGTCGGCGAGGGCGATGGCGTTGAGTCCTGACAGGCAGACCTTGTTGATGGTGAGCGCAGGCACCTCAGCCGGGATCCCCGCCTCGATCGCCGCCTGCCTGGCGGTGATCTGGCCGGCGCCTGCCTGGAGCACCTGGCCCATGATCACGTAGTCGACCTCCTTCCCTTCGATCCCGGCGCGGCTCAGGGCGGCCCGGATGGCGCGGGCGCCCAGGCTCACCGCAGGGACATCCTTGAATGCCCCGCCAAATTTGCCGATGGGCGTGCGCGCGCCCGCTACGATCATGGATGGCATAGCCGCAGTCTAGGGAGATAAGCGAGAAAGATGAGGAACGCCCTGCTGGTCGTCGATGTCCAGAACGACTTCGTCGAGGGCGGCGCCCTACCCGTCACCGGAGGCAAGCAGGTGGCGGGCATGGTCGCCCGGCACCTCCGCCACTTCAAGCAGGAATACGGGTTCGTCGTCGCCACCCGGGACTACCACGAGGACCCGGCCGGGCATTTTTCCGACCACCCCGACTTCGTCAACACCTGGCCGCCCCACTGCGTCATCGGCACGCCAGGCGCGAACCTCTGCATGCCGATCTTCAACCTGGTCCGGGAGAAATTGATCACCACGGTCGTCGACAAGGGTCGCCACGCCCCGGCGTATTCGGGCTTCGAGGGCCTGGACCCGCGCGGCCACTCGCTGCTCGACGTGCTCAAGGAGGCGCGTGTCGACCACCTCGACATCTGCGGCCTGGCGACCGACTATTGCGTTCGCGCGACCGCACTCGATGCCCGAAAGTCCGACTTCCAGGTCAGGGTCCTCGTCAACCTCTGCGCGCCGGTCAACCCGGAAACCGGTCTGCAGGCGCTCGAGGAGATGAGGGCGGCGGGCTGCCAGATGCAGGCGGCAACGGCCCCGTAAAAGGACGAGGCCGGCCCGCCGAGGGCCGGCCCCTTCGGATGCCTAGCCCTTGGCCGGCTCGTACTTGAATGAGACGTTCAGCCTGACGCGGTACGTGGCGACCTTGCCGTCCTCGATGGTCACGTCCTGGCGCACGACCTCGGCGACGCGAAGATCACGCAGCGATTTGGCGGCGGTCTCGATCGCGCTCTTGGCGGCCGCCTCCCATGACGTGGCGCTGGTCCCAACCAGCTCGGTCACCCTGTAGACGCTATCGGCCATGGCTGCCTCCTTCATCGATAGGCTGAATCGGGGTCATTGTCGCGCACCGGCGCGATCCAATTTGCGCAGGTCGGGCAGCGCCTCGGCGATCTTCGCGGCCAGCGCTTCGGGTTGCCCGCCCCGCAGGTAGATGACCTGCTCGGTGACACCAAGCTCCAGATAATGTCCGCAGAGCTCGACAAGCTGCTGCCTGTCCTCGCCGTCCCAACCAAACTGGATGGATCGCAGTATCTCAGACGGATCCCGGCCGACCGAGCGGCAGGCCTCATCGAGAATGGCAATGAGCTTCTCGACGTTGTCGGGATCTCCCCCCGAGATGTTCCAGACGTCAGCGTGCCGCGCCACCAACCGCAAGGTCGTTTGCCCCGAGGCACCGATCCAGATCGGCGGGTGAGGCTTCTGGATGGGCTTGGGATTGGCGATCGCGTCCTTCATGTGGTAGTAGCGTCCGTCGAAGTTGGTCCGCTCTTCGGTCCACAGCGACTTGATGATTCGCAGGGACTCGCTCAGCATCCCCACCCGGTGGTCGAGG
>Ga0070699_100005215_pt1 | contig 11420 bp, 9 predicted proteins | sample KBSK1503metaG_FD_65473 | JGI IMG/M metagenome (GOLD analysis project Ga0070699, IMG submission 65473) | Corn, switchgrass and miscanthus rhizosphere microbial communities from Kellogg Biological Station, Michigan, USA - KBS K1-50-3 metaG | ecosystem: Host-associated > Plants > Roots >...
GGTCCCAGATCTCGATCTTTTCGAGCTCCGTGACCAGTGTTCCTCCCATCGAGCACCTCCTTGGGACGTCTTAGCGTCATCCAATCCAAGTCGGTGGTGCATTGACCCCTTGAGAGCTACGGATGGTTTTCCCCCATCGCGCGTGCGGCTGCGCCGCAGGCGCTGCTCCCATTCCGGTATATCGATGGGACTTGATCAAGAGGCTGAAGCCCAGCGACGCATGGAGCATGAAGGACAAAGTTGCGACCGGGCCAAGCCCGGTCGCCCCGACCATGCCGGTAAAGCCGTGAGAGATTGGCCGCCGCCCGCGGAGGGCGTTCGGGTCCACTGGGATCAGCTGCCGCTTTCAGTGAAACACGCGATCGAAGACCGCATCGGCGGCAGCGTCGTAGAAGCCATTACTCAGCCGGGCGGCTTCTCGCCGGGCCTGGCGGCGCGCGTCCGCACCACCGACGGCCGCCGCTGTTTTGTGAAGGCCGTGAGCGAGCTGGCAAATCCTGATTCGCCTGGCATCCACCGCCGAGAAGCTGAGGTGGTGGCTGCATTACCACGTGGAGCAGCCGTGCCTCGATTGCTATGGAGCTACGACGAGGGCGGTTGGGTCGCGCTCGCGTTCGAGGACGTCGAAGGCCATCTGCCCAACCAGCCGTGGCGCGACGACGAGCTGCGATCGGTGGTCGATGGTCTCCATCGACTTCACGATGAACTGACCCCGGCGCCCATTGCCAGCACAACGGCCGGGGATGCCTTCGCCACGCACATCAGGGGCTGGAGCGAGCTGAAGGCCAAGCGGGCGCCGCTCGATGCATGGGCGGCGCGCCACATCGACCGCTTGGTGGATCTGGAGGCGCAAGCCCCGGCTGCGGCCAAAGGCGACACATTGCTGAACTTCGACATACGCGCCGACAACATCCTCATCGCCGGGGACGACGTCTTCTTCGTCGATTGGCCCTGGGCTCGGATCGGCGCGCCATTCGTTGAGTGGCTCGGGTTCGCGCCGTCGGTCTACATGCAGGGCGGTCCAAAGCCTGAAGAGCTGCTGCACATGGTCTCGATCGGCGGCGTGGACGATGACGCGATCAACGCCGTCATCGCCTCACTTACGGGCTACTTCCTCGCGTACTCGCGGCGGCCGCCACCGCCGGGGATTCCGACCGTCCGAGCTTTTCAGGCCGCCCAGGGCGAGGTCTCGCTCGCATGGCTTCGCGAGCGGACCGGCTGGCGTTGACTACGTGACGATCACCCGGGCCTCGGGGGTCGGTTCGGGCGCCTCGATGATGTCCAGCCCCGTCGCCTGGCTGATCCAGTACTGAACATCCGAGCGGCTCGGCGCGCCGGCGAGACCCACGGCATCGATCAATCTGCGATGCAGCTCGTCGGTGTCCTGTGCGCGCAGGTCCTTCATCGTCTCGATGCCGAAGCGGCGCACGGTCGGCAGGTGGTGTTCCATGCCGGACACCTCCATGAGCGTGCACTGGTGGGCGAACCCCAGGAGGCGCTCGGCCGAGATGCCGGTTCGTTTGGACAGGCGCTTGCGGTCGATGTCGAGTGACGTGCGGTGCAGGAGCTGGTTCGTGTGACGGATGCCGGCGGCCCTCAGCCGGCGCACGTCGGAATCCGACACCCCGCGGAGGTATTCGAGCGTCCGATACATCACATAAAGGATATGCGGCCCGCGACGCGACGCCTTCGCGCCGCATGCATCTCCTATAATTTCCTCGAACCCCGCCGCCATTGGAGTAAACACAGCCTGAATCAGAGCCGGCTCGCAACCCGTGAAGCGGTGACCCGGGAGCAGTCTGGCCTCGAGATCGGGATCGGGCGGCGCGCGCGACGCGCCTACGGTTTCGACGAGGTCGCGCTCGTTCCCGGCGGTGTCACGCTCAATCCCGACGAGGTCGACATCACGTTTGCGATGGGCGACGGCCTGCGCCTGGACATCCCGATCTGGGGCGCGGCCATGGACGGAGTCGTCGACGTCGACTTCGCCATCGCGATGGGCAGGCTGGGAGGGTTGGCGGTGCTCAACCTCGACGGCGTCCACACCAGATACGCGGACCCGAAGCCGGTCATCGAGCGCATCGCGGCCGCCGACAGGACAACCGTCAACGCCGTCCTCAAGGAGGCCTATCGCGAGCCGGTCAAGCTCCACCTCATCACCGAGCGCATCAAGGCCATCAAGGCCGCGGGCGTGCCGTGCGCGGTCTCGAGCATCCCCGCGCGCGCCGAGGAGCGTGCCGACCTCGTGCAGATGGCCGGCGCCGACGTGCTCGTGGTCCAGGGCACGGTGCTCACCGCGCGCCACTCGTCCAGGTCGTATCACCAACTCTCATTCGAAGACCTGGTTCGCATCTGCGACATCCCCGTCGTGGTCGGGAACTGCGTCCACTACGAGACGGCCCTGGAGCTGATGGAGACCGGTATCGCCGGCATTCTCGTCGGCGTCGGTCCCGGCGCCGCATGCACGACGCGCGGGGTCCTCGGCGTTGGCGTGCCCCAGGTGACGGCGACCGCCGACGTCGCGGCGGCGCGGGATGAGCACATGCGCCGAGGTGGCATGAGGGTGGCGGTGATCACCGACGGCGGCATGCGCATCGGGGCAGATGTGTGCAAGGCGTTCGCGGCGGGCGCTGATGCGGTCATGATCGGCACGCCCCTCGCCGGAGCCGAGGAATCGGCTTCGAAGGGCTACAACTGGGGAATGGCGACGCCGGACCCCAACCTTCCGCGCGGCACTCGGGTGCATGTCGGCACGAAGGCGACCCTCGCCGAGATCCTGGTCGGCCCGGCCCGCGTCGACGACGGCAGCCAGAACTTCGCCGGCGCCCTGCGGTCGGCCCTCGGCGTCTGCGGCGCGCACGACATCGCCGAGTTCCAGCACGTCGAGATGGTCATCGCGCCGTCGATCACCTCCGAGGGCAAATCGCTCCAGCAGTCGCAGCACGTGGGCATGGGCAAGGGCTGAGGTTGGCCCCGTCTGCCTCGGCGGCCAAGGCCCGTGAGGAGATCCGGCGCGCTGTCGAGCTGCAGACCGTTCTCATCCTCGACTACGGGTCGCAGTTCAGCCAGCTGATCGCGCGCCGGGTGCGCGAGGCAAGGGTCTATTGCGAGCTGGTGCCTGGGACGACGCCGTGGTCCGAGCTCAAGGAGCGCCACCCGGCCGGGCTCATCCTCAGCGGCGGGCCCGCCAGCGTGTACGAGGAGGGCGCGCCGCAGGTCGACCCGGCGGCGCTTCGCGCCGGCGTTCCGGTGCTGGGCATCTGCTACGGCATGCAGCTGATCGCCCATCACCTTGGCGGCAAGGTCGATCCCGGCCGCGCGCACGAATACGGCCCGGCCCTGGTGGCGGTACGGGAGCCGGAGGGGCTGTTCGAGGGCCTCAACGCCGAGCTCCCGGTCTGGATGAGCCACGGCGACGCGGTGACGGAGATGCCGCCGGGCTTCCACTCCCTCGCGTCCAGCGGCAACTCGCCGGTGGCGGCGTTCACGGACGGCAAGGGGATCTACGGCATCCAGTTCCACCCCGAGGTCGTGCATACGCCCAGCGGTCGCGAGGTCTTGCGCAACTTCCTCTATCGCGTGTGTCACTGCGAGCCCTCGTGGACCGCGGGCTCATTCGTCGCCGACGCGGTCGAGAGCATCCGGGCGCGGGTCGGCGACGGGCGTGTGATCTGTGCCCTGTCCGGCGGCGTGGACTCGGCGGTCGCCGCCACGCTCGTCCACCGTGCGGTCGGCGACCAGCTCACCTGCGTGTTCGTCAACAACGGTCTTTTGCGCAAGGAGGAGCCCGAGCGCGTGCTCGCGGTCATGCACGGCAACCTCGATATGAACATCCGCTACGTCGATGCCACGGCGCGATTCCTCGAAGCGCTGCGCGGTGTCATCGATCCGGAGGAGAAGCGGCGCATCGTCGGCCGCGAGTTCATCACGGTTTTCGAAGCCGAAGCGTCAAGCCTCGGGCACATCGACTTCCTCGCCCAGGGCACGCTTTACCCCGACGTGATCGAGTCCACCGCTCCCGACGTTTCGTCGACGGCGGCGAAGATCAAGACGCACCACAACGTCGGCGGGCTGCCGTCCGGTCTCAAGTTCCAGCTCATCGAACCTCTCCGCTATCTCTTCAAGGACGAGGTGCGCGCGGTCGGGATCGAGCTCGGCATGCCGGAGGAGATGGTGTACCGGCAGCCTTTCCCCGGGCCGGGCCTCTCGATCCGCTGCCTTGGGGAGGTCACCGCCGAGCGGCTCGAGATCCTGCGCAACGCAGACTGGGTCGTGATCGATGAGATCAAGCACAACGGGCTCTACCGCCAGGTCTGGCAGTCGTTCGCGGTCCTCACGCCGCTGGAAACGGTGGGGGTGATGGGCGACTTCCGCACGTACGCAAACGTTGTCGCGGTGCGTGTGGTCACCAGCGAGGACGCGATGACCGCGGATTGGGCGCGCGTTCCATACGAAGTGCTGGCGCGCATCAGCAACCGCATCGTCAACGAGGTGAAGGGCGTCAACCGTGTCGTCTTCGACATCACGAGCAAGCCGCCCGGCACGATCGAGTGGGAATAGCCCCGTAGCTCTCCGTTGAAGGTTCTCGTCATCGGCTCCGGAGCTCGCGAGCACGCGCTGGTCTGGAAATGCGTGCAGTCGGACCTGGTCGAGCGTGTGTACTGCGCGCCCGGCAACGGCGGCACCGGCGGCATGGCGCGGAACATCCCGATCGGCGCGGCCGATGTGGTGCGGATCGTCGATTTCGCCAAGCGCGAACGTCTCGGGCTTGTCGTCCTCGGCCCGGACGCGGCGGTTGAGGCGGGCGTCGGCGATGCACTGCGCAGCGCGGGGTTCAACGTCTTCGGGCCCAACCGCGGCGCTGGCCGGATCGAGTCGAGCAAGTCATTCGCCAAGCAGCTCATGGTTCGCGCCGCGATCCCCACCGCCGAGTTCGCAACCTTCACGTCACCCGAACCGGCCCGCGGATGGGCGCGCGAGCGAGAGGGCCGAGTCGCGGTCAAGGCCGACGGGCTGGCGCGAGGCAAAGGCGTGATCGTCTGCGACAGCGTCGAGGAAGCCAACGCCGCCATCGATGCGATGCTCGTCCAGGGCCGCTTCGGGCGCAGCGGCGCCACCATCGTGATCGAGGAAAAGCTCGAAGGGCCGGAAGTGTCCGTCCTCGGGATCACCGATGGGACCGACGTCGTCGCCCTCGCGCCGGCTCGCGACTTCAAGCGGGCCCACGACGGGGACCGCGGCCCCAACACGGGCGGCATGGGCGCGTACTCGCCGCCCGCGGGCGTGGATGGCGCGGTGATGAGCGAGGTGCTGGACCGGGTGCTCAAGCCCGCGGTGCGTGAGCTCGCGGAGTCGGGCGACGAGTTTCGAGGCGTCCTCTATGCGGGGCTCATGCTCACGCCCTCGGGCATCCGCACCCTGGAGTTCAACGCCCGCTTCGGCGACCCGGAAGCGCAGGTCGTCCTGCCGCGCCTGGAATCGGACTTCGTCGCGCTCGCGCTTGGGGCCGCGAAGGGCACGCTGGCGGGCCAGCCCGAGCTGAGGTGGAACCCGCGCCCCGCGGTCGGCGTGGTGGTGGCCTCGGCGAACTACCCCGACGACGCCATGGTGAAGACGGGGTTTCCCATCCACGGTCTCGCGCAGATGCCCCAGGGCGTCCAGATCTTCCACGCCGGCACCCGCTTCGAACCGGGCCGCGGTCTGGTCACCGATGGAGGCCGCGTGGTGACGTCGGTGGCGCTGGCCGACACGGTGGCCGAGGCCCGCGAGAAGGCGCTCGCCGGGGCCCGGCAGGTACGATTCCAGGGGGCTTTCTTCCGCTCCGATATCGCACAGGAGGCTGTTGAGTGACGCCTGTCGTCGGCATCATCCTCGGCTCCAGGTCAGACCTGCCGCTGATGGAATCGTGCGTCAAAGTGCTGGACGAGCTCGAATTGACGCACGAGCTCAAGGTCTGTTCCGCGCACCGGAACCCGAAGGGAGTCATGGAGTGGGCGACGTCGGCAAAAGACCGGGGGCTGAAGGTCGTCATCGCCGCCGCGGGCGGCGCGGCGCACCTGCCTGGGGTCGTGGCCGCCTGGACCGACCTCCCGGTGATCGGCGTGCCCGTGCCCACGCAGCACCTTGGTGGCGTCGACTCGCTGTACTCGATCGTGCAGATGCCCGCCGGCGTTCCCGTCGCGACCGTCGCCATCGGTGAGGCCGGCGCCAAGAACGCGGCGTGGCTGGCGGCCCGCATCATCGGCGTCTGCGACGGAGAGGTCGCGCGACACCACCACGACAGGCGAGCGGCCCTGGCCACCTGATGGCGAAGAAGTCGCCCCGCGTCCACCTGCTCGACACGACGTTTCGAGATGCTCAGCAATCGCTGCTCGGCGGCCACCTGCGCGGCGACGAGATCGTCCCGGTGGCGGCCAAGATGGATGCCATCGGCTTCGTCGCCATGGAGGCTTTCGGCGGCGCGACCTTCGAGACGCAGGTGCGGCGGCGCGAGGATCCATGGGCATACCTGCGCAAGCTGAGCAAGGTGACGCCCCACACCCCGATCCAGGCGCTGATCCGCGGCCAGAACCTCGTCGCCAACCGGAACTTCGCCGATGACGCGGTCGAGCTCTTCATCAAACATTCGGCCAAGAACGGAATCGACGTGTTCCGGGTGTTCGACCCGCTCAACGACCTTCGGAACATGGAGGCTGCGATCGGTGCCGCCCTGAAAGCCAGGAAGCGTGTGCAGGGCGTGCTCTGCTATGCCGTCTCACCTGCGCACAGCCTCGAGCTCTGGTGCTCGATCGCCAAGGGGCTGGTCGACATGGGCTGCCACGACGTCGTCATCAAAGACACCTCGGGCCTTTTGAGCCCGCAGGCGACGTGGGAGCTGGTGACCGCCCTCAAGCAGGTCGTGAAGGTCCCGATCGACGTCCACTCGCACTGTTCGAGCGGGATGGCGCCGATGGCCTACATGGCCGCGGTCGAGGCCGGCGCCGAGATTCTCGACGTCGCGATGTCGCCGCTGGCGTGGGGTACGTCCCAACCCGCGGCCGAGAGCGTCGTCGCGGCCCTCGAGGGTGGCGAGTACGACACCGGCCTGCAGCTCGACAAGATGTGGGAGGTGCAAGGTGATGTCGAGTCGTTGAAGCGCGAGCACCTCGAAGATCTCAGCCCCGTCGCCGACCGTGTCGACGCGAGCATCCTCCGCTACCACATGCCCGGTGCGACGCTGGAAGACATCCACCGGCAGCTCGATGCGCATGGGGCGGGAGAACGGATGGACGAGGTGCTGGAGGAGGTGATGCGCGTACGGCTGGAGCTCGGCTACCCGCCCCTGGTCGCGCCGCTCCGGCAGATGATCGCGACGCAGGCCGTCTACAACATCATCGGGGGCGATCGCTATGCCACCGTGACACAGGAGCTGAAGGACTATCTGCAGGGTTTGTACGGACGGCCGCCGGTGCCGGCCGACCCCGAGCTTCGCCGGCTGGTCCTGGGCCGAGAGGAGCCGATCACCATTCGGCCCGCCGACCTCCTCGAGCCTCAGGTCGATGCGGCCCGCCGGCAGCTGAGGAAGATGAACCTGGACACGAGCGACGATTCGGTGCTCATCCAGCTCCTGTTCCCCAACCTCGCGATCGACTACTTGCGCGATCCCGCGCCGGCCGCCGGGCAGAAGCGCCCTGCCACCGTGAACGCGCCCGATCCTCCGGAGCCGGCGCATGTGCCGGCGGCGCCGGCCGTGCCCGCCTCCTCGCCGGCGGCGCCCGCGGCCGAGTTCGAGGTCGAGGTCGAAGGCGAGGTGTTCAAGGTGCGCGTCAGCGGGGCGGGCATGACGGTCATGGCCGGTGCGGCCGCGTCAGCGTCTTCGGCGCCGGCTGGAAATCCGGCGCCGCCCAGGACCGGTGAGGGCACGGTGATCGCGCCCATGCAGGGCCTAATCGTGAAGATCCCGGTCAAGTCGGGCGACGCGGTCAAGCTCGGCGACGTCGTCGCGGTGCTGGAGGCGATGAAGATGCAGAACGACATCGTCACCACCGTCGCCGGCACCGTGCGCGAGGTCTACGTCAAGGAGGGCGAGGTCGTCAGCCCCAGTCAGCCCCTGCTCGCGGTCGGATGAAAACCAAACTCTTTACCAAAATTCTCATCGCCAATCGCGGAGAGATCGCCATCCGCGTCATGCGCGCGTGCCGCGAGCTCGGTATCGCAACCGCCGCCGTGTACTCGGATGCCGACCGCAGCGCGATCCACGTGCGCTATGCGGACGAAGCGCACCACATCGGGGGCGCGGCGCCTGCCGACTCGTATCTGCAGCTCGAGCGGATCGTCAAGGTCGCGCACGATTGCGGCGCCGAGGCCATCCATCCCGGCTACGGCTTCCTCTCCGAGAAGGCCGCGTTTCCCGACGCCTGCCAGGCGGCCGGCATCAAGTTCATCGGCCCGCCCGGCTCCGCCATGCGCGCGCTGGGCTCCAAGCTGGCGGCCCGGAGGCTGGCTGCGGATCACGGTGTCCCGGTCACGCCGGGCAGCGCCGCCATCTCGAACACCGAAGAAGCGATCGCGGCGGTGAAAGCGATCGGCCTGCCCGTGATGGTGAAACCTTCCGGCGGCGGCGGCGGGATCGGCATGAAGGTGATCGAATCGGAGAGCGAGCTGGCGGCCGCGATCGAATCCAGCGCTCAAGCGGCGCGCTCGGCTTTCGGCGATCCGACGATCTACATCGAGCGCTATGTTCGCAAGCCGCGGCATATCGAGATCCAGGTCGTCTGCGACAGCCACGGCAATGCCGTGCACCTCGGCGAGCGCGAGTGCTCGATCCAGCGCCGGCATCAAAAGATCATGGAGGAGACTCCCTCGCCGGCGGTCACGCCCGAGATCCGCGCTGCAATGGGCCAGGCGGCGGTCACGGCGGCGCGAGCCGCCGGCTATGTCAACGCCGGCACCGTCGAGTTCATGTTCAGTGGGGGCGACTTCTATTTCCTCGAGGTCAATGCAAGGCTCCAGGTCGAGCACCCCATCACCGAGGCCGTCACCGGAATCGACCTCGTCAAAGAGCAGATACGAGTGGCCGCCGGCCTCCCTCTCGGCTTCACGCAGCAGGACGTTTCTTGGACCGGGCACGCCATCGAGATGCGCATCAACGCCGAGGACCCGCTGCGCAAGTTCATGCCCAACCCCAAGCGGATCGCACGCTGGGTCGCTCCCGCCGGGCCGGGCGTGCGCGTCGACTCGGGGTTCGGCCCCGGCTCGGACGTCCCACCGAACTACGACTCGCTGGTGGCGAAGCTCATCGTGCACGGCGCGGATCGCGCCGAAGCGATCGCTCGAGCGAGCCGGGCCCTGCGCGAGTTCCTTGTGGTCGGTCCCGCGACCACGATCAGCTACCACCGTGCCATCCTCGAGAGCCCGGACTTTCGCTCCGGCAACCTGAGCACGCGGTTCATCGAAGATCACCCTGAGCTCGTGGAGAAGGCCAGGCAGCTCGCGGGCGATCAGTCGCCATTCGACTACGGACCCGACCCTCGCCACGTCGCCGCGGCCGCCGCCGCCGTGGCCGCCATTTCGCAGAGAAGCTGAGCAAGCTCTTTCACCCAGAGCGCGGCCGGCCCTTCGAGGTCGTGGGCTCGGAGACAGCGGGCCGGTCCGGGCCGTTCGTCATCAGGGACGACATCATCAGGTTTCCCGACGGCGCCGAGGCCAGGTACACGGTCGTGACCAATCCCGACTCGGCCTTCGTCGTGCCGTATTTCGACAACGCGGACACGATGCTCGTGCGCCAGTGGCGTCACGCGTGGGACGAATCGTCCTGGGAGGTGCCGGCCGGCACGTTCGACAAGGGCGAGGACGCGATGACGTGCGCTCGCCGCGAGCTGGCGGAGGAAACCGGCCTGATCGCCACGCGCTTCAGGTCGCTTGGAGTCGTGCACGGCGCCGCCTTCCTCACGGGCCATGCGCATATGTTCCTGGCCGAGGGGATCACCGAGTCAGAGCGCGCGCCCGAAACATACGAGCAGGACATGGAAGTCCTGCGCCTGCCGTTGGTGGAGGCGCTCGAGGCCGCGCTCGACGGCGGCATCGCCCATTCCGGCTCGGTCACGGCCCTTGTGCGCGCGGCCCGCGCGCTCGACCTGCTCTAGCTCGGAGACGGCGAGGGGATCTCGTCCTTGTGCTTGCCGCCGTGGGCGTCGGCGGGCCCCAGGAACGTGAGGTCGTACTCGGCGGCCATGTTGTTCCCGCCCACGTCCTGGACCGTCGGCAGCACCACGAGCTTGTAAGTCTCGCCCGGCTTGAGGTCGAGGTCACCGATGGTGACCGTGCGGTTGGCGTACACCGGCGTCCCGCCGACCTGCTTCCCCTTGCTGTCCAGGATGATCACGCCGGCCGGCACGGACGCCGGCATCAGGTCGCTGTCGAATGTGACCTTCACGCTGCCCGGGGAGACGTCGACGCTGACCACTTCGGCGCCCTTGCCGAGCGGCAGCAGCGGGCCGGCCGCGGCTCCGTCGACGAAGAACTGCTGGCTGCCCTGGGTGCGCACGAGGGTCAGCGTCTCCTCATACGTGCTCACGTCGAGCTTGTCGTGCGAGAGCACGATCCGAACCACGAACTGCGCCGTGTCCGGCTCGCTCGCGATGATCTCCTGCGTCAGCAGGTAGTAGCGGGAGAAGCCCGGGTCGCCGGTGACGAGAAGGTTCAGGCCCGCATTGGAGCCCGAGTAAGCCTTCCGGCCGTTGTCGTCGAGGTATGCCGTCGCCTTGTCCTGCAGGCCTGCCTTGCGGGCCTGCATGAAGCCGTTGACGACCGACGTCGCCGAGTCCAGCGCCGGGGGTCGCGGCGGCGGCGCCGGCGCCGACGCTGTGAACAGCGCTCCGCCGCGGAAGTAGGTGAAGGCGGTGCCGTTCGGCGCCCAGGTTGGAAGATGGAACGTTCCCTCGGCCAGCCTGGTCAGTCCCGACCCGTCGGGATTGACCTCGTAGAGATCGGTGTCGCTGCCCAGCAGGATCTCATCCCTGGACGACCAGCTCGGTTCGCCCGCCGGCACCGACGACGAGGTCTTGCCGCCGACGTCCGACAGGACGATGGCCTGCGCGCCCGAGTACATGAGGCCGGTGCCGTCCGGCGACCAGCCCAGGAACTGGGCCCCTGCGTTCCCGAGCGCGATGCTTTTGCCCGTCGCGAGGTCGAGCACCTGGAGCGACTGGTCCTGCGTGTAGGTCAGGTGCGTGCCATCCGGGGAAAACGAGACCGCGGTGACGGTTCCGCTGGTCGGAAGCGGCGCGACCTTGACCTGCCCGTCCGCGCCCTGCGTGTAGACGCCGTCCGCGGCCGTCCACTCCACGCCGCTCTTGGTCCACCCTACGAGCGTCGGCGCGAGGACGGGAACGATCTCGGTGGTCGAGGTGGGGCTCAGAGTCAGGATCTCGACCTTGCCG
>Ga0070699_100005216_pt1 | contig 11419 bp, 7 predicted proteins | sample KBSK1503metaG_FD_65473 | JGI IMG/M metagenome (GOLD analysis project Ga0070699, IMG submission 65473) | Corn, switchgrass and miscanthus rhizosphere microbial communities from Kellogg Biological Station, Michigan, USA - KBS K1-50-3 metaG | ecosystem: Host-associated > Plants > Roots >...
TGGCCCGGCCTTCAAATCGTGCTCACGCACAACGAGGCGAACGTCGTCGGGTCCTCGGTGATCAAGACGCCGCCCACGTACCTGTTCCAGTACTTCTGGCTCTTCACCTCGGCGCCCACGGTGCTCCTGGCGCTTGCCGGCATCCTGGCCGGCGTCATCCGGTTCACCCAGGCGGACCGATTCCTCCTCCTCTGCACGGCCGGCTGGATCGTCGCCATCATGCTCTTCCCGCCCTATCCTCGGGAAGCGCTGTCGCTGCTCCCCCCCGTCGCGATCTGGGCGGGCCGGGCCGTATTGGAGCTCTACTCGTGGGCGCGGGGGCGGTCGCCCAGATTTGGGCTCCTGGCCGGGGCGGCTGCGAGCTTGTGCGTCGCCGCCATGCTCGTGGGCGATGCGATTCCCACGGCGCACGCCCTCTCCCTGCGCACCGTCGGATATAAGCAGGCCGGCGCGGTCGCCGCGCGCTACCAGGCGAATGGAGACGACGTCTTCGTTCGCACCCAGCCCGTCGCCCTGCTCTACGTGAAAACCGAGTACTCGCTCTACCCTACGCCGGGGGTCGAGCAGGCCTTGAACGAGAAGGGTACCCGAGCGGTTCTGATGACGGACCAGACGGTGAGCTGGTACCAGTTGACCGAGCAGTTCTTTCAGCTGAATCGCGACCACCTGCAGGTCCTGCAGCGGATACCCAACCCGATGTACGACGAGGTGCTGCTGCAGCCGGCGACGTCCGATCGACTCGCGCATCTCGGCGATCCACCCGTCGATTACCGATACATCACCTTCTGGCGCGTGACCGGACCTCTCGCCTTCCCCCCGCAATGGCCACGCTGAGCGCCGACCGGGCCGTGCTCGGCTCGGTCAAGCAACAGGTGCGCGATCACTATGACCGCGTGGCCGCGTCGCGAGACATGTGGTACGAACGCAGCCGCTACTATCACGGCCACGTCGAGCGCGAGTTGAGGTCGCTGATCCCCGCCGGGTCCTGCGTGCTCGAGCTTGGTTCGGCGACCGGAAATCTTCTCGCCGCGATAAACCCCGGGCGCGGCCTGGGCATCGACCTGTCGCCGGAGATCGTGCGAATCGCGCGCCGCAACCATCCGAAGCTCGCCTTTGAGGTGGGCGATGCCGGGGCCCTCCGGCTGACGGACGAAAAGTTCGACTTCGTCGTCGCGTCCGACCTCGTGGGCGAGCTCGACGACATCGCGGCGATGCTGGATTCGGTGCGTTTGGTAAGCCACCAGCAGACGCGCCTGATCCTCACGTTCCACAACCCCGCTCTCGAGGGCGCGCTGCGTGTGGCGCAGAAGCTTGGCCTGTCGATGGCTCCGGCGCGCCACAACTGGGTGGGCCGGTTGACGATGACGAACCTGCTGGGACTGGCCGATTACGAGGTCGAGAGCGTCCGACACAGCCTGCTCGTGCCCACGCATGTGCCGGTCGTCGCCGATGCCATGAACCGCCTTCTCAGCCGGCGACGCGCGTTCAGCTACGTCGACCTGGTCAATGTGATCGTCGCCCGTCCGATCATGCCTCGGCCGCAGCCCGCGCCGCTCTCGGTCACCGTGCTGATCCCGTGCCGCAATGAGATCGACAACATCGAGCCGGCGATCGAGCGCATGCCCAAGCTGGGAACCCGCACGGAGATCCTTTTCGTCGACGGGCAGTCCACCGACGGGACGAAGGAGCGGATAGAGCAGGTCATCGAGCAGTACCGCGGCCGCCGAGACATCCGGCTGCTGCTGCAGGTTCCCGACGCCGACTATGCGCGACCCAAGGATGACCCGAATGCCCCCACCGTGATGCTCAAGCTCGGCAAGGGAGACGCGGTCCGCAAGGGGTTCGATGCCGCCCGCGGCGACGTGCTGATGATCCTCGACGCTGACCTCACGGTTCCACCCGAGGATCTGCCGCGGTTCCTGGACCCTATCGCAATGGGCAAGGCTGACTTTGTCAACGGTACCCGGCTCGTTTATCCGATGGAAGACCGCGCGATGAAGTTCGTCAACTACCTAGGCAACTGGTTCTTCAGCGTCCTGTTCACCTGGCTGCTGGAACAACCGATTCGCGACACGCTGTGCGGGACAAAAGCGCTCCGGCGGACGGACTACGAGAAGATCAAAGCGAACCGATCACACTTCGGAGAGTTCGACCCGTTTGGCGACTTCGACCTGCTGTTTGGAGCCGCCCGCTGCGGGCTGCGGATCACCGAAGTGCCGGTGCGTTACCGTCGACGGGTGGCCGGCGTCTCCAAGGTCCGGGTCTCACATCACGGGTGGCTGCTTATCGGGATGTCCTTGCTCGGACTGCGGCGGCTCAAATTCGACAAGTGGATGAAACGCATACGGAATGGTCAGCCGCGCGACTGAAACCGACGTTTGCGACACTGAGCGCGCCTCCTCCCTCTGGTTTAGAGACCCAAGCATCAATGATCCAGGTGAGCTAACCCGCCTGGGATGCGCGCAAGCCGCCCTCATCCACCCGGCCGAATCCCCGCCATGAGTTCTGGTTCCGCCAGCTGACCCGCACGTCCTGCAGGCCGCTGTCGCGAAACCACGTCACGAACTCTTCCTGGGGGATGTAATGCGCGACCGGGGCCACGAGGTGGTCGAAGACGATGTTGTAGTTACGTCGAAATCCGAAGTCCGAGATGCTGTACAGGTAGTCGTGTGACGGCAGCGCGTTGAAGACGCGGGTCCGGCGTAAGGGTCGATAGACTCCTTTGAGCACCGCCTGCAGCGCCACCGTCAGCGGCCACGCCACCACCGGCAGCTGCGACGGCCGCATGCGCGTCGTTATCCCCCGCCTCACCGGGTCGATGAAGTTGTGGACGATCTCGTTGTTTTCGCAGCCGTAGACCCACACGAAGATCGAGCCGCCCGGAACCAGATAGCGGAGCAGCGATTTGAACCCCGCCTCCGGGTCGGGCAGGTGATGGACGACACCGATGGAGTAGATGAAATCGAATGGACCCCCACTCGCCGTCAGCTTGAAGGGCGGGCAGTAGATGTCGCCCTGGACCACGTGCACGTTCGGCATCGACCCGGTGTTCGTGTAGGCGGTCTCGACGGCATCGCTCAGGTCCATGGCCACCACTTCGCGAGCACCGTAGCGTGCGGCGTAGTAAGCGTGACGCCCGATCCCGCAGCCCGCGTCCATCACGACCTTGTCGCGGAAGAAGTCCGCTTTTATGGGATGGATCCAATCGAGGAACTGCGCCTCGTACTGGTCGTGCATCTCGACGAACTCCTGCCACTGCCAGCCAAAGGCGGCGGCGGTCTTGGCTTCGACTGCGGACAGGCTCGGCGGCAGCAGCCGCGGCACCCCGCGGCGAATGGGAAAGCGGGTCGTGCACGATCCGCAGACGAGCTCGCCCGTGATCACCTCCCCTTCGCGAGCTGGATCCTGCTCGGTCGCCACGAGCGTGAGGTCGCCTCCGCACATGGGACAGGCCAGCAGGCCGACCAGCCGAGGTTTCATGACGCTTTTCGGGCCACGCACATGATCGAGGCTCCGACGGGCAGGTCCATGCGGCGCAGGACTGGTATTTCCGCCTCGAAGATTCCGCGAAGGATTCCGTTCGACCACGCCGGATGCAAGTTGTTCTCCGTGTTCATCTCGCGAAAACGCCGCAGCACCTTGAGCCACTGCCGCCCCAGGTAGATGACCGGAAGGAGGAACGCGGACACGTAGCTCTGGCGCTCCACGGCTAGGCCGGCGCTGCGAACCGTTTGCCGGAGAATCTTCGACGTATAACGCCTGCGGTGGTGGGAGACGTCGTCCTGCAGGCTCCACAGCCAGTCGTGCGCCGGCACGAACAAGAAGACTCGACCCCCAGGCTTGAGCACGCGGCTCCATTCGCGGAGGGCCGCCGCGTCGTCGTCGAGATGCTCGACGATGTCGAGCCCGGTGACGATGTCGAAGCTGTCCGCAGCGAAGGGAAGCTGCAGGACGTCGGCCTTCCGAATGTTTTCCAGGCCCCGCTGGCGGCAAAAAGCGAGCGCTTCCTCGGCGATGTCGACGCCTTCGGTGTGGCCAAGGTGGTCCATCTCTTGCAGCATGAGCCCGGTGCCGCAGCCCGCGTCGAGGATGGAGAGATCGGTTCGGCCGGGATATCGCTGCTCGATCCAGTCCATGACTATTCGTCGCCGGGCCGCATGCCACCAGTGGTCTTCTTCGGTCCGGTACAGGATCTCGTAGGTATGGGGATCCAACTTGGCGCTGACGTAGTTTACGCAGGGGCGCTCATGGACCGACTGGGCGGCGCCGCGATAATGACGCGGTTGGAGAGCGCAGGAACAGCACCGCCAGGCCGCGTTCGGGCGGCCTGGTCGGCGGTGCCGATCGTCGCGATCGGGATCGTCGCACTCGCGTTCAGGGTCTACAGGCTCGACGGTCGCAGCCTGTGGCTGGACGAGGTTCTCACATCGCAGCCCGCTCACCTCGGCAGTCCGGCCGATGTCGTCACGTGGTCCCAGGCCGCACTCAACCAGATGCCGCTCTTCTACATGTTCACGTGGTTCCTCGGACGCTGGGGTGACTCCGGGACCATCCTGAGGCTTCCGGCCGTCGTCGCCGGGACGCTGACGGTGCTTGCGATTTACGTGCTCGGCCGGCGGCTGTTCGGCAACCGTGCCGGTCTCGTTGCGGCCGCGGTCGCGGCCGTCATGCCGTTCATGGTGTGGTACTCGCAGGAGGCGCGCAATTACAGCCTCCTGATGTTGCTGACGACGCTGCAGATGTATTTCGCGCTGCGGGCCGTCAAGGTCGGGCGCGTCGTCGACTGGGCCGGCCTGGCCGCCTTCACCATCCTCAACCTGTACACGCACTACCTGGCGCTGGCCGCGACAGCGGCGGTCATCGCGTACGTCGGGATCTTCCTGGTCGTCGGCGTGCTCAGACCGGCCAAGACGCGCGTCATGGTGGTCGTGGCCGGCGCCACAGCGCTTGCGCTGGTGATCGCGGCCTTCGTTCCCTGGCGCGCAGTCCTCAGAACGACGTACATCGGCCTGGCCTCCGGGCTCCACGGCGCCGAACGGGTGGCCGCGGTGCTCGTGCTGGTCGTGCTGGCGGCGGGGGGCGTCCTGTTGGCCCGCAGATCCCCCCTTCTCCGGGCCAGGCCGGAAACGGCGCGCCGGCTCACGCTCGCGGCGGGGGCGGGCGCGGCGGTCGTGGTCTTCTACCTTCCGTGGCTGCCGAGCCTGCGTGTCTTCTTGAGCCGGCCCGACCAGAGCCTGGGTCAGATTCACCTGGTCCACGCGCCCAACGCCCATGACCTGGTCGTCCTCATGAACGCACTCGGGCTCACCGGCCTGCTGCTGGTCGCGCTGCTGCTCGGGCTGGTGGCCATCGGACAGGGCCTGTTCCAGGGCCGTGCGGCCGAGTCGGCCCTACTGCTCTGCTGGCTCGGGGTGCCGCTGCTGCTGTTCGCGCTGGCGGCCCGGTCGGCCGTCGTCCAGATCGACGCCCGGTATCTCAGCTTCATGTTTCCGGGTGCGGTTCTCGTCATCGCCGCTGGCGTCGAGCTGGCCGCGAAACAGCTCGAACGCTGGGCGCGACGCGCGGCGCCTCGCGTCACGGGCAGGTTGAGAATCGAAGCCGGGTCGGCGATGTTGGTCGTGGCCGCACTCCTGCTCGCACAGGCGCTGCCCGCGCTGGCCGCGTCTTACCAGGTCCCCAAGGAGGACTATCGAGGCGCCGCCCAGCACATCGCCGCCGCCAGCCCGCCCGGTTCGGTCGTGCTTGCAGTCGGCGCCTACTCCGACTGGGCCGTGATCTGCTTTCAGTACTACTTTCGCGAGCTGCACTCGTCGGTCAGCGTGGTCGATGGCCTGCAGGTGACCAGCGATACGGCTTCGACGCTCGGTTCCGGCGTTGGCGCCGCTTGGGGCGTGGTCATCTTTCCGTCCCCTGACCAGCTGGCGTGGCTTCAGCGACCAAGCGAGGTGAAGACCGACTACGTCGACGCCACGGGCGTCATCCACGTCATCCGCCCAACGGCATCCGGGCTTTCATCGGTGCAGCAGGCGAAGGCCATCCTGCGGTGGGAGATGCCGCTGGAGCCGCGGCTGAGCGCGTCGGTGAAGCTGCTCGACCTGCTCGCCGGCAGCGCCCAGGCGGGTCCCAACCTGGTCCCGGATCTCGCCGCCGGGACACAAAATGCCGGCGGATGGTCTTTTGGTCCGGGGACGAGCCTCGACGGCGCCGCGCTGGTCATGACCGCGACGGCGGGAAAAGGCCGGGTTGACGCCACCTTCACGAGGCAGCTCTCGCCGGAAGACGACTATGTGATCGCCTTCGACTGCCGCAACGATGGACTGTCGGGCTCGCAGACGGTGGAAACGATTCCAATGGACGATTCCGGGCGGCCGCTGCAGAACTTCCCCGGCGCTACCGCCTACCGCTGTCCTGACACGAGCTCATGGACGCGCTCCTACCTGGCGTTCAGCCCGCCGCCGGGAACCGCGGGCGTCGCGCTGGTCCTGGGCGTGGAAGGCAGCGGGACAGCGCAGTTTCGCGCTCTGCAGCTCAGCACCGTCCAGGACGTCCCGTGAAGGTCTCAGGGTTCACCATCGCGCGAAATGCGATCAAGCTCGGCTATCCGATCGAAGAATCCATGCGCTCGCTCCTGCCGCTCGTGGACGAGCTGGTGGTCGGAGTCGGCGACAGCGAGGACGGCACCTGGGACCTCGTCACCGGCATCGGTGACCCCAAGATCAAGCCGTTCCGAACCGTTTGGGACACGACCAAACGCGAGGGCGGGCTGGTGCTTTCGGAGCAGACGAACCTGGCGCTGAGCCACTGCGCGGGCGACTGGGCCGTCTACCTGCAGACCGACGAGGTCCTGCACGAGGACGAGATCGACCGCATACGCGGCCGGATGCAGCAGCACCTGCACCAGCGAACCGAGGGTCTCTCCTTCTCCTACCGCCATTTCTACGGCTCATATTCGACGGTCCAGGACAACTGGTGCCGGTGGTACCGGCGCGAGGTGCGCGCCGTGAAAACGGGCAAGGGCATCATCTCGGTCGGCGACGCAGCCGGTTTCAAGATCAAACAGGGCGCGCGCTTGCGTCGCCTGATCAGGGCCGACTCCGGCGCGCACGTATTTCACTACGGATGGGCGCGGCCGCCGGCGGTGATGGTGGAGAAGCGCCGGCACGTGGAGCGCTTCTACCATGACGACGGCGAGCCGGCGGGCGTCGCTGAGGTCGAACGAATCGAGCCGGCCCAGCCGTACCGCCACCTCGGCCATCTCCGGACGTTTTCCGGTTCCCACCCGGCTACCATGCAGGCGCTGGTGTCGGCCCAGGACTGGCGCTTCGAGGCAGGCATCGACCAGCAGAGCCCTCGCCTTCTTCGCTACCTCGGCATGGTCCGCTCGTGTCCCCGCGACTCGCTGCGAATCCTCGTCTCACGACTCCTGCTGGCCTGGAACACGTACATTCCGGCTCCCAAGTTGAGATGAGCCGCCTCTTCAAGAACGTCGCCTACAACGTGGCCGGCCAGGGCATCGTGCTGGCGCTGGGCTTCGTCGGCGTCAAGTTCGTCTTCGGCAGGTTGGGACCGGATGCGTTCGGGATCATCTACTTCAACCTGGTCCTGACAGGCGTGCTGACGTCCGCGCTCGAGCTCGGGGTGCTGTCGACCACGGTGCGCGAAGTATCAGCCCGCTACGAGAGCGAGCGCGGCTACGTCGAACGGCTCATCCGCACGGCGTCGGTCTTCTACTGGGGGCTCGGCCTGCTGCTGATGGTCGCCGTGATCATCGCCGCCCCCGTCCTCGTCGAACAGTGGGTGAACCTCAAGACCCTCAGCCCGGCGACGGCGACGACGATGCTGCGGTTCCTGAGCGTCACGACGCTGATCATGCTGCCCCGAGCCCTCTACTCGAGCCTGTTCCAGGGTCGGCAGCGGATGGAGCTCAACAACGGCATCGACGTCGCCTCCTCGGCCGTCCAGCAGCTGGGCACGATCGCGATCCTCGCCCGGGGCGGCGATGCGTACGCGGTCGTGGAATGGATCGCCCTCAGCGCGATTCTGAGCACGCTCGCGTACATGGCCCTCGTCGGGCGGCTGTTCGGTTGGCGGGTGCTCGTGCCGCGCTACTTCCACGACGTCGTAACACGGAACTTCGGGTTCACCGCGCACCTCAGCGTCCTGTCCCTTCTCAACATGATCCTCATCCAGTTCGACAAGGTCGTCGTCAGCAAGCTGCTTCCCATCGCCAGCGTGGGTTACTACAGCTTCGCGTCGACCGTCGTGGTGCGGATCTCGTTTGGGTCGTCCGCCATCGCGAAGGCTGCCCTGCCCTCTTTTTCCAGCCTCCACCAGCTGGGGGATTCCGACGCTCTGTTGACCCAGTACCGAAAGCTCCAGGACTTGATCTGCTACGGGATGGTGCCTCTGTTCGCGGCGGCCGTCTTCGGTGCGATGCCGCTCTACACCTACCTGTTCAACCGGCAGGTGGCATGGCTGCTGCTGCTGCCGACGGCGCTGCTGTGCCTGGGCTTCTTCATGAGCGCGACGGTCAGCATCCCGTACACGCTGTCGGTGGCCGTGGGGCGGCCCGACATCGCCTCTCGGTCGAACTTCCTGGCGCTCTTCGTGGTCATTCCGGTGACGACCACGGCGATCTACCTGTACGGACTGGTGGGCGCGGCATCCTCATGGGTCGTGTACCACCTGTTCCTGTACGCCTACATGATTCCGCGGATCTGCCGCGAGTGTCTGCGCATCAGCAGCTGGAGCTGGTACGCCCACATCGCCAAGGTGCTGATCCTCACGGCCGTCACTTACGGCTCGCTCTGGATCCTGGTGGTGAGCCCCAACGGCTACTCGCTGTGGGCGGCGATCGTGGCCTACGCGGCCGCCTCCGCCGCTTTCCTCGGCGTCACTTTCCTGCTGATCGGACCTGACCTGCGCGACACCATCTCGCGACTGCCTCAGCTGGTGGTCCCGCGCCGGGCGACAGGTGTGTCCTGACCGCCTAGAGGAGGCTCGGGCCGTACTCGAGCCCGTCGCGGATCGCGACCACGTTCTGGAGGATGAACAGCTCATGGGTTCGGGGCTGGTACGGACCAATGGGAACGAGCCCGTCGACGACCATCCGGTACAGGGAGAAGCCGGGCAACGCGTCGTAGAAGTCCCTGAAGAAGACCCGGCTCATCACGTTCATCTCGTTGAACTCGAACTGCACGACGTCGACCTGGCCGGACGTGATCGCGCGCCGCGCCCCGCGAAGGATCGCGAGCTCGTGCCCCTCGGCATCGACCTTGAGCAGGTGCAGGTGAGGGATCTTCTCCGCTGCCATGAACAGGTCGACGGTCGTGACCTCGACCTCGACCGCCGTCGCCGCGCCGTGGTGAATGTCTTCGATGACGTTGGCGTGAACGGTGGCATGGGATGAGCCGTCGCCCGCGGTCGAAGCGTAGTCGTACAGGATCATTTGCCCGGGCGCGTCGCTGAGCCCCACGTTGACGGCCGTGAAACCGGAAGCGGCCGACGACTTCTTCAGCCTCTCGAACGCCCCCGGATGCGGCTCGAAACACCAGACCCTGGCCGCGGGGCCGAGCGCGCGCACTCTCACGGCGTACTCGCCGTGGTGGGCGCCGACATCGAACACGGCGATGTCGCCGATTGCCGTGACGCGACGCAAGAACCGGTCCTCGGTCGGCGTGATCAGGTCGGCCGAGGGGTTGCCGACACCCATGCCGCGCACGGCCAGGTTCAGCAGGCGCTGGTTCCAGCGGTAGAAGAGCTTGCGCCCGAAAATGCCGACGTACACGTTGGCGAGAATCCGAAATGGGAGGGCGGTGGTCGCGTCGCCGGCGGTCAAGCGGCTGCGGCCCATTTGCGGCCCAGTCTAGCGACGCGTTCTCGGCCCACGTTTGGGGTCGTTTACATGGCCCAACCCCGGGCGCACATGGATACAATGCGCTCCTCTTGCGGCGGGTCCTAGCAATCGTCCTGTTGGCGCTGGTCGGGCTGCTCCTTGCACAGTTCCATCCCGGCTCTATTGCTTCGCGCACAGCGGCCGCGGCCTCGGCGAAGTCGGCCGGCCCGCTCAGCGTGACGCCGGTGCACGCGATCGAAGACGCACGTCATGCCTCCGATCACTTTGCCTTCGCGCCCTCGACCGGATCGATCCTGCCGCGCACCGTCCAGCCCACCGTCGTGCAAACCAACAGCGTGCTCAGGCGCGAGGTCTTCGGGTTCGCGACCTACTGGAACCTGAGCCTGTACGCGGAATGGAACCTCAACCTCGTCTCGACCGTCGCTTACTTCGGGCTTGACGTCAACCAGGACGGCACGTTCGCGACGCAGGGCGGCGGTTGGAACGGATGGAACAGCGCCGACCTGACAGCCCTCATCAACAAAGCCCACCTTGCGGGCGACCGGGTCGTCCTGGTCATCAAGGACTTCAACGACAGCTCGATCAACACCATCGTCACGACTGCGGCCATGCAGAACCTCATCAGCCAGACCATCGCCGCGATCGCGTCCAAGAACCTGGACGGCGTCAATGTCGACTTCGAGGGATCGGGCTCTTCCCTCTTCCCCGACATCCCGCTCGGCATCACCAACCTGATGACCGCGATGTCGTCTCAAGTCCACGCGCGTTGGCCGCAGGCCGAGGTCAGCATCGACACCTATGCCGGCGCGGCCAGCTGGGACGGCGGCATCTTCCGCATCGGCGACCTCGCGCCAGTCGTGGACGCGATGTTCGTGATGGCTTACGACTCGGTCTTCTCGAACATGCCGGGCCAGGCGGGCCCGAACTCGCCCATGACGCACTGGACGTTCAACGACACGATCGACGTCGCGCAGTACCTGACCAAGGCGCCCGCCTCCAAGATCATCCTCGGGGTGCCGTATTACGGCTACAAGTGGTCGACCGTCGACGGCAGCCCGTACTCGACTGTGGTCAGCGGCGCCACCGCCGAGACGTACTCCGACGTCATCGGCGATCTCACGTGTGGCCATATCGCCATGAAGCAAGCTTGGGATAGCTGGGGCGAGTCGCCCTGGGCGTCGTGGTGGAGCCCGAAAACCGGTGACCCGTGCGGCGCCAACCTCGGCTACCCAAGGGAGCTCTATTACGACGACCCCACATCGCTCGGGATCAAGTACGACCTCGTGAACAACAACAACCTTCGCGGCACGGGCATGTGGGCGCTCGGTTACGACTCGGGCTACCCCGACCTATGGAACGAGCTCCTGCTTAAGTTCACCCCCACCACGCCGTGGAGCTCTTTGGGTGGCGTTTTGACCAGCGGTCCGGACGCCTCGAGCTGGAGCGCAAACAGGGCCGACGTCTTCGTCCGCGGCACCGACAACGGGCTGTGGCAGCGATCCTGGAACGGCACCTCCTGGAGCGGCTGGGTTTCCCTCGGCGGTGTCCTCACCTCTGCCCCTA
>Ga0070699_100005217_pt1 | contig 11419 bp, 6 predicted proteins | sample KBSK1503metaG_FD_65473 | JGI IMG/M metagenome (GOLD analysis project Ga0070699, IMG submission 65473) | Corn, switchgrass and miscanthus rhizosphere microbial communities from Kellogg Biological Station, Michigan, USA - KBS K1-50-3 metaG | ecosystem: Host-associated > Plants > Roots >...
GATATCGAAGGCTTGAGCACCATCCAACCGAAACAGGTTCTCACTGTTAAGGCCACAAAAGCTGATGGCTCGGTTATTGAGTTCCAAGCTACTGCCTTGCTGAACACGGATGTGGAAGTGAACTACTACCGCAACGGTGGGATTCTGCATACAGTGCTGAGGAATTTGATCAAATAGTGCGTTTTGCGGACTGTATAAAACGAAATGACTGTCACTTTGAAAGTGACAGTCATTTTTCGGCTGATAGCGGAATCCGCTCTGCAGGCTCCCGCAAGATAACGCATGATTTTAACCTGACGATGGTAATTGCACCTCATACCCAAAAAATCCACGCCCCAAACGATGCAGAGCAGATGAATGTTCTTATTCCACTCTCACCATCAAGGTGGTTTCTAAGAACGCTTTGTTTGGTGGACTTTTCTTGAGCGTCTGTCTTTGGTAACAAGACCGATTTCAGAACCACTACTAATATTTTATCTCTGGAGTGAGAGCTAATTGCACATCCCAGTGTAGCAAATCTTCAAATAAGCCAAGTGAGCAACAGGGAGCGCCACAATTTGCTGGCGCTCCCTGTTTATCCCTCTTTATAAAATAGTCATCGTTACTTTGTCAGGTTGAAGTAGGCAGAGAACACCTGTCCACTGTCCAGTGTCAGGAACAGGGTGTAACAGCCTGCACTCGGCGTAGCCCAGTTATAGATGTACTGGCTGGCGCTGCTGTCATAGCGTAAACTTGTATTGCCAGTGGTACTGGTCTCCAATGCGTCGGCTGGATCGCCCGTAAATGCACTACATGAGGTGCTCTTGTAGGTAATCGATGTGACCGCCGTAAGATCGCTGATGTAAGCGTTGTTTGCATTGGTTAACCGCCACTTGACCGGATAGGTTCTGCCAGCCTTACCGGTGTTGACGGTAGGCGGGTTGTCGACCGGCGCCAGGAAACCGCTGAAGTTGTAGTCCGGTACTTGCGTGAAGGAATAATAGGAAATATCGACGTCGGCGTTTGCCCCAGCTGTTCCATCACCGAAATAGAGCCTATTCGTCGCGCCTGTTAACGCTGTTGAGGCAATTCCTACCGAAACATCATCTATAAATAGCTCAAAGCTACCCCCACCTGTACTCTCAATGCGGTAATCATGGAATTGCGAAACATCAATTGTGGTTTCAAGATAGGGGGCACCCCCAGCCAAAATCCGTTTTGGACTGATGCCGACTTCGTACTGCTCTGATCCAGTGAACACCGATATATTAAAGCCATGAGGATTATCTAAAGCTGGGTTTGCTTCTTCATATGCATTCACTCGCGCACGCACAGTGAGGGTAAAAGGAATCGCAGGGTCTACAGCACCAAAGCGCTGATATACGATACCGGTATTACCCACGCCGATGGTATCCATATGCAGCATATTGCCATCGACAGCAAAAACACTTGCTTCAGGAACACCGCTGCCTCCATCAATGTAGATCCAGCTCTGTGCACTAGGTAGCGAGTTGAAATCTAATGTGACGGGATCGCCCGCCGCTGCTTGGGCCGGTGGTGTTGTAACGAGTGCAGCAAGAATGATCAGCACGAATATTATTCCTGTTGCAACACGTGTTCTAAGACGTTTGGTATTAGATGTCATGTCATGATCCTTTCTGTTACGATTAGGTTTTGAAGACACACGATTGGCATTATCCGTACGCTGTTTTGATTTAGCTGCTAGGCATAACCTCCTTTTATCTAAGTAAATCGGCCTGATTTGTTGATAGATATGTAACAGGTCACTATTGCAGGTTTACATCGATTGCCTGACAAAATTTCCGCAGAAAAAGCCTCATTTGGGCAAAAATCTGTAAGCCAATTAAGATTATCCTGAATAATCTGTATCAGGTGTAGATGCTGCTCTTTCAATTTATTCTCCAATGTTATTTTTACACCTAGCAACAATGTACGGCTGACACGAAGCCTGCTGAAGCTGTGCAAGACATCGAATCGCTAAAATTACTGTAGCATAAGTTACAGAGTGAAAACAATGGAGTCATGGATTTTGTATCAGTTTTATATCACTTGGATGAGATCGATAAACCCCGCTGCATGAGGTAGCCTATTTCCCCAACTAGGGACAGGTAGGTTCTTGGTCTTCAATATGCGCCTGGATGCGTTCTTCTTCGGTGAAATCTCGCAGCAAATGTGCGCAAACCTCCGCTACAAAATCTCGATAATCCACATCCCAGAGTCTGGCTGTGCCATCAAAACTGCCTGTCAGGATATATTTGCCATTAGGCGAAAAGGTTGCGCTCCAAATAGCGCTCCCGTGCCCACTTAATGTACGCAGTTCTTCACCAGTAGCAATATCCCATACTTTAGCTGTACGATCGGCACTGGCTGTCACAGCGTACCTGCCATCAGGAGAAAAGGCAACATCATAGACTGAGTTCGTGTGGCCCGTCAAGATGAGGATCTCCTTGCCTGTGGCAACGTCCCACAATTGTGCGGTTCCGTCGCCGTTACTCGCTAAAAGATTTTTACCATCTGGAGAAAAAGCTACTGCAAAGACAATGTCTGTACCCTGAAAGATTCCTACAACCTGACCGCTATCAATTTCCCAAACTCTGGCTGTGCCGTCATCGCTAGCTGTCACCGCATAAACTCCATCCGGTGAGAACGCTACGCTCAAAACACCAGCTTTATGCCCGCTAAAGGTTCGCAACTCCCTGCCTGTAGAGGCTTCCCACAGTTTGGCTGTATTGTCCAAACTGCCGGTTAGCACATAGGTGCCATCCGGTGAGAATGCGGCGGCGAATACGGAACCAGTATGACCAGAAAATCTGTGTATCTCCTGACCAGTGGCGATATCCCATATTTGAGCCATTCCCTCCTCACTACCAGTCAATAAATATCTGGCGTCAGACGAAAACGTAACGCTAAATACCAGCCCTTCATGAACTGAAAATGTGCGTATCTCCTTGTTTGTGTTAATGTCCCACAGCTTGACCGTCTGATCTAGACTGCTCGTCAATGCATACTTTCCATCAGGAGAGAAGGCAACACTATAAACTTCGTCAGAATGACTCTTTAGGATGCGCCCTTCGCCAATAGCGAAGTCCCACATCTTGGCTGTGCCGTCGGCGCTACCCGTAACGATGTATCGGCCATCAGGAGAAAAGGCCACACTTAAGACTCTATGGAAGTGACCACGCCAACTACGCACCTCTTGACCCGTAGCAACATCCCATAATCTGGCTGTTCGATCCCCGCTCCCGGTCAAGATATATTTGCCATCTGGAGAAAAGGCCACACTTCGCACCGAATTACTATGACCTTTAAGGGTATAAACTTCCTTGCCGGTCGCGACCTCCCAGAGTTTGGCTGTATTGTCCGCACTACCTGTTAAAGCATATTTGCCATCGGGCGAGAACGCGACACTGTAGACCCAATTACTGTGTCCACGAAGGGTATGCACCGCCAGTCCTGTGGAGACTTCCCAAATCTTTACGAAGTAATCATTCTGATTGCTGTTGGATATGATGTATTGGCCATCAGGCGAGAATGCAGCTCCATTTCCAAGTTCACCTCGTCCAAATGCCCACACCTCGTGACCTCTAGCTGTATCCCATAACTTTGCGACTCCGCCAAGGTCGGTCGTTGTGAGGATGTAATTGCCATCGGGTGAAAAAGCTACGTTCAACACCACATCATGATTGCCGCTCAATGTATATACTTCCTCGCCAGTGGTTAGGTTCCACACCTTTGCCGTTGTGTCTTCACTCGCGCTACATATGTACCTGCCATCCGGTGAGAAGGCTACACTAGTGATCTCAGCCGTGTGTCCCTTGAAGGTGCGCACTGGGTCTCCAGTCACGACATTCCACAGTTTTATAGTTGTATCGGCACTGCCAGTCAACACATACTTTCCATCGGGTGAATAGGCCACGCTTCTGATCTCATCCGTATGTCCGCTCAATACTTTGAGAGGTAGTTTGCCCGCCGCCTCCACCAATGCCGCATCGGCAATCGGGTCGTATTGGATCTTCAGTGAGCGAATCGCCAGCAGCGTGGCAAACTCGTCATTGCCGAGCGGCTTCTGCACTTCGGCAAACGCCTGCGCCGCCAATTGGCGCGAGAATGCGATATCGGCTTGAGTCAGCGCCCCATCCCGCTGAATAAAGGCATATCTTGTTAACCCCGCTGCTACAAGCAGAAATATAATCAAAATGCCGATGACCCAACGCTGTAAATTCAGCACGCGCCTTCGCTGGGCTCGACGTTCACGCTCCCCATGCTCATATTCAGTAACACTAGTATTCAGATATACGCGTTCCTCATCGGTGAGGGCCAGATTCGATTCCATTGCTAGAACCTCAAACCGCATCAGTCGCGCGCCTGTTGCCAGAAAACTTGGGTCACGTCGCGCGTTCGCCCATTCTTTGGCCCCCATCGTAAGTTGTCGTTGGATACGCAAATCCTCACGACTCTCAGCCAGCCAATCCCGCAGACGATCCCAGTTCCGGATCAGCGCCTCATGTGCGATTTCGACTGTCGGCTCGCGCGTCAACATGTCGCGGTCAAAGGCGAGCAGACGGGCCTTGCCAAAGGCATCCAGAACCAAATCCACTTTCTTTGAATCATTCCTGTTAGCTTTTTTTTCCTGTTTGGTTAAAGATTCAAGTTCTGAGCGGAGGGCGCGGCGGCGCGTATCTTCAACGCCCTCGCCTAATGTGACAAGTCGCAAGAACAATTGACGTGCCGTATTCTGGCTTGTTTTGTCCAATCCTATGAATACTTCCTCTGCGTGTCTTCCCAACGCGCCAAGCACACCGCCAATGGATTGATAGGTAAATTTCGTCACCACGTTGCCATCTCGCTTATCGAAAAGTTCGGTGAGTGCATATTGAAGCAAGGGCAGAGTTCCCGGTTGATCGCCTAGATCATGGATAATAGCTGAAACGACGCCTGCATCTATCTGCAATCCTACACGTTCTGCAGGACCCAGAATCGCTCTCTCCAATTCATCCTGCATGAGCGGGAGAACAAACTCAATCCGCTGACTTATCAGCTCGCCGAAGTCCACATAACTCAATGAACGGTCCAGGAAATCTGCACGCAATGTAAGTACAATGTGAACGCGGCTGCGCTGGTCGAGAGCCGCATTCATCAAATTATGAAGCAAGTGTGCGCGAATTGCTTCATCCTGAACAAGCGTAAATAGTTCTTCAAACTGATCGATCACGATTAACAATTCAATGGTGGGATCATTGGGCAGATAGTGGTTCACAGCGCGCAGCAGGCCAAGCGTGTCCTTTTGCAATTCCTCAATCAGACTAAGATGCGCGTTACCCGAGAGCTGTGAGAGGGCAACTTCAAGCTCTTCCAACGGATTTGAACCAGGTACTATCTCTACGAAGAGCCAGTTTTCCGAACCTGGCAACCCGCCACTTTTAAGAGCAGGGATTAACCCCGCTTTTACTACGGACGATTTGCCACTCCCACTGGGTCCAACGACCGCGAGAAAACGCGCCAAGTCTCCACTCTCTCCCATGCTCGCCAGAAGTTGCTGTATAAGAGTCTCGCGTCCAAAGAAGTCCGCTGTATCGGACTCCTCGAACGCGCGTAGGCCTTTATACGGATTGTCAGCGTCAGTCAATGTATAACTTGAGTCCGTAACAGTGAAAATATTTTCATGAGTTGTCACCCGCCTACGCTCATCCGTATCAGTCTCTTCGGGCGAAAGAAGAGACTTGCTCAACGGGGAGCCTTGCCCCCTAGCTAATTCCACAAACGCCGCACGCTCCTCAGGAGAAATTTTAAGGGCCGTTGCCAGTCCTTCGGCTATCTGAACTGAAGGACGGAGATCATTGTATTCAATTTTTCTGAGAGTGACTGGTGCGCATCCGACGCCATGAGCGAGTTCCTTCTGTGTAAGGCCCAATTTCTCGCGATGTGTTTTGACTAGCTGACCGAAAGTTGTTTCCGCACTCATTTTGCTATTCCTATGAGGACCTGACAAGAAATCGGATATTAAATATCTCAATTTACTGTAGCATAAGTGCAGGGTTAATACAATATTTTGGCAGCCTTTGCATCACGAGTGTATCCATCTCTGCCAGCTTGTCAGAAATGGGCATCGATCATCGAAAATCACGGATCAATCAACGAAACGAAAATGATTGATGCGGGTTTCGTTTGTTGTTATATAATTCACCCACCCCATCATTGGAGGCATCTATGACGAATAACATCTTTATGAGCTATTCCCGCCGTGAGCTGGGGTTTGTAGACGACCTAGTTAGTAAGCTGGAAGCGGAAGGGTACAACGTCTGGCTGGATTACAGAGTGCTGATTCCCGGAACACCGTGGAAAGGGCAAATTGAAAAAGGTTTGCAGGAAGCTGATACCGTTCTGCTGGTTGTCTCAAAGGCATCCTTGGCGTCCAAGTATGTGGCACTTGAATGGCAACACTTCTTAGAAACGAACAAGCGCTTCATTCTCCTGATTTTTGAGGCAGTTGACCTGCCCAAGGAACTCGAAAAGTATGAATGGGTGGACTTCCGCAGCAGTTATACAGCTGGTTTGCATGAATTATTCTCCCAACTAAAGCAGCCTGTTCAGGAGGAACATCCCGTCCCTGAGACTGGCTTTAGGGCGCCAACAATTGTCTGGGTGGCCATTACGGTGAGCGTGCTGGTGGCGTTGTTGTCACTCTCAGAGATTTGGACCATATTCATCCCCTGGATACTTGTTCCCCTGCCCTACAAGATTTACAAACGCAAGTTTGATTTTACACAGGTGCAAACCTCCCTATGGGCGTTACCTATCGCATCCATGCTTTCCCTCATCGTATATGATGACCCCTCCCTAGACGCGGTTGTTGGAACAGGACTCGTTTTTGGGCTGGTTTTGCTTTTCATCCTACGCTCATCAGCCATGCAGCGCTGGGGCAGACCTGAAGCCATCATTCCTAAATACATCAACCCGCACGACCCAAAAATCCAAAGCCCAGCGCCTATCCCCTTCTATGTGGACTATGCACCCGAAGACCGGGTCATTGCAGAAGAATTGGTTAAAACCTTGAAAAAATATGGGCATCCTCAAACGGAAAAACTCCTGGATGCCAGGGCAGTTTTTGTGTTGGTTTCTCAATTCAAATCCGATACGGAGGCAGCTCCCGCTGAACAGATGGTTTTCCCCATTCTGGTTCAAACCAACAATAATATTTCGGAAAAGTTATCCAGGATACAATGGATTGACTTTCGCCCCGGCGTGCGCGGGCTTGACACCCTTGCCCAGTTACTACCCAATCCCAAGGAACTGCTCAAAGCTCTGGGCATGCGACCAGTCAGTTCTCAAACTGTATATTCGCCGGTGATCACCGCCCTTTACTTTTTCATCGTCCTGCTGGCAGTAGTCAATGTAGGTGCATCCTTGGATTACATGTTTGCATCGAATGCCATGTTTAATGCCTCCGACGAGACATTTTTTTCCACAATCACATCCTTTGCGATCAATTTGATCCTGTTCAGCGGGCTTACCTATTTCATAGTGCGCGGGTTAACCAGCCGAAAAGGACTCTTTTCAAGTTTTCGCTTTATTGTTTTGGGAATCATCGCGCTGGGCATCCTGTTATTTTGGCAATCGGTATTGGACACCAACATACTAATGGAAATTGAAGAGGCGGGATTTGATTCCAGTGAGGTGGGTGTCAGTTTCGCCAACTTGGCGTTTTTTATCTATTTCCTGGGGATTGCCGTGACTGGGTTTGTGTTTTTCAGAAACAGAAACGACATCAAGAATTGGTTTCCGGCGAGGAAGTAGTACCTTATCTTCTAATTCTCATTTCAGTAAATGACCGTCACCTTTAAGGTCACGGTCATTTTTGTTTAAACTAGCCCCTGCTTCCTCGCAATATCCGCAGCCTGGGTGCGGTTTTCAGCCTGGAGTTTGGCAAGGATATTGGAAACGTGGTTTTTCACTGTACCTTCGGTGATGAATAGTTTCTCGGCCATATCTTTGTTGGAGGCGCCTTGTGCCAATAAAACCAATACCTCCCGTTCGCGCTCGGAGAGCGATTCGATGGTAGAGGCTGTGGGGCGCATCATCTCGCGCAAGGCACGCGAGGCGATCTCAGGTTGGATAAATACTTCCCCATCGTGGACACGCCGAATCGTTTGGATGAGCTTATCTGCAGGAGTATCTTTCAGCAAGTAGCCCAACGCCCCAGCGCGCACGCCCTGATACACGTAATCATCACGGTCGAAGGTAGTGAGGATGATGACCTTCGCTTCGCTCCACTGACGACAAAGTTGCGCCGTCGCTTCAACACCGTTGAGTACGGGCATTTGCACATCCATCAGAACAACATCGGGACGCAACTCCAACGCCAATTGGACTCCGCTTTCACCATCCCCCGCTTCGCCTACCACGCGCAAACCTGGTTCCAGATCGAGAATCGTTTTCAGCCCCTGACGCATCAAGGTCTGGTCTTCGACGAGGAGGATTTGAATAGGATCAGGCATGGGTTAAGAAAAAGGTTTTAGAGGATGGGCAGTTTCACGTCGACGCGTGAGCCGCCTTCGCCGTTGCTGGTTAATGTCATCGTGCCGCCAAGTCCTTCGACACGTTCACGCATCCCGCGCAGGCCATAATGTCCGGATTGTTTTTCAGCATCAGGCGGCAGGCCGCGTCCGTCATCCTTGATGGAGAGCAGCGCGGCATTGGATTCGATATTGAATTGAAGTTGGACAGTCCGCGCAGCGGCATGGCGCTCGATATTGGCCAGCGCCTCTTGCGCAACCCGCCAGAGGGTCTCTGCCTGGGCAGGCGTGAGTTGATCGGCCCCCTCCGCGATGTGACATTTCATTTCAAGATGTGCCCGTTGACCTGTCTCCACGCTCAAAGTTTGTAATGCTTCGCTTAAATATCGTTCGCCCAGGCCAGGCGTGCGCAAGCCCGCGAGAGAACGGCGCAGATCGTCCATACTGGCACGAGTAAGGTTCTTTAGTTCATCCACTTGCGCAGAGGCGCGATCCGAGTCGACTTTATACAGGCGCTGGATGGCTTCCAATTGAACTGAGATGGCAACCAGCGCGTGACCCAGACTGTCATGCAGGTCACGAGCAAGCCGTTCACGTTCTTGAAGAGTTGCCAATTCAGTGTCACGTTGACGGGCAAGTTCCAATTCCTTTTGGGCGGCCTCCAATTTGGCAATGAGTTTGGCGCGCTCACGACTGGTGCTGCTAATGCCGTAGATGAAAAGATAGAGTACAATGCCAACGAGCCATTGCAACGCGAAGCCAATCACAGCGCTGATGGGAACTTGAGTAATTTTCCAATCAGAAATAATCAGAACGATCAGTGTCGTGACGACGACCGTTCCAGGAATCGCAGCGCGTGGCGGCAGGATGCCGAACATTTGCCCGAAATATGTGAAACCCAGCCACCAGATATACGGATTCAATAAGCAAGCCAATACCCATAAACTAAGCCCACCAATAAAATAGATCGTTACACGATTGTTCGAAATAGGCCAGGAGCTTTGCTCAATCGTAAAAAAATACAACAGGCCCTGTGCAACACATAACCCAGCGACAGTTATCTCGCGCCAGGTCAAAGCACCGCTATATGCAATGAGGATGGATACGGCCGCAAAGCCAAACGCCATTAATGAAATCACATCCCAAAATCGCCCGTATAACTTCATTTGCCTGGCAGGCATGGGCAAGTCGCTATTGGCGAGATGGGATGGACGAGAATCAGTCATGTGGAAAGTGTACTCGGTAAAATTGAAAGTGAACAGTGAAGGTGGACTTAGCCGCAGAGTTCACAGAGAGTATTGAGAGTTTTCTCCAAGGACTCAGCGAACTCTGTGGCAATTAGGCTTTCGTGATGTTTAAGCCTTCGGTTCCCAGCGGAACAACTTTGCGGCGATGAAGGTCGCGCTGATTCCGTAGGCAGCCAGCAGGATCAGGTGCGTCATCCATTTGGGATCAAGAGTCGCATCCAACATGGCGGAACGGACTAACTGAACCACGGGATATGCAGGCAGGTAGGGTACAACATTTCGCAACCATTCTGGCAACATATCCAGTGGGAAGACCATATCACTGATGAACATCAACGAGAAATAAATTGTCATGCCAACCGCAGTAGCGGTCCCGGCCTTTGCTGATACGCCGCTGATAATGCCTCCCAGTGCCATAAATGCCAGCAAACCAGCGAGGATCATAGGGTAAGCCAGGGCCAGGCTCAACGCGCTTACGGGTAGTTTATAGAGCAAAACACCAGCAAGAATAATAAGAGTACTTTGTAGAATGCCGATGAGAATATTCACGAGCAGATACGAACCCATCAATTGTCCAGCGGGAAGAGGTGTGGCTTGCAACCGCCGCAGGACGCTCTTTTCGCGCATCTCAAGCATCATGGTGGAACTGCTGACCAGACCGAAGCTCAAGGCATTCAATACAATCACACCTGGAGTCATATAATCCATGTATTGGCTCATGACAGCACCGTAGATGAGCATGAGCAAAATCGGGAAAGCAAAGTTCCAGAAAAGTACTGAGCCGTTACGCAGGTGCATGAGCAATATGGCTTTGGTGAGAATGAAAAAGCGTTTCATGATTTATTTCCTTTCAAAGGTAGCTAAAATCAATTGGTTTCGGATAGAGCACGCCCGGTCAACTTCAGGAAGACGTCCTCCAGATTGGGCTGGCGCAGCATCACGTCACGAATGGAACGCCCAGAGCACGCTGCCAATTCATGGAGGGCGGTCAAGGTCACTTCGGGGCGGGCAGTCTCCACTTCCAGATGTTGACCCGTGTAGCGGGCATTGCTTACATCAGGTAACGTGCGTACCTGATCCAGTGGCAATTCCACGGTTGCTTTCAGCATCGAATTCAATTTGAGATTGGCAATCAGGGCGCTGGGAGTATCACAAGCAACAACCTGACCCTGGTCAATGATGGCAATGCGACCGCAGAGCGCTTCAGCCTCCTCCATTGCATGTGTGGTGAGGACAATCGTACGCCCTTCATCATGCAATTGGCGGACAATGTCCCAGACGGCGCGACGCGCATGCGGGTCAAGCGCAGATGTAGGTTCATCGAGTAAAACGATCTGCGGATCATTGGCAACGGCAACCGCCAGGGCAAGCCGTTGTTGCTGTCCACCGGAGAGTCGGCGAGCCAGTGTATTGCGCTTTTCGATAAGATCAAACCGCTCTAGAAGCTTATTGATTTCTTCTGAAGAGAGATATACCTCATACAGCGCGGCATAGACTTCCACCAGTTCGGCGACAGTCAGGTCATCGAGCAAGGCTGTCTTTTGCAGTTGGATTCCCAACTGACGTTTTGTCGCGGCGGGGTCGGTTTGAACGTTGATGCCACCCACCTGAACTTGTCCACTTTGGGGCTTGTGCAAACCTTCCACACAAGCCAGCAAG
>Ga0070699_100005218_pt1 | contig 11418 bp, 15 predicted proteins | sample KBSK1503metaG_FD_65473 | JGI IMG/M metagenome (GOLD analysis project Ga0070699, IMG submission 65473) | Corn, switchgrass and miscanthus rhizosphere microbial communities from Kellogg Biological Station, Michigan, USA - KBS K1-50-3 metaG | ecosystem: Host-associated > Plants > Roots >...
GCCTGCAATAATCAGTTTCTCGCGTTTGGTCGAAAGATTCAAATAGTTTTATAATAGTTCATATTGGAAAGTTTGATACGGCCCTTGTATGACAGAAAGAAGTGATCCATGATAAATGTAGAAGAAAGCATTGTCATAAACCGCCCTATTGCAGAAGTCTTCGCTTTTGTGGCCAATTTTGAAAATCATCCCAAATGGGAATCGAACTTTCAAAAAGTGAAACTCTTAGCTTCCACACCAGCTGGTGTGGGTACGACCTATCAATGTGAACTCAAATTGCCGGGTCAAACTGCTACATCGAAGTTCGAAATCACCGAATATGAAGTCAATAAGAGGATCGCGTTTGAAGCGGAGCCGGCAGGACCAGCGAAGCCCAACGGAAGTTTCCGTTTTGAGCCCGTCGCGGGCGGCACAAAGATCACTTTGCTCCCACGGCCTGAATTTCGCGGCTTTTTCAAATTGCTTGAACCGATGATGGCTGGTTATGTCCGAAAACAAAATCGGGAACATTTGAGCAAATTGAAGCGCCTTCTTGAAACATAATAGACCTCTTGCGAAAGTATTTTAGCCACGGATTTCACAGATTTACCCAGAAAAATCCGCGTGAATTCGTGCAATCCGTGGCAAAGAACTCAAGCAGCCCTTAAGGATCACAGACTTATGCAAGAGGTCTAATGAAAGATTTGATAAATTGGAACAAGGGCGATAATTAAAAACTCCCACTTGATCGAAAGGTCGGTGGGAGTTTTATGTTGTGACAAATTCAGATATGAGATAATCACAACAACTGGAGACTTTCAATGAATGCTCAGTACAATCTGGAAGAATTTACTGACCCTGATTCGTGAAATCCGTGGCAAAGATTTTCAAGAACTCGACTACAGTTCACAAAGTCACAACTTGGATAAAATAACAAAATCCTTTGCAAAGGAATAACCTGATGGACGCAACTACCCTTGAAATTAAAACCAGGCACGACCTGCCTTTTGACCAACTTGTAGAACTGTATAACTCCGTCGGCTGGCAGGCCTATACCAACGCGAAACAAGCGCCGAAACTACAAGATGCCATCCGTAATTCAACCTATGTGGTCACTGCCTGGGATGAGAACAGGCTGGTTGGGCTGGCGCGTTGTATCTCGGATGACGTTTCGATCTGTTATCTGCAGGATATTCTGATCCATCCGAATTATCAAAGGCTGGGCTTGGGGCGCAAACTATTGATGAATTGTCTCGCCCGCTTTGAACACGTACGAATGAAGGTGTTAATGACCGATGATGAGGAACGTCAGAAAAAGTTTTACGAATCGCTCGGATACAAAAATACTAAAAATCTGACACGCATCAAATTGAACGCCTTTGTACAAATTGCAGGCGTGCAACTGGAATAACGATGCCTCCCCAGGCGGTTTTCAATAAACCTCATTCCTGATAGACTTCGCACAAAACAAGTCCGTCTCAACGCAAGGATTCTTATGATTCCAGTAGGCTATATGGCGAAAAGCATAAGTTCATACTCGGAATGGCTGCAAGCTCCGGAGGTGATAGATATCTATTCGGTGAGCAATTGCATCTCCAAGAACTTTGGGGACTATATCCCCTGGTGGAAACATAATGGCTATTGGTTTTTTGACAGCCCCGAGATCATCCAAGAATTGGCGCACGAACATTCCATGGATTTGAATGGAACTCAGTTCTTTTATTATGAAGCCTATGAATTGGAATACGATGAGGAGGAACATGAATGGATGGAGTTTGAGCCGCAAGACTTTCCTACTAATGTGATTGTTCCTGCAGAGAAAGTTTTAGAAGGCTACGACCTTGTGAGTTTTTCTACAGGGACCAACGCCGGATGTTCCCCGCTATCTTGTAACCACCTTGCTAATTCAGTGCAAACCAATCAGCATTGCCTGCTCGATTCTTTTGAAAAAGCCAGACAAGTATTGGAAAGTGATGATTTCAAAGGAGTGGAGCCGGGTCCCTACCGAATATTTGCAGTCTATTCGGTGGGCTGGGCTTAATATTAATTCATAACAAACCTTAGTGATATCAATAACTTTTAGTAAAGGAAACTTGAATGGATAACAGTCAACCATACGAAACGCTCGACCCTGAAAACTGGGATGAAATGCGCGCCCTCGCCCACCGCATGGTGGATGATGCCATCACCTATCTGGAGACAGTGCGTGACCGCCCGGTTTGGCAGCCGATTCCTGAAGACGTGGCGGATCGATTCAAAACACCGGCGCCTCATGACCCAGCCGGAGCTGAATCGGCTTACGAGGAATTTTCAGCCAACATCCTACCTTACCCGATGGGCAACATCCATCCGCGCTTCTGGGGTTGGTATATGGGCAATGGCACTGTGTTTGGCGCGCTGGCTGAATTCATGGCTTCGATCATGAATTCGAATCTCGGTGGCGGAAATCATGTTTCCAATCTGGTCGAAGAGCAGGTGATCAATTGGCTCAAAGAAATGCTCGATTTTCCGAAAGATGCCAGTGGGCTATTGGTGAGCGGTGGTTCGATGGCCAATCTGGTCGGGCTGGCGGTGGCGCGCAACACCAAGGCTGGATTCAACGTCCGTGAGCTAGGGATGCAAGCCGCACCGCAACGTTTAATGTTCTATGCCTCCGCCGAGGTGCATAGTTGCAGTCAGAAGGCGATTGAATTGATGGGCATGGGCAATGCCAGCCTGCGTAAGATTCCTGTGAAAAGTGATTACACCTTCGATGTAGAAGCTTTGAAGCAGGCCATTGAGGAAGATCGCGCAGCAGGGCATCGTCCCATCTGTGTGATCGGAAGTGCCGGGACGATTAACACAGGCTCAGTGGATGATTTGAACGCGCTGGCTGATCTCTGCGAAAGGGAAGACCTTTGGTTTCATGTGGATGGCGCGATCGGTGCAATTGCGATTTTGGCAGAGAACGTCCGCCCCCAACTAAAAGGAATCGAACGCGCGGACTCGGTTGCGCTGGATCTGCATAAATGGATGCACATCCCCTTTGAAGCGGGTTGTACCATCGTCCGTTCGGAAAAAGCCCATCGCAATACTTTTTCATTGACACCGGAATATCTAGCGCATGAAACGCGTGGACTGGCCGCCGGCCATCTTTGGTTCAGCGATTATGGCTTGCAACTATCCCGTCAATTCCGCGCCTTGAAAGTGTGGATGTCTGTCAAGGAACATGGACTCGACCGCTTTGGTCGCATGATCGCCCGTAATGTGGAACAGGCCCATTACTTTGGTGGACTGGTTGAGCGTGACCCACACATGGAATTGATGGCTCCAATCGGCCTGGACATCGTCTGCTTCCGCTTCAACCCGGGCGGGTTGGACGATGAGGCCCTCAATACGCTGAACAAGGAAATTTTGATGCGCATCCATGAACAGGGTATTGCTGTTCCATCATATACGACCCTGAATGACCAGTATTGTCTGCGCATTGCGATCTCAAACCATCGCAGTACAAAGGAAGATTTCGATCTGCTGGCAAGGACAGTGGTACAGATTGGCAAAGAAGTTACCGCACAAGTCTGAACAGAATGCGTACGTTCATCAAAACTTTTCCAAAGGAGGCTCAATATGCCATTGGTGCAAATCTCACAAGCTCAGGGCCGCGTTCCCGTAACGGTGTTTCAACTTCAAGACCGCGTCAATTTGGGGAACTATCAGGAATTGGAGCAGGCAGCCAAAGACGCCTACAATAACGGTACCCGTGATCTGATCATTGATCTGAGCCAGACTCCCTCTCTTACCAGCATTGGCATCCGCGCACTCGTGATCATCCACAAAATGCTGGCGACAGATAGCGGAAAGCATCTCAAGTTGGCTGGGGTAATACAGCCCATTCGTGAGATGTTTGATATCGCCGGCATCACTGGATTCATAGAGATCTACGATACGGTGGATGAAGCCGTGGCTTCTTTTTAGTTAAGTACTGGAGATTTGCTTATGCCTCTCGACTCATCCTACAAAGAACTTAACCGCCTTTCCCGTGAACGGATTCACTCACTTGCCGAAAGGCTAACTGATGAAGAAATGCAGACCAAAGTCGGCGAACACTGGACAGTAGGCATTGTCTTTGCGCATCTCGCCTGGTGGGAACGACGTGTGATGTATGTGCTGGACATGACGGAAAAGAACGGCAAACTTTTCGTCCCGGAGATTGACATCTTCGTGAATGATCTGTCCCTGCCACTATGGGCAGCCATCCCACCACGCGAAGCCGCACGCATCGCCATCGAAACTTGCGAGACGCTGGATAAACGTCTGGAAGAATATGATTCTGCATTGTTGGATGAAATCTATAACTACAACAAGCGCTGGGTCGTCCGTGCCTTGCATCGCAATGAGCATTTGGATGAAGCGGATGCGGCGTTGAAAGCCAACTCGGTGATCGAGTAGGGTCGAGCGAAGCGAGATCCGTATCGAGTTCACCATTAAGCTGAGAGCATCTTGTAACAAGAATACTTTGCTTACCTGTTGGTCTCGATACGAGCGAGACGAATACTCGCTCTACTCGACCAACGGAGTATCAATATGCACCTTTCAGTCAAAGCCCTAATTGACCACTATAACCTCGAACCTCTCCCCGTTGAAGGGACATTGTTCGTCAGCACCTATCGCTCGCCACAGGAATATGAAGATGGCAAACCAGTCGGGACCGCGATGATTGGCATGTACTGTGATGAGCCGCGCAGCCTGTCGTTATTTCACAAGTTGAGACATGACGAGGTCTGGCATTTCTATGGCGGCGATCCGTTGCGACTGGTTCTGTTATACCCTGATGGTTCGAGTAAGGATGTGATTCTGGGCAGCGACCCATTCCAGGGACAACTCATACAGTTTGTGATTCCAGCAGGTGTGTGGCAGGCAGGACATATGCTTGCAGGCGGACATTATTCGCTCTTCGGTTGCACAGTTGCGCCAGGCTTCACAGGCGATATCTTCGAGGGCGGCACGCGCGAAAAGCTTTCAGTGCTGTATCCAGACCGGGCTGAAGATATCAGCCGTCTGTGCGTCAGCGGCGAGACAAAGATGCCAGACGGGTTTGCTTCTTAAAGAGATGGACCGTCAAGGAGTGTAAAGTGTTTGAACATCACAGACAGACCATTGCGAATTTGAAGGAACACTTTACAAAAGCTGACAAGTATCTGGCATTTCTCGTAAATGGCTCGGTTGCAAGAGGCGAGGCCCGTGAAGATTCAGATGTAGACTTTCTGCTGGTGGTTAATGAGCACAACTACAAAGAATTATCCGCCACGAATGCCATTCTGGTCGAAGCCAGTGAATATTGTGTTCAACCCTGTTCAGAAGCGAACGGATATGTGACCACAAAATCTGCCTTGAGAGGGGTAAGGGATCAGGGTAATGAAATCGCAAAATGGGCATTTCGTGATGCAAAGATCGTCTTCTCAAAGGATGGCGAGATCGACACGTTGATTCGTGAAATCCCCAATTACCCGGAGCAGGGTCGCACACGCCGTATGGAAAGTTTCCACAGCCAGATCTTTTATCATTTCTCCTTCTTTGAATTTGCCTATTACAGTCAGAACAGGTATTTGATGTACGAGACCGCGACGAAAATGATACTTTCGGCAGGCAGGTTGATATTAGCGGATAATCGTATGCTCTACCCAAACCGGAAGCGATTCTTTTTAGAATTGAAGAAAGCGCCGGAGAAACCTGCTGGAATTTGTGAAGCGATGTTAGCCTTCCTGGATAACCCAACTATTGATGCTGGGCAGCAAATCATAGAGAAACTGAAAGCATATAAAGAATATCCGTTACCGCCCGAAGGGATGAAGGCTAGAATCAACAAAGAATCGCTTTTGAATTTAGAGGAGTGGTAGGAGATATTTACCCATGAATAAACCGATCCTCAACGAACAAATTGAGTATTATCGTGCGCGGGCAAAGGAATATGACGAGTCAATTTCGGAGGCAACGGATCTGCTCGCGCCAGGAAAAGTTCTATTGCTAAATCTCGGAAAGTTTGACTCAATCCTTGAACTGGCGTGCGGCACCGGGATTTGGACCGAAACACTTCTTCAAATTGGAAATCAAGTGACCGCCGTGGATGCCGCGCCAGAGATGCTTGAGATTGCGCGTCAAAAACTTCAGGAGGAGCGGATTCAATTTCAACAAGCGGATTTGTTTCACTGGGAACCGACTCAGCAATACGACCTGGTGTTTTTCGCGAACTGGTTATCGCACGTCCCGCCTGATGCGCTGGATGAATTTCTGGGTAAAGTGAAACAAGCAGTGCGATCCGGCGGGCAAATGGCCATGATTGACCAGTACCTCCCCAGTGACGCCGACAGGCAAGTTGCGAAGGATGATATTTACGCCACGCGTCCAATCGAAGACGGACGTCAGTTCACGATTGTGAAGGCGTTTTATGATTTGGAATATCTTCAGAACAAGTTTGAGATGCTGGGGTTTGAGGTCAGCACGAATAAATTTACTGACACGTTCTTCTTCCTATCAGGGAAGGTAGGGGCGAGCCGTCAGGGTTGACCAAGTACTTTAATTTCGCTGAGCGGCTCGCTCTAACATATAATTTGAGGGCATAATTGCCCCGCTGGTAATTGCAATGACCAATCTAAATTCAAAAGTTCTCGAAACAGCGCGGCTGATTCTCAGGCGTCTCACTATGGACGATCTGGATGATCTCTTCGCGCTTTATCACAGCCCGGATGTGCGGAAGTATTATTCCGAAGGCATTCCATCATATGAAGAGACCAAGCAAGAATTGGAACGGATGATTCAATACTGTTATGCCAAATACGGATTTGGAATGTGGGCGACGATTCATAGGGAAACAGGGAAGTTTATCGGTCGCTGTGGGTTGACGCCGATGGACATCGAAGGGCACGAGGAAATCGAAATCGGTTATATGCTGGCGAAGGAGTATTGGGGGCAGAGACTGGCGACCGAAGCGGCCAAAACGATTCTCGATTATGGTTTCAACCAAGTCGAGTTATCGCGTTTGATTTGTGTGATTAACCCAGGGAATCAGGCTTCGAGTAGAGTCGCTGTGAAGCTCGGCATGACTCTTGAAATTGATGGAGATGTCAACGGCGAACCAACGTTGTTGTATTCAATCCATAAATTGACCCCATTCGAAAGTTCCTTTTAGCCACGAATTAACACCGATTGGCACGGATTGATTTTTAAATTCGTGATAATTCGTGAAATCCGTGGCAAAAATTTCACGGCCAGCCCTGTTTAAGGACTTATGCAAGATGTCTAATGAATAATGCTATTTTCAGATGATTTTGGAGAAAAATCGAAACGCGAAAATTAGTCTATCACGTTGCAACGACACTCGATAATTACATCGCTCATGAGGATGGTTCCATTGGTGGCTTTGCAGCCTTTGCCGAAGGCGATCATGTGATCGATTATCTGGAAAGCCTCAAAGGGTATGACACGGTCGTGATGGGCAGGGCAACCTATGAGTTTGGCTATCAATTTGGGCTGCAACCGGGTCAGCCTGCCTACCCACACATGAAACATTATATTTTTTCAAAAACACTGAAATTTGATACACCACCCAGCCCTCAAGTTGAGGTGGTTGATAAAGACGAATTGGAAGTCATCAGGTGTTTGAAGGAAGAGGACGGCACAGACATTTACCTGTGTGGCGGAGGCGCTTTCGCGGGGTTTCTGGCAGAACATGACCAGATCGATGAACTGCGCATCAAGTTGATGCCCTATCATTTTAGGTCGTGGCATTCGGCTGTTTGGAAAGAGCGAGCGCGTCATGGATTTATCCTTCATCGACTCCAAGGTCTATCAGACTGGCGCGATGTTGATTCGATATCGGGTATATCATAAGGAATAACCAGCCTATCCGTCATTGCGAGGAGGGCGTAGCCCGACAAAGCAATCTCCCTCACATTGTCGGAGATTGCTTCGCCACTTCGTGGCTCGCAATGACTAGACGCATTTTGGGGTATGATTGCCAGCTATGTCGCACAAAATCATCGATGGAAAAAAACACGCTCAAATTATTAAAGACGAAGTCCGCGCGCGGGTCGGCATACTCAAGGAGCTAGGCTGGCAGCCCCATTTGGTCTCGATCGATATCGGGGATAGCGCAGCCGCCTCCCTCTTTATCAAGAATCAGCATAAGGCCTGCGCCGAGGTAGGTATCGAATATGAAAATCGCCATTATCCCGCTACCATCACCCAGCGCGAGATGCTGGCAGCGATCCATGCATTGAACGCCGACCCGCGCGTGACGGGCATTATCCTGCAACGACCCGTGCCACAGACCTCGGATCTGGAGGCGTTGGAAAATGCCATTCACCCCAGCAAGGATGTGGAAGGGATGAGTTCCGCTAATATTGGCAACATCGTCTATGGCGATTCGTCGTTGGGACCCTGCACCTCGCTCGCGTCGGTGGAGTTGCTCCGCTCCACTGGGATGAATCTGCGCGGGCTTGAAGTCGTGGTGGTCGGTCATTCTGAAATCGTGGGCAAGCCGGTGGCGTTATTGCTGGTGGAGGAACTTGCGACGGTCACCATTTGTCATCATGGCACGCGTAATCTCACCTATCACACCCGGCAAGCGGATGCGTTGTTTGTCGCGGTGGGCAAGCCGGGACTCATTACGGCAGATATGGTCAAGCCCGGGGCCGTAGTGATCGATATCGGCATCAACCTGGTCGAAGTCACGCACGCAGATGGAACGAAAGGCACCAAAACCGTTGGTGATGTGGATTATGAGAGCGTTCACGAGGTGGCAGGGTGGATCACGCCAGTTCCGGGCGGCGTGGGGCCTGTCACAGTGGCGATGTTGCTACGAAATACTTTGGTAGCTACGGAGCGTCAGAAAAAGTGGTATGAGGATGCGATGCGGGAGTAAATTAGATCTCTTGCAAAAGGCACAAACCAAACTACTTACGCAATTAGAAAATAATTTTTTAGCCACCGATTCCACGGATTTTCGCGGATTGATTTAAAGATTTCGCGCGAATTTGTGACAGCCTACCCGCAGGGTAAATCCGTGGCAGAGGGTTGTTGTTTTTACTGTTGAAAGGAAAATATGTCACGTAATCGAATCATTTTGGTCACTATTGGTATCATGCTCAGTCTGTTCCTGGCTTCGATGGAATCGACTGTGGTAGCCACCGCCACGCCGACCATCGTCGGGCAGTTGGGTGGGTTGAAACATTATTCGTGGGTCTTTTCGGCGTTTATGCTGGCGTCCACGACCACGGTTCCTTTATATGGAAAGCTCTCAGATTTATACGGGCGTCGTAAGTTGTACATCACAGCAATGGCGCTCTTCCTCATTGGCTCGGTTTGGTGCGGGCTGGCAAACTCGATGACGGAACTCATTTGGGCACGCGCGCTGCAAGGCATTGGTGCGGGCGGCGTGGCGCCGTTGGCATTTATTTTGATCGGTGAGATGTTCTCGCTGGAACAACGCGCCAAAATGCAGGGCCTCTTCTCAGGCGTGTGGGGCGTGTCGTCGATTGTGGGTCCGTTGTTGGGCGGCTTTCTCGTGGATGCACTTTCGTGGCGCTGGGTCTTTTTCATCAACATTATCCCAGGTTTGCTGGCGGCGTCGCTCGTGGCGTTTGCATGGCGCGATCAGATTCAGGGTCGCGGAAAGCCGTCGGTGGATTATGCAGGCGCAGGCTTGTTAACGATCGGGGTCGTCACGCTGCTGCTTGGGCTGATGGATGAGTCTGGCACATCCACAAAATGGATTTTGATCGCGGTCTCCATCATCGCTTTTATTTTGTTGTTGTGGGTCGAGAGCCGCGCTGCCGACCCAATCCTGCCGCTGCATTTATTTCGTGAGCGGCTGTTTGCCGCGACCATCGCGCATGGCACACTCTCGGGCGGCGCGTTGTTCGGGAGCATTTCGTACATCACGTTGTTTGTGCAATCGGTGCTGGGCACGAGCGCCACGCGGGCGGGCATCACGATCGCGCCGATGTTGTTGGGCTGGGTGGCGGCGAGTATTTTTGGCACGCGCATTATGTTGAAGGTGAAGTATCGCAGGCTGGCGATCATTGGCACAACCATGCTGGTGATCGGGTCGTTTCTTTTGTCGCGCGCGCATGTGGATAGCACTCAGACGTATTTGATGTTCGCGGTGACGATCATGGGCCTCGGCATGGGGCTTTCGATTCCCCCGTTCTTTATCGCGGTGCAATCGAGCGTGGAGCGACGGTATCTGGGCACGGCCACTTCGACGATGCAGTTCAGCCGTTCGATGGGTGGGACGCTGGGAGTCAGCATCATGGGCGCGGCCTTGAGCGCGCGCCTCGCCGCAAACCTGGCCGCCTCAAACCTGGACCCGAGCCTGGTCTCGCAATTACTGGAGCCTGCTACCAGTTCAAGCCTGGTCATCAACGAAGGCGCACGCGCTGCATTGGCGGGTGCCATCAGCCTGGTCTTCCTGTTCGCCTTTATCCTGGCTGCATTTGCGCTGGCAAGCGTGTTCCTCGCGCCGAACAAGGATTTGAAGGAGAAGCCTGCTACAGAGGAAAGTACCGTAATGGTGAGCGCGGATTGACGGAACAATCTCGACGCGGGTGCTATAATTTGCTCATTCTATTTTAACCTATGGCGGTATAACGTCCGAAAACCATTTGGGACGTTATACCGCCGCCGTCCATAGTCCGTTATACGGATGGTAGGCGGTATAACCTCTAGTTAGCCCGCTGAAATGAGCAGAGCAGAGTTCCGCTAAGAACCACGCGGTCATAGGAGAGAGAAGAAAAGGCAGATAGTGGATGGATTTCCGTTGTAGATTTCCTGGTTTGAGGTCCAGATAAACATGGCTATTGTTGTGCTTTTGGGAATAACATTAATATTTCTCGTTCTTGTGCCAAATTACTTTCACCTGTCAAAAGTATTTAGAGTGCTTAAAATTCTGACTGCGGTCAGTTTGTTGTTGCCTGTTTTAGCGGTCGTATGGTTATTTACTGTTGATCCTCGTCAAGTCGGAGATGCTGCATATATCCCTGATATATTTGTTGGCATGTTGGTCTTATCATCTGCATGTCTTGGAAGTTTGGGATTTGCTTGGTTGGTAGGCTATGCTTATTGGCTGTACGCGAAAAAAAACAATCTGATTGAAATTTCATCTTTCCACGTGGCCTTGATGCTAATTGCAGCAATTCTGGGCTGGTTTGCCACAGGAATACTTGTACCGTTGTTGCTGTTTGGCGGCAGACAATGATCTTCTACATAGACCAGCTTGTCGTATGATTCGATAGCGATTAAACGAGTAGCATTGCAAGGCTTATGCTTATGAGGCAACGCGGGCTACCGATGAGGAGCACTGTCAAGAGGGAAAAGAAATTGGCTAAGAATGAAAAGGCTTTGGAAGAGTTGGGATCTTTCAGAGCCTTTTGCGATGCCAAAGGAAAGAGAATTTCGAGAAAA
>Ga0070699_100005221_pt1 | contig 11412 bp, 7 predicted proteins | sample KBSK1503metaG_FD_65473 | JGI IMG/M metagenome (GOLD analysis project Ga0070699, IMG submission 65473) | Corn, switchgrass and miscanthus rhizosphere microbial communities from Kellogg Biological Station, Michigan, USA - KBS K1-50-3 metaG | ecosystem: Host-associated > Plants > Roots >...
AAAGGACAGGTACTCAACCGATCCATCGAAGTGGCAGGCTTGCGCCGTGACGGGACTGAGTTTCCCGTGGAACTCTCGATTAGTCCGTCAAAGTGCGGTGAGACATATGTGTTCAACGCCTTTCTCTCCGACATCACCGAGCGCAAGCGCGCAGAGGAAGTGCGTGTCCGGTTGGCCTCCATTGTGGAGTCCTCGGAAGATGCGATCATCAGTACGACGCTGGATGGGACCGTGACGAGCTGGAATAAGGGGGCTGAGCGCACGTTCGGCTACACCGCCGAGGAGGTCATCGGCAACCCGATCGGGCTCCTCATCCCCCAGGATCGTCTCGAAGAGGAAGCTCAGATTCTAGAGCGGGTCAAACAGGGAAATCATGTGACCCACTTTGAAACGGTGCGGCGGAGGAAAGACGGGAAGGAACTCAATATTGCCTTGACCCTCTCTCCGATCGAGGACGGAGCGGGAAAGCTCAACGGGTTCTCCCAGATTGCCCGCGATATCACGGAGCAGAAGGGTCTTGAGGCACAGTTGCGTCAATCCCAGAAGATGGAGGGCGTCGGGCAGTTGGCCGGCGGGATCGCGCATGACTTCAACAACCTGCTGACCGTCATCAATAGTTACAGCGACATGCTGTTGGGAGAGGTCGGGCTCGACGACCCCTTCGCGCGGAAGGGGCTCGAGCAGATCAAGGAAGCCGGATATCGGGCCTCGTCGCTGACCCGTCAGCTGCTCATGTTCAGCCGCCAGCAGGTCCTAGAACCCAAAGTGTTGGACCTGAACGAGGTCGTGTCGAATACGGCGAAGCTGCTGCGGCGCCTGATCGGCGAGGACATCACCCAGGTCCTCTGCCTGCACCCGGCGCTGGGCCGGGTGAAAATCGATCCCGGGCAGCTGGAACAGGTCATCATGAATTTGGTCGTGAACGCACGAGACGCGATGCCCGGCGGCGGACAGATGACCCTCGAAACGGACAACATCGAACTGGACAACGCCTATACCCGTACACACGCATCGGTCGAGCCGGGCCCCTACGTGATGCTGGCGGTGAGCGATACCGGGTGCGGAATGGATGCGGCCACGCAAGCGCGTATCTTCGAACCATTCTTCACCACGAAAGGAGTGGGCAAGGGGACCGGCCTGGGCTTGGCCACGACCTACGGGATTGTGAAGCAGAGCGGCGGGAACATCTGGGTCTATAGCGAGGTGGGCAAGGGCACGACCTTGAAGATTTACCTTCCTCGAGTCGGGCAGACATCCGAGCTGCCTGAATCGGGAGCGGCCCCGGCTGAATTACTCTGCGGCTCGGAAACCGTGCTGCTTGTGGAAGATGAGGACATGGTTCGGGCGCTGGCGCAGGCCATTCTTGAACGCTGCGGGTACCACGTGCTGACGGCACGGAACGTCCCGGATGCCCTGCGTCTCGCCCAAGAACGCCAAGAACCAATCCACCTGCTGCTGACCGATACCATCATGCCAGTGATGAACGGGCCAGAGTTGGCGAAACAGGTCCGGTCCCTTCGACCGGAGACGAAGGTGCTGTTTATGTCCGGCTATACGGACAAGGTGATTGGCTATACCGCTGTCCTGGAGCCAGGGACCGCCTTTCTCCAAAAGCCGTTCACTCCACAGACGTTGACGCAGAAGGTGTATGAGGTGCTGAACGTCCCGGAGCCACAGAGCACAGCAAGAGCTGCATAGGAAAGAAATATTATCCGGCGGGGATAGAGATGGCCAAGATTCTTGCAGCGGACGATGAGGAGAAGAGCCGTGACCTGCTCTACACAACCTAGAAACGCAAACTCGGGAGGCTGCTGCAATGATGAGTGAGCCGGTTGAGCTTCTCTTGGTAGAGGACAACGAAGACGATATTGTCCTGATCGATGAAGCGTTCGCCGAGGCGAAGTTGATGAACGTGATCTTTAAGGTTCGGGACGGCGATGAAGCCTTGGCCTACTTACGGCACGAAGGACTCTATAGACACAGCCGGAGACCAGGACTCGTCCTGTTGGACATCAATATGCCGAAGATGAACGGCTTTGAAGTCCTACAAGCCATGAAGGCGGATCCCATTCTCCAATCGCTGCCCGTGGTGATGCTTACTACAAGCGAACGAGAAGATGATATCGTCCGGTCCTATACCGACGGCGCCTGCTCGTACATTCGGAAGCCGATGACCTTGAAGCTGTTTGCACAAGCCGTGAAGGATTTTGAGCTCTATTGGACCATGGTCTCACGGGTTCCTCCGACGAGCAGATGACCGGCCCCAAGCGGTTCTTGTACGACTTGTACGAATCCCCATGGGAGCCGACGGAGGACGAATGGACTGGAATACAACAAAGGGGGCGTGGCGATGAAGGAATATAAGATTCTGGTAGTCGACGATGAGGATAGTATCCGTACGTTGGTCCAGACCATGCTCAACCGAGAGGGGCGTCAGGTGGTGCTGGCGGTCCGGGGAAAGGATGCCATCACGGCGTTTCAAAAGGAACGCCCCAATCTGACGATTCTGGATATCGACATGCCGGACATCGACGGGATCACAGTCTTGAGGCAAATCCGAACCATCGACCCCGAGGCGAAAGTCATCGTATTTACAGGGGGAGAGAGCACAACAGTGGAGAGCCAAGCGAAGGCACTGGGGGTCACCGAGTTCCTCCGGAAAGGGCTCGCATTGCCTTCGCTTGCCGAGCTCCAGTCCCTCGGTTCGCCGCCCGGAGTCCTCGCAGCAACGCCCTCGTCTACGGAACCGTAGCTACCTCTCAAGGTTTAGCCCGGCTCTGATCATTCCGGTCAGTTAAAGGTGCGCCATGCTTCGGATTCTCGTGATCGATGATGAACCGCTGATCCGTTCGACGGTCGTCACGATACTGACCCGAGAAGGCTTCAGCGTAGAGGAAGCCTCGGATGGTGCGGCAGGCATCGCCATGATCCGGACGAACCAGCCGGACTTGGTCATCACCGACGTTTTCATGCCGAACAGGTATGGGATCGAGGTCGTCATGGAGTTGAAGCGTTCGTACCCTCACACCAAAATCATCGCCATGACTGGAGGAGGGCAAATGCGCATGATGGAGATCGGATCTGCGGCAAACATTCTCGGTGCAGACCACATCCTTCATAAACCGTTTGACAGGCAATCTCTTCTGGCAGCGATGAACGCCGCGCTCGGAACCCCTTCCCAGTCGAAGAGGTAAGACAGAATCTGATACCCCTGTTCTTTCCCACTTGTGTCCGACCATCCCGTCGTGCCCTTCTTTCGTTCTTAATCAGCGGGCCATAGGATCAATCGCGCTGCATGCCATCGGCTTTTTGTTGTGGCCCCGGCAGCAACCGAGCGGCTATCACCTGCGTGGCGCAATGGAACCTCGTTCGGTCTCAATGACCTTGAGGCGATTCTCACTGTCGCGCGTGAGGCCAAGGAGTGGATCTCCGCTCATGTCTTGAAACGCTGAGCCGCTCCACTGGGAAGCCTCCGGCGATCCGGCGCTTCCCTTCGATCCACCTACTCTACTACCTTCCTTTGCGAGATGACAAAAATCCAGCAGAGCTTGGTCTAGTTTTTTGGAGGAGGGAAGGTATTGGTGTCGTTCATGCGCCCAGCCAGGAACAACTTCCGTCGACGGTGTGATAGCATCCTTCCCTATTGCCGATGTACTGTGGTGGTATTGCGTCGGACGAGGAAGAGGTGAACCGTGTTGGTACACATCATCGCCGACTATGGAACGGGGGACCTGGCCTTTGCCGAAGTGGTGCAGCGCATTAAGCTCCACCTGCCGGATGCCGAACCTGTACCAGTGCCGGTTCCTCCCTTTTCCACCGTGGCCGCCGGTTTCTGTATTGCTCAACTGGGTCTTAATGCCGCTCCGCCTGGCACCTTGATCTATCACAACGTGGCCCCGCGCCAGGACGACCATGAGGCCCGGCTGGGGAACGCGGGGGAACGCTTGGCCTATGCACGGCTTCCCACGGGAGTCCGTGTCATCGGGGTCAACTCCGGCTATGCCTTCTCCTTCATCAAAGACGTCGCGGAGAAATTCCGGTGGGCGGCCTCCCCGGCGGAAGGCAGCCAGTTCCGTTCGCGGGACGTCTTTCCGCAAGCCGCAGCCGCCATCGCGCTGGGGCTTCCTTCGGCGTTGGGCGACGAGATCGACGCCCGCGCACTGGCGCCGCCCCCCTCCTCGGTGATCGCCTACGTCGATGGCTATGGAAACCTCAAGACCACCATCGCGTACGATACCAAGAAAGTTCGACCGGGAAAGCGCATCCGCGTGCGTGTCAACGATCACGAACATGAGGCGACGGTGAGTGATGGCGCCTTTGCCGTTCGTCACGGCGAATTGGCTTTTGCACCGGGAAGCAGCGGCTGGCCGATGCCTCATGGTGACGCAGTCCGGTGGATAGAGATCTTCCTGCGCGGCGGCAACGCGTGGGACCTATTCGGAAGACCGGCAATCGGCTCCTTCGTATCCACTGCCTAGAAACTGCTTCCGCGCACAAGTATCTGTGGGCACACTGTGGCAGAACTAGCCTGTCTGATCATGTTTGACCGGTTCCTCTCCTGCCTCTGACTCGTCTGTCCATGAATGATTGAAAGACAAAACTGGCTGGTTCACGAGAATCCCGGAAGAGCAGTAGATCAGACTCTGGTGAGACTTTTCCTCTGCTGATATTCAAGCTGATTGGAACAACCTTGTAAAGGGCGGGAAGCGGAACCTTACACTCCTCCGTAATCCCTTCTCGATTGCTGACAGGAACTCGCGTTGCCTCTTATGCGAAGTCCCACGCCGCATAGACGCATGACGCATACGGCTTTCGCGCTCTGCCTTCTGAGGGCCTCTTCTTTCGATGCGCACACCGCCTTCACGTATATGCGATAATGACGATTATGGTTCTGAAGCGTTGGCTGGTTGGGCCTCCCCTGAAGACTGCTCAAGCCGCGCACCAACGGCTCTCGAAACGCCTGGCCCTTGCCGTATTCGCCTCCGATCCCCTGTCTTCGGTTGCCTACGCCACGGAGGAAATCCTCCTGGTCCTCATTCCAGCCAGTCTGGCCTTTGCGCATTTCTCAATTCCCATCAGCGTCGTGATCGTCCTCCTACTTGCGATGTTGACACGCTCCTACTCCCAGATCATTTTCGAATATCCGGGCGGCGGTGGCGCCTACATCGTGTCGAAAGCGAACCTCGGTGAATGGCCAGGACTGACCGCCGCGGCTTCGTTGATGATCGATTATGTCATGACTGTCGCGGTCAGCGTGGCGGCCGGCATCGCCGCGATCACCTCCGCCATTCCCCCTCTCTTTCCGTACCGCACGGTGCTCGGCGTGTGCGCCATCGTGCTCGTGCTCCTGGTCAACCTGCGCGGTGTGCGGGAGTCGGGGAAAGTGTTTGCCGTTCCGACCTACATGTTCATCGGGAGCATGCTCCTCATGTTGGCCGTCGGAACATTTCAACTCCTGTTTGGACAACTCACCCCCGTGGTCTTCCAGAGCGTGGCAACTCAAACCGCGGTCGAATCGGTGTCGGTGTTTCTCCTGCTCCGAGCCTTCTCGTCGGGCTGTACGGCACTCACCGGCGTGGAAGTCCTTTCGAATGGCGTGACGGCCTTTCGCCCCCCGGCACCGAAGAATGCCGTCATTACGATGGTCATGATGGCGTTCATCCTGGGCATACTCTTCCTCGGCATCAGTACGATGGCGTATCACTTGGGCGTGCTCCCGAAAGACGATGAAACCGTGGTCTCGCAGGTTGCACGTGCTATTTTCGGCGAAGGAGTCCTCTACTACTTGCTGCAAGGTTCCACGATGTTGATCTTGGTCCTCGCGGCAAACAGCGCCTTCGCCGGATTTCCACGCCTCGCCTCAATGTTGGCCCGCGATGGCTATATGCCCCACCAGATGGAACACTTAGGCGACCGTCTGGTGTTCTCGAATGGCATTATCATCCTGGGAGTCTTCTCCTGCCTCCTCATCGTCGTATTCGACGGTGACACCCACGCACTGATTCCGCTCTATGCCGTCGGCGTGTTTCTCTCGTTCACCCTCGCGCAAGTCGGCATGGTCCGTCGCTGGCTGAGCGAGCGCGGACCTCATTGGCGGAAGAAAATTTTCATTAATGGCGTCGGCGCGGTCGCCACCGGCATTGCGACCGCGATCATCGCCAGTACCAAGTTTATGCACGGCGCCTGGATCGTGATCATACTGATCCCAATCCTGATCATGTTGTTCCGAGGCATTCACATGCACTATAAGGAGGTCGCCGACGAGACCGCACTCGACCGACGAGGAAGCCGCCCTCCGAAGCCTCGTCGCAGTCTCGTCATCATTCCATTCAGCGAAATGAACCTTGCCGTCGTCCGCGCGCTCGACTTTGCCCGAAGCCGACCAGGAGAAATTCGGGGGGTGTTAGTCGACGTAGATCCGAGAACCACGGCGGGACTCGAAATGCAGTGGGCCCAGTGGGGATGCGGCGTCAACCTCGTCGTCCTGCCCTCGCCCTACCGATCGATCGTGAGTTCCCTCCTCGAGTATGTCGAGGAGATCTTGGACAAGGAGCCAGACACCTGGGTCACCGTCGTGATTCCAGAAATTCTCCCGGCTCACTGGTGGCAGAATCTCCTCCACAATCAGCGGGCCCTCCTATTGAAGGCGTCACTGCTGTTCAAAGATCGTGTCATCCTGACCGACGTGCCGTTCCATCTCACGAGGTGATCCTCACGGCGGCATGTCATCGACCGTCTCCTTGAGCACCGGAATGGCGTAGGGAACCGGTGCTCTATCTCTCATCCGTACTTAGATATATCCCTCCCGAATTGACTGACATCGATCAGGGGTATCCCTCTGACAGGGCAGCCAGGCAGGACGCGAATAATGAAAGTGCTGTGCTGCATTTGTGCCATTACTAAGGTTACATAGCGGAAGGCAATGAAGGCTAACGCGTTATTGGGAGACCAGACCTTTGATCATCAACTTACGCAATTGAGTAGTGTGGGGTAAGTGACGGGTTTTCCCCTGAGGCCTGAGAGGCTTTAGAGGGGAGCTACGCTGTTCCACAATCAGTTGTCTTTGGTTCCAGGATGGCTGGCGAATTTCCCCTTGATTTCCTCACACCTTTTGCACCAGTGTGACAGACATTTTCGCGGATCAACACTGCATGAAAATCCAATTCGTTTTGTTCGCCCTCGTTCTTGGCTTGGCGTTCGCGAATGGCACCAACGATGTTTCGAAGGCGATCGCCACGTTAGTCGGGAGCGGGATTACCAATTATCACACCGCAATTGTATGGGGGACCGTATGGACAGTCTTAGGCGCCTGCGTTTCCGGCGTAGTCGCGAGCGCCATGGTGAACACCTTCAGTAGTGGGCTGATGGCACCAGGCACAGCCATCCCACCCACCTTGGCACTGGCCGTGCTCACTGGCGCGATGATCTGGGTCCTGATCGCGTCACGCACGAGCCTGCCGGTCTCTACCACACATGCCTTGACGGGTGCCATTGTCGGTGCAGGATTGGCCGCGTTCGCGGGCGACGAGCTCATCTGGTCAGCCATCGCCAAGAAAATCGCCCTGCCTCTGTTACTGAGCCCCCCGCTGGCGTTGACCCTGTCTGTGCTGCTTCACCCCGCTCTCCGCACGGCAGCGGCTCGATGGGAAGGGTCCTGTCTCTGTCTCCTTCCCGCCTCACGTGCGTTGGTGGCCATTGATGCCAAGGGGATGACCCGCACACTATTTCAAACGGGAGAAACGGTGGTGGCTGTCCCAAGCCAATGCGACCGGGCCGGACTACGGGGAATCACCATTGGCTTGGATAGTCTCCATTGGATCTCGAGCGGGCTGGCCTCATTCGCTCGCGGCGTGAACGATGCCCCGAAGATCGCGGCAATAGTCCTACTCGGGAGGGCCTTTGCCTCATGGCCTAGTGCACAATTCCACATCAGTACATTTGTCGGAGTGGCGCTGGCGATGGGACTGGGCAGCTTTCTCGGTGGTCTCCCTGTGACCAGGGTCCTCGCCGAAAAGGTCACCAGCATGGATCACGCGGAGGGTCTGTCGGCAAACCTCACGACCTCCTCGCTGGTGCTGGTGTCGGCCGCGATGGGGCTTCCTGTATCCACCACGCACGTCAGCAGTTCGGCGATTATCGGCATCGGCCTGTTAAAGGGTGTGAAGGCTGTTCATTGGAGCACAGTCCGAGACATGGTGCTGGCCTGGATTGTGACGCTCCCTGCTGCAGGCCTGCTGGCATGGCTGGCCTACTTCCTCCTCGCGAGGTTCAGCTAAATCTCGACATCATCTGGATGTATTAGCTTCCCAATCTGAGACAGTTCCACAGGAGAAGCCGCGGTCGCATCAGAACTTTCCACGTGAAGTCAGGCGGCCAGGCCGCCCTTAGCCAGCCACGCGCACCAGCACCTTTCCCATCGGCCCCCGTGCCAATCGCGCGAATCCTGTCTTCACATCTTCGAACGGGACAATGGTGTCCACCTGCGGCTTCTGCCCCATGGCATCCAGTCGATTAACAATTTCCTTCCACGCAGTCTGCGCTTCCTGAGGCGTATAGTCTCCAACCCAGACCCCGCCGATACGAATGCGGCGGGACAACAGGCTCGCCGTGTTGAGGTCTGGCACGGTCCCTCCGCTCCTTCCAACCACGCTGATCCGGCTGCCATAGCCAAGCAGAGCGATCACCTGCGTCAACAGCGCGCCTCCAACGCTGTCGACGGCAAGGTCCACCCGCCTCGGACTGATCGCGGCTTTCACGGCCTCCACCAGGTTGCTGTCAGTCGGATCACACACGACATTAGCCCCGAGCATCTTCAACCTTGCGCCCTTCTCCGCACTGCGTGACAAGGCCACCACGGTGAGATTCATCGATTTCCCCAGTAGCAGTGACGCAACACCGACGCCGCCTGACGCTCCGGTGAGGAGGAGGACAGACCCGGCGGGCGGAGGAGTCGGAGGGTCCTGCCACTGCGTCAAAGCCTGCCAGGCAGTGAGAAAAACCAACGGGGCGCCAGCCACCTCTTCGAGAGACCAGCCAGGGGGAACTCGGGTCACACTCTCCATGGGCACGACAACGAGCTCAGCTAGAGTTCCCCACACGTCCACCCCCACTTTGCAGCGCAGGATGCCCACGGCCTCGCCCACCCGGACATTGTCCACGCCAGGTCCAATCATCACCACGTCACCCACTCCGTCACGCCCGAGAATATGGGGCAGTGGCGGCTTGGCCGGATACAGCCCGCGCGCGAGAAAGGCATCGGCCGGGTTCAGCGCGGCAACCCTCATCCTCAGCAGTACCTCTGTCGGCCCTGGCAGAGGATCCGCCACCTTGCCAAGCCGCAGCCTTTCAACACCCTCTGCTGAATCCATTAGCCATGCGCGCATATGCTCTTCCCGCCTTGGCAGGCCCGGTTTCTGGCTCTGTCAGCGTACCTTCTCGGCTGGTCAAAAACGAAGGTTTTGGTTCGGCCGGTCGACATTGAATACTTCCAAAAGAGAAGACAACAAACCACCGTCGTGCGTGAGGCCAAGGAGTGAATCTGCGCTCACGCTTTGAAGTCATGAGCCGATTCAAGGGGAAGCCTCCGGCCCTCAGGGGGCTTTCTTTCACCCCATCTATCCTACAGCCTCTTTGCGAGATGACAAAATTCCAGCACAGCGTGGACTAGTTTGGGGAGGAATGTACTGCCCCACTTAATTTCTGGACAGTTTATTGAACAGTGCAAGCCATCAGTTTTGCAGAGAGTCCTTCCCTCTTCGCTGCCCCATTTCTCAAGGGACATCCGGTTGTACTCGTTACTCTGTTGAGAGGGCCTCGGCGCCGCCGATGGGTAATCAGGGCTTAACCTCTACCGGCGGTCTCATCGGATCGATTGTGTGGTGCGAGAACTCGCATTGCCTGATCGTTCGGGCTTCGAGGTACGAGTAGACCTACTTCCAATCCCCATTTGATTCGCCTATACTTTGGCACTCACCGTTTGAGATTGCGTGGAGATTGCACGGGCTTCTCAGGGAGGCCTGGCTGGGGTCCAGGGCCGGTGGCGTACCTGGTCTGCCCGCAGCGGAACGACCGAGAGAGGGCTTTTCTAGTTTCTTATGCCCTTCTGACGGTAAAAGGAGATTTGATACCTCCTTCCTACCTTTATTTCTGAGAAGCGATTAAGCTTCTCAAGAAAAGGAGTTGAAGTGAAGGAGGATTTCGTCGAATTACAATCAACCATTGGCCTTGGCCTCACCCTGGGACGATAAGGATGTCCAGAAAGACTTTTCCTGCTTTGGGGGTCGGGCTTCTCCTAGGTTTCGGGCTAACCCTCACTGTCGGAGCGAACGATACAGTCCTCGAGCGTCCGGGATACGCGCTCACCACTCTGGACGGCTCAGGCAATGTCGGCCAGTACAGCTCAGTGACCATCGGCACCGACGGCCTGGGCCTCATCAGTTCCTTCGACGAAACCAACGGCGACCTCAAGGTGGCCCACTGCTCCAACGTGGCCTGCACCTCCGCAACCCTCACCACCCTGGACCGAGTAGGCAATGTCGGCCAATACAGCTCAGTGACCATCGGCCCAGACGGCCTGGGCTTCATCAGTTATTACGACGCCACCAACGGCGACCTCAAGGTGGCCCACTGCTCCAACGTGGCCTGCACCTCCGCAACCCTCACCACCGTGGACCGCGCAGGCGATGTCGGCCAGTACAGCTCAGTCACCATTGGAGCCGACGGGCTGGGCCTCATCAGTTATTACGACGCCTCCAACGCCGACCTCAAGGTAGCCCACTGCTCTGACTTGGCCTGCACCTCCTCGACCATCACAACCCTCACATTTCTCCAAAGCGAGGACAATGACGGTCAGTTCACCTCAGTGACCTCTGCCGGCGGCCGAGGCATCATCAGCTACTATAACAACACCGACCAAGTCCTCAAATTGGCCCTCTGCCCGGACTTGGCCTGTACCGAGGCGACCATCACGACCACCCCTGACCGCGCAGGCAACGTCGGCCAGTACAGCTCAGTGACCATCGGCACCGACGGCCTGGCCCTCATCAGCTACTACGACGCGACCAACGGCGACCTCAAGGTGGCCCACTGCTCCGACTCGGCCTGTACCGCCGCAACCCGCACAACCCTCCAAAGCGAGAACAATGTCGGCCAGTACAGCTCAGTGACCATTGGGACCGACGGCTTGGGCCTCATCAGTTATTACGACGCCACCAACGGCGACCTCAAGGTGGCCCACTGCTCTGACTCGACCTGTACCGAGGCGACCCTCACCACCGTGGACCACGCAAGCGATGTCGGCCAGTACAGCTCGGTAACCATCGGGACCGATGGCCTGGCCCTCATCAGCTACTACGACGCGACCAACGGCGACCTCAAGGTGGCCCACTGCTCCGACTCGGCCTGTACCGCCGC